>Ga0114129_10000347_pt1 | contig 53984 bp, 65 predicted proteins | sample RhiMetdeltSRZDD1_FD_80071 | JGI IMG/M metagenome (GOLD analysis project Ga0114129, IMG submission 80071) | Populus rhizosphere microbial communities from Tennessee, USA - Rhizosphere MetaG P. deltoides SRZDD1 (version 2) (version 2) | ecosystem: Host-associated > Plants > Roots > Rhizosphere >...
CAACGTCATCGCACCGGCGAAGAAGACGTACACGTTCGAAGACGTGCACTTCGACTTCGACCGGTACACGCTGCGGCCCGACGCGTTGAAGATTCTCGACGAGGCCGTCACCGCGATGCAGGCGGACAGCTCGCTGCGCCTTGTGATCGAGGGCCACACGTGCAACATCGGCACGGCGGAGTACAACCTCGCACTCGGCGAGCGCCGCGCGGGAGCGGTTCGTGACTACCTGGCCAGCCGCGGTATCGGCGCCGACAGGCTCCGAACAGTCAGCTACGGCGAGGAACGGCCGAAGTACGACAACTCGCGCGAGGAAACACGGCGGTTGAATCGGCGCGCCGCGCTGACGGTGGATCTCCGGAGCGTGAACGATCCGGATTATCCGAACTAGCCGCCTTCGCAAAGGCTGAAGGCCGCCGCCAAGGCTTCGGCGGCGGCCTCAGGAAAGCTGAGAGACTCAACGGGAACGACAAGAGCCAGGAGAGATTGACGTGCCATCAATGCCCGGTCTTGGATGGCGGCCGTCAATCAACTCCTGGCTCTTGTTCTTTGCTTTTTGCCTTCTGCCTGCTGCCTTGTCATCCGCTTCTCAGTTCAACACGCCACGCGGCAAGGTCACGTTCGCGGACGGAACCGTCGTGTCCGTCGAGTTGGCGACAACTCAGGCGACACAACAGCGCGGCTTGATGTTCCGCAAGGAGCTCGCCGAGCGGGACGGCATGTTGTTCGTGTTCGACACGTCGGACTTCAGGCCGTTCTGGATGCAGAACTGCCTGATCCCGCTCGACATCATCTGGGTTGATGCGACATCGACCGTCGTGTCAATCGCGGAGAGCGTTCCGCCCTGCAAGCTCCCGAACTGCGATCCTCCGTGCGCGTCCAACGACTGTCCGCAGTACCCGCCGCGGCCCGGCACGAAAGCGAAGTACGTGGTTGAGGTTCAGGCCGGATTCGCGAAAGCGCACCAGCTCGCGATCGGTCAGAAGATCAAGATCGACGGGGCTTAGTACGCCTTTGCAAACCAGGCTTTGACGCCTGCCTTGCCGTTGCATTTGACGCACTCGCCATCCTGACGCGGTGAGCCCAGCGGAATGTTCCGCAGCGTGGCCTGCGTCTCGGCCTTGATCGCGGCTTCGCATTCCGCGCTGCCGCACCAGCTCGCAATGACGAAGCCGGGCCGGCCTTCCATTGCCTTTTTGAACTCGTCCCAATCCGCGACCGCGACGGTCCGCTCGTCGCGGAACGCCTTCGCGCGCGCGAGGAGGCCGGCCTGGATCTCTTCCAGCAGCGCGGGCACACGGGTGGTGAGGTCCGCGAACGGGATGGCAGCCTTGTCCCGCGTGTCGCGGCGGGCAGAGAAGACCTGTCCCTTCTCGAGGTCCTTCGGACCGATCTCGAGGCGCAGCGGCACGCCGAGCAGCTCGTACTCGGCGAACTTCCAGCCGGGCGAATTCTCCTCGCTGGCGTCGAGCTTGACGCGCACGCCGGCGCCTTCGAGGTCCCGCTTGATCGCTTCCGCCTTGGGCAGCACCGTCTCTTTCCAGTTCCCTCTGGGGATCGGAATGATGACGACCTGATACGGCGCGACGTGCGGCGGCAGCACGAGGCCGCTGTCGTCGCCGTGCGTCATGATCACGCCGCCGACCAGCCGCGTCGACACGCCCCACGACGTCGTCCACGCATGCTGCAGCGACTTGTCGCGCCCCTGGAACTGGATCTCGAACGCCTTTGCGAAGTTCTGACCGAGATGATGCGACGTGCCGGCCTGCAGCGCGCGGCCGTCGCCCATCAGCGCTTCGATCGAGTAGGTGCGCGACGCGCCGGCGAACTTCTCGCTGTCGCTCTTGAGCCCGTCGATCACCGGCATCGCCAGGTCGGTCTCGGCCAGGTCTTTGTAAATCGCGAGAATCCGCAGCGTCTCTTCCTGCGCTTCCTGATCGGTCTCGTGCGCCGTGTGACCTTCCTGCCAGAGAAACTCGGTCGTCCGCAGGAACGGCCGCGTGACCTTCTCCCAGCGCACGACGTTGCACCACTGATTGATGAGGACGGGCAGATCGCGCCACGACTTCACCCACTTCGAGTACATCGTGCCGATGATGACCTCGGAGGTCGGCCTGATGATGAGCCGTTCTTCGAGATCCTCGTCGCCGCCGCGGGTGACCCACGCCACCTGCGGCGCGAATCCTTCGACGTGCTCCTTCTCGCGCATGAGCAGGTGCTCGGGAATGAACAGCGGAAAGTACGCGTTCACATGACCCGTGGCGCGCAGTCGCGCGTCCAGCAGCCGCTGAATGTGCTCCCAGATGGCGTAGCCGTACGGACGGATCACCATGCACCCTTTGACGGGCGAGTAATCGGCCAGCTCGGCGCGGCGAACGACGTCGAGATACCAGCGCGAGAAATCCTCCGAGCGCGGAGTGATCTCGGTGACGAACGACTCCTTTTTCTGTTCGGGCAAGGGACCTCTGACAGGCGAAGGCGAAAACCGCCGCTATGACTGCACGCGCACCTCGTGCTCGTGCCGCATCCAGTGTAGATCGTCCCTGGCGGGAAAGTCCGATCTCGCGTGGGCCCCTCGGGTTTCTTCGCGCCGCAGCGCCGCGCGCACGATCAGGCGGCCGACGGTGAGAAGACTCGCGTGGCGCCATGTTGCCGGCGACAGGGATCGGCCCTCGCGAAATTGCCGATCGAGCTGCTCCCACGCCTCGTCCAGCACGTCGAGCGCTCCGGCAAGACCGGCTCGATCGCGAAACACGCCGGCTCGCTTCCACATCAGCTCGCGCAGCTGAGCCTCGGGCATGTGGATGGTCAGCGGTGCGCCTGTCGGCGCGGCATCACGAGGGCCAACGCTGGATTGCTCGCGGGCCGTCGCGCCAGAAGCCATCGCAAGCCCGGCGCGGCCTCCGAACACCAACCCTTCGAGCAGCGAGTTGCTGGCGAGCCGGTTCGCCCCATGGACGCCGGTTGCCGCCGCCTCGCCGGCGGCAAACAGCCCCGGCAGCGACGTGCGGCCGTCGAGATCCGTCTCAACGCCGCCCATCAGGTAATGCGCGGCAGGACCCACCGGCAGTCGATCGGTCGCCAGATCGAGCCCGGCCCGCTCGCAGAACTTCGTGATCAGCGGGAAGCGGGCGCGCACCTGCGCGGCCGGCAGGTGCGCCAGCGTCAGATACACAGGCGCGCCGGTCTGCTCGACCTCGAGCACGATCCCTCGCGCGACACGATCGCGCGGTGCCAGATCGCCAGCCGGGTCGTACCGCGTCATGAAGCGCTCGCCGGCGTCGTTCACCAGGTGCGCACCTTCGCCGCGGAGCGCTTCCGACAGGAGATATCGCGGCGCACCCGGCACGGCCAGCACCGTCGGATGAAACTGGACGAACTCCAGGTCGCTGACACGCGCGCCTGCGAGAAAGGCCAGGGCAACGCCATCGCCCGTTGCGACCACGGGGTTCGTCGTCTCGCGATAGACCTGTCCGGCACCGCCCGTGGCGATGAGCGTCGCGGACGCGCGAACCTCTTCCAATTGCCCGTCAGCGTCGAGATACCTGACGCCGCAAACGCCGCGGTCCTCGACGACGAGCTGCACGGCGATCGCGTGATCGATCACGGTGACGCCCGGCTGATCCGTCAACCGCGCGGCCAGCGCCCGCGCGATCTCGCGGCCCGTCGCATCCTTCGCGTGAAGGACTCGTCGCACCGAGTGTGCGCCCTCGCGAGCCAGATCGAGCGAGCCGTCGGGCGATCGATCGAACGACGCGCCCCAATCGATGAGCTCGCGGACGTACCGCGGGCCCTCCTCGGTCAGCAGCCGCACTGCCCGCTCGTCGGTCAGCCCATCACCGGCCGCGATCGTGTCGGCCGCATGACGCGCCGGCGAATCGTCGGCGGCCACGGCCGCCGCAATGCCGCCCTGCGCGTAGCCGGTGCTGCCCGCGCCGGGATCCGCCTTCGTCAAGATCACGACCCTCGCGGGCGCGAGCGCGATGGCCGCTCGCAAACCCGCGATACCGCTGCCAATGACGACGAAGTCCGCGAAGACGGACGGAGCCACGATCGGCTGCTATGCTAGAGCCGTTTTCATTTCCGTGTAGCGTGATGAAAACGGCTCAAGCGGTTTCCAATTCGATTAGCCGGGTTGGGGTCAGACCGGGGTCAGACCCCTGGGGTTCGGGGTCTGACCCCGGTCTGACCCCAACCCGGCTAATCGAATTGGAAACCGCTTGAGCCGGTCTTGATGAACCCCATCCGCCTCGAAGTCCGCAGCGAGCGCAGCATCTATCCGGTGCTCGTCGGGACCGCCGTCCTCGACCGTCTTCCGGAGCTGCTGCGCGGCCACGGCCTCGAGCGCGACATCTTCGTCGTCACCTGTCCACCCGTGTGGCGGTTTCACGGCAAACGACTGCGGAGCATCGCCGGAGGCGGCAACGCGCCGGCGCTCATTCCGGACGGTGAGCGCGCCAAGACACTCCAAACGGTCGCGCGTCTGTACGACGCGTTCATCCGCCGCCGCCTCAATCGGTCGTCTACGGTGCTCGCCTTCGGCGGCGGGGTTGTCGGCGACGTGGCAGGCTTCGCCGCTGCGACCTTCCTGCGCGGTATCCGCGTCGTCCAGGTCCCGACTACTCTGCTGGCGCAAGTCGACAGCGCGATTGGCGGCAAAGTCGGCGTGAATCTGGCCTCGGGCAAGAATCTCGCCGGTGCCTTTCATCCGCCGTCACTCGTGCTTTGCGATCCCGATGTGCTCTCGACCCTCCCTCGACGCGAGTTCCGCGCCGGCCTCTACGAGGTCGTCAAGTACGGCGTCATCGCCTCCAGGTCATTGTTCGACCTCGTGTCCTCGAATCTCAAACCTCTCTTCGCGCACGACCAGTCGCTGCTGACGCCGCTCGTCGCCGACTGCTGCCGCATCAAAGCGGAGGTCGTCGCCGCCGACGAACGCGAATCAGGTCCGCGCCGCACCCTCAACTTCGGCCACACGGTCGGTCACGCGCTCGAAGCGGTCACCAAGTACCGCCGGTTCCGGCACGGCGAAGCCATCGCCTACGGCATGCTCGCCGCCGCGCACATCTCCACCGCCCGCGGACTGCTTCCGGAAGACGATGAGGCGCGGGTGAAGGACCTCCTTGTCAGGATGGGCCCGCTGCCGGTGGTGACGGATCTGCGTGTCGCGGAAGTGCTCGACGCCATGCAACACGACAAGAAAATCACCGACGGACGATTGCACTTCGTGCTCGCTCAAGGCATCGGCGCCACCCAGATCGTTCCCGATGTGACGACGGCCGAGATCAAGACTGCGCTGAAGACGATCGGGCTGAAGAAGTAGTCGCCTCCTAACGAATCCAGCCGGCCGGCACGTTCAGCCGCCGGGCTTCGTCCTGGATGTCGAGAATCGCCTGACGATCCGCGACAATCTGCGCCTTGAGCTTCTCGAGCTCAGCCAGCGCGGCCGTGAGACGCCGCCGCAGCTCGGCCTGTTGCGCCGGATCATCACGACTCGCGGCGTCGTTCTGCAGCGCGTTCACGTGCGACTGCATCGCATCTGCAAGCGTTTGATCGCGGTCAAGAGCGGCACGCGCGGCCGTCATGCGAGACCGCCACCAGGGTTCGTCATGTTGCTCGGTTGAAGGCGCGCCCTTGTCTGCCGTGCTGACGCGCGCGGCTCCAATGTCTTGTGGCGGTACAGCTGGAGCTGTGGACGCGGCCGGTGAAGCCGTCGAGATCGTCGTCGAGGGAGGCCAATCATAGATGCTGAGCGAGGCGATGGATTGCGGCATGACGCTCCGACGCAGCGCCTCGCGCCTCGCCGCACGATCGAGCGTGTCAGCCGGCCCGTTCAGCCACATGAATGCCGCCACAATCGCCGGCGCCTGCCACATCGTCGTCATTCCACCTCCTGCCAGGCGAGCACGTGGACGACGCCCGGTGCGGATCTGCCCAGCGTGACTGAGACCGAGCGCACCGAGCCAAAAAGACCGAACGCCTTTGCAAGCACGATGATCCGTCCGTTGGCGTCCGCGAGAGGATCCCCGTCGGTCTCGGCCGGATCATCGGCGATCCAGGTGGCGAGGTACGCGGAGCTTTGAACGCTGCCGGAGCCGGCTATCGACGAGAGCGGTCCGAAGGCGAACAGACGCCAGCGCGGGCTGTTGGCGCCCCAGGAACCCGCCGCGTCCGATTGCTGTTGCACGTCGGCCGTGACCGCCACCAAATCGATTCGCTGGTTCGAGGCGAGAACCGGCGTCGTGGTGGCATCGGCGAACGTCGACGGAATGGCGCCCGACAAGGCGCCGCTCCAGCTCCACGGCGCAATCTTCACGAGATCTTCGATGGCGCGCTCGGCGGCCGCTTCGACCGCATATCTCGTCTCCGCGGTGGTTCGGTAGTTGGCCGAGATGGTCGCCTCCGTACTGCCCATCATCACCAGCCCTGCGCCGAGCGCGGACAGCAGCGCCGCCGCAATCAACACGAGCAGTAAGGCCGAGCCACGATCGGTCATCGCGGTAGGCTCAGATTGCGCGGCGTGATCGCCACCGTCGCGACGTAGTCCGCCACCGCACGCGAGGCGATTCGATTGGAACCGGCATTCGCGAAATCGGTGCCCGTGCCCCGATAAACGGCCTGCGACGCTTGTACCCGCAAGGAGATACTGACAGCCCTGACGCGAAGCAGATCCGCATCGAAGCGGTTGTCGCCGGCGCCGCACCAGGGACCGTCAGCAAGCATCGACAGCGGCAGCGGGGCCAGCGAGCCGCCTTGCGCAGTCAGCATGACGAGTCCCGGCAGCGGATTGCCCGCCGAGTCGTAGAGACAATTCGCCACGCCAGCAGGCGGTCTGGGCCGCGCCGGTGGCTGTGGATCGCCGAAATACTCCAGGCTCAACGAGACGACATTGTCGACAACTGGGACATCGGTCAGATAGCCGTCGTAATGCCGCAACTGTCGCGTGGATGGATCGTGCCAGTACACGTCTCGCTGACCCTGTGCGACGAACGATCCCGCCGGATATGACGAAAAAGGGCCTGGCTGGTTGGAGATGATCGCCGCGGCCGGGAATTGCAGCGGGCCGATCGTGAACCAATCGAATGACCCGCCGGGCTCGAACACGACGGCTCTCATGTCCTGCGCAAGACCGCAGACGCCATTCCGCACCGGGCAATTCGCCGGCTCGTCGACGATGAGCGCGGGCGCACCGGAGGCGAGCGGGCCGCCGAGGGTCGTCTGCACGTATCCCCCGGCCAGACGGCTCATCGTGATGGCATCGGCGCGTGCGACGTCGTAACGATCCGCACCCTGCAGCCCCATCCGTCGAGGCACGACCGCCGCAAAGTACTGCGCGATCGAGCCGGCGGCCGGACCTGACGTCATGCCGGCGCCCGCGTTCAGCAAGTCCCGTTCAATCGCGTCGATTGCGACGCGCGCGCGCTGCTGGACGTCCATCACTTCCGGCTGCGCCTGCGCCGCGATGGAGCTCGGATTGACGATGGCGAAGACGGCACTCATGACAACGAGCAACAGCAGGAGCGCGACGAGCGATTCGATCAAAGAGAAACCGTGCTCAGCAAACGGTCGGTTCATTCAGCTTTCCTCGTTCTGATCGTCACGAGCAACGCTTCGTCGGCTCGTCGAAATCGTGGGCCGCCGGCTGCGGCGCCGCCGGAATCCCGTATCCGCGTGGTCACCAGCACACGGAGCAAGAGTGAATTTCCTGGATCGGACGGCAACGGCTCGATGCTCCACCGGCGAATGTACGTCGCAGCCGGCGGCGGACCTGTTCCGGCCCCGACCCATCCGCCTTTGCCGTCGAGAAAGTCCACGAACCCGGCGGTATTCGTATCCAGAGCACCAGCAGGTGACGCACCGAGACCGCTTCCGCCTGCATCGGGAGGACTTCGGCTCAGATCGGTCGTCAGGTCGCTGACCGCCGCACCCGCGGAATCCACACGCCACGTCAACGCCCGCAGCTGCTCCATCTTCTCTTTCGCCAACATCATCGTCATCGTCTGGTCCCGCGCGGCACGGGCGTCCTGAACGGTCACGGCGAAGAGCTGGGCGATGCCGGCGGCGATGATTGTCAGCAACGAGAGCGCGACGAGCAGCTCGACGAGCGTGAAGCCGGATTGGTGTCGCCAGCAGCGGTGGGATGAGCGCATGACTGTCGCAAACCTACTGCAACAGCCGATCCAGTTTGGATCGAAGACAGATCGCGCCAACTCGTTACTGTGTTGCGGAAATCTCGTACGGCGGGCGAGCTCGAGAGTGCAGTTGTTTGAAAGACTCCCCGGCCTCAACCGTTTTCAGCGATAGAAATCCAGGTACCAGGAAACAATCCGATCGCCGAAGACGGAGGCGATGAAGGCTGCGGCGGCGAGGAATGTGCCGAAAGGCAGCCGGCTGTGCAGCGATCGGCCACGGACGAGCGACAGCACGATCCCGACCACGGCGCCGCCGACGCTCGCGAGCAGCAGTACGAGCCAGACCTGCCGCGGCCCGAGGAACGCGCCGATCAGCCCGGCCATTTTCACGTCGCCGAGCCCCATGCCTTCGACGCCCGTCGCGCGAAACCACGCCCAACGGATGACGAACAACGCTCCGGCGCCGAGCAGCATGCCGCCGAGACTCGCCCACGGAACCGGCGGCATAAACAAACTGAGGACGAAACCGACGAGAATTCCGGGGAGCGTAAGGATATTCGGCAGGCGCTGGGTCTCGAGATCGGTACCGAAGAGCGCAATGAGGAGCGCGGTGAAGACCAGACGCGATGTCAGCAACGGCACGTCGTCTCCGTGTGCCATCCCCTGGATCACGAACGCAGCCGCGGTGCTGAACTCGATCACCGGGTATCGCCAGCCAATTGGCGCCCGGCAGGCCCGGCAACGGCCACCGAGCACCAGATAGCTGATCAGTGGGACGTTGTCGTACCACTGAATCGCAGCGCCGCACGATCGGCAGTGTGACCGTGGAGTCACGATCGACTCGCCGGCCGGCAGCCGCGAGATGCAGACGTTCAGGAAGCTCCCGACCATCAACCCCAAGACGCCCAGGATCAGCAGGCCGATGAGCGTCACTGGCGGGCCAGACGTGAGGGCAGCGGACCGAGTGGAGATTGAGGCGACAGGCTCACGCGGTGCGTCGCCGGATCGTAGACATACGGAACGTTCTGGGGATCGAGGGGAATGCCGGGAAGAAGACCGGCCGTCATGAGATCGAGCCAGCTCTCAGGATAGATGACGTGATCGATCGGGAAGCTCTCGACCAGGGCCTGCAGCCGATCGATCTCGTCGAGGGCGCGGAGTTGGAGCAGTCCGCGCTCGGCGGCGCGTCTGATGTATGCCTCATTGGACTCCTGCAACCGCGTCAGCATCGCGCGCGCCGATTCGCGGTCCCCCCCACGGGCAATGGTCGTCGCCGCGAGCGGCAGGAGCCATTCGGGGGCGCGCGGCATCCGGGCGGCCCGCTCGAACCAGTGCCCCGCAGCCGCGTAGTCGAACGTGTAGAAGTAGTGAACGAAGCCGAGATCGTACGCAAACTGCCACCGGTCCGGATTGGTCTGGAGACCCTTTTCCAGCAGGGCGATGGCCTGGTCGGACCGTCCGGGCCCTTCGGGCTTTTCCAGCGCCAGAAGAATCGCGCCGTACCTGTACGCCGCACCAAACTGCGGATCGAGCGTCGTCGTCATCTCCAGCAAGGGAGCGAGCAGCTCGAATCGGCCGGTCGTGCGCGACGAGCGCCGGTCGGCGCCAAAATGCTGAATCGTCCGAATCCAGTAGATGTCGGACAGCAGGGCGTCGAAGCCGAGTGAGAGATGACGAACGGCTGCCGGTGATTTGAGATACAGCACTCGCTCGACGGCATGTGATGCAGGACCCGAATCTTCGGCGGCGCGCAGCACGACCGCGGCCACGCCCAGGCCGACGGAGATGCAGACGGTTCCCACGAAGGTCACGAATCGCGGGCTCATCGGAACTCACGTCGGGAGAAGATCAGCACCGCGGCGCCGACCGCGACCGCGCTGTACACCACGGCGTACGTCAGCGCGAGGCCGATCCGCGCCGCCGGAATCGGCAGGCCGTGAACGACCTCCGCCTTCACGTCGAAGATCGAGAATGCCGGCACAATCCAGCCCGCGGTCGACACGACGCGGCCCAGCGCGGGCGCGTCAATCGTCCGGCTGAACTGACGCAGCGCGTCGCTCTCGACGCCGGCAATAAAGAGCCCCACGGTCAACGCTGCGGACAACATCGCGCTTGACGAGAACGTCGAAAAGAAGAGCGCGATCGCGGTCAGGAGCGCCAGTTCCGCGGTGATGAGGACGACGGCGATCATGAGACGCGGATCCGTGGCCGGCGCTTCCCAGGACAGCCGGACGTTGGCAGCGGCGGTCGAGCCCATCCAGAGCAGCATCAGGTAGAGCGCGCCGGTCAGGGCCGCGACGTTGATCACGATCGTCAGGACCAGGCCGGCGTACTTGCCGACGATGAATTCCCAGCGCGGGAGGGGCTTGGCCAGCACGGGAAGAATGCTCCGGCGATCGATTTCATGCGCCACCAGGCTGACGCCGATGAACACGCTCATCAACACACCGCCGAGCTCGATGGCGGCAAGACCGAGATCCTTGATGATCTTGAGATCCTGACCAGCCGTAATCTGGGCGATGGCCAGCGAAGCGCCGACGAGCAACAGCGCGAACGCGGCGATGCTGTAGAGGACACGGTCCCGGATGTTCTGCTTGAGGACGTGCCACGCGACGAGCCAGATCCGGCGCGCGGTCATTGAGAAACCTGCAGGAAGAACTCCTCCAGCGTGGCACGGAGCGGGGTCACCGACACCAGCCTGGCGCCCGAAGCCGCCAGATCTCCGAGGAGCGGTTCAGGCCTCGAGTCCGCCGACAGCTCCAGGCTGTACCGGCTGTCCGCAATTCGCGTGATCCGTCTGACTCGCCCGCTGAGTTCTGCGGCCGTCTGATCCGGCAATGCATCGACGACTATTTCCCATCCGCGGGCGGCGCCGGCGATGAGCTCGGACAGCGCGCCAAGCGCGACGACGCGGCCCCGGGAAAGGATTCCCACGCGTGTGCACAACAATTCCGCATCGCTCAGGATGTGCGAGCTGAAAATCACGGTACGTCCCTCGTCACGCAACCGCAGAATCAGTTCCCGGACATCGTGCCGGCCGCCGGGGTCGAGTCCGGACATCGGCTCGTCGAGGATGACGAGCTCTGGATCGTTGATGAGCGCCTGCGCGATGCCAACGCGCTGCACCATCCCTTTCGAGTAGTGCCGGACTCTCCGCCGGCCATCGTCGGTCAGTCCCACGAGATCCAGCGCGCGTCGAGCGCGCTCGCGCCGATCGGTGCTGTTGTAGCCGCAGAGACCGCCGAAATAGATCAGCAGCTCCTCGCCGGTCAGCTCCTCATAGAACGCCGGATTCTCCGGCAGGAACCCGAGCCGCCGGCGTGATTCGACGTCGCGCGGCGGCCGCCCGAAGACCTCCGCGCGCCCTGCGGTCGGCCGCAGCAGGCCGACCAGCAACTTGAGCGTGGTGGTTTTTCCGGCGCCGTTCGGCCCGAGCAGCCCGAACACACCGCCAGCCGGCACCTCGATGGCCACATCGTCCAACGCCCGGTGCGGGCGCGATCGCCAGAATCCGGCCGGAAAATCTTTTGTGAGATGTTCAGTGCGGACGATGGCTGCCATCATCCACCATGACGGTCATGGTCGCGGGGTCTTGCCTTCAGCCTTGTCCAGCTCCAGCTTGATGGCCAGCTCGAAGTAGTGCGGCGGCAGCCAGCCCTGCGCGGTCTGCGCCCGCACGCCGTTCACGAAATAGGTCGGCGTCTGTGACACGCTGAGCGCACCGCCGTCGGCGACGTCGCGCTTGATGTCCGGCAGCCGCGCCGCGTACTCACGATCGAAGTTCACAGCTCCGATCAACTTCCCGAGTTGTGCCTTCACCATGTCCGGCGTGCGTTGCATCTGCGGCACGTCCGGCATGCCGAACAGCCACGTGACCAGCTCGTTCTCTTTCCCCTTTTCACGAGCCAACCGGACGGCGGCCGCTTCCTCACACGCCGACGGATGCATTTCGCGGGAGATGTTGTAGTTGCACCGGCTGTTGAGCGGATAGTCCTTGATCACCTGACGGACGGCGCCTGGGTTCGTCTTCTCGAACTCGTCCAGGATGGGCTTGTAGGCAAAGTACGACGCTTTGCACGACGGACACTGCCAGTCGATGAACTTGACGATCAGCACCTTCGCGCCGTTGGCAGGCACGCCGAGGTCCATGCGATTCTGCTGGAACCAGGCGTCCGCAAACGCCTTGTCCATGTCCGCCGCTTGCTGTGGCGTCGCTGCCGCGCCTGAAGGTTTCGACGCCGCCGACGCGGACCCTGATCCTGATCCCGAACCTGATGCCAGGCCCGATCCGTCTCTCTCCTTCGGGAAAAATGCGATCGCCGATGCCGCGCCTGCGAGGAACAGAATCGCCACCAGCAGCGCCGTGGGACGAGACACCAGCGCACGCAGATCGCCGAACAGGCGTCCCGGCAGCCGCGTCATCGGCATGGACACCGAGGCGCTCGATACGAGGAAGATCGCGATCACCGCCACGTACGTCCCGATGCACAGGATGCATCCCGTTTTGAGCACGAAAAACGAGGCGTACGCGAGGTAGATGATGACCCCGAGCCCCACGGTGGCGAGCGCGAACACGTACGCGCCGCTCGGATCGGTGTTTTGCTCCTTCGGTCGCGAAAACGCCGCCAGCAGGGCTACCAGGCCGAACCACATGAGGCCGAACAGCGCGACGGGTATCCCGCGAATCGACCCGTACTGACTCATGTAGACCTGAGAGCAGCTGAAGGTCTCGTTGATGTCACAGACGCTGGTGTATGCCGGCTGCGTCAGAAGCTTGTAATGGACCCAGGCGGACGCGCCCGCAAAGGCGAGCCCGGCAAGCGCCAAAACCAGGATCAGGAGCCGAGCGCGAGAGGTCATTCAGCGTGTTTTACCACAGGACGCGCCGAAGACGGGCCGGCCCCCGTCGGGCTATTGGATGGGGGTCGCCGGCGCTCCGAAGGGCTCCGTCGGCGCGGTCCCCGCGAACAGCTGCCACACCACGTTGCCCTGATTCACCGCAAACGACCGCGTCCCCGTCGTGCCGAATGTGAGCGGCACGCCCGTGCCGTAATACGCCGTAATGGTCGCCGTGCCATTGCAGTCGTTCGGCCCCGCTGCCGAACCGCTGCCTGGTCCAAGCGCAAAGGCGTAGCCCGATTTCTGAGGCGTCGCGGACCTGCCCAGATCAGCGGAAATGAATCCTTCCGTCGATCCGGCGGCCGGCGTCCCCAGCACCACGAACGTCGCCGCGTACGCCCCGTTGCCGCACGAAGCCGCGTAGCTCACCTGCGAAGACGACACGGTCTTGAGCGATGTGATCGCCGAGACCTCGTTCGCGTTCATGCGTGCTCGGAGCAGCCCCGGTACCGCAAACGCCGCAATGATGCTGATTATTGCGACGACGATGAGCAGCTCGATGAGGGTGAAGCCGGATTCTGTCTTGCGTGTCATACGTTGACTGACTCCCGTGGCCGGTGGCCACTGCTAGTGCGGCCAGTCATCTCGTCCGGGCATGATGGCCCGGGATCGGGATTTCTCAGCGCAGAATTCGAGCAACGTTGATACCAGAGCGCCGAGCGGCCGCGGTGTTGGTTAAGTGGTTTGAAACTATCGTTTTACGTCGGGACTCCTCTTTGGTCGGATCTGCCGGATTGCGTCATGAAATGTGGGCCTCGCCACAGTTTTGACGCTTTTTCCCGGCGTTCATGACAACTGTTCCACCAGCTCGAAAAGCGGCAAGTACATCGAGACCACGATGCCGCCGACGATCACGCCGAGCACGGCGATCAATGCCGGTTCCAGCATCGACAGCAGCGCACCGATGGCGACGTCCGCTTCGTCCTCGTAGATGTCGGCGATTTTGCCGAGCATCGTATCGAGCGCGCCGGTGGTCTCCCCGGCAGCGATCATCTGGACCACCATCCCCGGGAAGGCGCCCGACGCGCGCAGCGGCGCCGCAATCGTCTCGCCATGCTCGATGCGGACGCGCGCCCGCCGCACCGCCCGTTCGATCACCGCGTTGCCGGCTGCACGCGCGGTGATTTCGAGACCTTCGAGAATTGCGACGCCGGAACCGAGCAGCGCGCCAAGCGTTCTGCAGAATCGCGCGACCGCGACTTTGCGCGCGACTGCCCCGATGAGCGGCAACCGCAACATCAGTCCGTCGAGGCGGACTCCGCCTGCTGCCGTCCGGTAATACCGCCTGGTGAGGTACCCGCTGGAAACGGCGGCGGCTGCCGCGAAAGGCACGGCAAGCGCGGTCCTTTCGCTCATCCAGATGACGACGCGGGTCGCCAGCGGAAGAGTGGCGCCGAGGCCGGCAAAGAGTTCGGTGAACGTGGGCACGACCTTCACGAGGATCAAAGCGATCACGACGACGGCCACGGCGAGGACGCATGCCGGGTACACCATCGCCGCGCGCACGCGAGCCTTGAGCCGAGCCTGCTTTTCAAGGAAGCCCGACAGGCGGGTCAGAATCGTGTCGAGGACGCCGCCCGCCTCGCCGGCCGCAATCATGCTGACGTACAGCTCGTTGAACGCGTGCGGCTGCTTGCGCATCGCGTCGGCGAGCGAGGCGCCGGCCTCGACATCCGCCCGCAGATTCGCGAGCGTTTGTCCGAATCGCGCCTCGGGCTCCTCTTTGCCCAGAAGCTCGAGACACTGCACGAGCGGCAATCCGGCGCCAATCATCAGCGAGAACTGGCGCGTGAAAATCGCCAGGCTTCGAGATGACACCGAACGTCGCCGAATCATCGATTGACTCGTGGATCGGCCGGCCGGCGAGCCGGAATCAGCACTGCCCGCTGAGGTTCTCTCGAACGCTCCAACTGTGACACCAGCTCGTCACGGTTCGGGGACGCGGCCAGCGCCGTCTCTCTCGCGACGAGCCGCTGCTCCACCAGGCGAAGAAGCGACTGATTCATCGTCTGCATTCCCGCCCGCTCCTGGCCGGTCTGCATGACGCCGTAAATCTGGTGAACCTTGTCTTCGCGAATCAGGTGCCGGATCGCGGGCGTAACGACGAGCACTTCGAGCGCGGCAACCCGGCCTGGGCCGGCCGACGCGCGGACCAGCGTCTGCGAAATGACCCCCTCGAGCACGAGCGACAGCTGTGTCCTGACTTGACTCTGCTGGTGAGCAGGAAACGCGTCGACGAGACGCGTGATCGTCTGCGCCGCCGAGTTCGTGTGCAGAGTCGCCAACGTCAAATGTCCCGTCTCCGCCATCGTCATGGCCGCTTCCATCGTTTCGAGATCGCGCAGCTCGCCGATCAGCACGACGTCGGGATCCTCGCGGAGCGCAGCGCGCAGAGCGCCGGCAAAGCTGCGCGTATCCGACCGCAGCTCGCGCTGGTTGATGAGACCTGTCTTGTGCTGATGAACGAATTCGATCGGATCCTCGACGGTCAGAATGTGAACGGGCCGCGACTCGTTGATGCGATCCACGATGGCGGCAAGCGTCGTCGATTTGCCGCTGCCGGTGGGCCCCGTGACGAGCACGAGACCTCGCGGACGCTCAGCCAGCCACGTCACCGCAGCCGGCAGCCCGAGGTCCTCGAGCGGACGAATCGTCCCGGGAACCAGTCGAAAGACGGCGCCAACGACGCCTTGCTGCCGGAACAGATTGCAGCGGCAGCGGCCCACACCGCGGACGCTCAGCGCCAGATCGATGTCGTTGCGTTCGTCGAACCACCGGCGCTGTTCCTCGCTGAGCGCGCTGCACGCCAGGCTGCGCGCGAGATCGGCCGTCAGCGGCGGCAGGGGAAGACGATGGAGATCGCCGTCGATGCGGACGATGGGCGGGGCGCCGACGGACAGGTGCAGATCCGATCCACCGCGATCCTGCGCGGCCTTCAGCAATTCCGTCAGCGTCATTGCGTCTCTCTCATCACTTCCTCCACCGTCGTCAATCCATCCCGAATCTTCTGCAGGCCGCTGTGGCGAAGCGTCTGCGTACCGCGGGCCGCGGCCAGGCGGCGAACCTCGGATACCGGGGCGTTTGCGCGAATAAGGTCGCGAATGGGCTCGGTCATCTCGATGACCTCGAAGAGGCCGATGCGGCCGCGATACCCCGTGCCGCCGCACCGATCGCAGCCGGACCCGCGAACCGGATGCACGGATGCCGCCTCCGCCTGACTGAAACCGATTTGGATGAGCTGGTCAGCGGGAACGTCACACCGGACCTTGCATCCGTCGCAGACGCGCCGCACCAATCGCTGCGCGCACAACGCATTGATCGAGCTCGCGACAAGAAACGGCTCGACGCCCATGTTCACGAGCCGGTTGACCGTCGACGCCGCGTCGTTGGTGTGAATCGTCGACAGCACCAGGTGACCGGTCAGGGCGGCCTTGACGGCGATCGATGCCGTCTCGGCATCGCGAATCTCGCCGACCAGAATGACGTCTGGGTCCTGACGAAGGAATGCGCGCAGGGCGGCGGCGAAGGACAGCCCGATGAGATCGCGAACCTGGACCTGGTTGATACCGGGGAGATTGAATTCCACGGGATCTTCGACGGTCAGGACATTCACGTCCGGCCTGCTGATCTGCGCCAGTGCCGAATAGAGCGTGCTGGTCTTGCCGCTGCCGGTGGGCCCGGTGACGAGGACCATGCCCCACGGCCGCCGGATGGCCCGCTGAAACCGGTCCAAAGCGTCGGGATCGAAACCCAGGGCCGGGAGATCGAAACGAAGCGCGTCCGGATCGAGGACCCGCAGCACGACCTTTTCGCCGAAGAGCGTCGGCAGACAGGACACACGGAAGTCGACTTCGCGGCTTCTCCCCCGGTCGCTGAAACGCGCTTTGATTCGTCCGTCCTGCGGCAGCCGCTTCTCCGCGATGTCGAGCCGCGCCATGATCTTGATCCGCGATGTGATGGCGTCGCGGTATCGAATCGGCGGCGCCGGCGCGGCCTGCAGCATCCCATCCACGCGAAACCGCACCTTGAGCTCCTTCTCGTAGGGCTCGATATGAATGTCGCTCGCACCTTGGCGGGTGGCGCTCAGCATCAGCGCATCGACGAGACGCACTGCGGTCTGCTCGCCGGGTTGGTCGGAGTCATCTCGCGTTTGATCGTCCGAGCGTGAGTCAGCGGCCTCAGCGGCCTCGACGACGTCGAGTGCATGCTGGTCCTCAGCCATCACCGGCGTCTCAGGGGCGCGTGGCGACGGAGCGGGTCTCGCGCGTGCCGGCGCGGGCGCCGCGTGACGGTAGTACTTGCCGATGGCTTGTTGAAGCGCGGCGTCCGACGCGACGACCGGCTGAACGTGGAGACCGGTCAGGAATGCGATGTCGTCCAGCGCCTCGAGATTTGCAGGATCGGTCATTGCCAGCGTCAGCGTCGTGCCGTGACGCGCGACCGGCACGACCTGGTGTCTGACTGCGGCTTCGACCGGAATCAACCGAATCACGTCCGGATCGAGATCGAATTCGGCGAGCTGAATGGCGGGTACGCCGTATTGCCGGCTGAGGACCAGCGCCACGTCTTCGTCGCGCAGCAATCCAAGCCGCACGAGCGTCGTGCCGAGGCGGCCTCCGCTCGCGCGCTGATGGTTCAGCGCGACCTGAAGTTGTGCGGGCGTGATGCGCTTTTCGCGCAGCAGGAGCTCACTGAAACGGACAGCCATGGCCCTCTCGGGACACGGCGTCGATCGCCCGGCGGGTGCCGGCGCATGCCGGCCCCGCCGTAGCTTTAGCGTAGGCGGAAGGCCGGCCTACATGCCGGCGCGCATCGCGAGGCTGAACGCGCGAAGCTCGTCCGTGCCGCCTTGCGAGAAGTGCCCGTCGATCCAGAGGCGGGGCCGGATCATGAAGCTCCCGCCCACGGCGTACACCATGTGATGCGCGCCGGTGGTGCTCCAGCGCAGACCGGATCGCACCGCCATGCGCGGGCCCACCCTGGCCTCGCCGCCAAACGCAATGATTCGACTGGGGCCGTTTTCGAGATCGGCCGTGTCCAGATCGAAGTCCATCGCAAGTGTCAGGCCAGCGGGAGCGACGTATGCGACGCCCAATCTTGCGCGCCGTTTCAGTGTGATTTCGTTTTCTGCAACGTGGCCGAACTTCGGCTCGAGCATATTTCGCACTGTCAGTCCGATGCGCAGCGGATTCAGGTTGGCCATCAATCCCAGATCGAGATCAAAGTCATCGTCTTTATCGCCCTCGAGGTCGGAGCCGTGATCGAGCGCCTCCTCCACCGTCCCGCCCACCGCGAGCGCTCGATCGGTCCGCCCTCGAACCCACTTCAACGTGGAGCCGATGACGACGTTCTCGACGAGCGTTTGAAGGACGGTGACACCGAGATAGCTCGTCCGAGTATTGAAGGCGGCCGGTGCCCCCGAGATATCCGGCACCAGGACCGTCTGCTGGAACTTGCCCATGGACAGCCCGACGGGCCAGCTGCCGAGGCTCCAGAGGGTGGATCTGCCCTCAAACGGGCCCGGATTCGGGGTGGCGTCCCGATTACCGAATTGAAACTGGCCCCATTCGAAGTTCCCGCCGACCGGTTGGCCGGAGACCAGGCCGGCAGGGTTCCAGTAGACGGCCGTCGAGTCGTCCGCAACCGCTACAAAGGCCCCCGCCATCCCTAGGGCCCTTACCCCAACTATTTCGTAGGACTGGGCGGAGGCGACCCCTGGAAGCAACGCCACCGCGACGAGCAGCCCGCAGGTAAGGCGCGCCATCCTGTCCAGACTACCTCGCCTGAGCCGCCGGAACCCGGCTTCGTCACAGATCGTAGATTGTTCGCGGGCGGTACAATTAGAAGGATTGCCCGATTCCAATCCTTCATTCCAGTAGGTGCGTCTCATGAACCAGCCTGTCCCGCCCCCGGCTCCGGCAAAAGGTCTAATAGCGCGCGCCATCGGCATGATCACGTCACCGAAGACTACGTATGAGGACGTCGTCCGCTCTCCCAGGGCCTTTGGCATTCTGTTCCTCTGTGCGCTCGTTATCGGTATTTCGCAGGGCGCTCCGCAGTTCACCGAGCGTGGCCGACAGGCCGCGCTCGACATGCAGGTGCAGCAGATCGAGCGGATGACGGGTCAGACCGTGAACGACCAGATGTACAAGGCGATGGAACAGCGGAGCCGCTTTGGCGGCATCTTCAGCGTCATCGGGACAGTGGTGTTCATGCCGATCTGGTCCCTCCTTGTCACCTCCATTTTGTGGGCGGTGTTCAACGCGATGCTCGGCGGGACGGCGACATTCAAGCAGGTCCTGGCCGTGGTGACGCATTCCTCGGTCCCCGGCGCGCTCGGAGCCGCGATAGGTGCGCCGATCCAACTGATGCAGGGCACCATGAGCGTGGGCGGGCCGTTCAATCTCGGCGCGCTGGTCCCGATGCTCGACGAAAACAGCTTCCTCGCCCGCTTCCTCGGCGTGACCAGCGTGTTCACGATCTGGGGCATTATCGTGCTCGCGATCGGCCTCGCGGTTCTGTACCGTCGCAAGACGCGGAACATCGCGATCGGCCTCTTCACCGCATACGTCGTCGTTGCCGGCAGTATCACGGCGATCTTCAGCCGGTTGGGCGGCAGGTAGGGCATGAGTCGCAAGAAAAAGATTGTCATCGGTCTCATCATCATTGTCGTCCTGGGCGGCATCGCGGCCGCCAACTACGGCTTCAAGCGATCGACCGCCACGACGATCAATGTCGAGAAGATCGAGCGCCGCGATCTCGAGTCCACAGTGTCGGCGAGCGGTAAAGTCCAGCCCAAGCGCAACGTCAAGATCAGCGCGGAGACGTCGGGGAAAGTCGTCAATCTCGCGGTCAACGACGGCGATCTCGTCAAAAAGGGCCAACTGCTGCTCCAGATCGACCCGCGCAATCTCGAGACCGCGGTGCAGAACCGCGAAGCGAGCCTGGCGACGCAGCGGTCGCAGCTCGATCAGATGAAGGCGCAGACCGACAACCTCAAAATAAACCTCCGGCAGTCGCAAGATGCCCTGCAACGAGCGGAGGGGCTGGCCAAACAGGGTCTCATCCCGCGGGAGCAGCTCGAACGCGCGCAGAACGATGTGAAGATGCGGGAGACCGACCTGAAGGTGAACGAGCAGTCGATCCGCGCGCAGGAGCAGCGCATCAAGCAGGAAGAGGCGAATCTCAATAGCGCCAACTACGACCTGAACAAGGTGAGAATCGTCTCACCCATCGACGGGCTCGTCGTGCGCCGCAACATCGAAGAAGGCGAAACGGCGGTCGTCGGCACGATGAACAACGCCGGCACGGTGCTCCTCGAGATTGCGGATCTTTCCGTCATCGAGACGGAGATCGAGGTCGACGAGACGGAGATTCCGGACATCAAGCTCGGACAGCCGGCGAAGATCACGATCGACGCGATCCCGGACAAGACGTTTCCGGGCAAGGTCACCGAGGTCGGCAACAGCCCGATTCAGACGGCTGGCGCGTCCACCACGCAGCGCGCGACGAACTTCAAGGTCGTGGTGACGATCGAGGGCCAGGTCCCCGGCGTGCGGCCCGGTTTCACCTGCACGGCGGTCATCACGACCGCCACGCGGCAGAAGGCGGTCAGCGTGCCGATTCAGGCGATGACGCTCCGCGAAGTGATCCTCGACGAGGAGGGACAGGTCGTCCACCCGCCGACGCCGAAGCCCGGCGAGCGGCGTCCGCCACCCGGCGCCGGCGAGCTCAAGAACGGGCAGACGCGCAAAGAAATCGAGGGTGTCTTCACGCTGCAGGGCGACCGCGCGGTCTTCCTCCCGGTGAAGACCGGCATCGCCGGCGAGAAGTTTTTCGAAGTGCTCGACGGTCTCAAGGAAGGCGACCAGGTCGTCACCGGTCCCTTCCAATCCGTGCGCGGCATGAAGGACGGCGATCAGGTCAAGGCCGAAACCGCGATGACGCCTCGGCCGAGGTGAGAAGTTGCAGCAATTCCTCGAAGCGGTCGGCCTGGCGCTCCAAGCCATCTGGGCGAACAAGCTCCGATCGCTGCTGACCGTGCTCGGCAACATCGTGGCGGTGACGTCGATCATCGCCGTGGTGTCGCTCGTCCAAGGGCTGAACGCCAGCGTGAAGAGCGCCATCCAGTCGGACCTCGGTGTGGACACCTTTTCGGTCCAGCGGCGCGGCGTGACGGTGACCGAGGACGAAGAAGAGCGCGCGGCGGGCAATCCGCGCGTCACGCTGGAGGAAGCCGACGCGCTTCGTCATTACAGTCCACACATCAGGCTGGTCATGGCCGAGGCCGGTGCCGGAGCCGAGGCCAAATACCGGGACCAGAATCTCGACAGCGTGCGCATCCGGGGTGTCACGAAGGAATACAACCAGCTGCCGACGACGAATATCGAGTTGGGCCGGAGCATCACGCCAGCCGAGTTCGACAACGGGCACGAAGTCGCCATTCTTGGCTGGGACACGGCCGACCGGCTGTTCGGTGCCATCGAACCGATTGGCAAAACGATTACCCTGGCCGGAGTCCACTTCCGGGTCGTCGGCGTGTCGGAGAAAAAAGGCGCGATCTTCGGCCAGTCGCAGGATGAGTTCGCGATTATCCCGCTCGAGACGTACCGTCGCATCTTCGGCGTTCGGCAATCGCTCGAGCTCGTCGTCCTGCCGACCGACGCGTCCGTCGTCCAGACGGCGATGGACGACGCGACGGTGGCGATGCGCATTCAACGGAAGCTGCGCCCGCGGGAGCCCAACAACTTCGGCGTGCTCTCAGCGGACACCATCCTGAATCTCTACAACCAGGCCACGGCGGCCATCTTCGCGGTGCTGCTCGGCGTCGTCAGCCTCTCGCTCGTCGTCGGCGGCATCGTCATCATGAACATCATGCTGATGACGGTGAGCGAGCGGACGCGCGAGATCGGGCTGCGCAAGTCGCTGGGCGCGCGGCGCCGGGACATCCTGTGGCAGATTCTCACCGAATCGATCACCCTATCGACGTTTGGCGGCGTGATCGGAACGGGACTTGGATTTCTCGTCGCCTGGGGTATCAGCAAAGTGAGCCCGCTGCCGGCGATCGTCGAGCCCTGGTCGGTGGTGCTCGGAATCTCGATGACGGCAATCGTCGGCCTCTTTTTCGGCCTCTATCCGGCGATGCGGGCCGCGTCTCTCGATCCCATCGAAGCGCTGCGGCGCGAGTAGACGAGCACGCCCATGCGCTGGACCCTGTTCAACGAAATCGTCACGATGGCGTGGGACACGCTCTGGTCGAACAAGATGCGGTCCGCGCTGACGGTTGTCGGCATCGTGATCGGCATCACGTCCATCGTCGGCGTGACGTCGCTGCTGCGCGGATTCGACGAGTCGCTCCGGGACATGTTCCGAACGATCGGGCCCGACACGGTCTTCGTGGCGAAGTTCTCCGGCGTCAGCCTGGCCTCAGGCGCGGACTTCAAGGAACTGATGAAACGACCGAATATGACGCCCGGCGATGCGGCGGCGATCGAGCGCGGCGCGCCGTCGATCGAGGTCGTCTCGGTGATCGTCGGCAACGGCGGACCTGCGCCCCGCGAGCGGCTGTACTACAAGAATCAGCGGACGAAGCCGCTTCAGGTGTTCGGCACCGAAGACACGTACCCGCGGTTGACGCGGATTCCGATCGTCCTGGGCCGCTTCTTCACGCCCATCGAAGTACAGCGGCGAAAGCATGTGATCGTGCTCGGTCAGGGACCGTACAAAGCGCTCTTTCCGACGATCGATCCAATCGGCAAGATCGTGCGGCTCGGGTTGTCGGAGTACGAGGTCGTCGGCGTGCTCGACAAGCGGCCGTCGCCCGGCGGGTTCGACGTCGGCGCCGACGACAACGCGATGATCCCGCAGACCACATATCAGAAACAGTTCGGCCTTCGGCTCGTCAACGTCGGACGCGGCGAAATGCGCGCCGTCATCATCGGTGCCGTGCCCAGGGACGGCGTGCCGCGCGAGCAGGCGATTCGTGAAGTGGAACAGGTGATGCGGACCAGGCATGGCCTGCGCCTCGACCAGGCCAACGACTTCGATCTCGTGACGCAGGACGCGCTGCTCAAGGTATGGGATCAGATCAGCCAGGCGACGTTCCTCGCGCTCGTGGTGCTGTCTTCGATCGCGCTGATGGTCGGCGGGATCGGCGTCATGAGCATCATGACGATCAGCGTGACTGAGCGCACGCGTGAGATCGGCGTCCGGAAGGCGCTCGGCGCGCGGCGCATCGAGGTCCTGTGGCAGTTTCTGCTCGAAGCGGTCTTCGTCACGTCGACCGGCGGCGTGCTCGGCATCGTGATCGGCGCCTCGATCGGGTTCATCGTCAACCTGCTGACGGGCTTCCCGATCTCGCTGCCGTGGTGGTCGTTCGCCATCGGCATCGGCTTCTCCGCCGGCGTGGGCGTCTTCTTCGGCATGGTGCCGGCTGTGCGCGCATCACGTCTTGATCCCATTGAAGCCCTGCGCTATGAGTGACGCGCGCGGGTCCATCTGAAATCTGCAATCTGGAAATCTGCAATCGCGCTACGCCTTCCGGGCAGTCAGATTTCAGATTCCCCGATTACGGTTGCAAGCGCCAGATTGCAGATTCCAGTTTTCAGATTGCAGTTCGCGCCCTGCCTCCGCGGCGAAGTATTATTCGCCTGAGCGGAGGCAGATTCTTTATGAGGGTCTTTGACGCGGCGGGCATCAGGAACGTGGCGCTGGTCGGACACAGCGGCTCAGGAAAGACGCAGCTGGCGTCGGCGCTCCTGTTCGATGCCGGGGCCGTGAACCGGTTCGGCAAAGTGGACGAAGGCACCACCGTCACCGACTACGACGAAGAGGCGATCGCGAGAAAGCACACGCTCTCGGCGACGCTCGCCACCCTCGAGTGGAACAAATACAAGGTCAATCTGATCGACACCCCGGGCATGGGCAACTTCCTGGCCGACGCCCAGGCGGCGCTTCGCGTCTCGGAGGCGGCGGTGATCGTCGTCGACGCCGTCGGCGGCGTTCAGGTATCGACCGAGAAAGTCTGGTCGTACGCCGAAGAAGCGCAGCTGCCCCGCCTGATCGTGCTGAACCGGCTGGATCGCGAGCGCGCCAGCCTGGAACGATCGGTCGAGTCGATGCGGGCCACGCTCGGCCGCAACTGCGTGCCGGTCCAGCTGCCAATCGGCCAGGAAAAGGACTTCAAAGGCGTCATCGACCTGGTGGGGATGAAGGCGTACACGTTCGCCGCCGACGGCTCAGGCAAGATGACCGAAGGCGCGGTCCCCGACGCGCTCGCCGGCAACGCGAAGGAAGCCCGCGATGCGCTCATCGAGATGGTCGCGGAGGCCGACGATGCGCTCATGGAGAAGTTCTTCGAGGCGGGAACTCTGACGCAGGAGGAGCTCTCCGCCGGTCTGGCGCGGGCGTTCCGAGCGGCCACGCTGTTTCCGGTGTTCTGCACGTCAGCACTGCACAACATCGGCATCCAGCCGCTGGCTGACGCGATCGTCACGTACGTCGCGTCGCCGGCCGACCGCCCGTTCCCGGGCGTCAATTCCGCCGGCAAGGAGGCGACGCGGGCGGCAGCGGACGGCGCGCCGCTGGCGCTCTGGGTCTGGAAGACCGTGGCCGATCCGTTTGCCGGCAGCATCTCGCTGTTTCGCGTCCTCTCCGGCATCGTCAAGTCCGACGCGACCGTTCAGAACGTCACGCGGGACCAGCAGGAGCGCTTCGGACACGTGCTGGCCCTGCAAGGCAAGACCCAGACGCACGTGCCGGAACTGCACGCGGGGGATCTCGGCGCGGTCGCGAAACTGAAGGACACGCACACCGGCGACACGCTCGGCGACAGGAACGCAGGATTCACGGTGCCGTCCATGAAGTTCCCGGAGCCGGTGCTGGCATACGCCATCGAGCCGAAGAGCCGCGGCGACGAGGACAAGATCGGCACGGCGATGCAGCGGCTGCGCGAGGAGGATCCCTCGATCCGCTATGACCGCGACGCACAGACCCACGAGCTGCTGCTCTCGGGCCAGGGCCAGCTGCACATCGAGGTCACGGTCGCGAAGCTGCGACGGCGCTTCGGCGTCGAGGTCAACCTGAAGCCGCCGCGGATTCCCTACCGCGAGACGATCACGGCGAAGGTCGAGGCCCATGGCCGCCACAAGAAGCAGACGGGCGGGCACGGCCAGTTCGGCGACTGCCACATCACGATGGAGCCGCTCCCGCGCGGCGCCGACTTCGAATTCGTCAACGACATCTTCGGCGGCGCCATCCCCCGGCAGTTCGTGCCCGCCGTCGAGAAAGGCATCCAGGAAACGCGGCTGCGCGGTTACCTGACGACCTATCCTGTCGTCGACTTTCGAGTCACGGTGACGGACGGCTCGTACCATCAGGTCGATTCGAGCGAAATGGCGTTCAAGCTCGCCGGACGCCTCGCGTTCCGCGACGGCATGTCGCGCGCGAAGCCGACCATCCTCGAGCCGATCATGAACGTCGAGGTCTATGCGCCGTCGGACTTTGCCGGCGATCTGATGGGCGACCTGAACAGCCGGCGGGGCCGTATTTCAGGCATGGACACGCGCGGCGCGGCGACCGTCATAAAGGCGACGGTGCCGATGGCCGAAATGTTGACATACGAGCAGACGCTGACCTCGAACACCGGCGGGCGCGGGTCGTACCACATGGAGTTCTCGCACTACGACGAAGTGCCCAGCCATCTGCACGCAAAAATCATCTCGCAATCGAAGGCCGAGCGAGGGGAAGCCAAGGAAGAAGAAGAGTGACAAGGGCAGAGGGCAGAGGACAAAGGGCACAGGTGCGGAACGCACTGGCGCTCGTCCTCTTCCCTTTTAGTTTTTTCCTTGCCTCTGCCCTCTGCCCTCTGCCCTTTACCCTTGTCTTCGCGAGCCGTCAGGATCCGCCACAGCTCCTTCCGCCCACACCACCCGCTCCAGCCTTCGAAGAGAAATGGCTCGCCGACCTCCGTCAGGAAGCCCTCTCACGCGGGATCAGCCAGGCGACCGTCGAGCTGGCGCTGACCAACCTCGTTCCGGAACCGATCGTCGTCACGCGCGATCGCGAACAGCCCGAAAGCACTCAAAGCCTCGATTCGTACCTGACGCGTCATGTGAGCCCGCGCACGGTCGCGCGCGCGAACGACGCGGCACGGACCTACCGTGCGTTGCTGGATCGAGTCGAGGGCAGGTACGGCATTCCCGGACCGCTCATGGTGGCGATCTGGGGACTCGAGTCGAACTTTGGGGAGTTCACCGGCGTCCGGCCGACGATCGCGGCGCTGGCGACGCTGGCCTCCGATCCGCGCCGATCGACGCTGTTTCGCAACGAGCTTTTCGCCGCGCTGACGATTCTCGATCGCGGGATCGTCTCGATCGAGAACCTCAAGGGATCGTGGGCCGGCGCCATGGGCCAGCCGCAGTTCATGCCCTCGAGCTTTCTCCGGCACGCCATCGACTTCGACGGTGATGGCCACATCGATATCTGGTCGAGCCAGCCGGACGTCCTGGGGTCCATGGCGAACTATCTGAGCGCGGCCGGCTGGACGAAGGGCGGCCGCTGGGGACGCGAAGTCAAGATTTCCCGTACCGCGATGGCCGCGATCGACAAGCACGTGCCGATGCGGACGAGCGGCTGCCGGGCGCGGCGCGAGATGACCGTCGCGCGTCCGCTGGCCGAGTGGAAGAAGCTCGGGGTGCGGCTCCCATCCGGCGGTCCGCTGCCGGCCGCGAAGATCGAGGCGTCGCTCGTCCGCGGCGCCCGCCGCAATTTTCTCGTCTACCAGAACTACGACGCGCTGCTCGACTACAACTGCTCTAATTCCTACGCCGTCAGTGTGGGACTCTTGTCGGACAAGATAGCTGTCAAGTAAGGAACGAGAACCACCGCGAATGGACGCGCGAGGAGGGTTCACATGACCGGTGGATCAGCCGTCGTCGGCTTGGTCTGGCTCCTGTTTGCCGTTGCCCAAGCACCCTCCGTTTCGAGTGCAACGATTGCGGCGGCGGTTCTTCCGCTGCCGGAGCAGCTGCGGCCTGGCGCCACCGTCGTTCGCCTGAACACCTCCCTGCAGCCCGAGGTGCTTCGCCAAGGTAAGAATGGAATGGTCTGCGTCGCCGACAGGCCAAACGACGAGGCATTCGACGTTCGGTGCTATCGCGATACGTTCATTCCGGTGGTCTATCGCGCGTTCCAGCTGGGCTATCAAGTCGACGGCGAAAAGGTCGCATCTGAAATCAAGTCGGGGAAGCTGAAGCTCTCAAACGAGCCCACTGCCGGGTATCGCTGCCTCGGCCCAATCGCTGGCTACGATCCGGCTCGGCAGTCGATCAATTCTCAAATCGAATGCTGGCAGTCGATTCACTTCCCATTTCGTACGGCCGCAGAAATTGGCTTACCCGACGAACGCGATGTCCCGGAGAGCCGACAACGAGAAGTGCCGTATGTCATGGCCAGCGGCACCTATTGGTCGCACGTGATGATTCGGCATCCAGGCAAGCAGTGACCATTAGCGGCATATCGCGAGTAGTTGTTTTGGTAGCCGCGGTTGCGGTGTGTCTGGGCGCCATCGGCCGGGGGCGCGGCCAGGCCGTCGCTCCTGCGGTGCGCTACCTCGGCCAGGCACCGCCGGGGATCACGCCTGCCCGTTTCGCACCAGGGATCGTCAGCACCTCCGCGATCGAGATCAACGCGGCGTTCCGGCCGGACTTTCGTGAGTTCTTTTTTGCACGCCAGGTTGCCGGCGTCTTCACGCTTTTCCGCTCGACGCTGAATGGGCGTGCGTGGCGCGATCCGGAGGCGTTGCCGATCTTTGCCGGGGGCGCTCCGGGCGTCGCGGTGGATATGGCCTACTCGCCGGATGGACTAGAAGTGTACTTTCTCGGCCGCTTCAAACCCGGACTCTCGCCGCTCCAATCGCCTCTCGACATCTGGGTCACTCGTCAAAGAGACGGACGATGGACAACCGCCGAACCCGTGCCGTCACCCGTAAGCACCGACGCGACCGAAGCGTATCCGACCGTCGTCGCCGACGGCAGTCTTTACTTCAGCTCGGATCGGCCCGGTGGCTTCGGCCGTTCCGACATCTATCGCGCGCCACGGCGCTCCGATGGCAGTTTCGGGACTCCCGTCAATATCGGCAGTCCGCCGAATTCGGCCGACACGGACGGAGATACATTCGCATCACCCGACGAGCGGTATCTTGTCATCACGTCCACTCGTGCCGGCGGGTTCGGTCGAGGTGATCTCTATGTCTCATTCCGGCAGGCAGACTCCAGTTGGGGCCCGCCGATCAATCTGGGACCCGTGATCAACACGGCTGACACTGAGTTCTGCCCCATGGTGACTCCGGACGGCCGGTACCTGTTCTTCTCACGGATGTACGGAGGCGGGACATGGGAGACGACGACCGATGCCGACGTGTTCTGGGTCGACATCGGAGTGGTGGAGCGTTTGAAACGCTGACGTTTCGGCTAAGGCTCGCCCCAAAGTGCACGAAGGACACGAAGCATCTCAAAGAAAAACCTTGCACGCGAACACCCAAAAGATGAAATTGGTCTGGCCCTCACGAGAATACTTGACCAGCTATGTGGCAGCTCTCGAGCGTGGCTGGTCACCAGATAACCTGCTGGGACAAGTCGCGACACAAGAGGAACTGCGCCGCATCGCTGCAGATCCAGATGCGTTTCTCGCAGGTCTCGTCGATAGACACGCGGCCGGTGGCCCCATTACCTTGCCGGACCAGAGCACGGTTCCGCGGCTCCCAGGGTATCGACGATGGATGTGGGATGGCGAATTCTGCGGCAGCATCGGGTTTCGCTGGCTGCCTGGGACCGAGGCATTGCCGCCGCACTGTCTCGGGCATATCGGCTACGCGGTTGTCCCGTGGAAGCAAGGCCGCGGGTACGCGACGGCTGCACTCCGCGAAATCCTGCGAGATGCGAAGATCGAAGGCCTTCGCTACGTCGAAATCACCACCGCTCCCGACAATATCGCGTCACAGCGCGTCATCGAGGCGAACGGTGGGGTACTGATTGAGGAATTCGTCACTCCCGTCGTCCTCGGGGGCAAACTCGAGCTTCGCTATCGGGTGCAGATTCACGAAGGCGCGTAACAAGCCGCGGGAGGACCCCTTGAAGCGCATCTGGACGATCATCGGGGTACGCGATGTGCCCGGCAGCTACAAGTGGTACCAGTCGCTGCTTGGTCTGCCGGAGACGGTTCCCGAGCATGACTACTTCGGGCAGATTCTCGACTCGGATGGAACGGTCTTGCTCTGCCTCCACGAGTGGGCGGCCCACGAACATCCCTCGTTGATGAGCCCCGATCACGGGAAGCCAGGCAACGGCCTCCTCTTGTTCTTCCGTGTCGATGACTTCGACAGAGCTCTGCCAAGAGCACGCGCGCTCGTCAGTCGGCTTGAAGAGGAGCCCCATGCGAACCCGAACACTGGAACGATGGAGTTCTCACTCCGAGATCCTGACGGGTATTACGTGACGATTAGTGCGGCAGCCTGAGCGATAAGGGCGGATCACGCAGGGAGACTGACATGAACATGTCGAGTTTCGCGGCACCGGTCCTGATTGCGGCGCTTCTCGGATCCCAGGCGTCGACACAGGAGGAACCGGCCGTCGCCCTGGCGCGAGCCGAAGCGCAATGGCAGGCACTGGGTCCAAAAGACTACCGGTTCGAGATTGTCTTGACCTGTGAGTGTTTTCCCCAGGGGATGACCTTTCGCGTCATTGCAGGTAAGGCGGAACCGCCGCGCCACACCGATGTCATGTCGCAACGACTCCATGACCGCTACGGGACGGTGGAGAAACTGTTCGATAGGATTCGGCGCGCCCTCGCCGCCGGCGCTCATCGCGTGGTCGTGAAGTACGACCGCCAGCTCGGGTACCCGATTTGGGCAGACATCGATCCACGTCGCGACGTCGTCGACGACGAGGTCTTCTTTCGCGTCATGGGCTTTCGGAGACTGCGCTTCGTGTCCTTCGTGGTGATCGCCCTTCGACAAGCTTCGCTTAGGAAAATCGATCTTGATTCAGTTCCAGCGTAGTCCGCGCAGCTGGTCGAGATTCACGTTCCCGCCGCTCAAGACGCAGACGACCTTTGATCCCGCAGGCGCCTTCACGAGCCCGCGCAGCAACGCACCGACCGGGGCCGCAGCCGCGCCTTCCGGCACCAGCTTCGCGTGGTGCATCGTCCAGACGACGGCGTCGAAGATCTGCTCGTCGGGGAGCGTCACGACTTCGTCGACGTACTGGCGGACGATCTCGAAGGTTTTCTCGCCGACGCGTTTCACGCGGAGCCCGTCGATGATGCAATCGACCTGATCGAGCGTAACCAGCCGGCCCTCCTGCACGCTTTTCTGCATCCCGGGCGCGCCAGACGACTCGACGCCGATCACGCGGATCTTCGGGTTCAGCGATTTCACAGCCATCGCGATTCCTGAAATCAGGCCGCCGCCGCCGATCGGCACGACCACGATGTCGACCTCGGGCCAGTCGCGGTGGATCTCCAGGCCGACCGTCCCCTGCCCCATGATCAGCTGCTCATCGTCGAACGGATGGATGTAGGTGTAGCCGCGCTCGGCGACCAGCTCCTTCGCGCGCTCGTTCGCCTCGTCCCAAATGCTGCCATGCAGGACGACCTCGGCGCCGTAGGCGCGCGTCGCCTCGACCTTCGACGGCGTCGCGTTGGCCGCCATGCAGACGACGGCATGGATGCCGTGAATTCTCGCCGCGAGCGCCACGCCCTGGGCATGGTTCCCCGCCGACGAGCAGATCACCCCGCGCCGCTTCTGGTCGTCCGAGAGAAACGTGAACTTGTTGAGGGGACCCCGAATCTTGTACGACCCGGTTCGCTGGAAGAGCTCGGCTTTGAACCGAACCTCGTAGCCGGTGCGCTCGCTCAACATGCGCGAGGTCAGGAGCGGCGTGTGGTAGACGTGCGGCGTCATCCTGGCGCGCGCGGCTTCGAAGTCGCGAACAGACGGGAGCGGCATTGTCTGAGGCATGGTCCGATGATCTTAGAGCACCCGATCCACCGATGGGCGGTACAGATCCATCAGCCGCGATACGGTGTCAGGCGCGGCGCCCAGCAGCGAACCGCGCGGCAATAGCGGTTATACGGCTCGCCGAACCGCTCCGTGAGTTCGCGCTCTTCGAGCGGCCGCACCACCCAGTTCCAGAACGATCCGCCGGCGACAACATACAGGAATACGGCGATTGAACCGGTGATGAGCGCGACCGCCGTCCCCTGGATCAGGCCGGTAAACGCCATCGGGTTGCGGATGAAGGCGTACGGCCCGCGGACCACGAGCAGATTCGCGTGATCGAGCGGCAGCGGCGTCCCCTGGCCAAGCCGCGCCATCGTCAAACCGCTCCAGAAGCCCACGGCGCTCGCGAGCCCGAACAGGATCGATCCGGCCACCGGCCACGCCTCGAACTGCAACGCGGAAAGCCGGTACTCCGAGACGACGCGAACGATCAGGAGCGGGAACAGCCAGAGCAGGACGCCCCAGAACAGGACGATTTGCACGAGTGTCTTCGCGATGTTCCACGAGACGGGCGCGGGCCTGGCGCCGCGAAACGGAAATCGCCGGATGTTCACCGGAGCTGTCGCGCGCTCAGGACGGAGAGCACGGCGGCGGCAAGCATACCCGCCGGCGAGATGATCGGGACCGCGTCGAGGAGGCTCCAGGCAATCGTGAAGACCGTGGAATACGCGACTGCGCCAATGGTGAGCCACGCCGCGGGACGGGCGGCTGGATGCTGCTGCAGCGCCAGCACGCCCGCACAGGCAGAGCCCAATCCGAGCACGATGAGATCCGGCGCGGAAAACGCGAGCACCGCGGGGTCCAGCGCGGGGGACGGCAGGAACCACGTGCGCGACTCGGGAATCGCGTACATCAGACCCCACCACGCCGGGATGCTCGCGGCCTGCGCCAGAAAGTACCAGGCCGCCAGCCGCGAGGCGCCGGTCGCCTGCATGGCGAGAGTCTACTGCCGACCGCCGATGCGAATCGTCAGCCTGCGGCGCTCGGCCGTTCGCGGATCGACGTTGAACACGCGCGCCACGACCCGTTTGCCCGCGGCCGGAAACGTCACTTCGACGTCCACCTTCGAGAGGTTCGGCAGGCCGATGTGCACCGGCAGATCGTTCTGCATGTCGTAGCCGGAACCGGAATCGACGAGACCAGCGCCGACGAGCTGGCGCGTGCCGGCCGCAAACACGCGGACCTCGGCTCCGGCGCGAGTGGCGCGGCGCTGCGAGTCGAGCACGCGGACGCTGAGCGAGCGCGCCGCCGCGGCCGGATCGAGAAGGTTTCGCAGGACCCAGTGCATGCCGGTGGGCTGCGACCCGGTCAGCGCCAGATCGAGATCGCCATCGCCGTCGAGGTCGGCCCACGACACGCCATGGTCAGCCTGGATCGCGGCGATGTTGTCCGGCGTCACATCCTCGAACCGCGTGCCGGCATTCCGAAACAGGCGATCCGGATAGCTGGTTCCGCCGGTGACGGTGCCGTTGACGTAGAGATCGACCCGCCCGTCGTGATCGACGTCGGCGAACGCGCACGAGTCGTATCGCGAGTCGATCGCGATCCCCCACGGGCGTGAGGCGTCCTCGAACTTCCCGCCGCCTCGATTCAGGAACAGCCCGTTCGGGCCGTAATTGGCGGTGAACAGATCGAAGCGGCCGTCGAGGTCCACGTCGGCCGCGCACGGCCGGACGGTGCCGTTGGCGGTGTCCTTCGGCGCGCGGCCGCTCCACTCGAGACCGGCGGCGGCCGCGACGTCGGTGAACTTGCCGGCGTCGTTGCGATACAGTGCGTTCGCGTCGCCGTCCATGTTCGCGAGATAGAGATCGAGGTCACCGTCCTCGTCCGCGTCGAACCACACGGCGCCGACGCTCTTGCGCGCGTCCGTCAGTCCGATGGCGGCCGCGACGTCGGTGAACTGGCCTCGCTCGTTGCGGTAGAACGCATTCGCGCGATCGCGAAACGCGACGAACAGATCGAGATCGCCGTCGGCGTCGAGGTCGATCCAGACAAGCTGCCGCACCGCGCCCGCGGCGACAGTCAGACCGGTCCGCTCCGTGACATCGCTGAACCGCGGCGCGGGAGGCTTCACGGCGCCGGATCGATCGTTCCGGTACAGCCGGAGCACGGACCCGGCGCCAGGCGCGAATCCGACCAGGAGATCGGGATCGCCGTCGGCGTCGAAGTCGCCCCACGCCGCAGCGCGCGTGCCACGCGCGTCAGCCACGCCAGCCTCGGCCGCGATGTCCGTCAGAACGCCGGCGTCGTTGCGATAGAAGCGGTTTGGCGTCCCGTTGAACCCGACGTACAGATCGGGATCACCATCGAGATCGGCATCGGCCCAGGCATTGACGAAGGACCCGCCGAGCGCCAACTGCTCGCGCTGGACTGGCTCGAACTTCGGAGGAGTGGAGGTCTGGATTGCTAACGCGAGGAGGCAGATCCCGAATGCACGCATCAGGCCTCCGAACCAAGATCAAGTTCTCAAGCCAAAAGCACTCCCGAGCGAGGCTGGATCCTACGATCCGCCCGCTTTTCGCGGCGTGGTGATCTTCTTCCCCGCGCCCTTGGCGGCTTTGTCGACCTTGCCCTTCGGCGCGGCCTTGCCCTGATCCTGCTCGGCCTTCTTGCCGCGGCCGCTGAGCGCCTCGCGAATCCGGCCGCCCATCGTCTTCTTCTTGGGCTTCTCGGGCGCTTCCGCGGCGCCCTTGTCCGTCTTCGTCGCGCGGTTCGGGTCGTACTCGCTGCCGAGCAGCTCGACTTCCGCCACCTCGGCGCTGTCACCGCGGCGGTGGCCGAGCCGCAGGATCCGCGTGTAGCCGCCGGGCCGTTCGACGTAGCGCGGCGCGATGGTGTCGAAGAGCTTCCGCACGACCTCGCGGTCGGCGAGATCGCGCGCGACCGCCCGCCGCGCGGTGACGCCGTGGGTGCTGCCCTCGGGGGCGTTCAGGCTGCGCTTGGCGATCGTGATGATGCGCTCGACGAACGGCCGCAGCTCCTTGGCGCGCGGCACCGTCGTCTGAATCCGCTCGTGACGAATCAGCGCGACCGCCTGGTTGCGGAGCATCGAGATGCGATGCTCCGTCACCCGGCCCAGTTTGCGATACGCGACTCTATGACGCATAAAAGATCCTCGAGGCCGAAGGCCAAAGGCCGATGGCCGAAGCGTTTCGTCTACTTTCTGGTCTTGCCCTTCGGCCCCGTCGCCCTTCCCTTTGGCCTATGGCCTGCGGCCTTCGGCCTATCCTTGTGCCGCCGGCTGATCCAGCCGCATGCCCAGACTCAGCCCCATCGTCGCCAGGATTTCCTTGATCTCGTTGAGCGACTTGCGGCCGAAGTTCTTCGTCTTGAGCATTTCGCCTTCCGTCTTCTGCACGAGCTCGCGCAGCGTCCGGATGTTCGCGTTCTTGAGGCAGTTGTACGACCGCACGGAGAGCTCGAGCTCCTCGACACTCTTGTCGAGATGCTCGTTGACCGACGCGGCCGGTTCGATGCCGGCCCCCTCGAGCGGCTGATCGCCGGCCTCGTCGAGCCCGACGAAAATCGTGAAGTGATCGCGGATCAGCTTGGCCGCGAGCGACACGGCGTCACGCGGCGTGACGGCGCCGTTCGTCCAGACCTCGAGCGTGAGCTTGTCGTAATCGGTGGTCTGGCCGATGCGGGCCGCGTCGACGACGTAGTTCACCTTCTTGACCGGGGAGTGGACGGAGTCGATCGGAATCCAGCCGATGCCCAGGTCCTCGTCGAAATTCTTGTCGGCGGCGACGTAGCCGCGCCCGCGCTTGATCCGCAGCTCCATCTCGAGCTTCCCGCCGTCGCTCACGGTCGCGATGTGCGCATCCGGCTCGAGGATCTCGACGTCGGCATCCGCCTGGATGTCGCGCGCGCGCACCTCGCCCGGCCTCGTCGCCCGCAGCGTGAGCGTCTGCGTGTGATCCGAGTGCACCTTGATCGGGACCTGCTTGAGATTCAGGATGATGTCGGTCGCGTCCTCGACGACGCCCTGAATCGGCGAGAACTCGTGGAGCACGCCTTCGATCTTCACGGCGGTCACCGCGGCACCCTCGATCGACGACAGCAGCACGCGCCGCAGCGCGTTGCCGACCGTCGTGCCGAAGCCCCGCTCGAACGGCTGCGCATAGAAGCGCCCGAACCGATCCGTCAACGTCTCCCGCTCGAACTCGAGCCGCTTTGGCCGCTGAAATCCCTTCCACAACATGGGTCTTGTCCTTTCGCCCGTTCCGCCTTCGCTCGCGCTTCGGCGGGACCAGACCTGCAGTGATGAGTCACCGGCCTCCCGCTGCAGGTCTGAGAGCTGCGGGCCGGCGACTGGCGTCATTGCCACTGACGATTGCGAACTTAAAACTCAGAACTCTGAACTCTGAACTCTGAACTTAGAACTTGGAACCCGGGCAAGTGATCTAGTTCTGAGTTCTAAGTTCTGAGTTCTAAGTTGCTCGCTCTTACTTCGAATAAAGCTCCACGATGAGCTGCTCCTGCACGGGCAGATTGATCTGCACGCGCGTCGGCAGCTGCGACACCTTCCCCGACAGGCGAGCGGCCTCGATGAGGAGCCATTCCGGAATGCCGCGGCCTTTCACTTCCTCGACGGCATGCTGAATCGTCGGATTCTGGCCGCTCTTGTCGCGCACCGCAATGGTGTCGCCGGCGCGGACCGGATACGACGGAATGTCCACCTTCTTGCCGTTGACGGTGAAGTGTCCGTGCCGGACGAGCTGGCGCGCCTGCGGCCGCGACGTCGCAAATCCCAGGCGATAGACGACGTTGTCGAGCCGCCGCTCGAGCATCTGGAGCAGCAGCTCGCCGGTAATCCCCTTCTGCCGGTCGGCGGCTTCGAAATAGCGCCGGAACTGGTTCTCGAGGACGCCGTAGGTGCGCTTCACCTTCTGCTTCTCGCGCAGCTGCACCCCGTAGCCGACCATCTTCGCCTTGCGGGAGCGGCCGTGCTGGCCGGGCGGCACGTTGCGCTTCTCGATTGCACACTTTTCCGTGTAGCAGCGCTCGCCCTTCAGGAAGAGCTTCATGCCTTCTCGCCGGCACAGCCGGCACACGGGACCGATATATCGAGCCATTAAGTAACCTCTGTCGTTGGTCTAACTTCGAACTTCAAAGTTCGAACCCGCCTTCGCGCTTCGAGCTTCGGCGTGGCAGGCTCCTGCCCTTCTTCCCCTCTACACACGCCGGCGCTTCGGCGGCCGGCAGCCGTTGTGCGGGATGGGCGTCACGTCGCGAATCGACTTGACGTCGAGCCCGACGGTCTGCAGCGCGCGAATCGCCGATTCGCGGCCCGCGCCCGGCCCCTTCACGCGCACTTCCAGCGACCGCATTCCGTAGGTCTTGGCCGCGTTCCCGGCGGCCATCGCGGCCTGGGTCGCGGCAAACGGCGTGCCCTTGCGCGATCCCTTGAAGCCAATCCCGCCCGCGCTCGACCAGGCGATCACGTGTCCATCGGTGTCCGTGATCGTGATGATCGTGTTGTTGAACGACGCCTGAATGTGGGCGTAGCCGTGGTGTACCACGCGCTTCTCGCCGCGCTTCTTGAACGTCTTCTTCTTTTTCGCCGGCGCCTTCCCGGTTTCAGGTGTCGCGCCGGCTGCGCCTTCGGTCTGCTCTTTTTTGGCCATGTGTCGCTTCTCTTGGTTGCTCGTGGGGCCCCACCCCCACTCGCCCGCTCAGCGCCGCTCCTACGTCGCGGGCTTCGCGGTCTTCTATTTACTCAACCTTCTTCTTGGCGATCGCGCCCTTGCGCGGTCCCTTGCGCGTGCGCGAGTTGGTCCGCGTCCGCTGGCCGCGCACCGGCAGATTGCGGCGATGACGGCTGCCGCGGTAGCTGCCGATCTCGACCAGCCGCTTGATGTTCATCGACACTTCTTTCCGCAGATCGCCTTCGACGCGCCCTTCCTCTTCAATCACCCGGCTGATCTTGCGCACGTCGTCTTCGGACAGATCCTTGACGCGGATGTCCGGGCTCACGCCCGCCGACGAGAGAATGTGGCTCGACCGGTTCCGGCCGATGCCGTAGATGTACGTGAGGCCGATCTCGACCCGCTTCGTGCGCGGGAGATCGACGCCTGCAATACGCGCCATAAATCATGCTCCTCGCTACTAGCCCTGCCGCTGCTTGTGCTTCTGGTTCGGACAAATGACCCGCACGACGCCGCGGCGCCGCACGATCTTGCACTTGTCGCAAATCCGCTTCACCGATGCTCTGACCTTCATATGTCTTCTTCTCTTAGTTGCTCGTGGGGCGCAACCCCACGTGATCCCTTCCGCGTAATCCGTCCGCGGCCGTGATCGCGCGGACTCAGCTCCACCGTCACCCGATCGCCGACCACGAGCCGCACGAAATTCCGGCCCGGTCCTGCCGCCGCGTGCGCCGTAACTTCGTGCCCGCCCTCGATCGACACCCGGTAGAGCGCTCTCGGCAGAATCGCCAGCACGGTGCCGCCGGCGACTCGCGTCATCTGGCGACGCCGTTGGCGGCGTTCCTGGCCGTGAGCACCACCGCCCCGGCCGAAGTCAGCGCGACCGTGTGCTCGAAGTGCGCCGCCAGGCTGCCGTCCCGGGTTATGGCCGTCCAGCCGTCGCCCAGCACGCGCGTTTCCGGCCGGCCCATCGCCACCATCGGCTCGATCGCGAGCACCATCCCCTCGGCCAGCTTCGGGCCGCGGCCGGGCAGCCCGTAATTCGGAATCTGCGGCTCTTCGTGAAGCCGCTCGCCGATGCCGTGCCCGACGAATTCCCGCACGACCGAAAAGCCGTGCATCTCGACCCACTCCTGAACGGCGTGCCCGATGTCCGACAGCCGGCCGCCGATGCGCACCTGGGCAATCGCGCGGTCGAGCGCCTCGCTCGTCACCTGCAGCAGCGCCGCCGTGCGCTCAGGCACGGGCCCCACCGCGACCGTGGCGGCGCAATCGCCGAAGTAGCCGTCCATCTTCACGCCGATGTCGAGCGAGATGATGTCGCCATCCCGCAGCGCGCGGCTCGCCGACGGAATGCCGTGGACCACTTCGTCATTGATCGACGCGCAGAGCGTCGCCGGATAGCCGCGATATCCCTTGAAGGCCGGCTCCGCGCCGCCGCTTCGCACCAACTCTTCGGCCAGCCGATCGAGATCCGCTGTCGTGACGCCCGGCGCGACCGCCGCTTCCAGCTCCGCCAGCACGCCGGCCACGAATCCGTTCGCCGCCCGCAGCCGCTCGATTTCCGACGCCGACCGGCACACGATCACTGCTGCACTCCAAGCACCGACGCGATGGCCGCCGCAATGTCACGCGCGACACCATCCGGCGGCTGGTCGCCATCGACCGCCCGATAGGTCGCCCGCCGGCGGTAGAACTCGACGAGCGGCAGCGTGTCGCGGTCATAGACGCGCAGCCGCTCGCGGACCACTTCGGCCTCGTCGTCCTTCCGCAGGACGAGCGGGCCGCCGCACTTCACACACACGGTGCCGCCCGGTGCCGCGATGGCGCCGCAGGCCCCGCACACGCGGCGCGCGTCGAGCCGCTTGACGATCGCCTCGGCCGGCACTTCGATGTCGACCACGACCAGCGGCTCGGCGTCGTCGAGCGACTCGTCGAGTGCCTCCGCCTGCGCCACCGTCCGCGGGAACCCGTCGAGCACGAACCCCGTCGCCGCGTCCGGACGCGCGAGCCGTTCGCGGACGATGCCGATGACGATGTCATCGCTGACCAGCCCGCCCGACTCCATGACGGCCTTCGCGGCCTTCCCGAGCGCCGTGCCCGCCTGCACCGCTTCGCGGAACATGTTCCCGGTCGAGACGTGCGGCACGCCCCGCTCGCGCGCGACGCGCTCGGCCTGCGTTCCCTTTCCCGCTCCGGGCGGACCGAGCATCACCAACCGAACAGCCATTTGACGTACTTTCCCGAGGGGCTTCGCCCCTCGGACTCCCCTACTCCTCCGAGAGGCTGCGCCCCTCGGACTCCATTACTGGCTCATCCGCGACGGCCGCGGATGCGGGTCTTCTTCATGAACCCGTCGTAGTGCCGCATGATGAGCTGCGACTCGACCTGCTGCACCGTGTCCATCGCCACGCCGACCAGAATCAACAACGACGTGCCGCCGAAGTAGAAGGTCACGTTCATCCCTTCCGTCACCTGCCGCGGCAGGATGGCATCGAGCCGCGGACCGATGAACGGAATCGGCTCGACCTTGAACCCCGTCAGCAGGAAGTTCGGCAGCAGCGCGATCAGCGCCAGATAGATCGCCCCGGCGAGCGTCACGCGCGCCAGAATCCCGTCGATGTGCTCCGCCGTGCGCTTGCCCGGCCGGATGCCTGGCACGAACCCGCCATACTTCCGCATGTTCTCCGCGACGTCATCGGGATTGAAGATGATCGCCGTGTAGAAGTACGCGAAGAAGATGATGAGCCCGATGTACAGCAGGTTGTACAGCGGGTAGCCGATGCTCAGCTGCGTCACGATCTTGTCGACGAAACTGCCAGCGGGAAGCATCGGCTGAATCGTCTGAGGAAACGCCAGGATCGACGACGCGAAGATGACCGGCATGACGCCGCCCGTGTTCACCTTGAGCGGGATGTGCGTGCTCGCCCCGCCGAGCATCCGCCGCCCCACCATTCGCCGTGCGTACTGCACGGTCACGCGGCGGTGACCACGCTCGACGAACACGACCGCGCCAATGACGGCGATCATGATGAGCAGCAGCCCGACGAGCGTCAGCAGACCCATCTGGCCGGTCTGCAGCTGGTGGAACGTGCGCAAGGCGCCTGAGGGAATACCGACGACGATGCCGGCATAGATCAACAACGACATGCCGTTGCCGATTCCACGCTCGGTGATCTGCTCACCGAGCCACATGACGAGCACCGACCCGGTGCACAACGTGAGCACCGTCATCAGCCGGAATCCCCAGCCGGGACTCTGGACGATGGGGAGCCCGCCCTGGACCTGGGTCAGGTTCTCGAGAAAGAACGCGATGCCCAGGGCCTGCACGAAGCTGATGAGAATCGTGCCGTAGCGCGTGTACTGCGTGATCCGCCGGCGTCCGAGCTCGCCCTCTTTCGAGAGACGCTCGAGGTACGGCCAGACGACCGTCAACAACTGCAGGATGATCGACGCGCTGATGTACGGCATCACGCCGAGAGCAAAGATCGTCATCTGCGACAGGTTCTGACCGGAGAACATGTCGTAGAGGCCGAACAGATTGCTCGCGGACTGCCGCGTCAGCTCCGTCAACGCATCCTTGTTGATGCCGGGCGTCGGAACGTGGCTGCCCACCCGGTACACCGCCAACAGGCCAAACGTGAACAGCACCCGTTTGCGCAGCTCCGGGATGGCGAAGATGTTCTTGAGACTGTCCATATGTGTGCTCTAGCTACCTCCTTCTCTGGTTCTATCGTTTGCCGGCCGACCCTCAAGGTCGGCCTTCCATTGTTCACGCCGCGGCTCTTCAGCCGGTCGGTTTCTCAGTCTTTGGGCCCTTCGACTTTTTGGCGTTTTCGCCTTTGGGTTTTTCAGCCGTTTGGTTTTGGGAGCTCTGCTGCTTTTCAGCCGCTTCCGCCTTTTGCCTTTCCGCCGTGTCCGCTTTTCGCCTTTGGGCCTCTTCGTCTTTCAGCCGTTCGTCTTTGTCGCGTTTGCTCTCAATCAGCTCCGCAGCGCCGCCGGCCGCCGCAATCTTCTTCGCCGCCGATCCGCTGAACTTGTGCGCGTGCACCGTGAGCTGCTTCGAGATGTCGCCGCGGCCGAGCACTTTCACGGGCGCATGCGCGAGACGGACGAGGCCGCGCTCCCGGAGGAGCTCCGGCGTCACCGACGACCCAGTTTCGAACACCTCGGCAAGCGTGTCGAGATTGACGACGGCGTACTCGACGCGAAACGGGTTGTGAAATCCCCGCTTCGGCACGCGCCGGTGCAGCGGCATCTGGCCGCCCTCGAAGCCGCGCTTGAACCGAAATCCCGATCGCGACTTCGCGCCCTTGCTGCCGCGCGTCGCGGTCTTGCCGTGTCCCGATCCGGGACCGCGGCCGACGCGTTTCCGATCGCGCTTGGCGCCCCGTGGAGGACGCAAATTATTCAGCGACATCACCTGCACTCCTGAATTCGTGATTTCACTCAATTACCACCACAAGGTGGCGGACCTTCAAAATCAAGCCTCGTGATGCCGGCGTGTCCGGCACCACGACAGTATGGTGCAGGCGCCGCAACCCGAGCCCACGCAGCGCGAGGGTCTGCTTCTTGTCGAAGCCGATTCCGCTCCGAATCTGCGTCACCTTCAGCTGTCGGCCCCACCTGGACGCGTCCGGTTCCGGCGACGCCGATGACTTTGCCGATTTCTTAGTTGCCACTGGCGGTCCTCTGGGCCGGGCCCATGAGATCTTCGAGATCTTTCCCGCGCAACCGCGCGACCACGGCCGGATCCTTCAGCAGGCCGAGCGCCGCAAACGATGCGCGCACCACGTTGTGCGGATTGGCGGATCCGAGCGACTTGGTGAGCACGTTGTTGATGCCCGCCGACTCCACGACCGCACGCACCGCTCCGCCCGCGATAATCCCGGTGCCGTCCGGCGCGGGCTTCAGCAGGACGGACCCGGCGCCAAACCGGCCCAGGACCGGATGCGGAATCGTCGATCCGCTCATCGGCACGCGCACGAGCGACTTCTTGGCCGACTCGATCGCCTTCTTGATCGCCGACGGCACTTCTTTCGCCTTGCCGATGCCGAAGCCGACCACGCCGTGGCCGTCGCCGATGACCACGAGCGCGCTGAAGCTCAGGTTCTTGCCGCCCTTGACGACCTTCGTCACGCGGCTGATCGACACGACCGTGTCCTTCAGCTCCAGATCCGACGGATCGATCTTCTCGCGCGAAACTGCCATGTCAGAACTCCAATCCGGCTTTGCGGGCGGCGTCGGCCACCGCGCGAATCCGGCCGTGATACAGATGCCCGCCGCGGTCGAACACGACGCGCGTGATGCCCTTGTCCTTGAGCCGATCGGCGATGACCTTGCCGAGCGCCTCCGCGCCGGCGCGATTGCCGCCGCGCACTTTGCCGCTGAACACGGACTTCAGCCCGGGTTCGGTGCTGCCTGCCGCCGCCACCGTCTGGCCCGACAAGTCGTCGATGACCTGCGCGTAGATGTGCGACCCCGACCGGAAGACGGCCAGCCGCGGACGCTCGGACGTGCCGGCGATCCGCTTGCGCTGCCGCAGCCGAATCCTGTCTCGACGATCCCGTTTGGTTCGAATCTTCATAGTCTCTCGGCCCGACCTAAAGGTCGGGCCCTCCACCTGTCACCCGCGAGAAGACCTAGGCGCCTGTCTTGCCCACTTTCTTCTTCAACACTTCGCCCGTATACCGCACACCCTTCTGCTTGTACGGATCCGGTTTGCGCAGCCGCCGGATGTTGGCCGCCACCTGGCCGACCAGCTGCCGATCGGCGCCGGTGACCGTGATGTGCGTCTGCTTCTCCACGGCGATGTCGATGCCGGTCGGGATGTCGAACACGATCGGATGCGAATATCCCAGCGCGAACACGACCTGCTTGCCCTTCAGCTCGGCGCGGTACCCGACGCCGACGATGTCCAGCTCTTTCTTGAAGCCCTCGGTGACGCCGTGCACGGCATTCGCCATGAGACTGCGCGCCAGGCCGTGGAACTTGTTCAGCTCCGGATCCTCACGCACCGTCATCGCCGCGAGCTGCGCGTCCTTCACTTCGAACTTGATGCCCGGCGGCACGCGCTGCTTCAGCGTGCCCTTCGGTCCTTTTACTTCGACCGCGTCCGACTGGACGGTGACCGTCACGCCTTTCGGCACGGGAATCGGTTTTTTTCCAATTCGTGACATTGTCTGAATCCTTGAAAAGCCTGAACGCTTGAAAGCCTGAAAGCTCAAGAGCTCGAGAGCTTGCTTTCCGGCTCTCCAGCTTTCCAGCTGTCCGGCCTCTTACCAGACATTACAAAGCACTTCTCCCCCGACTCCCGCTTTCACGGCATCCTTGCCCGTCATCACGCCTCGCGACGTCGTCAGGATGCTGGTGCCCAGGCCGCCCATGACCTTCGGCACGTCCTCCCGGCCGAGGTAGACCCGGCGGCCGGGCCGGCTGACCCGCTGCAGACCCGAGATCACGTTCTCGCCGCGGGGCCCGTACTTCAGGAAGATGCGAATCAGGCGCGACTTCCCATCGGGCTTCGCCGCGGCCGGCGCCGCGTCGGTGGCCGGCTGCCGATCCGCCGCGTCGGCCGCATCGACCACGCGGAACCCCTGGATGTAGCCCTCTTCCTCGAGGATGCGCGCGATCTCGACCTTGAAGCGGGACGCCGGCACATCCACGCGCTGATGGCGCGCGTGCACGGCGTTGCGGAGCCGCGTGAGCATGTCTGCAATGGGATCAGTCATATTTACCCCGGGGGGCTCCGCCCCCGCGGACCCCCTTTACGCGGGCGCTCGCGGGGACCCCTCTGCCCCGCTCCGCTCCCGCGAGGCCCGCGAGATCGCGGGCCACTTGTCAATCAACGTTCAGCGTTCGATCGTGCGACGCTCCCTACCAACTGCTCTTGATCACGCCGGCGATTTCGCCGCGCAGCGCCAGCTCGCGGAAACAGAGCCGGCAGAGCGCGAACTTCCGCAGGTACCCGCGCGGACGGCCGCACTTGCGGCACCGGTTCCGCCGCCGGATCCCGAACTTCGGTGGTTTCCGATCCTTCACGCTCTTCGCAGTCGTCGCCATACACTTCCTTCGCTCGTCGGCCAAAGGCCACAGGCCATAGGCCGAAGAAGAACTTTGGCCCTCGGCCTTCGGCCTTCGGCCTGAGTCAGTTCTGTCTGAACGGCATGCCCATCAACTGGAGCAGCCGCCGCGCCTCTTCGTCGGTCTTTGCCGTCGTCACCACCGAGATGTTCATCCCGCGGGCCTTGTCGACCTTCAGGTAATCGATCTCGGGGAAGATGAGCTGGTCGCGCAGGCCCATCGTGAAATTGCCGCGGCCGTCGAACCCGCGCGGCGAGACGCCGCGGAAGTCGCGCACGCGCGGCAGCGCGATGGCGATCAGCCGGTCGAGGAAGTCGTACATCCGCGGTCCGCGCAGGGTGACCATCGCGCCAATCGGGATGTTCTTCCGCAGCTTGAACTGCGAGATCGACTTCTTCGATCGCGTGATCGACGCCTTCTGGCCCGTGATCTTGGCGAGCTCCTCGGCCCCGGCGTCGACGATCTTGGCGTTCTGCGTCCCCTCGCCGAGGCCCATGTTGACGACGACCTTCATGATTCTGGGCACGGCCATGACGTTCGCGTAGCCGAACTCCTTGCGGAGCGCGGGCACGACCTCGCTGCTGTAGCGCTCTCTCAGCCGGCTCATTTGTCCACCACTCCCTTGCACTTCACGCAGAACCGCACCCGGCGGCCGTCGTCGAGCAGCTTGCGGCCGATGCGCGTCTGCGCGCCGCATTCGGGGCACACGAGCTGGACGTTCGAGGCGTCGAGCGGTGATTCGCGCTCGACGATCCCGCCCTTCACGTTCCGCTGCGGGTTCGGCTTCGTATGGCGCTTGATGAAATTCACGCCCTCGACAATCACGCGGTCCCTGGCCGGGATGACGCGCAGCACGCGCCCGCGCTTGCCGCGATCGCGGCCTGTGACTACGAGAACGTTGTCGTTTTTACGTATCGTGCTCATGACTCGTTCCTACTGTGCATCGCGCGGCGCTAGAGCACTTCCGGCGCGAGCGAAATGATCTTCATGAACCGGCGCTCCCGCAGCTCGCGGGCGACGGGACCGAACACACGGGTCCCAATCGGCTCGCCCTCGTTGCTGATGAGCACCGCGGCGTTCCGATCGAACCGGATGTAGCTGCCGTCCTTGCGTCGCAGCTCCTTCCGGGTCCGCACGATCACCGCCTTGACGACCTGGCCCTTCTTGACCGTCGCGTCAGGCGTGGCTTCCTTCACCGAGGCCGTGACGATGTCGCCGATGCGGGCATACCGGCCGGTCGATCCGCCGATCGGGTTGATGACGGCGATCTTCCGGGCGCCGGAATTGTCCGCGACGTCGAGAATCGAACGCATCTGGATCATGAAAAGCTCCTGTCAAGGGCAAAGGGCAGAGGGCAGAGGGCAAAGGGAAGGGAAGAGGGGAAAGGGAAAAGGGAGGAAAAGGGGACGGGAACGGGCAGACTGGTGCCCGTCAGAGTTGCATCCGCCGTGAACCTCTTTCCTTCCACCTTTGACCTTTCCTTTGCCCTGTGCCCTTTGCCCTCTGCCCTTGTCACACGCTCTTCGCTCGTTCGACGATGCGCGTGACGACCCAGCGCTTGCGGCGGCTGAGCGGACGCGACGAGACGAGCGCCACACGATCGCCGATGCCCGCTTCGTTCTTCTCGTCGTGGGCCATGAAGCGCGAGGTGAGCCGCTGCTGTTTGCCGTACAAGCCATGGCGCACCTGGCGCTCGACGGCGACCACCACGCTCTTGTCCATCTTGTTGCTGATGACCGTTCCGAAGATTTCGCCTTTCGACATTGCTTCAGCCCTTCACGCCCTTCTCACGCAGCACGGTTTTCACGCGCGCGCGCTCGCGCCGCAGCGGGCGCAGCTTGTTGGCCGATTCCATCTGGCCCATCGATTTCTGGATGCGGAGACGAAAGACCTGCTCGTCCAGATCGCTCGCGCGCTGCTTCAGGTCTTCGACCGACAGCCCGCGCAGTTCCGACAACTGCTCGACCACCTTCATCACACCCGCTCCTCGGCAAAGCGCGCGGCGAACCGCGTCTTCATCGGCAGCTTCGCGGACGCCAGCCGCATCGCCGCCCGCGCCTCGACGGCCGTCACGCCCTCCATCTCGAAGAGAATCCGGCCCGGCTTGATCACGGCCACCCAGCCTTCCGGCGCGCCCTTGCCCTTGCCCATGCGCGTTTCCTGCGGCTTCTTGGTGATGGGCTTGTCGGGAAACACGCGGATCCAGACCTTGCCGCCGCGCTTGATGCCGCGCGTGAGCGCGACGCGGGCGGCTTCGATCTGCCGGTCCGTCAGCCAGCATGGCTCGAGCGACATCAGCCCGTAGTCGCCGAACGCGACCGTCGAGCCGCGCCACGCCAGCCCGCGCATCCGTCCGCGCTGCTGCTTGCGGTATTTGACTTTCTTCGGCATCAACATTTCGTCACCTGCACAAACACCCGGTCGCGGTCAGGCCCTAGCCCCGAGACCCCGGGAACCCTCGCTCTGCCGGCCTCGACCCCCTGGGCTGCCGGTACTCCTCTTCCCGACCCGTGCGCGGCGTCAGCCGCTCGCCCTTGTAGAGCCACACCTTGACGCCGATGGTGCCGTAGGTCGTGAACGCCTCGGCAAACCCGTAGTCGATGTCCGCGCGCAGCGTCTGCAGCGGCAGTTGGCCGTGCAGGTACCACTCCGACCGTGCGATCTCGGCGCCGTTCAGCCGGCCGCTCACCCGCACCTTGATGCCCCGGGCGCCGAAGCGCAGCGCCGACTCGACGGCCTTCCGCATCGCGCGCCGGAACGCCACGCGCTTCTCGAGCTGCATGGCAACCGATTCGGCGATGAGCTGCGCGTCGAGCTCGGGCTTCTGAATCTCGAGGATGTTGATGAACACCCCCCGCCCGGTCGATTTCTGCAGCTCCTGCCGGAGCTTGTCGACTTCCGTGCCCTTGCGGCCGATGATGATGCCGGGCCGCGAGGTGTGGATGTCGATCTTCAGGTTGTTGGCCGCGCGCTCGATGTCGATACGCGCCACGCCGGCGTGCGCGAAGCGCTTCTTGAGATCGTCGCGAAGCTTCAGATCCTCGTGAAGGAGCTTCGCGTAATCCTTGTCGGCGTACCAGCGCGATCGCCAGGTCTTGTTGAAGCCGAGCCGGAATCCGTACGGATGAACCTTTTGACCCATGAAACTGCCTCTCAGAAACTTAGAACTCAGAACTGAGAACTTAGAACTGGAACTTAGAACTCAAGTTCTGAGTTCTCAGTTCTAAGTTCTAAGTTTTCCGTGTCTTCTTCCCGCCCCGAGTGGCCGACGGCAGCGGCGTCTTTTTCATCGGCCGCTCCGCGACTTCCACCGTGAGGTGCGCCATGCGCTTCACGACGCGAAAGGCGCGGCCCATCGGCGCCGGCCGCACGCGCTTCATGCTCGGGCCCTGATTGGCCCAGCACTTGGCGACGAACAGCCGATCGACGTCCCCGCCGAAGCCTTCCTGCTGCTGCGCGTTGGCGACGGCCGAGCGCAGCACCTTCTCGATGTCCTTGGCGACGCTCTTCGGCGAGAACCTGAGCGTGGCGAACGCGCGCGTGACGTCGCGCCCGCGAATCTGGTCCAGCACGAGCCCCGCCTTCTGCGCCGACGTGCGGATGTACCGGGATGTGGCGTGTCCGCCGATCATGACGCGCCGCCTTTGCCGGGCGCCGCGCCGCCGCCGCCACCGCCGCCTGCCGGCGCGCCGCCGCCCGTGCCGCCTCCGGCCGCGCCCGCACCGCCCGGCCCGCCTGGGCCAGGACCCGCAGCCGCCGCCGCGGCCGCCATCTGCGCCGCCTTCTCAGCCTTGGTCGTGTGCCCCTTGAAGAACCGCGTCGGCGCGAACTCGCCGAGCTTCTGGCCGACCATGTTCTCGGTGATGTACACCGGGATGAACTTCTTCCCGTTGTGCACCGCGATCGTGTGGCCCACCATCTCCGGCACGACGGTCGATCGCCGCGACCAGGTCTTGATGACCTTCTTCTCTTTCTCGCGGTTCATCGCCTCGACCTTCTCGAGCAGGTGGAAATCGATGAACGGACCCTTTTTGAGTGATCTACCCATAAGTGACCTGTCTCGTGAAACTTAGAACTCAGAACTTAGAACTTAGAACTACGAACTGAAGTTCTGAGGTCAGAGTTCTCAGTTCTAAGTTGCAAGCGCTTTTCACTTCTTCCGCCTCTCCACGATGAACCGGCTCGTGTTCTTGCGGCGGCGCGTCTTGAATCCCTTCGTCGGCTGTCCCCACGGCGACACCGGATGGCGGCCGCCGGAACTCTTGCCTTCGCCACCGCCCAGCGGATGGTCGACCGGGTTCATCGCCACGCCGCGCACGTGAGGCCGGCGGCCGAGCCAGCGGCTGCGCCCCGCCTTGCCGATCGACACGTTCTCGTGCTCGAGGTTGCCGACCTGCCCGACCGTCGCGAGGCACTCGATGTTGATCAACCGGATCTCGCCCGACGGCATCTTCACCGACGCGTAGTAGCCTTCCTTGGCGACGAGCTGCACGGCCGATCCGGCCGATCGCGCGATCTGTCCGCCCTTGCCCTTCTTGAGCTCGACGTTGTGAATCATCGTGCCGAGCGGGATGTTCTTGAGCGGCAGGCAATTGCCCGGGAGGATGTCGACGTTCTCGCCGGAGATGACCTGGTCGCCGACCTTGAGCCCAAGCGGGTGCAGGATGTAGCGCTTCTCGCCGTCGGCGTACGTCACGAGCGCAATCCGCGCGGTCCGGTTCGGGTCATATTCAACCGTCGAGACCTTCCCCGGAATGTTGACCTTGTCGCGTTTGAAGTCGATCACGCGGTAGCTCCGCTTGTGCCCGCCGCCGCGCCACCACGACGTCAGCTCGCCGCGGTTGTTGCGGCCGCCCGAACGGGCGAGCGGCTCGGTGAGCGGCTTGAACGGCCGATCGGTCGTGATCTCCTCGAACGTCTGCACGCTCTGGAAGCGGCGACCCGCGGACGTCGGCTTGTATTTGCGGATAGGCATGGCTTAGGTCCCTTCCAGGAACTCGGGCACTTTCTCCCCTTCGCGCAGCCGGACCCAGGCTTTCTTCCAGTCCGGCCGCTGCCCGGCGAACCGTCCCTGACGCTTGATCTTGCCGTGCATGATCTGCGTGCGCACCGACTCGACTTTCGAGCCGAGAAGCAATTCGACCGCGCGCTTGATGTCCACCTTGGTCGCGTCGCGCGCGACTTCGAACACGACGACGAGGCTGCGCTCGCGCGCGACCGTCGTCTTCTCGGTGACGAGCGGACGCCGGATGACGTCGGTCAGCTTCATCCCAGCACCTCCTGCAGCCGCTCGACCGCGGCGCGAGTCAGGATGACCCGGGACGTGTCCATCACGTCGCGCGCGGTGAGCCGGGCGCTTGCGACGACGCGCACGCCGGTGATGTTCCGCGCCGAGATGCTGAAGTTGTCGTCCGGTTTCACGTCGACGACCAGGGTGCGGCCCGCGGCGCCCAGCCGCTTGAGCAGCTCGGCCGCCGGCTTCGTCTTTCGCGCGTCGGCGCGCAGCTCGTCGACGACCGTCACGACGCCGTCGCGGAGCTTGGCGGTCAGCGCCGCACGCAGCGCGCCGCGCTCGACCTTTCGCGGCAGCGCGTAGTCGTAGCTCCGGGGCTGCGGCCCGAACACCGTGCCGCCGTGGCGCCAGAGGGGCGTCCGCGACGATCCCACCTGGGCGCGGCCCGTGCCCTTCTGCTTGTACGGCTTCTTCCCGCTGCCGCTCACGAGCGCCCGGTTCTTGGTCATGTGCGTGCCGCGCCGCTCCGACGCGTTGCGCCGCACGACCGACTCCCAGACGAGATCGAGTTTGGCGGGACCCGCGAAAATCGTGTCGCTCAGGTCGACCGATCCCACCTTCTCGTTGTCGCCGTTCACTACATCGAGTGTCATAGAAACCCTGAATCTGCGGAGCTTGTGATCTGGGGATCTGGGGTTCTGAAGTTCAAGAGCTCTTAAATCCCCAGATCCTCAGATCACAAGATCATTTCTTGCCCTTCTTCTTCTCGACCTGCGGCTGCGGTTCCGGCTTCTTGGCCACGGCGCGGCGGACGAGGACGACGCCGCCCGGCGCGCCGGGTACCGCTCCCCGCAGCACGAGCAGGTGATTGCCCGCGTCGATGCTCACGACCTTGAGATTCCGGGTCGTCACGCGATCCGCGCCCATCCGCCCCGCCGCCCGCATCCCCTTGATGACCCGCGACGGAAACGAGGACGCGCCAATCGATCCCGGCGCGCGGTGAAACATCGATCCGTGCGTCGCGGCGCCGCCGCGGAAATGATGCCGCCTGACGACACCTTGAAATCCCTTCCCGCGGCTGGTCGCAATCACGTCGACGCGATCGCCCTTGGTGAAGATATCGACGAGCACCTGATCGCCCGTCTTCGGCGCCTCGCCTCCGGGCGCAAGCTTCACCTCACGCCGCACGCGCGTCGGCGGCACGTTGGCGTGCTTGAAGTGCCCGGCGGTCGGCTTGTTGGACTTGGCGGGCGTGTCGTCGACGAGGCCGAGCTGCACCGACTCGTAGCCGTCGGTCTCGGCCGTCTTCCGCTGCACGACCACGCACGGTCCCGCCTTGATGACGGTCGCCGGGATGACGGTGCCGTCCGCGTCGAACAACTGCGTCATTCCGAGTTTTCGTCCGATGATTCCAGTCACCATGTGAAGTGCCCTGTCAGGCCAAAGGCCGAAGGCCAATGGCCCAAGAAACCCGGCCTACTTCCGCTCTTTCCCAAACGCCTTGATCTCGACGTCCACGCCGGCCGGCAGATCGAGCTTCATCAGCGCATCGACGGTCTGCGGCGTCGGCTCGAAGATGTCGATCAGCCGCTTGTGCGTCCGGATTTCGAACTGCTCGCGCGACTTCTTGTCGACGTGCGGCGAGCGGAGGACCGTCCACTTGTTCTTCTCCGTCGGCAGCGGCACCGGCCCGGCCAGGCGCGCGCCCGTGCGCTTCGCCGTATCGACGATCTCCGTCGTCGACTGATCGAGCACCCGGTGGTCGTACGCCTTCAGGCGGATGCGGATTTTTTCGCTGAACGTTGTCGCCATGTCTATCGCCTTCGTCAAACTTCGAAGTTCGAACTTCGAAGTTCGAAGTGTCTCTATCGCCCCTGCACTCTCGCCACGACTTCGTCGCTGACGGACGCCGGCGCCGGTTCGTAGCGATCGAAGTGCATCGAGTACGAGCCGCGGCCCTGGGTCCGCGAGCGCAAGTCGGTCGCGTAGCCGAACATTTCCGACAGCGGCACTCGCGAATTGATCACCTGTGATCCGCCGCGCGATTCCATCGACTGGATGTGACCGCGACGGCTCGTCAGGTCGCCGATGACGTCGCCCATGTATTCCTCGGGCACGACGACCTCGACCCGCATCACCGGCTCGAGCAGCACCGGATGTGCCCGGCCCGCGGCGTCCTTGAACGCCATCGAGCCGGCGATCTTGAACGCCATCTCGCTCGAATCGACGTCGTGGTACGAGCCGTCGTACAGCTCGATCTTCACGTCGTCCATCGGATAGCCGGCGAGGACGCCCGTCGTCATCGCCTCGCGAATGCCCTGGTCGATCGGCTTGATGTATTCCTTCGGGATGGCGCCGCCGACGATCTCGTTTTCGAAGAGATATCCCTCGCCCGGCTTGCGCGGCATCAGCCGGATGCGCGCATGGCCGTACTGGCCGCGGCCGCCGGTCTGCTTGATGTACCGGCCTTCGCCTTCGGACGCCCTGGTAATCGTTTCCTTGTACGCGACCTGCGGCTTGCCGACGGACGCTTCGACGTTGAACTCGCGCTTGAGGCGGTCGACGATGATCTCGAGGTGCAGCTCGCCCATGCCGGCGATGACGACCTGCCCGGTGTCCTGATCGGTCTGCACGCGGAACGTGGGATCCTCGGCCATCAGCTTGCCGAGACCGAGGCCGAGCTTCTCCTGGTCAGCCTTCGTCTTCGGCTCAATCGCGAGCGAGATGACCGGCTCCGGGAAGTCCATCGCCTCGAGAATGACCGGCTTCTTGTCGTCGCAAATCGTGTCGCCCGTGGAGACCGATTTGAGACCGACGGCCGCGGCGATGTCGCCCGCGTACACTTCCTTGATCTCTTCCCGCTTGTTCGCGTGCATCTTCAGCAGACGGCCGATCCGTTCGGTCTTCTGCTTGGTCGCGTTGAAGACCGCCATGCCGGACGTCATGACGCCCGAGTAGACGCGGATGAACGTCAGCTGACCGACGAACGGGTCGGTCATGATCTTGAACGCCAGCGCCGAGAACGGCGCGTCGTCTTTCGCCGGCCGCTCGGCCATCGCGCCGCTGGCGCCTTTCGGATCGATGCCGATGACGGGCGGGATGTCCAGCGGCGACGGCAGATAGTCGACGACCGCGTCGAGCAGCGGCTGGACCCCCTTGTTCTTGAAGGCCGACCCGCAGATCACGACGACGAACGGCGCGCCTTTGCCGCGCACCGACTCGACGACGCGCTTACGCAGCGCGGCCTTGATGCGATCCTCGGGAATCGGCTGGCCGTGGAGGTAGCTCTCCAGGATCTGATCGTCGACTTCGCTGACTTTTTCGATGAGTTGTTCGCGGTAGGCGTGCGCTTCGACCTTGAGCTCTTCGGGGATCTCTTCGACCACGTAATCGGCGCCGAGCGTTTCGTCCTTCCATCGGATCGCCTTCATCCGGACGATGTCGACGATGCCGGAAAAGTTGTCTTCGCTGCCGATGGGGATTTGAATCGCGACGGGATTGCCTTGAAGCTTCGTGCGGATCTGGTCGAGGGTGCGGCTAAAGTCGGCCCCAATGCGGTCCATCTTGTTGACGAAACAGATGCGCGGGACGCGGTACTTGTCGGCCTGGCGCCACACGGTCTCGGACTGCGGCTCAACGCCGGCGACCGAGTCGAACACGGCGACGGCGCCGTCGAGCACGCGGAGCGACCGCTCGACCTCGGCGGTGAAGTCCACGTGGCCGGGGGTGTCGATGATGTTGATGCGATGGTCGCGCCACACGCAGGTCGTCGCGGCCGACGTGATGGTGATGCCGCGCTCCTGCTCTTGCTCCATCCAGTCCATGACGGCCGTACCTTCATGCACCTCACCGATCTTGTAGGTGATGCCGGTGTAGAACAGGATGCGCTCGGTCGTCGTCGTCTTCCCGGCATCGATGTGGGCCATGATGCCGATGTTGCGGCAACGATCGAGAGATACGGTACGTGGCATGACGATGTCTGCTTCTGACGCTGTCTGCTGTCAGGCCGAAGGCCAAAGGCCGTGGGCCAAAGAAACCCGCTTGTCTAACCTCAAATCCATGCGCTTACTTCGGCCTATGGCCTTCGGCCGACACATCACCAGCGATAGTGAGCGAAGGCCTTGTTGGCCTCCGCCATCCGGTGCGTGTCTTCGCGCTTCTTCACGGCACCGCCGCGGAGATTGGCCGCGTCCATGAACTCGTTCGCCAGCTTTTCCTGCATGGTCTTGCCGTCGCCGCGATCGCGCGCGTACGAGGCAACCCAGCGGATGGCCAGCGACAACCGCCGGTTCGGATTGACCTCGACCGGCACCTGATAGTTCGATCCGCCGACGCGCCGCGACTTCACCTCGAGGCTCGGCTTGACGTTGTCGATCGCCTTCTTGAACACCTTCAACGGGTCGTCGGCGGTCTTGTCTTTGACGATGTCCAGCGCCTTGTACATGATCCGCTCGGCGGTCGACCGCTTGCCGCCGCGCATGATCGTGCTGATGAACTTCGTCACGAGCGGACTGTTGTAAATCGGGTCCGCCGGAATCTCACGCTTCGGAATCTCTCGTCTACGCGGCACGGTAGTGATCCTTGCAAATACGATCTCGGGATCTGGGGATCGACGATTTGAAGACTCTTGTCTAACAGCCTTGGACCCCAGATCCTCAGATCATCAGCTCCTCAGATTCACGCTTTTCCGCTCAAGCCTTCTTCGGGCGCTTCGCGCCGTACTTGGATCTTCCCTGCATCCGCCCGGCGACGCCGACCGCATCGAGCGTGCCCCGGACGACGTGATAGCGGACCCCGGGGAGATCCTTCACGCGGCCGCCCCGGATGAGCACGAGCGAATGCTCCTGGAGGTTGTGGCCCACGCCCGGAATGTACGTCGTCACCTCGATGCCGTTGGTCAGCCGGACGCGCGCCACCTTGCGCAGCGCCGA
>Ga0114129_10000348_pt1 | contig 53953 bp, 42 predicted proteins | sample RhiMetdeltSRZDD1_FD_80071 | JGI IMG/M metagenome (GOLD analysis project Ga0114129, IMG submission 80071) | Populus rhizosphere microbial communities from Tennessee, USA - Rhizosphere MetaG P. deltoides SRZDD1 (version 2) (version 2) | ecosystem: Host-associated > Plants > Roots > Rhizosphere >...
AGGAACCGACACACCCGCGCGCCTGGTTTGAGACGTCAGCCCGAAACGTTCGTCGGCGGGAAACCGACTCGTGAGTGCATAAAAGTCCAGAACCAGCTCGATTCCAAGCCTCCAGACTTCCAGATCGCGATAACTCTTGATCTCCCTCATCATGCCTCCCACCGCGCAGCAAATGCGTCATCCCTGGGTTGCCAGTACGCACATACTGCGAGCCGACATCGAGAAGTCAGTCACTTGCGCGGACGCTTCCCGTGATGAGGCGAACTCCGTTCCGCTTCGCGAGCTGCGGGCGGTGACCAGAGTCGAATCTCGGTGCTGGGGGCTAGAGGCTGGGGACTGGGGCTAGCGCAAGCCGGTATCCTCACAGGACAAACGTGCTAATTCAAGCGGCTCATTGCCTCTGGATACCACCGGCTTGCGCACCCCCAGCCCCCAGCCCCTAGCCCCAAGTCGCTACAAAACCCGCTGCACCAGCCAGGCGATGCCCGCGGCGGCGACGATGACCGAGCACACCGGCTGCAGCCGCGCGTGCAATGCGGGGCGCGACCTGATCATCCAGACCAGCGGCAGCATCACACCTGCGGCGGCCAGCTGACCCGCTTCGACGCCGGCGTTGAACGACAGCAGCGCCACGGCGACATCACTCGCCGAGGAACCGAATCCGAGTTCGGTCAACGCGCCCGCGAACCCGAATCCGTGGATCAGACCGAACCCGAAGACGAGCCACCAGCGCGTACCACCTGATCTCCCGAGCAGGTTCTCCATCCCGATCCATGCGATGGACGCGGCGATCACGGGTTCCACGATCGATGGCGGCGCGTGAACACCAGCCAGGACGACCGCGGCGAGCGAGACCGAGTGCGCGACGGTGAAGGCGGTGAGGGCGATCAGCAGCGCACGAACACTGACAGCTGCGAGGATCAGGCCGGCCAGAAACATCAGGTGGTCGTAGCCGGCCAGAATGTGATGGATGCCGATGGTCACGAACGACCATGCCTGCCGCGCGCGCGAAGGCGGCGGCTCGCTGACGGCGACCGCCAGCGTACTGATCTCGGCATCCAGCACACTCTCTCCCACGATGCGGCCATCCGCGGTGACCGTCACCAGCTCGCGATGGCCGCGTGAGAGCTGCTCCGGCATGTCTGACGTCACGACGATATGCCGCACGGATCGATCCGGCCGCACCGGGGCGTACTCGAACCGGATCCGGATTCCGCCCCGGTCGCTGTCCAGGTGCTGCCACTCGAGCATCAGCGGCTCGCCGTCGACCGTGAGTCGAACCGCGTCGCGGACGATATCGCGCAGCCTGGTCGCTCCGCCCCCCGGTGCCGGCACCCTGGGGTCAGATCTCGAATTTCGAGCCTCCCGGGGGTCAGATCGCGAATTTTCAGGGAGCCGAGGTGGAAATTCGAGATCTGACCCCAGGAAGGCGACGTCCGCGGCTGAGACAGACAGCGTGGCCGATATCGTCGTGCCGGTGACGTTGACATCGAGGGCGCTCAGCCCGGGATCATGCGCCAGCACCACGGCCGCGTTGAGCACGAGCACGATCAGGATCAGCGGACCCGGCCCCCGCCGGGCCCGCTGTGGACGAGCAGTCATGGGACTTAGTGGGTGTGATTGCGGCCGTTCAACGGTGTCGCGGCGTACGGGAACACCTTGTTGTAGGCGATGTCGTTCGCGTTCACGTTGTCACCCGCCGGTCCGACGATCTTCGGCGGGCTGACCCGCAGATCGCTGATCAGCGCCGTCACCGCGATGTCGACGACGTCGTCGCCAAACCGGCGGCCGTTCGGCCAGCCGCCCGGCACGGTGCCGTTGCCGAAGCCAGGCTGGACGGAACTGGTCAACGTGTCGCCGCCGAAGATGCCGAGACGCGAAAACCCTGCGTCATCAGGATTGGTCGGATGAGCGGGCCCACCTCCGGCCAGCCGCGCGGGACCGGTCGACAGATCGACCTTGATGAGATCCGGGATGAAGATGCCGGCGATATCCGTGCGATTCGTGGTCGGCGCAACGTTCGCCCCGAGGACCAGCGCGTTGATCAGACCAGCCAGCTCGGGCGTCAGCGCGTACTTCTTGAAGAGCGTCGAGTCCACCTCCGGCGAGGTCCGGCTGTAGAGATCCTTGTCCCGGATCGCGACCAGGCCCTCGTTGAAGAGCGGGTTGCCCTGGCGCGCCACCTGGACGAAGTCGCCGAAATTCGTGTCCCCGGTCGTGCCGAGAATCCTGACGCGACGACGGCTCGCGGTGGCGTAGACGCCGACGATCTGCTGATCCCCGCCGAGCTCTTCGATCGGGATGTTCAGCGCGATCGTGTGAACGTTGAACCCGCCCTGGGAATCCACGGCTTTGTCCGCCGGGCGGAGCTTCAGCAGATCGAAGATGGCCTGCACATCCGCATAGAACCCATCGTCTCGTTGACCGGCGAAGGCGAGGTAGCCACCCTCGAGCGAGGCGATGGACTGCGAGGTGTAGCGATCCAGGCTCGCCTCGTCGCCGACGCCGTCCTTCGCCGGCTGCTCTCCATCGTCGTTCCGGTTGTACCTGGGCGTCGCGTTGCCCTGGTTGTTCGGCGGGACGATGCCGCGGCCCAGGCGATGGACACTTCCGGTGCTCCAGTCGACCCTGTCCACGGTGTATCGCTGAATCAGGTTCTGCGCCCCGTCGCCCACGTTTGCGATGACCCCTAGATACGACTGCAGGATGGTGTTGCGGTTCCTGTAGCTCGTGTCGAACCGGAACTGGTAGGCCTGAGTGGTCCGCCCCTTCGCGACATCCCGGCCGGTCGCGACCCGGATCTCGTAGAGCACGTCATCGTCGAAGTTGTACTTGTTCGGACCGATGCCCGGTTCCTCGTGCGGGTACACCGCGAGGGCGGTGGTCAGATACTTCCGTCCGAAGCGCTGTGAAACGAACGCGTAGACGTCGGTCGTATTCGCCGCGTCGTCCAGGGTGATCAGTGGAGCATCCATGTGGCTGGACGCGTGCGCCGCGGCCGGCCACAGCAGGAGCCCCGCTGCCGCCGCGAGCGGCAGCCTCCGTAGAACGTTCTTCATTGCCATAACCTCACGATCGGGGTGATGTTGCGGTTCCCGTGCGGAGTACCCCCAGCTCCGAGGGGAGCAGCGTGAACTGGAGTGCGCGAGCCTTGCCCGCCCAGCGCCGTGCGTCCGCGATGCGGCCGTCGGCAGCGGCGATCCAGGCGGCGTGTAGGAACAGGCGGGCGTCCTGTGTGCCTTCGGCAAGCGCGCGGTCCATCAACGGCGCCGCCTCGCGAAGCTCACCGGCAGACGCGAGCGCCCACGCGAGCGCGTCGAGAGTGAAGATGTCGCTGCGCTTCTGCAGCTCCTGTCTTGCCAGCGCAATCGCCTGCATGCGGTTTTCACGGCGCGTGGCGAGAAAGAGGACGAACGTCCGCGGATCGTCGGACCCGGCCACCGCGAGCTGCTGCTCGACTTGCCGGGCGTCGTCAATCCGGTTCAGGCATCGAAGCGCGTCGGCATAGGCCCACTTGTATTCGGGCAGGGGATTCAGACGGGCCGCGCGCTCGAGGGTGGCCACTGCCTCGAGCCGCCTGCCTCGCGCAAGCTGGATCCGCCCGTGAACCAGCAACGCGGCGGCGTAGTCCGGGATGTAACGGCGTGACGCATCGATCATCCGCTCGGCGTCGGTCAGACGTCCACGCTGCAGTTCGTAGAAACCAAGCCGCGAGTACGCCCAGGCAACGGACTCAGGATCACGCGGACTGGCCGCCTTGATCGCAGCCTGCATCATCTCGATAGCGCCATCGAGATCGCCCTTCAACCATCGGAGGTGAGCCGCGCGGGTATAGGACTGGTAGAAGGGCTTGAGGTCGATCATCTTCTGGTAGGCGGTGGCGGCCTCGGTGAGCCGACCCTGCTCCATCAGCGCATCGCCGAGGAGCCCGTAGTCGAGGACGTACTCGCGCCCGGCCACGAGCCGCCGTGCGATCAGTTCGGCCTCGCCGAAGCGGTGCATCTGATGGAGCACGTGGCCGCGCAACAGGAGCGCAGCTGGATCGGCCGCGTCGATTGACGCCATGCACAATGCCGCCTGCTCGGCCAGCGTGTAGAACCCGGCGTCGTTGGAGAGCCGCGCCCGCGTGATGAAGCGATAGCCGAGCTGCTCCGCCGCGCGCGACGGAGTGCGCTCGTCGCGCAGCGCCTGCTGCAGTCGCTGGATCTCGGTATCGTTGCCCGCGCTGGCGGCAGCCGCGGTGCGACACGATCGATCGAGACGCGTCAAGGGCCCGGGGTCAGCGCTCTGACTCGAACGACTGCACGACGACACCAAAAACAGAGTCAGGACGACCGCGAACGACCAGGAAACCCTCATCGAGCACCTCCGGCGACACTCCTCCTACGCGCGGAAGGCTCGGATGGATTTTGGTGGGTAACTTACCGGCTGGCGGCGAACAAGCGGGCGTTTGCCCCTTTCGGTCCGAGGGGCTGGCTGGCCATGACGACAGCCTCGGCCGAGCTGGTCGAGAGCGGGCGCGAGAAGAGGAAGCCCTGCGCGTGGGTACAACCCAGGCGCTCGAGCTCCCGCGCCTGCACCTCGGTCTCGATCCCTTCGGCGACTACGCTGGTGTTGAGCGTGCGCGCGAGCGCGAGGATGCTCTCGACAATGGCGGGACGATCCGGCAGCGTCAGGCTCCTGACGAACGAACGATCGATCTTGAGCGCATCCACGGGCAGCTTGTGGAGGTGACTCAGTGACGAGTAACCGGTGCCGAAGTCGTCCAGGTAGACCTTTACGCCAAAGTCGCGCAGCTCGCGCAGCACGTCCGCGGCTTCGCCGGGACTGTCCATCAGCGCCGTCTCGGTGATCTCGACCCGAAGCTCCGCCGGTTTCAATCCCGAGTCCACCACGGCCTGCTGGACCAGCTTCACGAAGTTCTGCTGCATCAGCTGCCGGCTCGAGATGTTGACGGTGATGTAGTCGAGACCTGCGCGAGGGAATCGCCGCTGCCAGCCGGCGAAGGTCAGACAGGCCTGCTGCATAACCCACGTGCCAAGCGTTCCAACCAGCCCCAGCTCCTCGGCAATCGGGATGAACGTCGCCGGCGAGATCGGCTCGCCGTTGCGCGTCCAGCGAACCAGCGACTCGAAACCGACGCACATGCCCGACGTCAGCGAGACGATCGGCTGATAGTGCACCTCGAAATCGTTGGTGGAGATCGCCCGCCGCAGATCGTTCTCGAGGCTGAGTCGATCGCGGAGGCGGGCGTGCATGTCGGCGTCGAAGACCTCGTGCCGGGCTTTGCCGCGGGCCTTGGCGTGATACATCGCCGTGTCGGCGTCGCGCATGACCTCGTCCGGATTGGTGTAGTGCGCCGGGCCGAATGCGATGCCGATGCTCGCCGAGGTGAAGACCTCGCGGCCGCCAATGGAGAATGGCGCGCTCAGGGCGTCCTGGATCCGGAAAGCAATCGCGTTCGCCTGGCCGTCGTCCGCAAGCCCGTTCAGCAGGATTGCGAACTCGTCACCCCCGAGCCGGGCGAGCGAGTCGCCATGCCGCAGGCAGGTTTCCAGCCGGCGCGAGGCGGCGATCAGCAATTCGTCGCCGACCAGGTGGCCGAGACTGTCGTTGACGATCTTGAACCGGTCGAGATCGAGATAGAGGACCGCAAACTGGTTGCTGACGCGGCCCATCTTGAACTCTTCCAGCCGCCGGCCCAATCCCTCGACGAACACCGCGCGGTTGAAGAGGCCGGTCAAGGGGTCGAGGAACCCGACGCTGCGCAGCCGCTCCTGCGCGATGGCCTGTTCCGTAGTGTCGGTCAGCGAACCAGCGATGCGATCGCGACCGGTTCGCTGCGATTTCAAGCCCAGGCCGCGGCAGAGGAACCGCCGATAGCTGCCGTCCTGGTGGCGGATCCGGTGCTCGCACTGGAAGACGTCGGTCCGGCCCGCAAGATAAATCTTGAGTGTTTCCTTGAGAACGCGGATGTCGTCCGGGTGAACGCGATCGAGCCAGTCCTCAGGACGTCCGACGGTGGCGTTCGGCGACAATCCGATCATCGCGCGCCAGCGTCCCGAGACATAAAACTCCTGCGTCCGCAGGTCCCACTGCCACAGCCCGTCGTTGGCACCCTCCGCCGCGAGCGCCAGGCGCTCCCCGTTCTGCTTCACGAGATCCGTTCCGTGCATCCGCTCGGTGAAGTCGTGCCAGAGCAGGGTCACGCCCTCGGCGACCGGCAGGACCTTCACTTCCAGGACGCGATCGCCTCTGTCGGACGGGACGCTGACGTCGGTAATCAATCGCGGCTTGCCATCGGTCAGGGTGTCCTTGATCGCCTTCGGCAGCTCCGTCCGCGCGAGCGCCGGGATGGCCAGCTCGATGAACTGCCCCAGTGCGCGCGCCCGCGAACAACCCAGCATCCGCTCGAGCGCGCTGTTCCACACGGTGACCCGGCCATCGCGTCCGACGACTGACATGCCGTCTTCGAGGAACGCGAGAACCTCGCGGCGGTGATGCTCCTCGTCCAGCCGATTCACGTGGTCCGAGTAGGTCTGATACGCGAAGAAGAGCGAACCCGCTGCCACGGGGAGCAGTTCCCACAATCGCTCGTCGAGCAACTCCACGATGCCGGCGGCGACGCTCGCACCAACCAGGTGAATCGAACAGCCGCGGAACGGGTCCTGCACCCACGAGTGACTGGGCTTCTGGCCGGTGAGAAGCGGAACCGCGAATTCGCCGAGGGCGCCCTGCAGGAGGACGTACACGACAACGGCGGTGGCGATCAGCCCACCGTGCCAGGGCCACGCACCGGCGATGTCGCTGAATGCGATACCCATGGCCTGAAACGTCAGCCCCGCGCCCTGCGCGGCCAGCGGAGTGATGGCGGCCGCGATCAACGACTGCGCAGTTGGATATCCGTCATCCGAGCGCAGCAGGACGACGCTCAGCGCGCTCATCGCGGCCACGAGCGTCGCGACGTGGGGCCCGAACATGAGCAATGCCACGAAGGTCAGAACGAAGGAGGGCGCCATGATGGTGCGGTCCCTCGCGGCGGAGGCCTCGACCCTGAGGAACGCGCTGAGAGCCGCAGCCAGGGTCAGTGCGAAGAGCTCGACTGTGCGGTCTGCGCGCGGCCAGCCCGCAAGCTGCGGCAAAAACACCGTCGCTGCTGAGATCGCGGCGAGGGCTGCGACGCCTGGGGGAAAGGGAAGCTTCCGCATCATCACGCAGCCCGGGGTTGCACACGTCGACCCACGCGCGCGCGAGGAGCAAAGAGGTCACCAATCGGTAATTGCTGGTTAATTGATTGATCTATTTACGAGTTGTCGTTATTCCCTCAAACGCCCAAACAATCGAGAGTTGTTCCGTCCTGGAACACTGCGATTGCAAATTCCGCTGCTGCGCGTGTCGGGCCGATTGAAGTTTGGAGCTTGGGAGTGCGTTGGGAGGTGGAGTTTGGAGCTTGGGATTTGACTCAGGACAGTGCACTAGCAGTAGTCGGGAATCTTCTGCTACCGCGAGGTAATGCGGAGTGGCGGGGCAACCTGCGGCGTGATCGTTCGCCCGACACGATCGCATCCCAAAGCCAGTAAACTGCGCCCGTGCCACGCTCGCAACAGCCGGTGTGGACCTGCCCGAGGTGTGGCGCGCGCCTCGTCACGAAGAATCTGTGGCATTCGTGCGGACACTTCACGCTCGAGGCGCTCTTCGCCCGCTCCGATCCATCGGTCCTCAATCTCGCCAGACGATTCATCGAGACCCTGAGCACGCTCGGCGACGTCCAGATCCTTCCTCAAAAAACGCGCCTCGTTTGCGTTGCACGCGTCCGCTTCGCGGGGCTGACGCCTCGCAAGGATCACTTCGTTGCGAGCTTTGCGCTCCATCGATGGCTGAGAAGCCCCAGAGTGACTCGCAAAGAGGACTATGGGCCGAACTGGCGCATTCACTCCGTGCGCATCCGATCGGCCGACGACCTCGACGATGAGCTGAAAGGGTGGCTCCAGGAGTCCCACGATTTGGTGGGTCTGCAGGAGGACGCCCGGAAGGCCGCCCGGCGCTGAAATCCCGTTGATCGGGAGCCGCCCCCGCCCCGCTTTGCGCCTTACGGGTCATGAACACCACGACACAGCCGGCACCGTCCTGGATGCGACTCAGCTGCCGGATCTGGGGGCACGTGGTCGACAACCATGTGTTCCGCTCCACGCGCGGCGACAGGCGACGCTGCCGGTGCGGCGTCGACTACCTGCTGAAGACCGGGGAAACGACTCACGTTCGCCACACGCTGTCCTGTTTCCTCCGGCATCACACCTACGTGCGGCTCACCGATCGCGATGGCGTGCACGAGTATGTCTGTGTTCGATGTGGACACCCGCTGGCATACCCGGCCGCCGCCGACCCGTTCGCGAACGCATCACTGTTCGCCAAGAAAGTGCGGTACGCCTGCGGCCTGCTCGGGCACCGGGTCACGGTGATCGCGAACCGTCATGGCTTCGTCGAGTACGCCTGCCACTGCGGCCACAGTTTCCTGAAACACGCGGCGGACAAGCGCAAGATCCGGCACCCGCTGATCTGCTTCGTGACGGCTCACCGCATCCGGTTCGTGGAAGAGCGCGCCGGGTACGCGGAGTACGTCTGCGAAGACTGCGGCCATCCATTCTGCTTCGTCGCCGACGAGCGAGTGGCGGAGCGGCCCTCGATTGGCCGGACACCGGCCTGCGCGGGCCCCTCCGAACCGTCTACAAGGACTCCAGGAACCGCATCAGCTGCCTCTTCTGCGTAGCCGTCAGCGCATTGAATTTCTGGCGCACGGTGTCGGCCTGACCGCGGTGCCGACTGATCGCCTCGTCCTTGGTGAACGAGAGGCCGTCGTGCATCAACCGGTTGCGGGTGCGCAGCGCCCAGAGCGGCGGCGTGCGCATCTTGTTGGCGGTATCGGCGAACTCGGCGGTGGGCAGAATCGGAATGCCGTCCCCGGTGCCGATGTCGTGACTCAGGAAATCGCTGTAGGGACGGATGATCTTGTTGCCGAGCGCTGACGGAACCGTGAACGTGCCACCATTTATTCGCGTCCCTGCCTCCGCCGTCACGATGGCCGGCGTGTGACAGGTGGCGCAACCAATCTGGTTGAAGAGCGCATCACCCGCCTGGACGTCGGCGGTAATCGGTCCTCGCGACGGCGCCTTGGTCGATCGCATGAAGTTCGCGAACGCCTCGACGTCTTCACCCTCGTCTTCCGGATCGCGGACTGGATCGAAGTTGGCCACGCTCCGCCCGCTCGACGAGTTCTCGTCGGGGAAGAGCGGGCTGGTGATGCCCATCTCGTTCAAGTAGGCGTCCGCCGCAAAGGACTGCAGGCTGGCGTGCTGGTTCTTCCAGCCGAATCGGCCGATGCGGGTCTCGCCGGGCGCTTCGAGCACGGGCACGATCACCGCCGTCCCGCGCATCGACGCAGGCTGACGATCCCGGATACTGAGCAGCGTGCCGTTGGCGATCGCTTCGATGAACCCGGCCCCGAGCGTGTTGGTCGAGATCCGGAACGTCCTGACGTCATCCTCGACCGCCACCACTTCGACAATGTTCTGGTGCGTGGCCCTGGAGTGTACCAACGACCCTCCGAGCGACTCGAAGAACTGGCCGTTCAGCATGTGACCCGTTCGATGCTCGGCGATCTGGCTCGCCCCGCCGGTGACGACGTTCTGGTGGCACTCCCGGCAGGACTGGGCGTTGTAGGTCGGACCGAGACCGTCGGCAATCGTCTCCGTCTCCTCGAAGATGAACCGGTTGTCGTTGAAGGAACGGAGCGGCACGACGTTGTCTTCGTTGAGACTGTCGAAGGGTGGACCCTGGGGATCCATTCCGTTCGTCCTGTTGTCGAAGCCCGTCGGCGCGTTCGTCGGACTCGAGGTAGTGGTGGCAGTGGTAGTAGTAGCCGTCGCGGCTTCGGCGGACTCGGGACCGCCGGTCACAGTGAACCGCTCGCGACGCCGCTCGTCAGCACGGGTATCCTGCGCTGGCTCCTGCATGAGCCCGACGCTTGCGAGCGCCACTGCGCCGATGACGGCAGTGCCCGCCACTGCCGGTGATGGACGCCACCCTCCCGGCGCAGTCGTACGCGGAGTCCTGTTCCACGAAAATCTCATGGCGTGACCTCGCTTTTCGCAGGGGTTGGGCGCGAACAGTACCTCGGCACCCAAGGGGCGTCATTGAAGCAGGTCAAGAAAACGCGTCACTGAATCAGGACGGTGCGAGGCGGTATTCGTCGCGAATGAGGCACTTGCGAAGCTTGCTCAGAAACTCCGGTGAGACTCCCAGGTACCCGGCGACGTGGTATTGCGGGATTCTCGCGTCGAGGCCGGGATAGAGGCGGCGGAAATCCAGATAGCGCTGCGCGGCGGTCTTCCGAAGGCCGCCAACCAGGCGCTCGTGGAACGTCAGGAGCGTCGCTTCGGCCAGCGCTCTCCAGATTCGGTCAGATGCAGGTTCGGAGGCGGATCCGAGCCGCGTCCGATCGATCACCAGGACGTCGGTCGGCTCCAGGGCATCGACCCTGAGCACTGCCGGCCATTCGCCGGCGGCGTTGCCGACGTTGGTCAGGCACCAGCCTTCCGGCGCAAAGTACAGGACTCGCTCGGTGCCATCGTCCTCGGTGAAGTAGACGCGGAGGCAACCGCTCGTCACCAGGCCCTTTATCGGGCTGGTCTCGCCCGCGTTGACGAAGTGATCGCCCTTCGCCAGGTGACGGAGCGTCAGCGACGACAGGATCAGCGAAAGGTCGCGGTCCGAGACTCCCAGGCTACTGGGAAGAAATTTCCTGAGTTCCTGACGGGCGTCCATGAATTACACGCGCGTGGATCCGTCGCAAGTTCACATTCCGCCCGAAATCAACAGGATCTCGAACGGCCGAGGTCAGCGGGAATCGCGGGAGCGTCGTGAGTGAAGCATCCCACTTGCCACTCGGCAGCCCCGGGTTTTGGGGTGTCGATGTGAAGCGCCGTCGTCGAACGGTACACAGGTTGGCAGATGTGGCCACGACGAGTCGCGGCGGCTTGGCCAATTCTTGCGTTCCGCGCGTTCCTGGATCCGCTGGCGATCATGATTTCGCTGCCGCTCTCGCTGATCGACATGATGCTCGCGTTCCTCGTGACAGGCTCCACGCTGAACCTGGTGGGCTCTCGGGTGAAGTATTGAGACGGCCGTGCCTCCTCCAGATCTTCGATCCGGTCAAAGCCGCATGCCTCCTCTGCGTAGATAAAGGGGTTGATCATGAGCCGACCCTGCCGTGCCTCGTCTGAGCGCACCGAGGTCGACCGCCCCACTCGCATCGTCGTGATGACATCCAGAATGACGTTGGTGTCCCGAGAGTCGTCCGTAGCTCGCACTGTCACGCGATCTCACTGCAGAGGTTCGCGGTCGAGGTGCAGCGCGACCATACGTCCGCGGCGCTCCCCCCTTTGCCCGATGGTCTGAGCTAAGCCTTCAGTCCTACGCTGGATGGACTGGAGGGACCGCATGACGGCATTCCGTCGCCTCGTGATCGCATCCAACCGACTGCCGTTCACAGTCGAAAGCAGCCACGGCCGGCTGGAACTGTGTCCGACGACCGGCGGGCTGGCGTCAGCACTCGCGGCGGTGCATCAACACGGAAACAACCTCTGGGTTGGATGGCCGGGTGATTGTTCGGCGCTCGACGATCGAGGCTGCGCGGAGCTCGACGCCACGCTCCAGCGGCGCCACTTCGTTCCGATTCCATTGAGCGGGCGCGAACTAGTCGACTACTACGACGGGATCTGCAACGCCGCACTGTGGCCCGTCCTGCACTACCAGCTCGAACGTCTGCCGCTGAACCTTCCTCCGTTCGAGGCGTATCGCGCGGTCAACGAGCGGTTCGCGGACACGCTCATCGCGAACCATCGTCCTGGTGACATCCTCTGGATCCACGACTATCACTTGATGCTCGTGCCCGCGATGGTACGCAGGCGGCTCCCCGACGCGCAGATCGGATTCTTCCTGCACACGCCCTTCCCCGCCGCCGACGTTTTCCGAGTGCTCCCCTGGCGGCGCGAGCTGCTGGAGGGCATCCTCGGGTCGACGCTCGTGGGCTTCCAGACCGCCGGCGATACGGCGAATTTCGCGGCAACGCTCAAGGCGCTCCTGGGCTATGCCGTCGACGAATCGGGCGTCGTGGCCGACGGCCGCAGGGTGGACTTCGGTACCTACCCGGTTGCGATCGACGCCCAGCGCCTGCGCGACCGCGGCCGGCCGACCCGCCGGTTCGCACGAAGCGATTGCCGGTTGTTCGTCGGCGTCGATCGGCTCGACTACACGAAGGGCATTCCGCTGCGGCTCGCCGCATTCGAACGCCTGCTGATCGCGCACCCCGAGCTTCGTGGCTGCGTACAGCTGCTGCAGGTGGCAGTGCCGTCGCGCGAGCACGTGCCGGCGTACGCAACGTTGAAGCGCGAGGTCGAGGCGCTGATCGCGCGGGTCAACGTCCGGTTTGGAACGCCCGCCTGGACACCTGTGCGCTACTTCCCCGAGTCGCTGCCACCTGTCGACCTTGCGGCACTCTATCGGGCCGCCGACGTCATGCTGGTAACAGCGCTTCGCGACGGCATGAACCTGGTCGCCAAGGAGTTCGTGTCTACGCGGGAGGATGAAGACGGCGTCCTGGTATTGAGCGAGCTGGCGGGAGCCGCCGGCGAACTGCACGAGGCGTTGACCGTGAACCCGTACTCCATCGACGATCTCGTCGACACGATGGTGCGGGCCCTCGACATGGATCGGGAGGAACGGCGCAGCCGGATGGCGGCGCTGCGCCTGCGGACCAGCGGACATACCGTCCACAGCTGGGCCGACCGATTCACGACCGACATTACCGCAGCCACGACCGGGTGTCTGAACCGACCTGCGGCCGCGGTCGAGACGATCCGGGCCGCCATCGAACGCGGGGTTCATGTGTCGCTCGCCCTGCCGTTCGAAGGCGTGCTTGTACCGGACGCGCGGGATGCGTCGCGCTCGGGGCCCGATCCCGAGTTGATTCACCTGCTGCGCAGCCTCTCGCTCAGGGCCGGCATCACCGTGCACGTCATCAGCGGCTTCGATCACGAAACGATGGACGAGTGGTTCGATCGGATCCCTGCAGTGCTCTGGGCGGAGCACGGATTATGGCGTCGTGATGCGGGTGGACGCCGCTGGCGCCTCACGCAGGGGACCGAGAGCGAGTGGGTCGACGACGTGCGGCAGCTGATGGAACAGTTCGTGACCAGCACACCCGGCGCCTTCGTCGAGGCGCGGCCGACCGCGTTGACGTGGCATTTCGGCCGTGCCGACGCGACGCTGGGCCAGAGCCAGGCGCAGACGCTGGTCGCATTGCTGCAGGACGCCGCCGATTTTCTCGGCTACGAAGTGACGGTGAATCACGGCGTTGTCGAAGTGCGCGCTGCCGGCCTGTCGTTTCACCGGAGTGTGCGGAAGATGGTCGAGATGAATCAGACGCACCAGGCCGTAGTGGTCAGCTCCGGCGACTCCGCCCCAATCCGCGACGCCCTTCGCGCCAGCGATATCCTGGTCGACCTCAGCCTGGAAACGCCCAGCGATCCCCGCAGATCCCGGACCTTGATTCGCGAGCTGGCGGACTCGCTCGTCCCGGTGACACGCGAGGTCGTTCCGGTCCAGGCGCGGTTGCGGAGCGCTTCAGACTATGTCCTGGCCGGCCTGAGCGCAGTCGTACCGTCATCCTTGAACCCGTCGCCTGCCGTCAGCCCGGGTCAGGAGTGAACGATGATTCCCTTGCGGACCGCATAGAGGACGATCTCCGCGGTGTTGTGAAGGTTGAGTTTCTGCATCAGGTTGGCACGGTGGGTCTCGACCGTCGAGAGGCCGACGTCGAGCAGCGAGGCGACTTCCTTGTTCGAGCGTCCCTCCGCGAGCAGCTGCAAGACCTCCCGTTCGCGATCGGTGAGAAGTTCGTACGAGTCTGACAGGCCTCGCGCCCGGAGCTGCCGCACGTAGTCTTCCATCAGGACGGCGGCGACCGTCGGGCTGAAGAACGGCTTGCCGGCAGCCACTGCACGCACTGCCGGAAGCAGGTCCTCATCCGTCGCGTCCTTCACCAGGTACCCGCGCGCACCCGCCCCGAGCGCGCGCATGATGTACGACTCGTCGGCGTGCATGCTGAGGATGATGACGGCGGGCGCCGGCTCGACCTTCTGCGCGCGCGACGCCACCTCGATCCCGTTCATCAACGGCATCGAGATATCGACGATCAGCAGGTCGGGCGACAACTCGCTGCAGAGCCGCAGCGCTTCCAGCCCGTCGGCCGCTTCACCGACGACTTCCAGGCCCGGCTGACTCTCGAGCAGGCTCTTCAATCCCCGGCGGACGATCCCGTGATCGTCAGCCAGCAAGATTCGCAATCGGCACCTCCACGGGAGCGGGGAGTGGAAGGACGACGCGGATCGTGGTACCGCCGCGCGGGGCGGTGGTGACAGTAACCGAGCCTTTCAAATCGCGGACGCGCTCTTCGATACCCCGCAGCCCGAGACCAGTCGGCCGCGGCACCTGCTCGAAGCCGCTTCCATCGTCGGAGACCAACGCCTCGAGCGCCTCGCCGCGCCGATCGAGCTGCACCTGGACGCGTGTCGCCCGAGCGTGCCGCACACAGTTGGTCAGCGCCTCCTGCACGACGCGATAGATGCAGGTGCGATGCGGCTCGGGCAGCGTCTCGAGGTCGCCGTGCGTCGTCAGGTCGACCGTCAGCCCGTAGCGTCGGCTCACGTCGCGGATGTGCCATTCGAGCGCGGGCTGCAGCCCGAAATCGTCGAGCATGCTCGGACGAAGCCCCAGCGACAGGTCACGGACCGTGCGGACGACGTTGTCCACGAGCTGACGGCATTCGGCCACGGCTGCCGGGATCTCGGCGGCGACCGGGCCGCGGGCGCGATCGATTCGCCCGAGCTCCATGCGCAGCGCCGTGAGCATCTGGCCGACATGATCGTGGAGCTCGCGGGAGAGCTTCTTGCGCTCTTCCTCCTGCGTGGCCACGAGCTGCTGCGACAGTTCCCGCAGCTGACGCTCCGCCTCCTCTGCGTGCAGCTTCTGCTCGACGGTGCGGCGCTCGACGATGCGGAGGCGGATCACGGCCGTGAGCGCGACGAGCACGCCGAGCGCCAGGCTCTGCCACAGCAGCGCGTGAAGGCCGCGCTGGAAGTCGGCGAACCGGCGGGTCACCTCGGCCCGCTGTGCCGCCAGGTTGGCGTTGTTGAACTGCTCGATGTCCTGCGCGATCGCCAGCGCGGCTTCACGCCGCGGGAGTATCTCGCGCCGCAGGAACCTGAAGCTCTGGGTCGATTTTTCGACGGCGGTCCAGTCGAAGAGCGGCTCGAACACCTCCCAGTAGTCGTCGAGTTTCGCCTGCAGGTTGTCGATGCGAGTCTGCTCTTCCGCGCTGGTCACCAGGGTACGAAGCTTGAGCAGCTCCGCCATGTTGTCGCGACGGAACTTCAGCAGGGTCTTACGGTAATCCAACGCATGCTCGCGCTCGGAGTCGAGCAGATAGTCACGGATGAAGATGCCGGACAGAGACAGGTCTCCGCGCAGCTGGCGCAGCCGGGCGTCGACTTCCCGATGATGCGCGTTGAGCGCCTCGAGCTGGCTATAGATCTCGTCAGCGCGCCGCGAGGCGGTCTGCACGGAGACGATGACCACCAGCAGCAGCGCCACCAGCCCGACCGCAGCGATGGGCCAGGTCCTGAACACGGATTCCTCCTGCGCGCCCCTGCGCGCTGTCCTCAGCGTACTCGGACCCGGCCCTTCGTGGCACTCCGGCAAATACTGGAGCACCTCTGGGGTCGAACCGGCGCACACAATCCGTTTCGGCGCGCCGGCCGTAGAGTCAAGGATCGATGACGAGCCGAGCTGGCACCCGGACGGCGTCTGCTTTACACTCCGCCATCCGGCCGGCCCAGCCGTCCGTAACACCGATGACATTGCGCGTGCCGCCTGCACTCGAGGACGATCGGACAGCCGTCGATCGGATGGCGCATGGCGACGCGTCGGCCGTGGCGAACCTGTACGACCGCCACGCGCGGGCCGTCTACTCGCTCGCGCTGCGGATGCTGGCTGACGCGGCGGAAGCCGAGGATGTGGTGCAGGACGTCTTCACTCAAGCGTGGCGGCAGGCTGGTCTCTACGATCCGGCGAGAGCGCCGGTGATCGGCTGGCTGCTCGTCATTACGCGTGCGCGCACGCTCGATCGGCTTCGTGCGCGACGCTCGCGGATTGCCTTGGCCGGGGTCGGGCCCGACCCCGCCACCGTGGTCGACTCGAGTCCCCGCCCCGACGCGCAGGCGATCGGTCTCGAACAGGGCACACGGGTGCGAGCGGCGCTGGCCTCGCTCAGTGTGGCGCAGCGCGAAGCGATCGAGCTCGCGTATTACAAAGGCCTGTCACAGAGCGACATCGCGGAGCGGCTGCAGGAGCCGCTCGGCACGATCAAGACCCGCATTCGCAGCGGCCTCATCAGGCTGCGCGAGCTCCTGCACGGCAGCCTCGGGGAACAGACACCATGACCCACGACGAGCTGCGGGAGTTGTCAGGCGGATACGTGCTCGGCATTCTCGACGAGCCGGAGCGCCGCGCGTTCGAGGCGCACGTCTCGACCTGTGCCAGCTGTGCGGCGGAGATCCGCGACTTCACGGCAGTCGCCTCGGCGCTCGCGCTCGACGTGCCGCAGGTCGATCCTCCGGCATCGTTGCGGGATCGCGTGCTTCGAGCGGCAACATCACCAGCACCCCGGGGTGCCGTGGTCGACTCGATCGCCGGGCGCCGCGCCGCCTCGGAGCAACGCCGGCCAGGACGAGAACGTCTCTTCGCACTCCTCTCAGCGGCGGCTGCAGTGATCGCAGTGGCGCTCGGTGGCTATGCGGTCTCGCTTCAGCGGCGGATCGCGGTACTCGAGGAACAGGTGCGAGTCGCCTCCGATCGAGCCGCGCAGAGCCAGCAGCAGCTGGTGCAGCTGCGGGCCGCGACGGATCAGTCGACACAGGTCCGCCAGATTCTCGCGGCCGGCGATCTGCGACGGATCGACCTCGCAGGGACAAAAGTGGCTCCGGCCGCAACCGGACGGGCGTTCTGGAGTCAGACCGAGGGCCTGGTGGTCGCGTTTGCGAACCTGCCGGCGACCCAGACAGGACAGGTTTATCAACTGTGGGTGATTCCGCCGGGCGGCACTCCGATTGACGCGGGCCTGCTCGAGCTGCAGCCCGATGGCCGCGCACTCACGCTCGCGAGGAGCGGCACCTCGGAGCGTGTCGGGACGGTGGCGATCACACTGGAACCGGCAGGCGGATCGCCGGTCCCGACGCTGAGCAACATGGTTGCGGCGGGAAATCTGACGAACTAGCTATCAGTCCGGGAAATTCGTGAAATCTGGATTCACAGGAGGGCCAGGAGACCAGGAAGAACTGAGTTACCTCCTGAACTCCTGGCCCTCATGTAAGAACTCACGCTACAAGTTACCCATTGCGTATCCAAGCGGCATGAGCCGAGAGCTGACGACCTACTTCCCTCCCAACTCCCGCACTGCATTCACCAGCATCCGCGTCTTCGGCTGATCCGTTGACGTCTTCGCATCCGCGGTGAGCTGCGTCGCAATTTTTCTGAGCGCCTGCTGCCTCGGCTGACCCTTGAGCTTTTCGGCAGCAGCAAGATCCTGGCGGACCGATGCAATGCGTGGAGCAGGAAGACCATCGGATCGCTCGAGCTGATCGACGAAGGCCCGCGCCTTCGCGAAACTGGGCGGCCAGACCAGCTTCCGCTGCTCCTGCGCATTCAGGTAGTCGAACTTCACGGTCTTCGCGGCGTCCAACTCGTTCTGCGTGATCAGGCCGCCCGGCAGCAACTCGAAGATGTCGAGCCCGCGCGCGATTTCCGAGCTGACGATCAGCCCGTTGTACCAATAAACCGACCACGAGCCAGCGGTGATCAGGCGCGTGCCATCGATCGGCCCGCGATCGAAGTAAGCGATCTCCTTCGGCTTCGACACGTCGGTCCAGTCGAAGACGGAAAGGCCCCCTTGATACCAGCCCTGGACCATGACCTCGCGGCCGGGGATCGGAATGAGCGATCCATTGTGCGCGACGCAGTTCTCGAACGACGTCTGCGGCGCCGGCATCTTGTAGTAGCTCTTGAACACCAGCTTGTTGTTCTCGATGGTGAAGAGTGCATTCGCGCCCCACTCCGGCTTGTCGGTCTCGCGACAGCGAGGCTGGGTGCCGCCGCCCCACTCGTCGCTGAAAAGCAGCTTGGTACCGTCGTTACTGAAGGTCGCGGAATGCCAGAACGACATGTTGATATCGGCGGCCGCGTCGATCCGGATCGGATGCGCCGTCTCGCGAATGTCGAGCAGCAAGCCGTATCCGCCGCATGCGCCGCCGGCGAGGCCGATGTCCGGGTAGACCGTGATGTCGTGGCACTGATTCGGCGCCGACGGTACAACCGCTGCGCCGCCTCCTCCACCGCGACCAGGCTCGACCCGGCGGGGCGGCGGCGCAAGGCCGCCGAAGATGCGCGGCGAGCTGACGATCGCCGCCTTCTGCGGTGCCGCAAGCGGAACCTGGATCACCTCGAGACGGAAGCGCGCCGTGTTCGGATCGTCAATCGGGCCGTCGGTGCAGCCAGGCAGCTCTTCGGCAGACCGCACCCGCGAGGAGCCGGACACATAGACATAGATGTTGTTCTTGTCGTGCGGATCGGTGACGACTGTATGCGTATGTGATCCGCGGCAGGTCTGGACGTTGGTCAGGTACTTCGGATTGGCGATGTCGGAGATGTCGAAGATCCGGATCCCGCGCAGCCGATCCCTGCTCACCGGCTCGGGCACGCCCTGGATGCCGCAGTCGACGCGCCCCGCCTGTCCTTCACCCGAAACGAACAGCAGGTTCTTGTAGACCGACACGTCGCTCTGCGATGCCGGGCACAAATACGTCAGCACGGGCACCGGCTTCGCAGGGTCGGAGATGTCGAACACCTGGAATCCGTTGTAGTTGCCCTGGATCGTGTACTTGCCGGTAAAGGCCAGATCGGAGTTGGTGACGCCGAGGAATTTCTCGGACGGCGGCGTCGTGGACACGAGCTTGAGATTCCATGCGGCTTGTCCCGCATCCCAGTAGCCCGGCGACAGGCCGACGCGTGGATCGGGGCTCGGTGCGATGGCTGACACGACAGGCGTGAGCGGCGCAGGCATCACGGCTGGCGGACGTGGAGGCGGCGGCGGCGGATTCCCGCGTCCGCGTCCGCCTGCGCCGCGTCCGGCGGCCGCATCCGCAGCGCCTGTTTGAGCAGCGGGAGGAGTAGCAGTCGTCGAGGCCGGGGCGGGTGCAGAAGCTGAGGGCGGCGCCGCGGCTGGTGCCGGCGCTGGTGACGCGGGCGCGGCCGCCGCCGGCGCATTCGGCGGTGGCGTTGCAGGCGCCTTCACCGACTTCGGCGCACAGGCAACCGCGAGCGTGCCGGCGGCAACGACTACGACCAGAAACCTCATTCCTTGACTCCCTCCGCGAGCATCTTCTGCATCCGTTCAATCTCGATGGTCTGGTCGGCGTAGAGATCCGACACGAACTTGAACACGTCCTCGTCCTGCAGCGCGCCGTGCGCGCCGAACAGATCGTCGACCATCTTCAGCGCGCCCTGATGATGACGAATCATGGCCCTGAGGAAGAGGCGATCCCACTCAGGACCACGCGCCTTGTCCAGGCGCGCGAGCTCTTCGGAGGTCAGCATCCCGGGCATCAGCATGTCGTGCTCGACGCCATTCATCTTCATGCGATGGTGCGTCGCGTTGGCGTCGGGAACCACCTGGCCGCGATCCCGCAGCCAGTTCCTCATCGTCTCGATCTCGTCCCGCTGACCCACGACGATGCGTTCGCAGAGCACGCGAACATCAGCGCGCGCGCCGTGTGACGCGGCCCACCCGGCGATCAGTACTGCCTGTGCGTGATGCGGAATCATGCCGGCCATGAAGTCGACGTCGGCGTCGCTGTAGGGCTGTCTGACGAGATCGGGACGCGGCGCCGGATCACGAGTTTGCTGGCCGGCTGCAATTGGGCTGATCGTGGCGATCCCGAACGTCAGAAGAAGAAAGATGGCTGGCGCACCAGACTGTCTGGGGAACGGCATACGTCGGGAGCGCGATCGTACGTCATTCGTCCCGGCCCTGAAAAGTTTAAGGCCCGCAGCCCGCGGGCCGCGGAGCGCGACGCCCGATTTTCCTGCATGGAACTCCCCTTGCTTCGATGGTCTGACGATCAGGCGGATCCGCGGCTTGGCGGGCCAAAACGGCTCGCGTTGGTGCAGAAACGTCAACAGACCACCTTTTTCGTTAAAAGCAGCAGGCGTTCCGGGGGTTGTCCGAGCGACCCCCAAAAGGACCCCGAAAGGGGATTCCCAAATGAGCAGACGAACGTGTACGGCACTGATCGTTGTTCTGTTGTCCGCATTCGCTTCGCCGGTTCGGGCCCAGGCCCCGCTGCCCGCGGGATGGCCCAACCGGCTGGAGCTCGGAATGGGTGACACACCGGGTGGCGCGGCCTACATGAAAGCCACCGCGCCATTCGCGTTCCGCTATCAGTACCTCGCCGGCGGCGCCAACACCGGCGGCGGATGGGCGACATGGAGCGAGCTTCCCGGCGACTTCGCGAAGTTCTACATTCAGGACTCCGTCAACAACGGCATCATGCCGGTGTTCAGCTACTACATGCTGTTGCAGTCACTCCCCGGCGGTGGAACCGACGCCGAGGCGGTTTTCACCAACCTGAACACCACGACCACGATGACGGCGTACTACAACGACCTGAAGCTGTTCTTTCAAAAGGCCGCGACGTTTCCGAGCCAGAAAGTGGTACTTCACGTCGAACCGGATTTCTGGGGCTACATGCAGCAGCGGGCGACCAGCGACAACGCGACCAGCCTGACCGCCAAGGTGTCGGAAACCGGGCTCTCCGACCTTGCCGGGCTGCCGAGCAATCTCTCCGGCTTCGCGCGTGCGATCGTGAAGCTGCGCGACACGTACGGCCCGAACGTCATCCTCGCCTACCACCTCAGCGTGTGGGGGACGGGCACCGACATCGCGCTGGCGAATCCGCCGGATGGCACGGTCGACGCGCTCGCGGCACGCGCCGCGGCGTTCTTCAACTCGCTCAACGCCAGCTTCGACATCACCTTCGCCGAGTTCAGCGATCGCGACGCCGGGTTCTACCAGCACGTCTACAACGACGGCGGCGCACACTGGTGGGACGCCGATGACTACCGCCGCGGTGCGCGTTTCCTGAAGGGCGTGTCCACCGGGACCGCGAAGCGGCTGGTGATGTGGCAGATTCCATTCGGCAACACGAAGATGCAGTCCCAGAACAACAGCTGGGGACACTATCAGGACAACCGCGTCGAGTGGATGCTCGACGAAATCACGCGCACCCACCTGACCGAGTATCGGGACGCGGGGGTCGTGGCGTTCCTGTTCGACACCGCCGCGAGCGGTGTCACGTGCGCCTGCGACGGGGAGAACGACGGCGTCACGAACTTCACGCCGATCAACGGCAACGTGATCGCCTCGCAGGACGGCACCGGGAACCCGGTGCTCAACAATGTCGGCGGCGTGCAGACCCTCGTCACGCCGTATGCCGCCGACGATGACGGCGGCTACTTCCGGTGGCGCGCGTGGCGCTACTACCAGGACGGCGCCATGCTGCTGGCTCCGCCGCCCACGCCACCGGCAGCGCCGACCGGGCTTCGGATCGTGCGCTAGGAAAGTCGAGGGTTCCGGGTTCAGGGGTGCCGGGTTCAGGGTTCGGTTCAGCGTTCGGTTCGAGGTTCAGGTTCCGGGTTCGGTTGAACCGGAACCGGCGAACCTTGAACCGAACCTTGAACCGAACCCTGAACCCGGCACCCTGAACCCGGAACCAATAAACCTACATCTCCCTCAAAACCACCTGCGGATCGATCGCTGCCGCCCGGCGGGCCGGGAGATAACTGGCGAGGACGATCACCACCCCGAGCAGGATCACGACGCTGACGAAGGTGACGGGATCGGTCGGCGTGATCTCGAACAGGAATTGAGAGAGCAGCCGCGTCAGGATCCACGCGGCCACGATGCCGGCGACCAGGCCGATGGCCGACGGTTTGGCGCCTTGCCAGATCATCAGGCGCACCACGTCGGCACGCGCGGCGCCGAGCGCGATGCGCAGGCCGATCTCGCGGGTCCGCTGCGCCACGTCGAAGGCCACGAGCGCGAACAGGCCGACCGCTGCCAGTCCCAGCGCGACGGCGCCGAACACGCCGAACACAAGCATGTTGAACCGCCACGGCCCCTGCGTCCGGCGGACGATGGCTTCCATCGTGGTGAGGCCGTCAGCCGAGAGCCCCTTGTCGAAGGCGGCGACCTCGGCCGCGAGCGCCGGAGCCACGCTCAGCGGGTTCACACTGGTCCGCACCACGAAGTACTGACCGTCAGTCTCCACTTGATGCAGCGGAACGTACAGATCGAACCGCGGGAGGTCGATCTCGCGATAGCGGGCCGTGCCGACCACGCCGACAACGGTGTGCCACTCGCCGTCTTTGCTCAAGGACAGGTGAAAACGCTTGCCGATCGGATCCTGGCCGGGCCACAGCCGGGTGGCCGTCGCCGCGCTGACGATCGCAACGAGCGGCGCATTCGACGTATCGCGGGCGTCGAACCCGCGTCCGCGCAACAGCGGGATCTTCATGGCGTCGAAGTAGCCGCTGGTGATCCATTCCCAGTTCAGGACCGGATTCGCGACCGCCGTGGCGGGCGTGTCTGGCTGGCCCTCGAGCACCACACCGGTGTCCATCCCGATCGGCCCATGCTCGAACGGCCGGAGCAGGAGCGCCGCAGCGCGGCTGACCTGAGGCAGACGCTCGAACCTGGCGACCAGCTCCTGGATCGCCTGGTGTCGCGCCTCACGTGCGGGATAGCGCTCCGTGTTCAATCCACCGACTGTGAAGGTGAGGACGTTGCGCGGATTGAAACCGAGGTCCTGACGATTCAGCCGGGTGAAACTCCGCAGGCACAGGCCGGCTGCGATCACCAGCACCAGCGTACCGGCGACCTGCATCCCGATCAGCCATCGGCGTGTGCTCATGGTGCCGGCGCGCGGCACCACCCCGGTCGATCCGCCTTTGAGGTCGTCGACCACCATCGGGCGGCTGAGGCGAAGCGCGGGACCCAGCCCGACGGCGAGCGTCGTGATCACGGCGCAGGCAATGGCAAATGCCAGCACCGTCGCATCAATCGAGGATGAGTCGAGCCGCGGGATGTCCGCGGGACTGAGGCCGACCAGCGTGTTGAGGGCGAGCGTTGCGGCCAGGACGCCGGCCGCCGAACCGACAGCCGCAATCAGCGCACTCTCGATCAACATCTGCCGTGCCAGCGCCCCGCGGCTGGCGCCGAGCGCCGCCCGTACCGCCATCTCCCGTGCCCGCGACGTGCCGCGCGCGAGCAGCAGCCCGGCAACGTTGCCACAGGCAATCAACAGCACCATCACCACCGCCGCCATCAGCAGAACGAGCGCGTAACGTGCCCGTCCGAACATGTGGTCGATGAGCGGCGTCAGCTGGATCCGGACAGTCGAGAGATCCACCTGATGCTTCTCGCCCTCGGCCTTCAGAAACATCGCGGCCTCGTCGCGGGCGGCTGCAAGGTGCGCATCTGGCTTCAACCGGCCGACTCCATAGAACACTCCGAGACCCTCCATCAGTTTCTGGAGCGGGTCGCCGGAGGCGGCGGCGATCGCGGAGAGCTCCACGGCTGCCGGTGTCCAGTACTGGGCTCCGCGCGGGAAGAAGAAGTCGGGCGGCATCACGCCGACGACCTCGACGAGCGCCGGCGCTCCTTCGCCGTTCATCGGCATCTTGCGGCCGATGACAGTGGGATCCCCGCCGAAGTACTGCGTCCACGCGGCATGGCTCAACACGATCACCCGCGCCGCCGAGGGCTCGTCGTCTTTGGCGGTCAACGTGCGTCCGAGGAGTGCGGGTGCACCGAGCACCTCGAAGAAGGTGCCCGACACGGCGCTGCTCGACAGCGCCACGGGGGCGGCGCCTGGCAGTCTCAAGGTGCCGCTCCAGTTGACCGATCCTACGAGCGCGATGTCCTCGAACGACTGCATCGGCCCGAGCATGTCCCGCCGTGCCGAATAGGTGAGCTCGCCGACCGCCTGATGTCTTGTATCCACGGCCCACAGCATCACGATCCGCTCAGGCGAGCGAACCGCGAACGGCCGCACCAGCACCGCATGGACGATGCTGAACATCGCCGTGCAGGCGCCGATGCCGATCGCGAGGATCAGCGTCGCGGCAAGGGTGAATCCACGATCGTGTGCGAGCCGCCGTGCCGCATACCGGAGATCCTGCGCGAGCCTCTCCAGAATCGATGTGCTCATCAGCGTGCCTTAGCGCGAAAAGCGCGGAGGTCGGGCCTCCGCGGCGATCATCAGGAACGGACCGGCGGCGCCCTTCGTATCCTCAGCAGATCGAGGTGCCCTCATGGACCGTCTGCTTCAGGACCTCAAGTTCGCCGCCCGCGTGTTGATCAGGGACCGCGGCTTCACCGCAACCGTGATCCTCACGCTCGCCATCTGTATCGGCGCCAACGCCGGCATCTTCGCCATCGTGAATTCCGTCCTGCTGCAACCGCTGCCGGTGCCGCACTCCGAGCAAGTGGTCCACATGTATAACGCCTATCCGGGCGCCGGCGTCGAGGCTGGCGCCGGGTCGACCGGCGTCCCCGATTACTACGACCGCCTCCGCGAGACCACGGTGTTCCAGGAGCAGGCCCTCTACAACACCCGCGGGGTGACGATCGGGCTGGACGGGAGCCCGCAGCGTATCACCGCGATGGCAGGCACGGCATCGCTGCTCAGGCTGCTGCAGGTTCGGCCGCTCCGCGGGCGGATCTTCACCGACGAGGACGGTGAAGTCGACAAGAACCGGAAAGTGATCCTTTCTCATGAGGCCTGGTACCAGCTGTTCGGGGGTCGCGAGAATGCCGTCGGGAGCGACCTGCGCATCAACGGAGAGCCGTATTCGGTCGTCGGGGTGCTGCCCGCCGGTTTCGTTTTCCGGGATCCCGATGTGAAGCTCTGGGTGCCTGTGGCGTTCACGGCGGCCGACAAGGCCGACGATCGGCGTCACAGCAACAACTGGTCCTACGTCGCCCGACTGCAATCCGGCGCGAGCGTCGCGCAGGCGCGCCAGCAGATCGACGCCCTCAATCGGCGCAACCTCGATCGGTTTCCACAGTTCAAGGAAATCCTCGTCAACGCCGGGTTCCACACGGCTGTCGTTCCGCTCCAGGATCACCTGGTCCGTGAGATCCGTTCAACACTCTTCCTGCTCTGGGGCGGCGTGGCATTCGTCCTGCTGATCGGCGTGGTGAATGTGACCAACCTGATGCTCGTGCGATCGTCGGGCCGGATGAAGGAGCTGGCGACCAGGCACGCGCTGGGCGCCGGGATGGCACGGATCGCCCGCCAGCTGCTCACCGAGACGCTCATTCTGACCACCGTTGCCGGCGTCTTCGGGCTCCTGCTTGGCTGGGGCGGGCTGCGAATGCTGGGCACCTTCGGGTTCGAGCAGACGCCGCAAGGCACTGCGGTCGCGCTGAGCGGCCGCGTCGTCGCGTTCACGATCGTGCTGGCCGGCGTGGTGGGTCTGCTGATCGCGCTCGCGCCGGTCGTGGGGCTGCGCCGTCTCAATCTGAGCCAGGCCTTCCGCGAGGAAGGACGGAGCGGCACAGCCTCACGTGGATCGCGCACGCTCCGCCGCGTACTGGTTGCGTCGCAAGTGGCGTTTGCGTTCATGCTGCTCGCCGGCGCGGGCCTGATGCTCGCGAGCTTTCAGCGGGTGCTCGCGATCGAACCCGGCTTCGTTGCCGAGCACGTGCTGACCGGGGCGGTAACGCCGCCAGCTTCGCGGTACAAGGACGACCCGCAGCTGATCGCGTTCGCGAACCGGCTGCTCGAACGGGTGCGCTCGCTCCCCGGCGTCGAAGCGGCCGGGATCACCAGCAACATTCCGCTCGGCAACAATTTCAATGACAGCGTGATCCTGGCGGAAGGCTACGTGATGGCGCCGGGAGAGTCGCTGATCTCTCCATACAGCACAGACGTCAGCCCCGGGTTCTTCGAGGCGATGCGGGTTCCACTCGTGCGCGGCCGGCTGTTCAGGGACAGCGACGATGAGCGCGCGCCGAGAGTCGTGATCGTCGACCAGCGCCTTGCCGCGAGGTTCTTCGGCACGAAGGATCCGATCGGACGGCGCTTGTGGAGACCAGGCAGTCCCGAGGAACTCAGCCGCGGTCCCGGCAAGACCTCCAACTTCTTTACCATCGTGGGTGTGGTCGGGAACGTGAGCACGCGGGCGCTCACCGAGAAGGCGCCGGTCGGCGCGTACTACTTCCCGCTGGCGCAGGACGCGATTCGCACCATGACCCTGGTCACCCGGACGTCAGGCGAGCCAGAGGCGCTGACCGAAGGCATCCGCCGGGAGATCACCGCGATTGATCCCGAACTGCCGTTCTATGGTGTGCGGCCGATGCAGGCGCGTGTCGATCAATCGCTGGTCAGCCGCCGGACGCCGATGCTGCTCGGCGCGCTGTTCGCTGGTATCGCGGTCTTCCTGGCGTGCGTGGGTATCTACGGGGTGCTGGCGTACCAAGTGGCGCAGCGCCGGCGCGAGATCGGGATCCGGCTTGCGCTCGGTAGCGAGCCACGTCGCATCTTCCAGCTGGTCCTGCGCGAAGGGTTGCTGCTGCTCGGCGCCGGCCTGACCGTTGGCTTCGCCGGCGCAATCGCGATCCGGCGCGCGCTCGAGACACAGTTGTTCGGCGTCCGTCCGCTCGATCCCCTGGTGCTGGCGGCGGTCACGCTCACGCTGATCGCGGTCGCGATCATTGCCTGTGGCGTGCCGGCGCGGCGGGCAGCGAAGATCGATCCGGTGATCGCGCTCACGGATCAATAGAGGCGACAGCCACGGCCTTCCGGCTAAAGCCGGAAGCCACAGTAACTCAAATGGGTGGCTTCCGGCTTTAGCCGGAAGGAAGTGGCTGTCCCCCCACTATCGCGGCGTGAACGACGCCGTCACCGTCAGGACGACCGGTTCTCCGCCGACCGTGGCCGGATCGAACTCCCACTGGCGGACCGCGTCGATGGTCGCCTGCGTCAGCATCGGCAGCGTCCGCACCACGCGGAGCATCGCCACCTTGCCACGCGGATTCACGGTTGCCTCGACGACAACGTCGCCCTTGATGCCGCTGGCCATGACCATCGGCGCGTAGATCGGCCGCACGTCTTTGATCTTGACGGGGACGCGGCCGGGCGCCGTGTAATCGGTCTCGGCGTAGACCCACTTGAAGTCTTCGGCGACTCCACCCGGCGGTGGTGGCGGCGGAGGCGGCGGCGGAGGCGGCGGCGGACCGGGCGTGACGATCGTGCCTTCGGGAACCGCCATCGACGGGGCATCCCGCTGCAACTGAAGCGCGCGCGTACGCAGCGCGTCGGCGTCCCTGATCAGTGCCTCGCGCGTCGCGGGGTTGGGTTCCAGTGTCGATTGCACGCGCAGCAGCAGGTTCTTGTAGACGAGCGCCGGCACGAAATCGGGATCGGCGGCGAGCGCACGGTCCTCGGCGGCGAGGCCGCGCTCGATGCATGCGCGCTTGTCATCCTCGCTGAGCGTCGCGTCCCTGGTCTTCTCGAAATAGAAGGTCGCGACCACGTGCTGTGCGGAAGCGTTGTTCGGGTCACTGGCCGCGGCCTTTTCGAAGAGCGCGACCTCCTGCTCGAATCCCTGAAGCCGGGCGGCTTCGGCGACGCGGCGCGGTGGCTGGTCACGGGGCATCTGCGTCTGCGTCCCGCCACGGCCCGCGGCTCCCAGAGAAACCGCGACCACGACGCCCACCGCGAGTCCGATCATCTGCCTGCTCATCTGATCCTTCTTTCTCAAAAACCGCGAACCCACTATCTGGTGCACTTCACACCCGGATTGGAGGGCGAGGATCCCGCAGACGGGAATCCTGGCGGCGCACACGGTGGTGGCGGCGGCGGAGGCGGCGGCGGCGGATCGATCAGCGGCGGGAATCTCGGCGATGCCGGAAGATCCGGCAGGCGCGTGCTCGCCGTGCCAATCAGCAGCAGCAGAATGCCAATCAGCCCGAAGGTCACCGCAAACCTCATCGCGACCACGGGCATGCTCGTCACGTGGTCGAACCGCCACGCGAGATCGTCGGCAACTCCCCCGAGCAGCCGCGCCCAGATCTGCCAGGCGAGCGCCGCATCGCCATGGGCGTCCTGGAAACTCTCCCAGAGGTCGGATTCGATCTCGTCCCGGCGCGCATCACGAAGCTCCGGCGGCAATCCGCACGTGTAGAACCGCGTCCATGCGCGAACCGCCGACATGGCCAGCGCGACGCGCGTGGTAATCACGCGGGGGCCACGCGGCGCCGGGCGCGGCGCAAACGTCTCACCGGTGCGGCGGCCACCTCGCACGCGGCCTGCTCACCGAGCGCCGTCAGGGTGTACAGCCGCCGGCCCGGTCGATTGGCCTGTGCGGCGATCCCGGGATCCTCGCGGCGGCTCGTGAGCAGCCCCATCGACTCCATTCGCGCGAGCGCGCGGTAGAGCGTCCCGTAGGCGGTCAGCAGCTTCCGGTCGGCATCCTCCGCCAGCTGTTTTGCGAGCTCGTACCCGTGAAACTCCTCGATCGCGTCGCGCCGCAGTCCCATCGCCGCCCGGCAGATCGCCTCTTCGATGGGCACCAGCGCGTTAGGCTTCCTGCGCATGGATAGTTTATTAGCATATATATGCTCTTTATGTCAATCCCTTTGGATCGCAGTCCGCGGTCCGCGGTCCGAAGCGCTCCAGGGTGCGCCGGATTGCGGACGGCGGACTGCGAGCTGCGGACTGCGGGTGAGGTGTTAGTGCAGTTCGTCGAGCGAGACGATGCCGCGTTTGAGCGCCTGCACGATCGCCTGCGCCCGATTGTCGACGTTCAGCTTCGCGAGAACGTGTGTGACGTGCGTCTTCACCGTCTCCTCGGAGACCGCGAGCGCCGACGCGATGTCCCGGTTCGAGAGGCCGAGCGCTACGTGGCGCAGGACGTCGGTTTCCCTGGCCGTCAGCATCTCCGCATCAGCCGACGCGAGGCGTGAAGTCCGATCGATGGAAGGATCGATGTAGGTTCGGCCACGTGAAACGGCACGGACCGCGGCCAGGAGTGTCTCGGGTGCCGCGTCCTTGCGAACGTAGCCGAGCGCCCCGGCGCGGAGCACTCCGATCATTCGTGCTTCGTCCATCGAGGCCGTCAGCGCGACGACGGCGATCTCCGGACGCCGCTGCAGCACGCGGCGCGTGGTCTCGATGCCGTCGATGCCGCCCGGCATCAGCAGGTCCTGGAGAATCACCTGCGGACGCCACTCATCGAGACGTGACAGCAGCTCCTCTCCCGTGGAAGCAATCCCGATGACGCTGAGATCGCTGAACGACTCGAGATAGGCCTTGAGACTATGAGTGACGACCTGATGATCGTCGGCCAGCACGATCGTAATGGAGCTCATTTCCGGCGTCGCTCCACGGTGTACGCAGCAACCGTGTACCGCGCGATCGCGATTGTCGCGATGATCATCAGGGGAATGGCGAGCAATCTGGCGGTGTAATTGTGGGTCGCCAGGACTGCTGCGCCACCCACCAGGATCACGCTCGACACGAAGAGCCGGGCAACGTAGAAGCGTGGCGACAGGAACTCGGCGTCCGGCACGGCAAATCGAACCACCGTTCCAGCGCCGGGAGCGCTGGTGACGTCCAGCGACCCGCCAACTTCAGCGGCCCGCACCGCGAGGTTCTCCATACCCATTCCGGCTTGAAGTGGGGGATGGCCCGGGGTGAACCCGGTGCCGTCGTCCTTGATGGTCAGGACGGTCCATCCTTCAGACGGGCCGAGGGAAACGGTGACGTTCTGCGCTCGCGCATGCCGTGCGACGTTCGACAAGGATTCCTGCGCGACGCGCGCAATCGCCTGGCGCGCGCCCGGATCCAGAGCGCGCTCATCCGGCAGTGACCCGGCCGTGAACGAGACCGTCGCCCCCGTCCGAAAGCCGAGAGCCTCGCACTGCTTTCGCAGGAATGCGATCAGGCCCTGATTGCTGATGGGCGCGCTCTGGAGCTGATCCAGCATCGCCTCCATCTCGGTCATGGCTTCGCGCGCGGCGCTCCGTATCTGCTCGACTGCGGCACGCGCGCCTGCTGCGTCGGTGTCGAACCGCGCCTGCGCCGTCGCTCCCGCCGTCTGAATCACGAACAACTGCTGCTTGACCGCATCGTGCAGGTCGCGCGCCAGCCGGGCGCGTTCCTCCTGCCTGGCCGCGTTGCGGATCTGCATCTCGTATTCCGAGCGCAGGCGGCTCATCAACGCGGGCCTGTTCCGGAGGTGGAGGCCCGCGCGTCCCGTCGCCGCGAGGTCGGATTCGGGGCGCGGCAGCCTGGGCCACGGTACCGCACCCGGACCCGTGATCCCGAGATACATCAACACGAGACCTGTAATAGCTGCAGCCGACGCAACCAGCGGGGAGGGCGCAACCGGCGGCGAGTACTGGGCCCAGGCCTGGATCCCCAGCATCGCGCCGAGCATCAGGTGCGCGTGCGCGAAACCCATCAGCCCGCGGCGGCGCCCAAGCGGGTCGTCAATCGCGGCGAAGGCGGACGCACAACACCCGAGCGCGGTTATGACCGCCCCCAGGACTCGCAGCCGAACCACCGACGCCGGCGAATCCCGGATCGGCAGGATGAATGGCCACATATACGTCACGGTGCCGAACGGCAGGGCGCACGAGGCGTAGATGCGGAACACCAGGCGGCTGTCGATCGCTTCCGGGCGCGGGGTGGCGAACATGGGGAGAGTGTAGGCTGGCGGTTCCCGCCGCACATCACCCGAACGGCGCAGGCGCACTCCCCTGAAAGGGGGAGGAAGGAACGGTAGCGCTTATACTTACGCTTTGCGAGAAGAAGAGGAAGATCGTGGTCGTATTCGTCTGGCAATTGACGGTTCAGGAAGGCACGAATGACGAGTCCGAGCGGTTCTACGGAGTGGACGGCGACTGGACCAAACTGTCGCGGCGGAGCCGTTCCTTTCTCGGCAGCTCCTTCTTGAAAGATTTGGCCACGCCGACCCGCTACCTGCTCGTCGAGTACTGGAGCGAGATGCTCGTGTACGAAAAGCACCTGGCCGACTTCGAAGACGAGATCAAAGCGCTCGAGGCGCGGCGCCAGGAATTCGCGGCGCACGTCGAATCGCTCGGCGTCTTTTCTGCCCTCGATGTTCCGACCCGTTTCGGGCCGACCTGGTCGAGGCGCTCGGGATAACAGATGGGCCTGACACAGCGAACACGGACCGTTCAGATGCTCGCCGCCGGCGCGGCACTGGCCGGGCTCGTGTCGGGGGCGTCGCTGGCGGCGCGCGCACAGTCCGGACCGCCCTCGCCCACTCCCCTCAGTTTCAATCGCGAGATTCGGCCGATCCTCTCCAACAACTGCTTCGCGTGCCACGGGCCCGACGAGAAGAAGCGCGAGACCGACTTCCACTTCGACACCAAGGAGGGGATGTTCCTCGAGGAAGGGATCATCGTCCCGGGCAGCGCGGCGAAGAGCGTGCTGGTCAAGAAAATCACCGAGCCGGATCCCAAGGATCGGATGCCGCCGCCCGACTCGGGACATGCGCTCACCGAGGCGCAAATCGCACTGCTGAAGCGCTGGATCGACGAAGGCGCGCGCTGGGATACGCACTGGGCGTACACCGCGCCGTCCCGGCCGGAGCTGCCATCCGTCCGGCAGACTGACTGGGTCCGCAACCCGATCGATCAGTTCATCCTGGCGCGGCTCGAGCGGGAGGGCTTCCAACCTTCGCGAGAGGCCGACAAGACGACGCTGCTTCGCCGTCTCAGCTACGACCTCACGGGATTGCCGCCCACGCCGGCGGAAGTCGATGCGTTCCTGGCGGACAAATCTCCCGACGCTTACGAGAAGCGCGTGGATGCGCTGCTCGCGTCGGCACACTACGGCGAACGGATGGCCATGCCGTGGCTCGATGCCGCGCGCTATGCGGACACGCACGGGTACCATATCGACAGCCTGCGCGGTATGTGGCCCTGGCGCAACTGGGTGATCAATGCCTTCAATCGCAACCTGCCCTTCGACCAATTCGTGATCGAGCAGCTGGCCGGCGATCTCCTTCCGGACGCCACCCGCGAGCAGAAGATCGCGTCGGGTTTCAACCGCAACCACATGATCAACTTCGAGGGCGGGGCGATCGCGGAGGAATACCAGGTCGAGTACGTAATCGATCGGGTCGAAGCCACCTCCTCGGCGTTCATGGGGCTGACGATGGGCTGTGCCCGGTGCCATACCCACAAGTTCGACCCGATCACCCACAAGGAGTTCTACCAGTTCTTCGCGTTCTTCAATTCGGTACCGGAGCAGGGGCTCGATGGACGCACCGGCAATGCGGCGCCGGTCCTGCCGCTGCCCTCGTCGGCGCAGCAGGCGCAGCTCGATAACCTCAATGCCGCGATCCGCACCCGCGAGGCAGCGATCGCCGACGATGTGGTCAGGCCGCTGCAGGCCGAGTGGGAGCGGCGCATCTCCGAGGCGGTTCCGCCGATCGACGGTAACGGGCCGGCGGCACACTACGAGCTCGACGGCAGCTTCTCCGACCTCTCCGGCCGCTATCAACACGGACGAACGATCGCGGGCGAGCCGACCTTCGATACCGGGCAGATAGGCCGCGCCGCAACCTTCGACGGCGACGTCGAGGTCAGCTTCGGGAACGTCGGCGCGTTCGATCGCACCGAGCCGTTCAGCCTGGCGGTGTGGCTGCGCGGCCGCGGCAACCTGCCGATGGCGGGATTCCAGAAATTCACGGGCCCCGACAAGCGCCACGGCTTCGAATGGATGTTCGACGACATCGTCCTCGTCGACATCCAGAGGTGGGCCGCGCGCCTGAACGTGACGGTCGTCGGCGATACGCCCGCGAGCGCGATCCGGCTCCGTACACGCGAGCGGCTGACTCTTGGCGACTGGTATCACGTCGTGATGTCGTACGACGGCAGCGGCAAGGCCGCCGGACTGCGGTTGTACCTGAATGGCAAGCTGCTGACGCCTGAGATCGTGCGGGACACGCTCGCCGGCTCGACGCGATCGGACGCGCCGCTGCGTGTCGGCAGCCCCTCGCTCGGTCCACCATTCCGCGGCCAGCTCGACGACCTCCGGCTCTACACCCGCGTTCTCGCACCGGCCGAAGTCGAACAGCTCGCGCTGCACTACCGCGCGAGGGCGGTGCTGTCGGGTGTGACCGGCAAACGTTCGCGCGACGAAGCCGCGTTCTTGCGGGACTACTTCCTCACCTATGCGGCACCCGACACGCTCCGGACCGCAAACGCCGAGCTGAGGACGTTGCGGCTCGAACGTACCGAATTGCAGAAGACCATCCCCACCGCAATGGTGATGGCGGAAATGAAGGTCCCGCGCGACACATTCGTGCTCGCACGGGGCGACTATCGAAACCAGACCGAAAAAGTGCAGCCCGGCGTTCCGTCGATGCTGCCGCCGCTGCCCGAGGGGGCGCCGCTGAACCGCCTGACGCTCGCGCGATGGCTCGTCGATCCGAAGCACCCGCTCACCGCGCGGGTGGCCGTGAATCGCTTCTGGCAGACCTACTTCGGTCTTGGCATCGTGAAAACGCAGGAAGACTTCGGCGTCCAGGGCGAGGCGCCCGTGCATCCCGAGCTGCTCGACTGGCTGGCGACCGAGTTCATCAGGACGGGCTGGGACATCCGCGCCATGCAGCGCCTGATCGTCACGTCGGCGGCGTACCGTCAGGCGTCGGCTGTCACGCCCGCGCTGCACGATCGCGATCCCGACAACCGGCTGCTGGCGCGCGGTCCCCGCGGCCGCCTGCCCGCCGAACTGGTGCGTGACACCGCATTGGCGGCGAGCGGCCTGCTCAATACGGAGATCGGCGGTCCAAGCGTCCTCCCCTATCAGCCGAAAGGCCTGTGGGAAGAGATGGCGTTCGGCGAGGGCTTCTCCGCGCAGTCGTACATCCAGAGCCATGGTCGCGATCTCTATCGCCGGGGGATGTACACGTTCTGGAAGCGAACCGTTCCGCCCGCCTCGCTCGCCACCTTCGACGCGCCGGATCGCGAAAAGTGCACCGCCCGGCGGGCGCTCACGAACACGCCTCTCCAGGCGCTGGTGCTGATGAACGATCCCACCTACGTCGAGGCGGCGCGGGCGTTCGCGCAGCGGGTCATCATCGAAGCCGGGAAAGACGACTCGGCGAGGCTGAACTATGCGTTCCGGCTGGCCACCGCGCGCAAACCGACCGGCCGCGAATCGGGCGTGCTCCGCCGGTTGCTGCAGCAGCGCCTCGACGGCTTCCGGAAGGATCCCCGGGCCGCGGCCAAGCTCATCGCCGTTGGAGAATCGCCGCGGGATACGCGCCTCGACCCGGTGGAGCTCGCGGCCTGGACCACTGTCACCTCCGCGATCCTGAACCTGGACGAAACCATCACCAAGCAGTAAGCCAATGGGAATCAATCGCGAGCTCGATCTTCACCTCACGCGGCGCCAGCTGTTCGGGCTGTCGGCGCGCGGCATCGGCATCGGCGCGCTGGCATCGCTGCTCGGCCCCGAGGTGCTGAATGCCGCCCAGGATGCGGCGGCGCCCTCGCGCGATCCGAAGACGGGCGGGCTGGTCGGTCTCCCCCATCACGCCCCGCGCGCGAAGCGCGTGATCTTTCTTCATCAGTCCGGCGGACCATCCCAGCTCGAGACGTTCGACTACAAGCCGGGCCTCGAGAAGCTACAGGGCACGCAGATTCCCGACTCGGTCCGCCAGGGTCAACGCGTCGCGCAGACGATGGGCCAGTCATCGCTGCCAGTCGCCAAATCGATTTACAAGTTCGGACAGCACGGACAGGCGGGCACCTGGGTCAGCGAGCTGCTGCCGCACACCGCGAAGATCGTCGACGACATCACCGTCATCAAGACGATGTTCACGGATGCGATCAATCATGACCCGGCGATCACGTTCATCCAGACCGGGTTCCAGCAACCCGGCCGGCCGAGCATGGGCTCCTGGCTCAGTTACGGCCTCGGCACCGAAAACCAGAACCTGCCCTCGTTCGAGGTGCTGCTGTCACAGGCGCAGGCGCTCATCGCCGATCAGCCGCTCTTCTCGCGGCTCTGGGCGAGCGGATTCCTTCCGTCCAGCTATCAGGGCGTCCGCTTCCGCGGCGGCGCCACGCCGGTGCTGTACCTCGACGATCCGCCGGGCGTGACGCGGGACGCGCGCCGGGAGATGCTCGACGCGGTCGCCGCCCTCAACAAGATGAAGCAGCAGGCCTACGGCGATCCGGAGATCGAAACGCGGATCGCGCAATACGAGATGGCCTACCGGATGCAGGCCTCGGTGCCGGAGCTGATGGATCTGTCGAAGGAGCCGGAGTCGGTGTTCGAGCTTTACGGGCCGGATGCGCGCAAGCCGGGCACCTACGCGGCGAACTGCCTGCTCGCGCGGCGGCTGGCGGAGCGCAACGTGCGCTTCATCCAGCTCTATCATCGCGGCTGGGATCAGCACGGCAACCTGCCGCGCGATATCGCGCTGCAGTGCAAGGGCACCGATCAGGCGACGGCCGCGCTCATCACCGATCTGAAGCAACGCGGCCTGCTCGACGACACGCTCGTCGTCTGGGGCGGCGAATTCGGCCGCACGGTCTTCAGCCAGGGTCGCCTCACCGACACGAACTACGGCCGCGATCACCATCCGCGCAACTTCTGCATGTGGGTCGCGGGGGGAGGCACGAAGCCGGGCACCGTGCTCGGCGAGACCGACGACTTCAGCTACAACATCGCCTCGGATCCGGTGTCGGTCTACGACCTGCAGGCGACCCTCCTGCATCTCATGGGGATCGACCACAAGAAGCTGACCTACCGCTTCCAGGGCCGCGATTTCAGGCTGACCGACGTGCACGGGGAAGTCGTGACGAAGTTGCTCGCCTGATCCTGTGGCTCGCGGGATCGCACCGGGTGTCGCGACCGAGAGAGCCGTCGAAGCCCGCTCGGGACTCGACCCATGGACGCACGCGGAGCTGCCCGCTCCACCGAACCCGCGCGGGCTCGCGTGGGTCTCCGCCGTCGGGCCTGGCGTCATCGTGCTCGGCGCGTCGATCGGCGGCGGTGAGTTCCTGCTCGGGCCGACCGTCTTCGTCCGTCACGGGCTGACGCTGCTCTGGGTCACGAGCGTGGCGGTGTTCTTTCAGACGGTGTTCAACACCGAGCTGATGCGCTACACGCTTGCCACCGGGGAACCGGTGTTCACCGGCTTCATGCGCACCCGGCCGCATGCGGTCGTGTGGGCGTGGTTCTACGCCATCCTGTTCTTCCTTCAGGTCGGGTGGCCGGCGTCGGCAGGGGTCGCGTCCGGCGCGATCTTTTTTCTCTTCACCGGACGAGTTCCGGGGCCGCCCGACATCAATGCGGTCTACGCGATCGGCGTCTGCACCTTCCTGTTGTGCGTCGCGCTGCTGCTCGTCGGACGCCGGATCGAGCGGACGCTGGAGCTGCTCAACTGGATCATGGTCGTGTGCACGCTGGGCGGGCTGCTGATCCTGGCGCTCGTGCTGGTACCGGTGCGCACGTGGGTTGCGGCCAGCGCGGGTCTCGCCGGGTTCGACACCGCCCGCGCCACCTTCGATTTCCTGCCGGCCCAGGCCGACTTCTTTCTGCTCGCAGGCTTCGTCGCGTATTCGGGGTGCGGCGGGATGATGAACATCACGCTGTCGAACTGGGCGCGGGACAAGGGCTACGGCATGGGGCAGCGGGCAGGCTACATTCCCGCCGCGATGGGCGGGCAGCGGATTCAGCTCGCCGCCACCGGATTCACCTTCACTACCGATGAGGAGGCGCTGGTCCGCTGGCGCGGCTGGTGGCGGCTGGTGCGCGCGGACCAATGGGGCGTCTTCTTCGTCGGCGCCATCGCCGGGATGATGCTGCCCGCGCTGCTCTACGTGACCTTTCTGCCTGCCGGCGCCGATATTCGCGGACTCGGCATCAGCGCGGCCCTCGCCAGCAGCATCGGCACGCAATACGGCCCGCTGCTCGCGGGTGCGATCGCCGTGCTCGGTGCCTGGCTGCTGTTCAAGACGCAGCTGGATCTCACCGAGGCGCTGGTGCGCGCGATCACCGACATCCTCTGGACCGGCAGCCGCCGCGTCCGCGCCTGGCGCGGCGGCGACGTCCGGCTCGTGTACTACTCGGTGCTCGTGCTCGCGGCTTCATGGGGGATCGTCGCACTGCGACTCGCCCAGCCGATCATCCTGCTGCAGGTCGCGGCCAACGTCGCCGGCTTCGTCTTCGTCGTCGCGACGCTGCACCTGCTCTACATCAATATGCGGCTGCTGCCGCCGGCGGTGCGCCCGTCACCGGCGCGATGCGCGGTGCTGGTCGCGATGTCACTCTTCTATGGGTTCTTCGTCGTGCATTCGGTGAAGAGCTTCTTCTGACGCTCGTTATTGCCAAAAGTGCCAAGATTGCCAAAATTGCCAGGATTGAAAATGCTCGGGGCAGATCGAGCGTCCGCGTAGCCCCCAGCAATTTTGGCAATCTTGGCAATCTTGGCAATTCTGGCAATGCACTCAGAAGCCCCCCGTGTTGCTCACAAACGCGAGCATGCGTCCGTCCGGCGACCAGGATGGGACGTTGATGGTGCCCTGACCACCGTACACGTAGGCGATCACCCTGGGAGTCCCTCCCGCGATCGGCATCAACCGCAGGTAAACGCGCTTGTAATAGGGATGGTCGGCGGGATCGACATCCTTGGGGAAACTGATGAACGCGATCCACTGTCCGTCGGGCGAGACGTGCGGGAACCAGTTGTTGAAGTCGTCGTTGGTGACCTGCTCCGGCTGGGTGCCGTCCGCTTTCATGCGCCAGATCTGCATCGTCCCGCCGCCGCGCACCGAGTTGAAATAAATGTGTTTACCGTCGGGCGTGTACTCGGGACCATCATCCAGGCCCTTCGAGTTGGTCATGTTCTTCTCGACGCCCGAGCCATCCGACGCCATGGTGTAGATGTCGAACTCGCCGTTGCGGCCGCCGGTGTAGACCAGCGTCTTTCCGTCGGGCGACCAGCCGTGGAGATAGGAGGGAGTCAGCGGCGTAATCCGTTTCGGCGTGCCACCGCCGGCCGGAACGGTGTAAATGGCCGACTGCCCGGCGCTCTGATCGCTGATGCCGAGCATCGTGCCATCGAATGACAGCACGTGATCGTTGTTGTTCCGGTTGGATGTGCCGGTGTCGATCACGACCGGCTGACGGGTCGTGAGATCGAAGCGATAGAGCTTGCCGCGGTTCTCGCCGCGGCCGCTGCCGTTGAAGATGAGCGCGCTTCCGTCCGGCGTCCAGTTCGGTGCCTCGAACGGCAGCTCGGCCCTGTGGATCGCCTGCCGCCGGCCGCTCTGCACATCGAGCAGCTCCAGCACGCTGCCGATGTAATCGCGGTACGGAACGAAGCCCTCCTTTGCGGGCCGGACGACCCTGACGTTGCTGAAAACGGCGCGCTCGATGACTTCCGGATTGTGCGAGCAGAGCGCAAGCCCGACGAGCACCTCGTCGCCGAGCGCAAGGTCCTGGAGCTCGGTCGTGACAAACGGATCGCCGAACTTCGCGGCGGAGAAGATGAAGCTGGTGCCGCGGCGTTCGAGCTGAAGGACATCGGCTCCCTTGATATCGGCGCGCTTCTCTTCGGTAATCGCCCCTTTCGTGCGCCGGAATTGCAGCGACGTCAGCCCGTCACCGTGAATCACGCCGTCCGCGTAAGGCGCCTCGGCATCCTGTCCGGCGCGAATCATCAATCCGGCTTTACGGTGCGCCTCGACGCCTGTTCCAATCAGCTCGACACGGGTCTGCAGGATGAAATCACCAGTCATCCGCTTCCACACGAAGTGGAACTCGTCCCGCTGCGCCCACATGTTGACGCCGCCAGCCGTGAGCACGTAATCCTGCGACACCGGGTTGTAAGCGGCCGAGCCGGTCAGCTTCGGCGCACCGATGTCGCCGTGCGCGTCGAAGTCGCCAATGCGGGGCGTTTGGGCGTAGATGGCGAGTACGGTCCCGGTGAAGATCAGGGCCATCAGTGCGGCCATCGTGCGCGAGCGAAATGATTTCACGGTCACTCCAGTCGATCGACGCAAGGCAGCGGAGGAGCCGGAGGTAACGGATCTCAAAACGGAGCAACGGAGAGAACGGAGGCAAACGGAGGATGGTCACGATTGAAGATTCATCAGGGACAGTGGCCTGCGGGCCGGCGCCGCCACTCGTAATGGTCGACCCGAGAACGCCCTCCGTTCCCTCCGTTCTCTCCGTTGCTCCGTTTGGAGATCCGTTAGCTCCTCCAGCCTCTCCCCCAAGCCGACAGATTATCTATTGAACGGATACTCCTGGACCCAGTGGAACCCTCGAGTCACGAGCAGGAAGCTGTTGCGATCGAGCAGCCTCGTATGCATCTCCATCTTGCGTCCTTCGATCCCAGGCCGTCGCAACACGCCAGACCGACGCCGGGTCGAGCAGCAGCATGGGGGCGGAGTATATCGCTGGGGGCTGAAGGAGTGGGGCTGTCTAAGGTGCGGCAAATCGGCGTTCCCGGAGCTCCAGCGCCTCCTCTATCCACCGCTCGATTTCACCCCACACCCCGGGCCCGTAGAGCGACTGGTTGTGCCCCGCTCCGGGAACGAGCATCAGGCGCCGCGGACCAGTCAACGCTTCGAAGATGCGCTGAGAGTGAGCCGGCGGTGTTTCCTTGTCCTCGGCACCGTGAATCAGCAGCACCGGCGCCGTGATCGTTCGCGCGGCCTGCAATGGACTGACCGCGTCGACGAGAAACCTGCCGCGCTGCTCGGCGACGATGAAAGCCTTGCGGATCACCGGACCGGGAAGGTACCAGGGAGCGCGCTCGGTTGCGACGGTCCTGAGATCCGAGAAAGACTCCGCTGCGACGACGGTGGCCACGCGAGGATCCGAGGCGGCCTCCTGGAGCGCAACGGCTGCGCCCAGCGAGGTACCAATCAGGACAACGGCACCTGTGGAGAGCCCATCGATGACGCGGCGGAGATCGCGTTTCTCGACGAAGCCATACGTGCACACCTCGCCCGGGGACTGGCCGTGCCGGCGGCTGTCGTACGCGACGACATCGAAGCCCCGCGGCGTGAAGCGTTGAACCACGCCCACACTGCTGCCGCGATTGTCGGCGACCCCGTGCAGGAAGATGATCGTGCCGCGACGCTTTCCGATGGAGCCGCACTGCCATCCGCGCAGCGTGACGTCATCTCCCTGGAAATCCCGATTCTCGCAGCCGGGCGGGATGGCGGCCCTCAAGGCATGGCGCGCTGGATACAGAAGCCCACCGGCGGCGATCGACGGCGCCATTATCAATGCGGCTGCAATGAGCGCCGCGGCGATTACCGCGCCTACGAGACGGCCAGCCATCTATCGATACCCCAGGAACAGCCTGGGCAGGATCAATGTCACGACAGGAAATGCGGCGATCAAAGCCAGCCCGATGACGAGCGCGACGAGATACGGCACGTAGCTCCTGCTCACATCATCGATGTCGACGCGAGCGATGCCCGCGGCGATCGAAAGCCCGACGCCGATTGGAGGCAGGAAGAACGCGATTCCCATCGCCGCGATGATCACTATGCCGTAGTGGACGGGATCGATGCCGATCGCCCGACTGATGGGGAACAGGATCGGACCGAAGATCAGTAGTGCCGGCAGCCCTTCGAGAAGGGCGCCGATTACGACGAACAGCACCACGGTGAGCGCCAGGAAGCTCCAGCGGCCCGCGCCCAAGCCGCCCATCCATTCGCCGAGCGTCTGCGGCACCCACTCCCGCACCAGGATCCACGCGAACGCCGACGCTGCAGCCAGCACCCATAACGTTGTCGCCGTGACGGTCCCGCTCTGTGCCAGCTGCGCAGGCAGCTCCGCCCGGCGGATGCCGCCCATCATCACGCCCGCGACCAGCGCATAGACCACTGCGAGCAGCGCCGCCTCGGTGACGGTCGTGGCGCCGCTGAAGATACCGCCAAAGAGCAGCACCGGGAGCCCGAGCGGCACCGCGGCGCGGCGGGCGGCGCGGGTCAGCTGGCCACTCGCTGCCGGTCCGGTGACCGGCCACCTCTGGCGCCGCGCCCGGAGCGCAATCAACACCAGGAGCACTGCCGCCAGAACGAAGGCCGGCAGGAACCCCGCCAGGAACAGCGTCACGATGGACAGGTTCACGAGTGATCCGAGTACCACCATGGTGAGACAGGGTGGGACCAGGATGCCCATCGCCGACGCCGCCGCGACGACGCTGACCGATTCGGGACCCGAATATCCCGCGCGCCGCATCGAGGGCACGAGCAGCGAGCTGATCGCCGACACGTCGGCTGCCGTCGAGCCCGAGATGCCGGAGAACAGCACCTCGGCGACTACCGCGACCATCGCCAGTCCGCCTCTCACCCGGCCGACGATAGCCATGGCGAGATCGACGATCCGCTCGGAGATGCCGCCGCTCTCCATCAGCGCACCGGCAAGGATGAAGAGCGGGATGCTGAGCAGCACGAAGGAATCAACGCCGCCAAGGATCTTGATCGGCAGGATGATCAAGCCGATGCCGCCGATTCCCAGGAGATACATCAACGCGGTGAGCGCCAGCGTGAAGGCGAGCGGCATGCCGACCGCCGCGGTGACCAGGAACCCCGTCACCAGGACCACGAGCGCGGGCGCCGCAGCGAGCAACGGCACCAGCACGGAGGCGACTACCAGCGCGGCACCGCCGACGGTCCACGGCAGGAGCGATCGATCCCGCCACGGCGCAAGCCCGTCGCGCCGGAGCTGATGGATGACGACCGCCGACATCAGGATCAACGCCAGCGGCAGAACCCCTGAAATCGCGGCGCCTGAGAGGCCGCTCGCGGGAAGCTGCTCGCCGGCGCTGGAGACGGTCAGCCGCCACGCCGGGCCGATCAGGCCGACAAAGAAGATCAACAGGACGATGCGCAGCCCGTCGTCCACGGCCTGACGGCGATCCGGCCGCAGCAGGCGGATCAGGGCCGTCACGCGCGGATGCTGCCCCCGAAGGAGTGCGGCAATGCCGCCCGCGCACATCAGCCAGACGAGCAGCAGCCGCGCGATCTCCTCCGTCCACGGAATGGGATGTCGCAAGACGAGGCGGCCGACGACCTGGAGACCGACGACTGCCGCCTGCGCCACGACGAGGAACGCAATCGACCAATGAAGCAGCCGCTCGGCCGGTCCATGCGCCGGTTCGGGATGATGCGAGAGGCCCGGATGGGTTTCGTGGGCAGCCGGGTACCCCGTCACGCGCGGATCGCCTCGAGCCAGCTGTCGACGCCCAGAACGCGTGATTCCTGCTCCCAGAGCCGCTCCGCTGGTTCCCTGAAGGCTGTGTTGTCGATGTCGCGAATGGTCATGCCCCGTTCCCGAAGCTCCGACGTGGCGCGCAGATCCTCACGGGCGCCCATCGCGCGCTGCGACGCCGACGCCCCCCGGGCCGCGCGCTCGAGGACTGCCTGGACATCGCCCGGCAGCTGTTCCAGTGACGCGGTGGATCCCCAGAGGCCGATCACGCCGGCGATGTGGCGCGTGTGCACCATGTAGTGCGCGACCTCGAAGAAGCGCTGCGCCAGGGTCGTGCTCGCATCGTGCTCGTAACCGTCGATCACGCCAGTCTGCAGCGACGTGTAGACCTCGCCGAAGGCCATCGGCGTCGGGCTCGCGCCCATCAGCTCGATCGCCTTGACGTAGATCGCCGACTGGATCGTGCGAATCTTCAACCCGGCCAGTTGCCGCGGCTCGACGACATCGCGGCTCCGGGTGATGACGTTCCGGAAACCGAAGGAATCGCCCCAGGCGAGCGGCCGCATCCGCACCGTGGCCGCCAGGTACTCCGCAGCGGACGCACCCACAGACGACTCGATCACCCGGTGCACGTGGTCCCAGTCGCGCCACAGGAACGGGAAATCGAACACCTGCAACCTGGGAGCGACGCTTCCCCAAATCGCCGTTCCCGACACCATGAAGTCGACGAGGCCTTCCTGCAGCTGCTGCACGACTTCGCGTTCCTGACCGAGGGTGCCGCTGGGAAAGAGGCGGACTTTCACCGCACCGCCAGTCATCGATTCGACGTTCAGACGGAATGTGTCGGCGAAGACGTGCAGCGCGGTCGGGCCGGCCGTCATCGAGTGCGAGAGGCGCAGAATCAGGTCGCCGCCGGATTGCCGTCGGCAGGCGGCGCCCACGCCGGCCGTTCCCAAAGCAGAGAGAAAGACGCGGCGGGTTGGTCCCCGGCGTACTCCCATCAGCGACAATTATCGAGCCCGCTGTCGCTGAATGACGCCGGGGGCACCGGCATGAACTGCCAGCTGTAAGACTCGGGGTTCAGGGTCAGCTTCAACACGCCGAACGCGGCCCCGCGCACCTCGCTGTTGGCGCTGACCCGGACCGGACTCGTGAGCTCGGCGCCGCCGGTGCCGATCGTGAACTGCCGAAGTCCCCCGGATGACGCGCGTCCGGCTTCGTCCTGTCGCGCGAACCGCTCGTAGATGTGCTCGTGGCCGGAGATCACGATGTCGGCGCCGCCCTCGCGGAGCACGCGCCACACGTCGCGCATGATCGGCTGCGGTCCGTTCTGACCCGAGGAAAAGAGCGGGTGGTGCCAGATCGCCGCGACGCAGCGCGCGTGGCTCGCGGCGAGATCCTCGCGCAGCCACTGCAGCTGCGCCGACCCCTCGGTCGCCGGCACGTTGCTGTTCATCGACACGACGTGCCACGCCCCCACCTCGAAGCTGTAGTAGCCAAGGCCGCGGGGACCGGCGCTCTGACCGAAATAGTCAAAGTAGGCGCTGGCCCCCGGCGTCTCGTATTCGTGGTTGCCCGGCGCCGGACGCGTGCGGCCCTTGTGCCGACCCCACGTCGGGTCGTAGCACTGCATGTACTGCGGCATCGTCCCCTGGAAATACGCGTTGTCTCCCGCCGTGAAGACGGTCCCGTCGACGAGGTCGATGAGGGCGGCGGTCGCTTCGGTCCCGCGCGACCCGCACATGGCGATATCGCCGGCGCCAACGAGAGTGGCGGTGACCGCAGGCGGGGGCGGCGGCGGCGGACCGGTCGGTCCCGGGGGCTGGGTGTCGCGGCAACCCGCGGCGGTCAGCAGCATCAGACCGGCCGCAACGGTGCGCAGGTTCGCAGGGACCATGGCGGGGCTTCGTGAGCGGGACGATTCTATGCTAAGCCAGCTCAACACTGCGTCACCCGCCTGACGGCATGCTATATTCGCTCCACCCATTTACATGACGGTTACCCAGGACGCGGTCGGCCGCCGCGTCGTCCTGTCCCCGCAGGAGGCGCTTGTCGCCGGCGGTCCCGCCGAAGAGTTCGAGCAGCGCGTACAGGCGCTGTTTCGAGACGGCTCGAGGGACCTCCTCGTAGATCTGCGGCAGGTGCCGACGATCGACAGCCGCGGCGTCAGGGCCCTGGTGCGCGCCCACACGTCGGCCCAGCGGCTGGGAGCCACGTTCCGGATCGCGTGTCCGTGCCCGGCGGTCCGCACGATCCTGGAAGTCTCCAAGCTGGATCACGTTTTCGCGGTCTACGAGTCGGTTGACGACGCCAGGAAGCACGAGGTGCGGTGGGACCTGGTCTGGTTCGGGTTGGCGGGAGGCGCCTTGTGTGCGGCGCTGGTCTGGGGCGGCCTTCGCTGGCCGCTGGTCGGAAACCCCGATGTGGAGTCGGTGCCCGGCGGACCCGAGGTGAGCGGCACGCCGCTTCTCACGCAACCGTTTCTGGCCCTGATCAAACTCGTCGCAGCGGCGCTGATCGGCGTCCTGGTCACGGCCGTGCACGCGCCGAGCGCCACGGATCGGCCGTCAGGACGTGCCATGCAGCACGCCCAGATCCTGCTCTGCGTCGCGGGCGCGATGATGATGATCATCATCGGCAACTCGCTCGCGCGCGCGTTCGGCATCGCCGGCGCCGCCAGCATCGTCAGGTTCCGCACCCCGGTCGAAGACCCCAAGGACGTCACGATCATCTTTCTGCTGATGTCCCTCGGCATGGCCTCCGGTCTCGGCGCCTTCGCAATCGCCGGCCTTGGCACGGCGTTCCTGTGTGTGTTCCTGTTCCTTCTCGATCGCACCAGCGTCCGCCGGACGAGAGCGCTGGCGGTGGAGGTCGTTGCCGCGGGACGCGATTTTCCGACGGATCACGTGCACAACGTCTTCGCGCGCAACCGGATCGTCTTCGAGACGCGCGAGGTCTCGCAGGGAAAAGAGACCGCCGTGACTTATCACGCGCTGATCGATCCCGGCCTCTCACTTGATGATTTGAGTGCGCAGTTGATGGCCGGCGGCACCGCGGGGGTGCAATCGGTCTCGTGGGAACAGCCGAAGAAGGGATTCTGAATGCGTCTGGCGGCGTTGTGCGCGTGTCTGGCGATGTTGTGTCCGCGGATCGCGGCGGCACAGGAGTTCCGGTTTCCGCCGCCTTCGCTGCGGATCGGCGAGTTCCGTGCGGATCTTCATGTCCGCATGCACTTCGATTTTCGCGCGCTGGATTCGGATCCGGAGGTCGCCCCGGACGAATTCGACTTTCGCCGGTTCCGCGTCTCGCTCGAGGGCCGCATCTACGACGACCTCGAGTACGAGGTGGACGTCAGCGCGCTCGACAAGGCCAATCCCTGGCGGGACGTTTATCTCAATTACCGCAAGTTCAGGGCGGCCGAAGTTCGAGGCGGCAAGTTCAAGATCCCCTTCGGTCTCGACCAGCTCACCAGCGAGTTCAGCCACAGCTTCATCGAACGGTCCCTCATCGGCGACCAGATCGCACCGGGAAGGGACAAAGGCGTCATGGTCCACGGCCGGGGTGGGGACAAATTCCGTTATCTGGCCGGCTATTTTCTCCATGACGGCGACAACATGCAGTTCCTCGAGGACCTGGATCAGAACGAATTCGTCGAGGAGCCGCCGGTCGACGGCACCTTTGCCGGGCGGGTGGAGCTCACGCCGTGGGAGCAGTCCAGGGGACTGCTGCGGCGGCTGCAATTCGGAGGCAATTTCACCCGCGGCGAAGTGGACGAGGGGCTGTTCGGGATGCGCGGAAGGACGGTCCGGCAATTCACCTTTTTCGACCCGGTGTATGTCAGCGGGGAGCGGATCCGCCTGGGAGTGGATGCACTCTGGACGCCTGGCCCGTTTTCTGTAACGGCTGAATACAATCGGCTTACCGACCAAAGGAACGGACAGGGACTGGGTGACGTCGATATCCCTGACGTGATCGCGCAAGGCTGGTACATCGCGGGAACGTGGGCGTTGACCGGGGAACGAAAGGCGGGCGGCATCGAACCGCGGCATCCCATCTTTCAGGGTGGCTCGGGCGCCGTTGAACTGGCTGCGAGGTTCGAGGAGCTGCGGTTCAGCAGCGACGGAACGGCCGGCGAACCACCGTTCAGAAACCCCCGCGCCGCCAACATCCTCCCCAATCGCGACCGGGTGATCACGGTGGGCGGCAACTGGTACCTGAATCGCTTTGGAAAAGTGCTGTTCAACGCAGTCCGGGAAACCATCCAGGATCCGGTCCGGAGCCCGATGCCCGAAAAGACGCGGTACTGGACCGGCGTAGTCCGTCTGCAGTTCGTTATGTAGCGTCCGGATCTCCAGATCCGGGCCGGAGAGAAGGCGATGACAGGCCTAACAGCGACGAAAACCGGGGTACGGGCAATGCTCCTCGTGGCGGCGGTGCTGATGCCGCACGCGGCGTGGGCCCAGTCGATGGAGGAGTTCTTCGACGATTCGGTGGTCCAGGACATCCACCTGAAGCTTCAATCGAATGACTGGGCGGCACTGAAGAAGAACTACAAAGAGAACATCTACTACGGCGCGGAGCTGAGATGGAAAGGCGTGACGGTGCCGAACGTCGGCATCCGGTCCCGCGGCCTCGGCAGCCGCAGCGAGCACAAGCCCGGCCTGCGGGTCGACATGGACAGGTTCGCCGCCGATCAGACCTTCCTCGGCCTCAAGTCGTTCGTCCTCGACAATCTCGTCCAGGACCCGTCGATGCTGCGCGAGCGGCTGTCGATGGCGTTCTTCCGGCGGCTGGGCCTGCCGGCGCCGCGCGAAGCGCATGCCCGTCTCTTCATCAACGACGCGTTCGTCGGGGTCTACGCGGTCGTGGAAACCATCGACAAGGGTTTCGTCGGGCGTTCCTTCGGCGGCGACAGCAAGGGCGGGACCGAGAATGACGGCTACCTGTTCGAGTACGACTACGTGAAGGAGTACCGCTTCAACTACATGGGTTCGAACCTGGACGAATACAAGATCTTCAATCCGAAGACCCATGAAAAGGACGCGGCCGCAAAAATCTGGGGTCCGATTGAAGACATGATCCAGGCCGTCAACGAAACCCCGGACGCCATCTTCAATCGCGAGGCGTCGGACTATCTCGATCTCTCGAAGTTCGCGGCACACATCGCCATCGAGAACTTCCTCGCCGAAGACGACGGCGTGCTCGGCTACGCGGGAATGAACAATTTCTACATGTATCGGTTCGAGGATTCGAAGCGCTCGCAGTTTCTGGCGTGGGACAAGGACAACACGTTCCACTCGGTCGATTTCCCCATCATGAACCGAATCGGCGAGAACGTGCTCGCCCGCCGGACCCTGGCCGAGCCGCAGTACAAGAACGCCTACCTGAACACGCTGCTCGACGCGGCAGGATCGGCGATGGAACCAGATGCCGAAGCCGCGAAGGACAAGGACGACAAGGACAAAGCGGCACTGCCGGGCTGGCTCGAGCGGGAGGTTCGCCGACAGTACGAGCAAATCAGGACTCTCGCACGCAGCGACACGTTCAAGCCTTACTCGAATGATGATTTCGAAGCGTCGATCGAGGGCCTGCTGACCTTCGCGCGGGAGCGCGCCAACTTCGTCAAGGATCGCGTCGCGGAAGAGCGGCGGCGGTAGCCGCCGCCGCTCTCCCGCAGCTTGAGGCAAATCCCAAGTTCCAAGCTCCAAGCTCCAAGGCACTCCCAAATCCCAACATCCAAGCCAACCCCAAAATCAACCCCCAACGGCCTGGTAGTTGGGAGTTGGTAGGGAGTGCCTTGGGATTTGGAGCTTGGAGCTTGGGATTTGTCGAGACCTCCACTTGCGCTATCCTCTGCGCGCACCCTGATTTACGCCCTAGACGGAGGACCCGACCGATGGCTGTTTCAGAGAACGCATCCAGGCGATCAGTAGTCACCTCGTTCTTCGCCACCCTGGCTGCCGCGGTTGGTGGCCTGTTCGGCACCAACGCGCAGGCCCAGACACCGGAAACATCGCCGGTGAAGAAGACGTCAACCGACGGCCAGCCCGCTGGAGCGAAACCGCCGCTGTTCTCCAGCTGGGTCACCTACGGCAACCTTGTCTTTGTTGCCGGGAAGGGGCACCACGAGCCAGGCGACATCGCGGTTCACACCAAGTCGGTGCTCGACCAGGTCGAAGCAGAGCTGAAGAAGGCCGGCTCGTCGATGGACAAGGTCCTCAAGGTCAACGTCTACCTGAACGACCTGAAGGATTACGACGGCATGAACGCCGTGTTCAGGGGCAGGTTCGGCCTGAATCCGCCGGTCCGTACCACAATCGCCGCCGCCGGCGGGATACCGGGCAACTCGCTGGTGGAGATCGACTGCATCGCCTTCCGCTGAAGGAGCACGCTATGTGGAGCCGCAGACGCTTTCTCGAGAACATCTCGGCGCTGCCGCTGATCGGCGGCTTCGCCGGTGCGAGCGGATCGGCCGCAACGGCCGCTGCAGCGGGCGGCGGCCGTGACTACTTCAAGGAGCTCGGCATCCGGCCGTTCATCAACGCGGCCGGCACCTATACTGCGATGACCGCCTCGCTGATGCCGCCCGAGGTCATGGACGCGATCAACTACGCGTCGCGCCATTACGTGATGCTCGAAGAGCTCGGTGAAAAGGTCGGCGAGCGCATCGCGAAGCTGGTGAAGGCCGAGGCGGCGCTCGTCACCTCGGGCGCGGCGTCCGCGCTGACGCTCGGCACGGCTGGCGTCCTCACCGGAATGGACAACCAGAAGATGGTGGACCTCCCGAACCTCACGAACATGAAGAGCGAGGTCATCATCCAGAAGTCTCACCGCTTCGGATACGACCACGCGGTGCGCAACTGCGGCGTGAAACTGATCGAGGTCGAAACGCAGGAGGAGCTCGAACGGGCGATCACCCCGCAGACCGCGATGATGCTGTTCTACAACAACAACAATCCGATCGGTCAGATCAAGGACGAGACGTTCGCGCAGCTCGGCAAGAAGCATGGCGTTCCGACGATGAACGACGCGGCGGCCGACGTGCCGCCGGTCGAGAACCTGTGGAAGTACACGGCCATGGGCTTCGACCTCGTCGCATTCTCCGGCGGCAAGGGCATTCGCGGACCGCAGAGCGCCGGGCTGCTGATCGGCCGCAAGGATCTGATTGCTGCCGCCCGCAGGAACGCGCCGCCGAACGGGAACACCGTCGGCCGCGGCATGAAGGTCAACAAGGAAGAGATTGTCGGAATGCTGGCGGCGCTCGAGCTGTACGTCGCGAAGGATCACGAAAAGGAAGGGAAGGAATTCGAGAAGCGCGCCGAGACGATTCGCAGCAGCGCCGCGTCCGTGTCCGGCGTCAAGGCTGAAGTGTTCGTGCCGGAAGTTGCCAACCACGTTCCGCACGTGCGCGTGACCTGGGATGGCGGCACCCGCGCCGCAGCGGCCGCGGTCGTCAACGCGATGCGCGACGGTGAGCCGTCGATCGCCATCCGGAACGAGGAGGCGGCGCTGGTGATTGGCGTCTGGATGATGCGCAACGGCGAGGAGAAGGTTGTCGCGCGGCGTTTGAAGGAAGCCCTGGAACGGAAGAACACCGCCGCGTAGTCGCAACCTATGGACCGGCGCACCTTCGTTTATAACGCCGCACTCGGCACCCTTCATTTGGGTTGGGGCAACCTGGTGCGCGCGCAGGAACCGTCCCCTTCGGCGCTCGGCTCGCTCAAGATCGCCGTTCACGCGCCCGAGTTCACCCCGTCGCCCCTGGCGATGCCCGGCCTCTTTCCCGGCCGCGTGATCGACGTCGTTCATCCGCAGGCCGTCCAGGATCGACGCATTTCCCAGCCGGCAGTACGAACGATGCTCACCCAGGGCATGGCCGCGCTGACCGGCGACAAGAATCCTGCAGATGCGTGGGCACGCTTCGTCGCGCCGACCGACATCGTCGCGATCAAGGTGAACCCGTCGAGCGCCCCGGCGACCGTCACGTCGATTGCCCTCCTCCGCGAGGTGATCAGCGCGCTCAATGCCGTCGGCGTGCCGAACCGCAACATGATCGTCTACGACCGGAACTCGAATCAGCTCGAGGTGAACGGCTATCACACCCAGGTGCCCGCGGGCGTGCGCGTGATCGGACTCGATCAACGGTGGGCGGTGAAGGGATCGAGTGACGTGAACCGCAGCGGCTACGACCCCGAGGTGTATTGCGAGATGGATTGTTTCGGCGAGCGCGAGACCCGATCGTACCTGGCCAGCATCGTGACGCGCGAAGCCACCAAGATCATCAATCTGCCCTGCCTGAAAGAGCACAACGCGTCGGGTGTGACCGGCTGCCTGAAGAACCTCGCCTACGGCTCGTTCAACAACGTCGCGCGCACGCACGTGGACCCGAAGACCTACACCGACCCGGTGATTCCGGTGATGTGCAGCGTTGGACCGCTCCGATCCAAATCGGTGCTGCACATCATGGACGGGATTCGCGCCGTCTACCACGGCGGCCCGTTCGGCTGGAATCCGGAGTTCGTCTGGGAAGCGAAGACGCTGCTGATCGGCACCGACCCGGTCGCCATGGATCGAGTCGAGCTGGAGATCGTCGAGCAGAAGCGCCGCGAGGTCGGCGCCCCGTCACTCTGGGATCGCAACCCCGCCAATCTCGGGCGCAGCTCCGACATCGAGCGCACGGCGCAGAAGAATCCGTTTTACCGGGAGCCCAATCACATCAGGACCGCATCCGAGCTCGGCCTGGGCGTCTGGGATCTCGCGAAGATCGATCGTCGAAAGCTCGTCGTCAATTGATGCCCTCGGATACCAACTGGGTCACGCTGCTGGCCAGCAACGACCGGCGTGGCGGCGTGGCGGCAGCCGCTCGCAAGCCTCCCACCGAGCTGATTTGGAAAGCCACGCTCGGTGATGCCGTCCGGTCCAGTCCGGTGCTTCGCGACGGTGTGCTCTACGTGGCCTGCCGGGACGGCCGGCTCTATGCGTTCGACGTCAGCAACGGCAGGGAACGCTGGCGGTACCAGGCAGCGGCGGCAATCCATTCGACCCCGTCCATCTCCGGCAATCTCGTCCTCGTCGGCGCAGACGACGGGACGGTATCGGCGATCGATCGGGCATCCGGTGTACGACGCTGGCAGGTCCCGGGGACGGGCGAAGTGTGGGCATCGCCGACGGTGTACGACGATGACGTCTACTTCGGCAGCACCGGTGGAGAGATCACGGCTGTCGATCGGGCGACCGGCGAGCTTCGATGGCGCGTCCAGCCGCAAGCGCGGATCTGTTCGACCGCTTACGTCACCGATCGGCGGATCTTCCTGGGCTGCAGCGACGGCCGCCTCATGGCGCTCGAACGCGGCACCGGTAAAGAGGTGTGGACGCATCGCGCCACGGAGGCTGTTGTCGCATCCCCGGCCGTCGACGGCGGCCTGGTGCTGGTGGGCTCGGAAGATTACTTCTTCTACGCTGTCGACGCGGAATCCGGCAAGGTGCGATGGAAGGTCGAGACCGGCCTCGGAGTGACGTCGTCCGCGGCTGTCGCCGGTGGCAAGGTCTTCTTCGGTGGCCGCGATGGTTACCTTTACGCCTTGTCGGCTGCGGACGGTCGCGAGCTGTGGAAGTCCCGCCCGATGCGGGCAATCACAGCGCCGCCGCTCGCCGCGGACGGATTCATCTGTGTTCAGAGCTTTTACGGGACTACCCAGGCCTTCGAGACGGACACGGGAAAAGAGCTGTGGCGCGCGAACCTCGGCGGTTCGGTGAGCTCCACGCCAATCGTTTCCACCGAAGCGGTCTACCTGGCTACCTATCCGGGCGTCGTCTATGCGCTTCGTTGAAAGAGTCGCCGTCGTTCTTCTGGCTTGCACCTGTCTTCACGCCGACGGCCTGGTTCTCATCCATGCCCAGCGTTACGCGATGGGAACGATGTTCGACATCGTGGCCTACCACGCGTCCGGGCAGAAGGCGGAGCGTGCGATCGAGGTCGCCCTCGCCGAGATCGTCCGGCTCGACCACGTGTTGAGTCACTTCGATCCCGAAAGCGATCTCGCAAAGCTGGTTCGTACTGGCCGCACCGGTTTCGTCGGTGTCGACCCGGCACTCTACGACGTGCTCAGCCAATCGATGGAGATCTCGCGACGCTCCGGCGGCGGCTTCGATGTGACCGTCGGACCGCTCGTGCGTCTCTGGCAGAACGCCCAGGCGACCGGACATCCACCGTCACCGGAGGCCATCGCAAAGACCAAGCGCTGTGTCGGGTACGAGAAGGTGCAGCTGATGCCGCCCGACCGCGTGCATCTCAATTCCGACTGCGTCTCGATCGATCTCGGCGGGATCGGCAAGGGCTACGCGGTCGAGCGTGCCATGCAGATCCTGCAGGGCGCCGGCATCGAACACGCCGTGGTCAACGCCGGCCAGAGCTCGATCGCCGCCATCGGCCACCCCCCGGATCGAGCCGGATGGATGGTCGACCTCGGCGTCGACGGCACCGGCCTCGGAGAGATCGAGCTGCGTGACTCTTCGATCTCCACGTCGCGCCAGGGGCGCGTCCCGATGGCCTCAGGGGATCGCGGGTACGGCGACATCATCGATCCCGCGCGCGGCAGACCGGTCGAATCGACGGTCACGGTGATCGTCCGCATTCTGAGCGCCACCCAGGCCGACGCGCTGTCGACGACGCTGCTGTTGCTGCCGATCGAGGAAGGCAAGCGCGTGCTCGAGGGATTTCCTGGCGCCGCCGCGGTCTGGCTCTCAGCGACGGGCGACGTGATCTCGATGCATCGGGATATCAGGGCGCCGCGGTGGAAACGCTGACTCCATTGCCAACATTGCCAAGATTGCCAAGATTGAAAACCCTGACCGTGCTCGTATCGGCGAACCGTGGCAGTGTTGGCACTCCAATGTTGGCAATGCTGGCAATGTTGGCAATGTTGGCAATGGACGCGAGCGCCGAGACCTTGATTCGCTGGGACCTCGAGCGAATCCCCCCGACCGCGGCGCTCGGAATCACCACCCTCGTCGTCCCCGCCGCCCAGCCCGCCACGATTCGAGCGGCCCTCGAGCAGGGCTATCGCGTGTACGTCGAGATTGAAGCCGCGAGTGCGGTGACGTTCAAGCCGATCGCGGGAGCGGCCGGGGTCATCGTGAAGGGGACGCTGCCGGCCGCTCAACTCGATCGGCTCGCACAATACGGCACGCCGGTGCGCGTTGCCGACGATCGGGGCAAGTGGCCGCACATCCGCACCAACTGGGTCACGCGCAACAAGGACGTCCTCCAGGTGACGAATCGGTCCTCGCAGCCCTGGCTCGAGAACAACGAGGCGCTCGTCCGAATCGCGATGGCGCGCGCCCCGGCCGCACCTCCGGTCCTGCTCACTTACACCTGGCAGCCGGTGACGGTGTCGGATCTCGATCGCGGTCCCAGGCTCGAGAACTATCTCGTGGCGATCGCGGAAGCCGGCAGCTTCGGAGCCGATCTCGTGCTGCCGCTCCACCAG
>Ga0114129_10000349_pt1 | contig 53637 bp, 47 predicted proteins | sample RhiMetdeltSRZDD1_FD_80071 | JGI IMG/M metagenome (GOLD analysis project Ga0114129, IMG submission 80071) | Populus rhizosphere microbial communities from Tennessee, USA - Rhizosphere MetaG P. deltoides SRZDD1 (version 2) (version 2) | ecosystem: Host-associated > Plants > Roots > Rhizosphere >...
ACGAATATCCAGATCGGCCAATGGTTGAACCGGTAATACAGCTTGTTCCGGTGGCGAATCTTCCTGTCGGTGTCGCGCTCGATGTAGACCGCATCGGTTGCAAGCTGTGGTTCTGTTGCCATGAACGACAAATCTTATCAGTGGGTTCAGGGCTCCTACACTGGGACCGCTCGTCCGTCCTGCATCTTCAAGATTCGGCTTGCGCAGGCGCGCGCGAATTCGCCGTCGTGCGTCGTCACGACCAGCGTACGGCCCTCTGAGGCCAATTGCCGCAACGTGGCCGCAAGATCGCCGCGCCGTGCCGGATCCAACGATGCTGTCGGTTCATCCATCAACAGGAGTGGGGGGCCCACCGCGAGAGCGCGGGCAATCGCGACGCGTTGTGCCTCGCCACCGGACAGCTGACGTGGAAATGCATCGGCGCGTTCTCCGACTCCCAGGTGCTCGAGGAGTTGCCGGGCCCGCCGTTCGGCTTCGACGCGTCCCTGACGCTGAACGTGCACAGGAGCCAACCAGACATTGTGCAAGGCGGTCAGATGCTCGAAGAGGTGATGAAACTGAAAGACCATCCCGACGCGACGATGCAGCTCGCGACGCGTGTCTCGGCGAAGAGCCCGCCCTGCCTCGAGGCGAAGGCCGTCGATCGCAATCGTTCCGCGCTCGATGGGATCCAGCCCCGCTACGGCTCGAAGGATCGTCGTCTTACCGGTCCCCGAAGCGCCCATGAGCGCGACGACCTCGCCGCGCCCCGCGGTAAACGATACATCGCGAACGATCACGCGCGCGGCTCGCCGCAGTTCGAGGCTCGCCACATCGAGAACTGTGTTCACGCGCGCCACGTCTTTTCGATCCTCCGGGCGAGGTGGGCGAACGGGAGCGACAACACCAAATACATGCCGCCGCAGAGCAGGCCGGGTACGACCCAGCTGCCGATGTTGGCGGCGAAGATCGACGTCTGCTTCGTCAGCTCCACGACGGTGATCATCGACACGAGCGAACTGTCCTTCAATAGCGCCACAAAGTCATTCGTCATGGGCGCCAGCGCCAGTCGGAACGCCTGCGGCGCGCGTACGTATATCAGCGTCTGACGATCGCTCAACCCGAGCGTCCGAGCCGCATCGAGCTGGCCAACCGGGACGGCCTCGAGCGCACCGCGATAAATCTCGCTTTCATACGCGCCGTAATTCAGTCCCAGTCCGATCAAGGCCGCGAGAAACGCCGGCAGCTGCACAACGGTCGCGAGGCCGAAATAGATGACAAAGAGCTGCAACAGCAGCGGAGTGCCGCGAATGATCTCCACCCACGCAAGCAAGACCATTCGAACCGACGCCGGGCCGTACACGCGTCCGCTGGCAATCAGCACACCGAGTCCGACTGCGAGCACCATCGACACACAGGACAACGTCAGCGTGATCAGGGTCGCGTTCAGCAGAGCCGGAAGGTACCGCCGCACGGCTTCCCACGTGGACGCCACCGGCGCCATGCTTCCGACCACGGACGGCTGGTTCGTCCCGTCGCCGCTGAGACGCGTATACAGACGTGGCTGATCCTCGTTCCACATGTTCCATCGGCGGACGATCGCCTCGAGGCGTCCGTCGCGCATCGCGTGCGCCAGAATCGTGTCGATCTGATCGCGAAGCGCGGTGTTGCTCGGCGACAGGATGCCGACGTAGTAGCCGACACCGATCTCCTTCGGTTGATTTGCCAGCCCTGGATTCCGGTGTACCCCTCGGTCGGCGAGTACGTAATCCAGCAGCACTGCATCCACGCGGCCGATTGCGAGGTCGCTGTATGGATGCACGTCGTCTTCGTACGGGACCGGCACGACCCCGTGCTCACCCTGCGCCGCGTTGAGCATGTCGAACGCGAGCGTTGCCGCCAGCGTCGCGACACGTCGTCCACGCAGATCCGCGAGCGTGCGAAACCGTGCCGCGTCGGCTTCGCGGACCGTGAGGATCTCCCGGAATTGATAGTAGGGGGTCGTGACCGCGAGCCGCGCTCGACGCGCCGGGCTGTCTTCGATTCCGCTCAGCGCAATGTCGAAGTCGCCTCTGGCGACCGAGGAATCGAGCGTCGTGAAACCAGATTGGATGAAGCGCGGCGTTCTGCCGAGGCCACTCGCGAGAAGCTGCGCAATGTCGACCTCGAAGCCGACCACGCGTGTTGGATCGTTCGGATCGGCCTCCACGAACGGGGCGCCGCCTTCGGAGTCGCCGCCCCAGCGCAGCTCGGTCGGCGCTTGAGCGGCGACGCGTTCGGCGCAGATGATGACGACACCCGCACACACGAACATGACGAGAGGCTGACGCCAAGAGTGGGTCATCTTGGAGAAGAGCGTATTGTGCCAGAGAATGGCGCATGCCTGAGTGGAACGCTGAGACGTATCATCGCGTCTCGAACCCCCAGTTTGAATGGGGCATCCTCGTCTTGAACCGCCTGCCGCTCGGAGGCGACGAGGTAGTGCTCGACGTCGGCTGCGGCACGGGAAGACTGACAGAGAAGCTGCTCGATCGTCTTCCGCACGGTCATGTGGTCGCGATCGATTCGTCTTTCAATATGCTGCACGTGGCTCGCGAGTACCTCGAGCCTCGCCATGGGCGTCGAATTCGATTCGCGCTCGCGGACGCTGCGGCGTTGCCGATTGACGCGGGCGCCCATGCGATCTTCAGTACGGCGACGTTTCATTGGGTGCTCGATCATCCGCGACTGTTTGGAAGCCTGTTTCACGCGTTGAGACCAGGCGGCCGGCTCGTTGCGCAATGCGGAGGCGGCCAGAACCTCGCGCGCATTCACGGTCGATTGGGTGTGTTGATGCGCCGCACGTCGTTCGCTCGCTACTTCGCTGGCTGGCGAGAGCCGTGGGAGTTCGCCGATGCGGCGACGACGGCTCGACGACTCGACGCTGTCGGCTTCAATGACATTCACACGAATCTGGAATGGTCGCCGGTATGTCTTCCCGATGCGGAGGCCTTCGCGGTGTTCATCACGAACGTGATTTGCCGTCCCTACATTGCCAATCTGCCTGAGGGCCCAGTGCGCGATGAATTCATCGCGCGGATTACCGAACAGGCCGCCAATGACAGCCCGCAATTCGAGTTGGATTACTGGAGGCTCAACATGGACGCGCGCCGGCCCACGTAGCGCCCATCCTTTCGGATGGCCAGGAGCCGACCAGGCCGATCCAAACCGCCTACGCTCGCTTCGCGAGCTTCGGCGAGTCTCGCCGAAGCCGAAGGCGAAGGCGGAAGGACCGGCCCTACGTACCCTTGCGGCGTTTTTCCAGTTCTTCGAGCGTACGCGGCCAATCCTGGCGCAACAGCCGCGACAAGGATCGGTCTGCGAGCAGACGTCCACCAGTTTGGCATATCGCGCAGTAGTTGGCTTCATTCGCGGCATAGACGATGCGCTGGACAGGAGACCCGCAGTTCGGGCACGGCTTGCCGTACCGACCGTGCACCGCCATGCCTTCTCGGAAGGCGGTGACCTTCTCAGGAAAGTCGTCGCCCGTTTCCGCCTGCAGCCGTTCCGTCCACTGTGTCAGCGTCGAGCGTGTCGCGTCGTATAAGCGCTGGGTCTCTTCGTCGGTCAACGCGTCCGTCTGTTTGAACGGCGACAGCCGCGCCGCGTGCAGGATCTCGTCGGAGTACGCGTTGCCGATACCGCTGAACAGATGCGGATCGGTGAGCGATCGTTTCAGCGTGTGATTCTCGTGACGAAGCACTGCGGCAAAGGCCCTCACGTCCGCGGCCAGGACCTCGAGCCCCCCGGGATTGTGGGCCGTGAGCGCCTGTCGTCCCGCGACCACATGCAACGACGCCTGCCGCTTGGTGCCAGCCTCCGTCAGGATCAGCGAGCCGTGCTCGAAGTCCAGGGAGAAGAGTCCGACCTTGCCCGGAATGCGCGTCGCAGGAGGTCTCCATCGAAACCGTCCGGCGATCATCAGATGAAACACGAGGAACAACTCGCCTTCCGCCTCCATGACGATGCGCTTGCCGAGTCGATGAAGGTCGACGATGGTTCTGCCCTCAATCGCGTTGAGCGGGGGGTCGATTGAGCGCAGCAAGAAGGGCGAGGCGATTCGTACGCCGCGCACCTGCCTCCGCACGATCCGAGGCCGGAGCGCGTGCAGGTAGAGCTGAATATCCGGTAACTCGGGCACGACTCTGTAAGAGTCTAACGGCCGTTCGCGTAGACGCTGGCTGAGGAAAAAAAGAGCCGCGTGAGAGACTCACGCGGCTCAGGGCTTAGGAGATGCCGAAGATATGCGTGCTAACTATTCTTGCGTCGGCGCGCCACGACCAACCCGGCGATTCCGAGTCCGAGCATCGAGAGCGTCGCTGGCTCGGGAACGCCGGTCGTGCCGCCGTAAAGCGCGACGTGCGAGATGGCTCCCTGATCCGGCCAGAACCCGGACAGATTCAGCGTGTCGGTGTAATTCCAACCCAACGCAGTCAGGTTGAACAGGTACCACGCAGGATCGTGGTTACCGTCCTTCACGAAAAGGTAGGTGGTGGCTGCGGCTGTGGCCCCGCCGGTATACGTGATGGTGGCTCCCGATGGATCACTAGGCGTATTGAGAAACACGGTGCTATAGGAACCAGCGAGGACGCCCGACTCCGTGGCGGGGTCAACATTCTGTTTGTACGTCTCGCTCGCGCCGCTGATATTGCAAGTGCACTCGGCCGATGCCTCTGCCAGCGCCGCAGAGGTGCCGGTTTCCACGCCTGTGAACCGAGTCACATCAATGACGCCTGAGGCAGGCGTTATGTTGAGCGCCTCCACAGATCTGGCGGCTGGCAGTAAGACGAGTGCCGCCGCCAAAAAACTTGCTCCGGTCAATTTCCGCATACCCTCTCCCTTAAGCCCTTCGTGGGATCGTCTCCCACTTAGCAACAACGCCGCCACATCTGTCATCGAAACTTCTCCTGTAAAATCAACATCTTACAGAAGAAAGCTCGTCCACACCAACTCAAGAAATCCGACGCCGGTCGACCTTTAGTTCTATGAAAGCCGCCTTCCGGAGAAAACGACGCTCACCAGAGCGAGTCGAGACGGTCGCACTCGCCGGCATCTTGTCGCAACACGGAGGCCATATCTCCCTATGGCAGCTAAATGACTAATTACAAATCGTTTAGATGCAGATTTACGTGGTTCAGCTGGCCGCCAAAATCAGCAGATGGGCAGACCTTCACTACCCGCCCGAGAAGAACACTGAAACTAATCACGCTCGACCGACGCTACCCCTATTCGCTGAACAGGAGAGCCTTGTCCTTTCGGGACGATGTTCCCAACGCAGGCAGACTTCCGGACGTCCCAATCCTGGCACGACACTCGACATGAGCAGCTAACGCCTTTATAGTTAAACATTTGCAGAACATGAACGACCGGAGTTACTAAGAGGAAAAGCAATTGCTAGATTAGCGTGTCATCCATGAAACGACTATGGTTTCGTCTGCCGACACCCGGCCGCTTGAAGCTCCTCGGCCTCCTCGCTGCCGTCATCGGCGCGGGACTCCTGGCCGCTTCGTGCGGCACTGATCCGGCCGTCAAGAAACAGCGGTTCCTCGAGAGTGGCAATAGCTACTTCGAGAAAAAGATGTACAGCCACGCGATCATCGAGTACCGAAATGCCATCGAAGTCGATGCGAAGTTCGGCCCGGCGCGAAAGAAGCTGGCCGAGGCATACTCGCTGAACGGAGACCCCAACAACGCATTCGGCGAATACATCCGAGCGGCGGATCTCCTGCCGGAGGACGTTGAGCTGCAGGTGAACGCAGGCACGCTGCTCCTGAGCGTGCGAAAGCCACAAGAGGCACTGGCCCGCGCCGATACAGCTCTGAAAGTCGATCCGAACAATGTTCAGGCAAACGTCCTGCGCGGAAGCGCACTGGCAGGGCTCACCTCCTTTGACGAGGCACTGAAGTCAATCGAGGGGGCGATCCGACTCGACCCCGATCGCGGCCGCTCATACAGCAGTCTCGGACTGGTCGTCCTCGCTCAAGGAAAGCGAGAGGAGGCCGAGACCGCCTTTCGTCGCGCCGTCGAACTTTCTCCCACTGATGCGCAGGTTCATCTGGCTCTCGGAAACTTCTATTGGGCTGTGGGACGTCCGAAAGATGCCGAACAGGTTTTTCTCTCGGCACTGAAACTCGACCCGACGAACGCAGCCGTCAATCGCTTCATCGCATCGCTGATGTTCGCGACGGGCCGAAAGGCCGAGGCCGAGCCGTATCTCCGCGCCATCGCTGATTCGTCGAAGGATCCCTTCGGGACGCTCGCGCTCGCGGATTACTACGTGATGACGGATCGCCCCAAGGACGCGATCTCCAGGCTTGAAGCCCTTCCGAACTATCGCAGCCTCCCGGGAGTGGCGATCAAGCTCGCACGCGCACATGCGGCCGCAGGGGAGCAGGCCAAAGCGCAGGCACTCGTGGAGGACGCACTCAAGGCAAACGCCAAGGACGCTGGTGCGCAGCTTCTGAAGAGCGCTTTCCTCTTCAAGGATGGCCATCGCGACGAAGCGCTTGCCGCCGCACAGGCAGCGGTGGCTGCTGACCCTTCGTCAGCGGACGCCGAGTATGCGTTGGGTCGGCTGTACGCGATCCGTGGGGACAATCCCGCTGCCCAGGCCGCGTTTCGTGAAGCGTTGCGCATCAACCCACGCGCGGCTGCCGCGCAGGTGGAACTCGCAAGACTGCAGGCTCAGTCAGGCAAGGCCGTCGAAGCGGTTCGTGCTGCCGGGGAAGTTGCCAAAGATCAGCCGACGAACATGACCGCCCGCCTCGTGCTCGTTCGAAGTCTTATGTCCGCAAAGGACCTCGGGCGGGCGGAGCAAGAGATCAAGAAGCTGCGTGCGGAGTATCCGGAGGTCGCATCCGTATACGCGCAAGAAGGCAGGCTGGCTCTCCTCAAAAACGACCTGCCGCCCGCGCGGACCTCGCTCGAGCGCGCCCAGAAGCTGGACCCCAACTCGATCGAGGCGCTGGGCTTACTGGTTTCCTTGGACATCCGACAGAACAACCCAACGAGCGCAAAGGCTCGCATTGAGGAGCGGCTGCAGCAGGCAAGTACGCCTGAGGTGTTGATCCTCGCCGCGCGCACCTACCTCACGCTCAAGGATCAACACGCTGCAGAGAAGAGTCTCCGGGCGGCTATCGATGCGGATCCATCGTTTGTCACGTCGTACGATCTGCTGGGTCAGCTCTATTTGAGTCAGAACAAGCTGGACAAGGCACTCGCCGAATTCGAGACGCTTGCAAAACGGCAGGCCAAGCCTGTCGCGTCGCTGACGATGACCGGAATGATCCTCGAGCAACAGGGCAAGAGGGATCTCGCGAGGAAGCGTTATGAACAGGTGCTGGCGCTCGATTCATCCGCCACGATAGCAGGCAACAACCTCGCGTGGATCCTGGCGGATTCGGGAGAGGACCTTGACCGCGCGCTTGATCTTGCGAGGACCGCGACGGCGGCCACACCCGATGTACCTCAGGTCATGGATACCCTCGGCTGGGTCTACTACAAAAAACGGCAGCCGTTGCTCGCGATTCCTCTGTTTCAAAAGTCGGCTGAACGAGACCCTGCAAACGGTTGGTATCACTATCATCTTGGTCTGGCGTATAACCTGGCCGGAGACGCGATGCGCAGTCGCATGGCATTCCAACAGGCTCTGAAAGCAGGGACCAACCCCGCTACCGCAACGGAGATCGGCAAGCTCCTGACAAACGCCGGCACTGCACAATAACCGGCTCGAGTTGCCGCCCCTGATCGCGAATCGGCAACATCTGATCCCGGACCCGTCACTCCGTTATAGTCTGACGGATCATGCGAAAGCTGATGCTCGTCCTCGCTGTTGCCGTGATCGGTCTCCTACTGATCGCGACGATCGCGGCGTATTGGTTCTTCTCGGGCGACGGCGTCCGCCGCGCGATCGAGCAGCAGGCCTCGGCATGGCTTGGGCAGCCGGTCAAGGTAGGCGCGGCGCACGGCAAGATCTTTCCACGCGCAGCCATCACGCTGAGTGACGTTCGTGTCGGCGAGCCCGCACGGCTTGCCCTGGGCGAGGTTCAGCTCTCGACAGATCTGCGGGCCCTCTTCGACAGAACGATCGACGACGCGACCGTCACGATCTCGAAGAGCCGGATTGAGATGCCGCTGCCGTTCGAGTTGCCAGCCAGCGACGACGCAGCCGCGACATCGTCCCAAAACACATCATCGAATAGCGGCATTCGAATCGTGTCCGTTCGCGCGATCTCGCTGGACGACATTCGTCTCGTCAGCCGCGGGCGCGAAGTTCGCGTCTCGGCCGATTCCTCGCTCAATGGAGACCGTCTCACGCTTCGGCGGTTCGACGCCACGTCTGGGACGACCGCGCTCAGCGCATCGGGTGACGTCAATCTCGCCCCCAGCATCGAGGCACGACTGACCGTCAAAGCGAACAAGCTCGACGTCGACGAGCTGCTCGCGCTCGCCGACGCGTTCACACCTCCACAGACGCGAGCGTCACCAGGTCGCTCGGCGCCTGCGAAGATCACTGCGCGCATCAGCGCAGAGCAAGCCAACGCCGGCGGCATCGAGGTCCGGCAGTTCTCCACAGAGCTCGAGGTGAATGGCGATCGGATCGCACTCTCGCCGCTGACGTTTCAAATCTTTGGAGGGCGATACCAAGGATCGCTGAACGCACAGCTCGGCAAAGCACTGGCGCTGACGATTCGATCGCGTCTCCAGGACCTGGACGTGGCGCAAATCGCGGCGTTCGGAGGGTCGCCCGATACCGTCAGCGGTACGCTCACGGGCGCAGGCACGTTCAGTGGAACGGGCGCCGATGTCGCAGGCGTATTGAGTGGTGCACGTGGCATGGGCACTGCCACGGTCATGAATGGAACCGTTCGCCGGCTGAATCTCCTGAGAACCGTGGTGCTGTTCTTCGGGCGGCCCTCACCCGACGCGGGAAAAGGCGACGACCGCTTCGATCGCATCGACGCGACCTTCTCCCTCGCCAACAGAATCTTCCGCGCCGACGCGTTTGCCCTGCACTCGCCGGATGCGGATGTCGTGGGGTCGGGGACGCTGAACTCGGCGACTCAAGGGCTCGATGGCGCGCTCGATCTGTCACTGTCCGAAGAGCTGTCCAAGCAGGCGGGAACGGACCTGATTCGGTTTACTCGTGAGGGCAATCGCGTCGTCTTACCGGCGAGGATTTCGGGAACGATCTCAGCGCCGCGGATCACGATCGACGCGGCCGCGGCGGCCAAACGTGGCCTTCGCAATGAAACGCAGCGACGACTCAAAGGGTTACTCGATGGGTTCAAACTGCGCTGACCCGCAGAAACTAGGCTCCCCGTCCAGCCGTATCAACCAGTACAGAGATCTAGGGGGCTGCCATGACCTGCACACGTTGCCAGCGGAACATCGAGGATGGTTCGGTATTTTGCCGGTTTTGTGGGGAGAACATCACGAGCCCGAACCCGGCTCGGCGCTTGACCAGGCTACCAGGTGACGGGAAGATCGCCGGCATTTGCGCAGGGCTCGCGACTTACCTCGACCTCGACGTGTCCTTCATTCGGCTTGGGTGGGTCGTCCTCTCGATTGTGCCCGGGTTCATCATCGGCGGGCTCATCGCCTATATCGCCGCCTGGCTCCTCGTCCCCGAAGGCCGCGTTACGGCGACGACCTCACCGACGAAGCGGCTGGTCCGATCGTCGTCGGATCGCGTGGTCGCGGGTGTCTGCGGAGGACTCGCCGAGTACTTGCATGTGGATCCGACGCTGGTCCGGCTCGTCGTCGTCATCCTGGCGGTGTATCCAGGTGCGGTGATTCTCGGCGTGCTGGTCTATGTCGCCGCCTGGCTGATTATTCCCTCAGGATCGGCTCCATTACACCCGGTGTCGTCGACAGCCTAAAATGATGCCTGCACTTCATGGCCATCGCGACGACGCCTCCCTGCCACATACGAGCGATCTGCTCGAGCGTGCCGGATCGACTATTCGACAATCTCAAGGAAACGACCGCGTTTGACCCGAAGGATGTCGAGAAGGTTGTGAAACTGGCCGGCGTCCGCAGCCGGTACATGGCCTCCGACCGTCTGTGCAGCAGCGACTTGTGCGCGGCGGCCGCCAAGCGTGTCCTCGACACGCTCGCGTGGGATCCCAAGTCAGTCGACGCCTTGATCTTCGTCACGCAGAGCCAGGACTACCTGCTGCCGTCGACATCGTGTCTCGTCCAGCATTGGCTCGGCCTTTCCGATTCGTGCGCCTCGTTCGACGTGGGACTTGGATGCTCGGGATATCCGTATGGCCTGTGGCTCGCGTCGATGATGGTCGCGGGAGGCGGCATGAAGCGAGTGCTGCTTCTCCACGGAGAGACGCCCACGCGCTTCTCCGATCGATCCGATCGCTCGGTGGCGCTGCTGTTTGGCGACGCCGGATCGGCGACTGCGGTAGAGACATCGCATGCAGACGAGGGCGGCAAGTGGTGGTTCTCTCTCCACACCGACGGATCGGGCTGGCGCGATCTGATCATCGAAGGCGGCGGTTTCAGGGATCGTTTTCCAAGCAACGCGAAGAAACACTTCGTGTCGATGAATGGAGCAGGCATCTTCAACTTCGCGATCAAGCGGATCCCACCGACGGTCGAGGAGACGCTCGGTGCGGCCGGCATCACTCGAGAGGACGTTGATTACTTCGTCCTGCACCAGTCGAACCTGTTCATCATGCGGCACCTCGCTCAGAAGATGGGGATTCCGGAGGCGAAGATTCCGCTCACCATTCAAACGTTTGGCAGCGCAGGCGGCCCATCGGTGCCGCTGACGATGACTCGGGGCGGAATCGTTCGCCCGGCCGATCGCGCGCTCCGCATGCTGCTCGTCGGCTATGGCGTCGGGCTCTCGTGGGGCAGTGCGTTGATTTCGCTCCCACCGGACACGTTGCTGGATCATGTCGAAGTGTCGGAGCCGTTCGCGAACGCGCACACCGCGTAGGAGTGAATGAACGACGTTCCCTTTATCGATTTCGCCCGCCGCTGGGTCGTCCTGACGGGCGCCTCGTCGGGGATTGGCCGCGCGATTGCCGTGGAATTGGCGCGGTGTGGTGCGCGTGTGGTGCTGACTGGCCGAAACGAGCAGGCGCTGAAAGACACCCAAGCTCAACTTGCCCCGGACACGTCACGCATCGTCGTTCAAGATCTGCGACAGATCGACACACTGTCGGCGCTCATTCGAGATCACGTCCGTGAGCACGGTCGTATCTATGGCCTGTGCTATTGTTCGGGAGTAGTGGAGACGCGTCCCCTCGCGTCTTTTCAGGCCAGCGGCTTCCGCGACATGATCGACGTCAACGTCACAGCCAGCTTCGAGCTGGCTCGTGCGATCTGTCGACGCGATGTCATGACGGAAGACGGTGGAGCGCTGTTGTTCATCACGTCCATCTACGGGACCGTCGGGATGCCCGGGCAAATGGCGTATAGCGCGACGAAAGGCGCGCTGCAGTCGGCCGCGCGGTCGCTGGCCATCGAGCTGGCGCGACGCCGGATTCGAGTGAACACGCTGTCACCAGGGCTGGTGCACACACCCATGACGGCAACAGCTTTTTCGCTGCTCTCGAAGGAGCAGATACACGAACTCGAATCCAGTCATCCGCTGGGACCGGGAGAGCCCGAGGATGTCGCCAAAGCGGCGGCGTTCTTGCTGGCCCCGCAGAGCCGGTGGATCACGGGCACGGACCTCGTCATCGACGGAGGCTACACCGCCCGCTGACGGACTCCGATAATTCCTTGTACGGAGAGGCCCCCCTCAGGCGGCTCCGGGGTACACAGGGGCCGCATCAGGCGGCCCGAGATTTCTTGTCTATGAGTCAGAACGAGGCGCTCCATTGGATTGCTGAACTGTTCGAGGAATCCGTGGACAATATTCAGCCGGATACACCGCGCGACGCGATTCCAACGTGGGACTCTCTTGGAGTGCTCACCCTCATGGCCGGCTTGAGCGAACGGTTCGATCTCACGGTCAACACGGAAGAATTGGCAGAGATGAAACGCGTCGACGACATCCTGGCTGTGCTGCGGCGACATGGAAAGTTGAACTGACGTGAGATTCATCCTGGTCGACCGTATCCGGGCGCTCGAGCCCGGGAAGTCCATCAGGGCCGAGAAGACGCTGTCGCCCGACGAGGAGTTGTTCAAGGATCACTTTCCCGGTTTCCCCGTCGTCCCGGGAGTGCTGCTCACCGAGATGATGGCGCAGGCCGCAGGAAAATGTCTGGATGCCGAGCGGCGCCCCCGTGGGAAACCGATGCTGGCGCAGATTCGCTCCGCGAGTTTCCGCGAATGGGTTCGGCCGGGTGAAACGGCGGAGATCGTCGCCACGGTGCTCGGCTCACAGAACGATGTGGCGACAGCACGGTGTCATGTAGAAGTCTCAGGTCGGAAAGTATGTTCGGCCGATCTGCTCTTTGCGTTCATGCCGACGGAGTCGTTCAGCGCGGACTGGCGGGACGAAGTACTCGAGCGCTATTTATCAGAGCAGACGAAAGGATGAATCTGTTCTCGGTCAGTGGGAAGCGCGCGCTCGTCGTCGGAGGCACTCGTGGCATCGGGCGCGCCATTGCGTGGCGCCTCGCTCAGGCCGAAGCGCGCGTCATCGCGAACTATGTGCGCGACGAGCAGTCAGCGACCGCACTCGCTGATGAGGCGCGACAGGCAGGGCTGTCACTCGACGTCGTGCGCGCAGACGTGACGAACGCGAAAGGCATCGAGCACGTGATCGACGCGGCAGCACACGCGCCAGAGCCACTCTCGATCATGGTGTTTGCTGCGGCAACGGGCGTGCACAAGAGTCTCGAGCAGCTGACCACGCGGCATTGGGATTGGACCTTTGGGTTGAACGCGCGAGCGTTTTTCGAACTGGTGCAGCGACTCAGTCCTCGTATGCCATCGGGATCGTCGATCGTCGCGATCTCCTCCGAAGGCGCCGTGCGCGCTGTGCCTCACTACTCGCTCGTGGGCGCTTCGAAAGGTGCGCTCGAGTCGTTGACGCGACACATGGCCGCCGAGTTGGCGCCAAAAGGGATTCGTGTCAACGTGCTCTCGCCCGGCACCGTGCTGACGGATGCTTGGAAGGTGCTGCCTGATGCGGAAGCCCGATTGGCAGAGGCGAGCCGCAAATCGTTCCTTGGCCGATTGACGACGATGGAGGAGGTGGCGTGGGCGGCGCAGTTCCTCTGCTCTGATGCCGCCTCCGGGTTGGTCGGGCATACGCTCGTCGTCGATGGCGGCGCGCGGACGCGCGGCTAGGCAAGGCGATGCAGACGGCCAAGCCCAGGTTTCCAATTCGAGAGCTGCTCTTACACGGGTGGCTCCCGTCACCGCTCAAGAAACTGTTCTACAGATTGAAAGGTTATCGGATCGGCAAGGGGGTCCGGCTCGCGCTCGGCTCAGTGCTGATCGGCACGAATGTCGACATCGGCCCTGAGACCGAGCTCGGGTTCTTCTCCTTCGTGCGGGGGCGATCGATTCGTATCGGTGCGAACGTGCAGATTGGATCTGCCTCCTTCATCGACACTCCGTACCTCGAGATCGGCGACGGCACCAAGATCAACGAGCAAGTCTTCATCGGCGGATTGCAGTTTCCGGATTCGCGTCTCGTGATCGGGCGCAACTGCCAGATTATGCAGATGACGTTTGTGAACCCGACGCGATCCATCGTGATCGGCGATGACACGGGGATCGGTGGCGATTGCCTGCTGTTCGGGCACACATCGTGGCTGAGCCGATTCGATGGTTATCCGGTGGAATTCGAATCGATCGAGATCGGCAACAGCGTCTCTATCGCGTGGCGGGTATTCGTGCTACCGGGGACTCGGATCGGAGACGGTGCAGTCATCGGCGCGAACTCGCTTGTCCGCGGTACGATCCCGCCACGCTGCCTGGCGGTCGGCTTTCCCGCGCGCGTCGTGGCCAAGGAGCCTGAGTTCCCTCGCGTCCTTTCACTCGCCGAGAAGGCAACGATCCTCCGCGAGGTCGTGGACGAATTCGTGAGTCGTCTTCGTGGCGAAGGCATTTCGTGTCGGCTGGAAGGCAATTACCTGCACGCGGAATCCACGGTGCGACGCGGATGGACGCGCCAGACGATTCGACAGCGCGTCTACGTCGCAAACGACACGCTCGATCAGACGTCTGCGATGAATGCTGACGTGGTGCTGAGCCTGCATCGCATTCCGGATGCCTTGAGGTCCGGAATCAGCCGCGCCGGCGCAATGTGGCTGGATCTGGACGCGAAAGAGCGATCGGATGCGGGAAATGAGCTCGGCGAGGAAACCGTCAGCCACCTTCGTCGTCACGGCGTTCGCTTCTTTCGCGTGAAAAGCTGAAACCAGCGTTGACGAAGACCTGCGTGATTACCGGGGCGACATCTGGCCTTGGACGCGCGACGGCGGTGATGCTTGCGGGGCAGGGCGGTGACCTGATCCTCGTCGGCAGGAACCAGGCCCTCGGTGAACGGGTGGCGGCTCTCTGTCGTCGCCGAAACCCTGGCGCGCGAGCCGAGTTCCTGCGCGCCGATCTTTCATCACAGGCAGACGTCCGCGCATTGGCCGCCGCCATCAGCGCGCGGCGCGGACACATCGACGTCCTGATCAACAACGCGGGCGCCCGCTACGACACCTACGGCGAGAGTCCCGAGGGCATCGAGCGAACGTTCGCAGGCAATCACCTCGGCCACTTTCTCCTGACCCATCTGCTCCTTCCACAACTGGCCTTGGCGACGCCAGGCCGTGTCGTCACGGTCGGATCCGTGGCCCACGCGGGCGCGGATCTCACACGCGGGTGGGTTCAGCGAGGCGAGGGGTATGACCGCCGCGTCGCCTACGCGAATTCGAAGCTCGCCAACATCGTGTTCGCCCGAGAACTGGCGGCTCGCACTGATCCCGCGCGAGTGACATCGAACGCGGTCGATCCTGGCATCGTGTTTTCCCGGTTCGCGAGGAACAACGGACTGAAGAGCTGGCTGAAACACGTCATGGCACACGCCATCCGACGAGAGCTCATCTCCACGCGTGCTGGCGCCGATACGATTGTGTATCTGACCTCAGCTGCAGCGTTGAGCCTGACGGGTCGTTACCTTCGGAAGCGAATGGAGTCATCACCATCTTCTCTTGCCATCGATCCCGAAATTGGTCTCCAATTGTGGAATCTCAGTCTCAACCTAACCGGAGTTCGAACTCAGTGAACTCAGCCCTCGTCGCGGAGTCGTGTGCGCATTCACCTCGACATCGAGCGTCGACACTCGCGGCTCGTCACGTCGCGCTCTGCCTCGTCCTGTTCGCGGCATGCGGCGGCAGCGACGACAACGGAGGCGATAGCAAAGGCGCGGATCCTTTGCCGCTGAAAGGGGGAGAGCGCCTGACCTGGGATCAGAACGCCGATTCCGTCCAGGCGCTGAGGGCCCTTACCTATCGCCTCTACGTAGACGGCAATCGTGCGACGTTCGCCGACGTGCGCTGCAACGAAACAAAAGGGGGGGCCGGCTACCAGTGCTCCGGTCTCTTGCCCGGCATGACCGCTGGTCGCCACTCGCTCGAACTCACGTCCATCATGAATGGCGTCGAGAGTCCCCGCTCCGCGCCGATGACGGTGACTCTCGCCACGTCAACGGTCAGTGCGACGAGCCTGGCGCCCGCGGTCTTGGCTTCGGCCACTGCCGCAACCGCCACACCGAACAGATCTGCGTGCGTGGTGGAATCATCGACCGGCGAGTGCTTCGATGGTCGCGTGCTCGCCACTGGACTGGGCTCACCGAGTGCGCTGAGTCCGACCTCGGATGGTCGCCTGTTCTTCATCGAGCGCGCGAGCCTGGTGCGTGCGATTGCTCACGACGCCCTTGTGCCCGAGCCTGCACTCGAATTGCCCGCTCCCACCGCGCGCTTCGTCGGCCTCGCAGTCGATCACCCATTCGAAGCCACGCATTCGGTGTTTGTCGCGTGGACGGAACCGGGCCGCGACGGCATGTCGAGGCTCAATGTCACGCGGTATCGAGAGCTTCAAAACAAATTGGCGGAAGGAGCGACAATCGTTTCTGGACTCGCCATCCCTTCCGATGCGATGGCACCGCTGGCATTGGACCGCGAAGGCTTGCTCTACCTGGCGCTGCCCGGCGCGGTGCTGCGCTTCACGCGCGACGGGTCGGTCCCGGCATCCAATCGGCGGGCATCGCCGGTGATTGCGGAGACTCGCACGAGCCCCAGCGCCTTGGCTGTCGACTCCGTCGATCGGCGTGTGTGGTTCGCGGCGCGCGAGGATGGGCATCTCGTGGTGGCCAGCTTCAGCCCTCCATCGCACGCAGACTCACCATGGCTGTCGCCACTAACGGCCGCAGTAGATCGTGACTTGGCGGACTCGGCTGCGACTGACCCCACTCTGGTCTTGCCGGCGCGGGCTGAAGACGGACATGTCCTCTTCACCGCAGACGGGAGGCTGTTCAAAGGTCGTGCGACGACCATGGGACGCATTGCTGATTTGCAGGAGCTGCAGCTGAGTGGTGGCGACGGCGCGTTCGCCGCTGCAGCGGGGCCGTCTGGATTCTGGTACTTGGTGACGGGCCGGGAGGAAGGGGCGCTGGAGTTGCGACTAATTCGGCGGCAGTGATCTGAGCGGGATGATGCGGAGGCTCGACGGAGTCCAAGGCATCGCGCCATCGGACGCTGAAAAGAATGTGAATCCGTAATCGCCATTCACTCCGTTGGTTCCGTCGAGATAAAAACCCATGCCGGGGTTGCCGTGCGAGAACGTCGCATCAGTCGCCCGAACCACCTGAGCTCCGTTGATGTACGCGGTGATGGCGTTACCAATCATCGAGGCTCTGACGACATCTCCATCGTGAAGACCAGGCCCTTTCGCTTGCGCGAGATACGTGAAGTCTCCGAGGCGGCCATTCCATCGAACAATCTCGACGTATTGAGAGCCGTCGTGTGTGCAGCGGAAATTGATCTCGTATCCCGAGTTTCGGTGCGGTGAGATGGTCGTTCGAAGGCGGATTTCAACTTCCTCGAAGACGTGGCCGCTTCGCTGATTTACGGTGCGAACCTTCGCTTGTACGGTCTGATTCGGTCCCCACACGCCAGTCAACACGGCCGTCGGGTCGTTGTAGCGCGGACGGCCAGATCCATCGGCCCCGAACGCGAGGCCGGGGTTTGTAAGCACGTCCTGCCAGTCGAGGCCGACAGACTGACCGGTGATCCAACGACCGGACTCTGAAAGCGGGGTCTCAGCGACCTGAAACCTCGTTGTGTAGGTTGTCGCGCCTTGATTCTTCACTCCGGCCGACAGCGCGACTGCCAGAATGAGACTCACGAACACTCGTTCGGGATTCACCGGGCGCTGACGTCGATTACAGGGTTAACTTCCGGCAGTAGAACGCCTCAGCATAGCCGCTTGGAGCATTGCACTCCATGCCTCGCAGTCGCATCAGCGAGACGAATGTCGTCTCGTCGAACCACCGCCGCGAATGCTGTGATGGAAACGAGTCCATGATGTAACGCACCTTCCTCTGCGTCGTCTCGGTCTCGAGCGGGACGAACACACTTGGCTGTCCTACATCCCCGTCGTACTTCGGGATCTCGTACTCGAGAATCATGTGGTCTCGAAATGTGTTCCACGTCAATTCCGCGATGAGACGATGGTCCTGATGAGCGTCTTTGCGGCTATGAGTGAAAATTAGGTCCGGAGAGACTGTGTGCTTCAATTCTTCGAACGTCGCCTTCACGTCGGCGCCTACGAAAGGCATGAAGCCATCGGGAAAAGTCTTCAGGAACGGTCCCTTCAACCGACCGCTGTGCGCGAAGAGCTCGGCGCTCCTTCGTGCTTCGCCTTCCCTGACACCCGCGGCGCTAAACACGACCCAGTGAACGTTGCAACACGAGTACTTGTCGACGAGTTGGAGGATCGTGCCGCCACAGCCAATCTCGATATCATCGGCATGGCAGCCGAGACAAAGGACTTCGAGGGGACCGTCAGGTGCTCGGTCCAGGCGCAGGTGGATCATCGTCTTATTGCCGCCCCGGAGTCATTACTGTGACAGCATCTGCGCCGACAGAGCGCGTTCCGCGGCCTGTTCACCGCTCTTGAAGCTCTCGTCGGTCCACATGTAACCCCAGTCGCCGTACCGTCCGCAATACGCGATTCCCAGATCATCGAGATAGCCATGGACTGATTTCAGCGCGTCTGCTCGTTCGAGATCGAATATGACGTTCGCATATTGGAGCACCATGGCTTTTCGAGACATGATGCGGTCGTCTTCGCGAACCAGCCCGCAACGTCGGAGGTCCCTGATCACCGGCTCAATCCAGTCTTCAGCGGAACCAGCAAACGGCCTGTACTTCCCTGAGAAATAGATCTCCGCCTGGATACTTCCACTGCCCGGTGGTGCATTTTGGGCCGAGAGCATGTGTGGAAAGCCAAGCCGCGTGAAACAGTAGTCGTCATCGTAGAAATACGTCATGTGCGCGCTGGAGATGTCCTCACGGTTCAGGCCGATATTCACCAGCACGCACGTTGAGCACGCGAGACGTTTTGATGCGTCGAGCACATCGGGCGGTACACCGTCGATCATTCGAATCAAGTCTGGTAGCGGCACTGAGGAGACTAGCACGTCGTACTGCGTGACCACGCCATTCGCAAACGTGAGCCGCCGTTGACGAGGATCAATCGAGATCAATTCATGATTGAGCTTGAGGTTGCCCAAGGGCACGAACTTCGTGAGATACGACATGAAACCGCCCGCGCTCGGATATCGAAAATGGGTGATGTAGTGCACGTGAGGGGCCGCCGACGAAATCGCACCCTGAAGCACTTCCTCGAGACTCGGTCGGTAGATGCGAGGGCCCAACCAATCGGTGCTCATGTTTTCGGCGGTCGTGGTGTGGTACTTACGCGTGTATTGCATCGGAAACTGCTCAGCGAAGGTTCGACCAAAGCTCGCGAGCAGCCAGTCAGCGTAGTTTCGTATTGGCGGGTCCGACCCCTGACGCGCCTCCACGAAATCGGCGATGACTTTCACGACGACTTCATCAGGGAGCCCGTGCAGGTGGAGTTGGACGGGATGCTGCGGCCAGTGACCACGCCAATAATTGTTCAGGTTGATCGGTACGGTCTCGTACTTCTGATTCACGCTCTCGGCGAAAAGGTCCTGGATGCGAGGATCCTTGGTGAAGGAGATGTGCGGACCGACGTCGAAAAGAAATCCGGTCTCGTAGCGGAACGACGTTGTGTGGCCGCCATGGTACGAGTTCTTGTCGTACATCACGGGTGCGATGCGCTCCGCACTCAGGCGATAGGCGGCACCGAAACCGGCCATCCCTGTTCCCAAAACGACGATGTTTGGCGTTGGCATGAGGAAATGCTTCCTGACTGAAGTCCCTGATTAGCGTGACGAGTTACGCGAGCGATTCGTACCGTTCGATCTGTTGTCGCGTGAGTTGCTGAAGATCCGCGCGTGCCTGGAAGGCACGATACCACTCGACGATCCAATCGAGCGCGCGGTCCAGAGGAAGTAGCGGACGCCATCCCAGACACGCCCTGGCTCGTGATGCGTCCAGCTTCAACGCGTGAGCCTCATGTGGGTGTGAATCGGCATCTTGCAGCCACTTGGCATCGTCCCCCCAGGATTGCGAGAGCTTGTTGGCGATCCAGGACACCGGCTGCGCGTCTTCGTCGACTGGGCCGAAGTTCCAGCCTGACGCGAACCCTGGAGCGTCCTGAGCGAGGCGTTCAGCCAGGAGAAGGTATCCGCGCAGCGGTTCGAGGACGAATTGCCACGGCCTGACCGCTGAAGGATTCCTGATCAAACAAGGCCTGCCGGAAAGGAAGGCCCTCATCAGATCTGGAATCAGCTGATCTGTGGTCCAATCGCCACCGCCAACAGCGTTACCCGCGCGAGCGCTTCCAAGTGCCACGCCATGCCGATCAAAGGCCACAGGAGGAAAAAACGATTCGCGATAGGCCGTGGTCACTAACTCCGCGCAACCCTTCGAATTGGAGTATGGATCGCGTCCACCCATTGGTTCGTTCTCGCGATAGCCCCATGCCCACTCCTGATTCTCATAGCACTTGTCACTCGTCACGTTGACGACGACGCATGGCTGCTGCAGCCTCCGAACCGCCTCCAGGAGGTGTACTGTCCCCATCACGTTCGATGAGTAGGTCTCGATCGGGTCGTCGTACCCACGACGCACGACAGACTGCGCTGCCATGTGGATTACCACGTCTGGACGACATTCGTTAATCGCGGCGGAGAGGCGTGAAAAGTCTCGAACATCTGCCCTGACGGAGTGGACGAGATCGCCAACACCAGCTTGTACGAACAGACTGGGGTTCGTGGGCGGATCAAGCGCGTACCCTGTGACGTTCGCTCCAAGCGCGTCGAGCCACAGGCTCAGCCAACTTCCCTTGAAGCCAGTGTGTCCCGTGAGGAACACGCGGCGTCCGTTCCAGAACGAACGGTTAAGCATGCGTCATCGAGCAGGGGATTCCGGCGTCGAGAATGCGAGGGCCGCCGGCAGCCGGACCGGCCATCGTTCGTTCTGTTCCTGCCAGAGTCCGAGCACGAACTGGTCCTGAGATGCCTCCACGTCATCGAAAGCAAGCACAGCGTCCTTGGAAACCGCCCGACGCAGCACACACCCATCCGAGAGGCCGATGGGCAAGGCTCCTGCTGTACGAGCGGCCGCTCTGTTGTCGATCAGCCCGTACGAACAGAAGCCGCCGATTCCGTCGAGACGTTCTCCTGCTTTCAGATCACGCTTCGCGACGGTCACGACTTCGGACACAGGTCCGGCAAGAGGGGCAACTGTGGGATCAGCGTGGACAGCCGCCCGACCGATGCTCGACGCGATTTGAATGTGGGGCAAGTGAAACGGAGTATAGAAAACGAAGAAGGGGCCGTCCCCGAGCTTGTAGTAGGACAGCTGGACTTTCTTCAATGGCGAGTCTTCGTAAACGACCACGAACGCCCCGGTGTGAGGTGCAGCACCGAGCGCGTAATCGACAAGCCCTCCGTCGAGCATTTGTTTCGCCGGGAGCAGATTGCCGATCTCGCGTACGTAACCGCAGGCCGGACCGTACATACCCCGCTGGCCGACGCGGAATCCGGTCGCATTCGAGAGGACCGTTGCCTCCATCGACAGCTTTGTCGCGTCAGCAAACGATGTCACCTTTCTGACGTCTTGATCGTTCTTCTCCGCAAATGCCTTCTGCGTCGCGGGCGTCCGGTAGTAGTCGACCATGCCTTTGATGTTGCCAGCCGCTACCGGGCGGAGTCCCAAGGTCCGTAGATAACGCAGGAGGGTCATGGCCACACCAGGCTCGTCGCCGTCGGTATGCGTCAGAACGACTCCCGCCTGATCTGCCTTGACCTTGAGAATTGGCCCGAGCAGCGAGTCCAGCTCTGCGTTCACCAACACCACGTGCTTGCCGTGATCGATGGCGTCCAGCACAACGCGCGCGCCGCGCTCGATTGTGCCTGTGGCTTCGACGATCACGTCTATCAGGTCACAACGCGTCAACACCGCGGGGTCGTCGGTCAGCACAGGCACGCCACGGGCGATCGCGTTCCGCGCCGTATTTGACGATTCACCGCGAATCCATTCGATGAACCCGGCTTCTCGCAGCGCGCGTTCGCCGTGTTCCGACGTCCGATTCGCGATGCCGACCAGGCGGATTCCCGGCACGGGCGTACCAAGTTGCAGCGCGATCGCCCGTCCGGTTGCACCCGCTCCGATCAGGCCGACACGAATCGGCTGACCAGCGGCTTCACGCTTCCCAAGCGCAGTATCGACACTCATGACGTGCTCCGGGCCATCTCGATAACCAGACCGACGTGCTTATGCTCCACTCAGTGCCGACGATACGCCAGGCTGGCTGCTCTCAATCCCTTTCCACACTTCCCAGGGAGCAGAACCAGTCGCGCACAAGCTCTCCAGGTGCTGCTTGTCTTTGAACGTGTCCATGCTCTCCCAAAACCCATCGTACGGATACGCGACGAGCTGCTCTTCCTGAATCAGTCTCTGAAAGGGCTCACCGACGAGTTCCTCGTGCCCCCGGATGTAATCGAAAATCTTCGGCGAGAAGATGAAGAATCCGCCGTTGATTCGAACGCTCCCGTTGTTGATCGCGTGAATCCCAGAGACAAGGTTTCCGTTGCCCTGGTGCAGCGAGACAATGTGATAACTGAGATTGGGTCTGACGCAGAGAAAGCTCGCAATCTTACGCTGCTGACGAAAATGGTCCAGTTGCAGCGGCAGCGGCAGATCCGTCAGGCCATCGCTGTAATTCGCGAAGAACTCGTCTTCACCCTCGAGGTATCGCTGCACAGCTTTGAGACGTTGACCGATGTTGGCGTTGACTCCGGTGTCGGCGAAGGTGATCCGCCAGTCATGGATGTCGCTGCTCAGCAGCTTCACATCCTTCCCGCCGCCGGACAAAACAAAGTCGTTGGACACACACTCGTTGTAGTCCAGGAAGTAGTTCTTGATCGCGTCGGCGCCGTGCCCGAGACAGAGAATGAACTCCTTGTGTCCGAAGTGGGCGTAATACTTCATGACATGCCAGAGAATCGGACGGTACCCGATGGTCACCATCGGCTTGGGAACAGTCTCCGAATAGTCACGGAGGCGCGTGCCCTGTCCTCCGCAAAACAAGACGACCTTCATACGTACCTCCTCGGGGGTCCGACACGCGTCTCCATCTCAACTCGCTGGCACGACCAGGTTGGCTCTGGATAGAAGAGTTGAGTTGTTCAGTCGGTTGGCCGGCGCACTTCTCGCGGATCCTACACGCCCCTGCCTGCGCGAGCGCCTTGTCCGTCATTGCGTAGCCTGGAGGGTTGTCCCCCGGGCTGCGCGGCCTGCACCCGACCTGTTGCCTTCTTGGCCGACCAGCGCTCCCATATCCTGCTGATCGCCTGCCCGGGATTCAACGCCTCTGTGATCGCGACCGTCAGCACGGCCTTGTAAAGCGAGCGACGCTTCAGGGGAAAACCCAACTCATCCAACTTCGTCTTGTGATAGTCCCAGAACGCCTTGTCCCTGAACCCAAAAAAATAGTTCAACCCGAGATATCGATGATATGTCCCGAGCGCCTCTTTCAGCTTTCTCGCCAATTCGTCTTCGTTGAGGAACGATGGGCCATAACACACGAGGTCATTCACATCTGCCGGCAGGAAGCGATTCACTTTCTTCGATGCAAAACTCTGAGTCGACTCGTGAATGCGTTCGTACGAAAGAACTTGGTATACGAAACCGAAATCAGATTCCTGCATCGCCTTCAGGCACGCGCTGGTATCCGAATGTGGATTGGGATTGGGGTAGAAGGCGCGCGTACTTCGCACCAGGTCCGCCCGGTACAAGTTCGATGTCGGGCTGCCGAACCCGAACGTCCTGTCGCGACCCAGGATCGCCTTCCGACCCATTTCGATACCGGGCACGACGGCACGTGGGTATTTGAATCCCTGCCACCTCACCCGATCGTCGCTCAACTGATACGATCCAACGATGCCGACCGATGGATTCGCTTCGGCGAGCTCGACCATCCGCGCGATGCACTCTGGAAACAGAAAATCATCCGCAGAAACCACCTTGCAGTATTTCGCTGCCGGCGACATGAGACGGAACGCCGCGTTGTGATTGGCGATCACATCGACGAACGTCTCGTTGTCATGCACCCGAATGCGAGGATCCTGTTTGGCATACCGCAGCGCAATCTCGCGCGTGCCGTCAGTACTACAGTTATTGACGATGATGTATTCGTAGTTCTGGTAGGTTTGCTTCAGGATGCTCTCGATGCAGTCAACGAGATAGGCTTCTCCGTTGAAAACCGGAGTCAGGACACTCACGAATGGTTGGCCTTGCAAGCTCATCGGCGCGCCTCTTGCCGCAACACCCGCTCGCCCTGGCCGAGTGCCTGTTGCAAACCTGAATGGGGAACGACGCCAGCCTTCGATATCGGCCCCACTAGCGGCCACGCGCGATCCTGAGCGGAGACCGCCGTCGCCGGAAGGGGCCATGTGATATCGAATGCTGGATCGTCGAATCGAACGCCACGCGCTACGCTGGGAGTGTAGAACGCGGACGTCATATAGTACATCTCTGTGTCATCCTCCAGCGTTTGATAACCATGGGCGCAAAGATGGGGCAGGTACAGCATTCGCCCGTTCGCAGCCGTCAACTCTGTGCCAAACCATTTGCCATATGATGGGGAGTCGGTTCTGAGATCGAGAACGACGTCGAAGATCGCCCCTCGCGTGCATCGAACGAGCTTGGCTTCGAGTCCAGGAACGTCCTGAAAGTGCATCCCGCGAATCGTTCCCCGTTGACGGCTGAACCCCAAGTTCGCCTGCTGAGGCAGGAAATCGATGCCGTGGTCGGCGAACTCCTGTGCGCACCATGCGCGCATGAACCGGCCGCGATGATCCTCCCGTGGATCCGGGTCGATGACTTTGGCGCCGACGACGGTGGTATCGGTGAAACGCATCACTCGATTCGTGTTAGACCCCGCTGGCTGAAGCCGTCCCCGGAGACGCTGTTGACTCTTTCGAGCCAGATTTCACGCCAATACGGAAACATGCTCTTCGGACAGAGCATCCGAGAGTTGCTGTATCGCGCCTGACAGACCACCGAATCCAGGATGATGCAGGGCGTCTTCATCACGACCATCTGCCCCGTCTTCTCATCGATGGATTTCGACAGCCGCCTGAGAACCTTGTACGTTCCTCCGCAGTACGGCACCAACTCCGCATCCCAGATCATGCCTCTGTTGACATTCGCGGTTGTCACGGTGCGGAGGATTTCTTCGTGAGACTTGATGCGAACCAGCTCACCCTGCTGCAGATTCAGCGTCGCCGTCGGTGTTGGACTCCCTTCAGGTATCAATCCCGCTGTTCTCGGCCAACGTGATCCGCGCCACATCCAGCGCAGTTTGTCGTAGAGCCATCGCATCGGAGGCCCCAAGCCAATACCAGCCTGGCTCAGGTTGTAGTACATCGAATAGACGACGGCAGTCAGGACACGCCACAAGGTCACGTTTCCCGACCAGTAGTCCTCGACGTACTGGCGCAGGTCCCACCAATGGAGCTCGGCACTGGCAGCTGCCACTTGCGTGGCCTGGCACAGATACCTCGGCTCCTCACCCCGATCGCGCACTTGCGTATGGAGCCACACATCGGCCTCTTGACATGCCCGATGGGATTGCGGACTCGTATCCGCTCGCTCACGCGTGCCCATTCGCGAAGGGGACTGTTGTCGTGAATCGCCGTTGACGGGCTTCAGCCACGCTTCTTTCCAGTACAGGAGACAGCCCGCCTGACACCCACCATGCGCTTCTCCGCCGCAGCGAGTTTCGAGATGAACCGTTCCACGGATTCGTCGACTTCGGATCACTGGCGTCGTGTAATCGCACGTCTTGTGCGCCCGCTTGTAGACCTGGAAGCTCTGGCCGCAGAATCGAAACATCTCTGGCATGAACGGCATGCCGTCCAAGCAGCCCTGGGCGTCAAGAGTCCGCAGAATCTCCTCGGCGCTACGGACTTCAATCCAGTCACCCACTCTCATTTCGTCCTCAAACCATCGCCCCACGATGACTACCACGCGTCGGGGCATCCGTCAGACAGGATTCCCCCCCGGCACTCCTTCGTGGCGATCGACAGGACGGCATTGGTCACGGCCGCGCGGCGGCGATACCTAGAAATGGGAATGTCATCGGACCGGTATTAGACCGCAAACTGCGTTCCGAAGTAGCCGGAAGATCTGCCGGAGTACTATCGACCTAACCTGTTATAACGTTGAGATTTAGGCCGACGCACACTTTTGGCACTGAACACGGACGGGAGCAGAATGGTGTCAAATGGCTGACTTTCATCGACGGCGGGCGACAATCTCGACCTAACTGGCAGCAGGACGCACCATGAGTTGCCGGACCAAATCCACATACGAGTCCCTGTGACCGAGAAGATAGAGAAGCACCAGGAAGTACACAAGGCAGACGACCGCTGAGCCGACGGCGACAAGCGGAAGAATCGGCAAGCTTGCCTGGAGCAGATAGCTCGTGATGTAACCGCCAAGCGCTGCGGCTGCACCTGCGGCAATCGGCCCTCGAACGGCTTTCCAAACGTCCAAGCCGCTTATCGCCGTCCCGGCTCTCGCCCACGCGATCACTGGCACCGTCAGCAGCAGCATCATCGACGAAAAGCCGATCGCCACCCCCTGAGGACCAAACCTCATCCCTCCAACAGCTCCGAGGATCACCACGGGCGCGACGAGAAACGAGATATAGAGGCTTCGTCTCGCCCTTCCCGAAGAGACGAGGAACCAATTGAAGGGATTGATGAGAGCGAACGCGAGAATCGTCGGCGTCATCAACCTGAAGATAGGGACGGTGGCTCGCCACTTCGGTCCCAGCATGACGTTGACAATCTCACCCGCGAACAACGCACACGATAGCGTCGCCGGGATAGCCAAAGACAACGCGGCCGCATAACTCCGCAAGAACGCGCGGTGCAGGCGTTCCGGGTCATTCTGCAATCGTGAAAGCGACGGCAGCGCCACGCTCGCAATCGCAGAAATGAGCAAATCGGAAGGAAGACTTATCAATTGGTACGCCCTGCCGTAGAGGCCCAGCGCCTCCGGACCCCAAAAACGGCCCAAGAGCACCTTCTCTGTGTTGTACGCGACGTACACAACGAATGTGTTGAATGTGACAATCCCACCCATCGACAGCATGGATCGCAATCCGCTGTCTCGCGCGGGCAAACCGGGCCGCCACGGGAGGGCTAACCAACATCCGATTGTTGTTGCGAGGGGCAGAGCCACGGTCATCCCGACAAGCGCCCAGTACCCATAGCCACGCATCGCCATCGCAAGGCCAAGAGCCGTGCTACACAACAACGCCGCCAGCTCGATCACGGCAAGCGCGACAAACCGCATGTGGCGCTGAAGCAAGGCGTAGTGTTGAACGGACAGAGCGTTGAACAGGAACGCCGGCGCCGACACGATCGTCATCATCACAACGCGAGGATCGTGATAGAAACTCGCGATCGCAGGAGACACCACGATCATCAGTGCGGTCAATGCCATCCCAACCGCGACGTTGATCCAAAAGAGCGTTGATATCTGGGCATGCGTAATCGTGTCACGCTGAACAGTCACGGTGCTCAGACCAGCATCCCGGAACAATCCAAGGAAGCCAGTCATGGCCAACACCATGCCTTGAAGTCCGAATTCTTCCGGGCTCAACAGTCTCGCCATGAGCATCATCGTCCCAGTGCGGATCGCAAAACGACAGCTCTGCGAGACGATCGCAGTGGCGCCACCTCGAATGGATCGACCTTTCGGATCATCAATCGGTTTCGCGAGAACGTCGTCCCTCATAGGGAGGCAGCCAGGCCGGGATGACGAAATGGCAACACGTAGAATCGGTAGTATTGAAGCTTGAGGAACTGTAATCCGACATCCTGGACGCCATGCCACGTCTCAATCCAGTTGTCGGGAGTTCTCTGTCCGAACACAGGAACACAGTGGACAGCCACACCAGCCGCTCCTAGAACCGAGCGATAGACGAGCACTGACCGTCTGCTGCGAAACGCCGGTGTGATCACTGTCACTGATTCGATCTTCTCCGCGTGGATGAATCGTTCGATCTGCACTGCAGCGTTCAACGAGATCGGCTCGGCCTCCCTTATAGGAACGATCTTCAGCTCTCGCAGTCGAGCAACACGTGCCATCACGTCGACAAAACCTCTCGCGACGCTGGTGCCCTTCCCGTCCGCTGCCATATCAACGGGAACTATGACGGTTGACGTGACGCCGGCTTCGAGCAAGGCGGCGGCGCGTTCGAATAGGAGGTAGTCCCAGTCGAGATTGTCGATGAGAACCGCATCTACCCTGACTGAATCAATGGGCTCGTCGCAGACGAGGCTCGTCCCGATCGCGCGCGTCCATAGAGGCCGAGTGACGGAGCCAACCAGCACGAGGCACGCCAAGAGACTGATCCGAAACATCCATGTCGTCTTGACGTGCTCCTTCCTGGTGACGATGTACTTTGTCCACCGACGGTCCTGTGTCTTATCCACCGACGGTCTTGTCTCGAAACCATGATCGGACTGTCACGACGGCACCATACTTCACTTTCTGGGACATCTCTATCGATCGCCATCGCTTGTATGCTGCGCGCGTGTGCCAGAGCGTAAAACGGAAGATTGGCTCTGTGGTGGCACCCAGGCGGAGCTTGTACTCTTCCAACCCGGGGCTCAGATCCAAACGCACCTGATGTCGTTCGACGAGGGCGCGCACGAGAAACGAGTAGAGCGTCGTCCCTGGGCTGAAGCCTTTGGGCGACTGCCGAATGACTCCAGCCGAATGGATGTAACAGATATTCGCGTGCTCGTAGCACAGCGCGATCGCCACGGTCCGGTCCTCGAGGCGCAGGCATGCCAGGAATAACGATGAGTCACATTCAGTGACTCGGCTCGTCACTTCGGTGAGAAACGCTCTCGAGACGCTGTTTCCAAAGACCTGCCATCTCTCCCCGTTCAGTCGAAACAAATCTGGGAGAAGGGCACCAACGTCTCTGCCTCTGATGATCTCGAATTGGGCACCGGCTTTCGACGCCCCGCGAAGGTACTGCTTGACGTGATGGCGAGTCGTCGATCCCAGCGACGCCAAGAACTCGTCAAACGTGGCCGGAAGCGCTATCGCTGAGCAGTGATCGGCGATACCGCTCGTCCATGTCAGCCCGGTTCGCGAACCATGGACGATGGCCACTTTTGTGAGCGTCGCGAAAAGGCCGCTCCACAGCGGGATTCTCAGGTCCAGCACATCCCACATCTGGGACTCTTGCGCGAGGAACTCAAACAGGGATCGTGCGGCCGTCTCGCGGGCCGTGGCGGGCACAAGCGGCAGCATGTAATCGGTAATCATTCCCTCCGTTTGGCCAATCCAGTGAATGACCTTGACTCCCCACCTGCGTCTCACGAAGAGCGGCCAGATAGCCTCGAGCTCGCCATCCTTCTCTTCCGCGAGGAGGAGGAGCTTCTTCTCGGACGCTCCTTGACTTTCGAAGTACTTCCACCAACAGCGATTCCAGGCGTAGGTCTGCCCAAGGTCGTGCGGAGGACACTTCCGGAGGAACGCAGTCCATCGCTCTTGAAACGCGTCGCTGAGTAGCTCTTCAGCGGAGACGATTCGTATCAAATCTCGGTAGAACCCTTGTCGCGGATCAGCCGCGACTTGAGAAATGACCGTAACCGTCTCATCTGATCCTGACGCTGAAACCGGATCAATTCTTTCGGAACGGGACGATCCATGCGCCGCAGCCCCGCCCAGCAATAGCCAGCGGCGAGCGCAAGACCACCAGAGAAGTACGGACGGCGAGTCATCTGGTACACCGATCGGAACACTTGCCAGAGCGGATGAAATCCGAGCCGGTACGCGCGCTCACCAAGTTTGAAGCTCGCCGTGACCCTGAACCTGGCGTTGGCCGATCCCATAGGTCGATGATGGAAACAGGTCCGTCCAGGAAACGTGCGGGTCCGCCATCCACGCATGCGCGCAGTGAGAACCGCCACCACATCGATGCCACCGCCCTGGAGCGGGATATAGCCGCCGATCTCCTCAAAGCACTGCCGGCGAAAGAGCTGGCACGCACCGGACACATGATCCAGGCTGCTGAACCGGGAATCGTATGTCCCGCTACCTTCGGTAAACGGCGTTCCCCCGAGCCCTAAGCGCGGGTCATCAGCAAACTTCTGAAGCAGAAACTCAAAATAGTCGGCCTCGAAGGAGATGTCCGCGTCGAGGCTTGCAATGATGTCATACGCCACGTCACGGACTTGTGCGACTCCGGCATTGAACGATCCCACTTTGCCAGCGAAATCGCGGGCCTCCCGGGAGGGCATCTTCACGAAATGTATCCACGAGTGCGCTGCGGCCGCGCGCGACGCAATCTCATCGGTCCGATCCGTCGATCCATCACTGACGAGCACCCATCGAAGCGGTCGAACAGTCTGGCCAACGACGGAATCGATCGTGCGCTGCAGGAAAGCCTCTTCGTTTCGCGCTGGCGTGATGAGGACGTAGTTCATGCGTTCGTGTTACCAGGGGCTATCGAAACAGACGCCTTCGAGGAGAGCCGCCCCAGCAAGTGCGACAGCGCCTTGAACATCGTCCCCTGGCCCCAATGCAGCATCGGCGTCTTGACGATGATCCATCCGAGATCGCGATAGAAGAAGTGTCCGTCAGGATCCTGCATGTGCTCGATCGTCCAACGCGCAACGTTCTCGGCGAGAGGAAGAGCGTCTTCGTCCAGCTCCGAAAACAGCGTCAACGTATCGATCGCCTGCGCGGCACACTGGATGTCGGTGGGATACGTGTGGTTGTCATAGTATTTCGGCCGGCCGTCTGCCTCGAAGAAGTGCCGCTTGAAGTACTCGAACCCGAGGCGCAAGGTATGGTCGAAATCCCTGTCCCCGGTTGCGTCGATATAGCGCTTGAGGCAATCGAGATTATAGCCGGTGTGAAAATTGTCGTTCCACTGATACTTCGGTGCGGCCCCGTACATCCACGCGCCATCTGAAGCCTGACGCGAGCAGCTGTACACCATCGCTTCGCGGGCTGCGTCCAGAGCGTCCCGTCTACCAGTCAGCTTCGCCGCCTGCGCGAGAAACGCCCCCGCCAGCATGTTTGAGTTGTGGATAGAGTTCTGCTTGAAAGCGACGTAGCTGATGCAAGTGCCCTTCTCCGTCTTCTCGCGGGGCAGGTTCAGCAACCAGTCTCCAATGCTGTCGATGATGTCCAAATAGCGGCGCTCGCCAAAGGTCTCATGCGCTTCGATGAACGCCTGGCCGATCAGCGTTGTCCACGGAACGATCGGCTCGAGAGCCGGAGTCTTGCCCCCTCGCGTACAAAACGGAAAATGATTGCCCCAGGCGAATTGAGGGTAGAAAGGCGATTTGTTGTGAATCAACCAATCGAGACAGTCTTTGGCCCGTTCTGCGTAGCTCGCATCGCCGGTATTCCTGTACATCTTGACGTAGCCCCACGCCATATACCCTTTTCCCTTGGTGGAGACGTGAGGCTTGATGCCAAGGAATGGCCGCAAGTTGAAAGGAGCTCGGTAGACAGCCTGCTGAAGAATCCTCTCAAGTATCAGGACGTCAAAGGTGAGCGGATGAAGAAATGAGAGATTGCCATCGCCGGGATCGTACGCGCAATACCGATGTCGCTCGACCCAACCGGTGAGGCCTTCGATACTTTGCGCAAGTACCGCGGGCATGCTCTTCGTCGCCGGTCGTGTCACACGCCTTGCTCGGCAGGGTTCTTGAACTCGAACGCCTTTCTGGCGCTTCGGATGCCCAGGCTCACACGATCCATGTGCCGATCAAATGTCGCGCGAACGCCTTGTCGTCGCCGGCGAAAACGCAGGTCTTCTCAGGCAACAGAGCAACAGATAGACGAGCACAATCGCTTATGGACGAAGGCAGCGCCTTCCGTGCCTCGTCGAGCGTGCTGAATCGATCCTTCAACAACAGACGCCGCCTTCGGAATCGAGCGCGAGCACGTCTGCGTTGAACACGAGTTTCCCACTGTGCCCGACGATCCCGCGCGCCATGGCATCACAGATCTGCGCCGCCTTTCGCAGAATGTCTCCAAACGACCGAGAACGAGTTGGTTTCCTTCTTCCAGAAGGTTCGTACGAGAAGACTCCGCAGTATCAAGAAATGTCCGGCCGGGCCCACACTGTAGATCACGGTGCGAACGTGTTCCGTTTCATGAGTGCAAGGAACGTTGCCTGGACTTCTCTGTCGCTGCGAGACCACGATCCAGTGTCATTGCCATCGGTCCCTTGGAACATGAAAGAACAGCTCCCGGGAGTGTTTCACGCTCCGTATGAAGTCCGGTGCCAGTCGGCCACAGTACGCATGGCCGCACGAGGCAACATCGCCCAGATACGACTGAATCGCCTGCATCTTCCTGAGGCCGGCTGCGTCGTCCGCGAGAGCCACCGCGTTGGCCCAGTCGACACGCCGGATAGCGCGCAGTGGCATCTTGACCCAGAACCACACGCAGTAGTGATAGAGCTCGGCGTTCACCCCGGCGTGGCGCATCGCGCTCCGCGTCAGATGCTCGGCCGCTATGTGGTCTGGCCATGCTTCGAATGGGTTCGTCGTAAACACTCGTCGCGGCTTGATTCTCGAAATCAAGGCGGCCAGCCGTTGGCTTGCGCCCTCAAATGTGGCATTGCCGGGATGCGGCAATTCACCGTCACGCAAGCGCAGAAAGTGAAGATTGGTCTCGGCAACGCCCAGGACTTCTGCGGCTCGTCTCGCTGTCCTCTCCCTGGCCGACGAGAGCTCCGACTCGTCGATGTCGCAGCAACCGCGATGTGACGCATTGCCGGAAGTCAGAAAGACAATGTGGACCGATAGTCTCAGGTCCCGGGTCATAGCATTCGCCTCTGTCGTAGCAGCGACCAAGGTACCTGCGCCAAACGTTTCATCGTCTGGATGCGGAGCGACGATGAGGATTTCGCCGGTAACAGGGAGCCGCGCAGACACCAGTCCCGCTAATGTTCGAAATATCGTTCGCCGCACGCGATAGACTTGCCGACCTAGTCCGAACATGCTGAACGACTACTGGCTCACCGTCGCCGCCGACGGCAAATCACCGGCTGACCGAGCGGGCCTGAACTCGAAGTTGGCCTCGTCGTACTGGTGAACTAACGTGTACCCTCGGGAGCGGAGGAACTCGACGACTTCGGCCACGCTGGTGTTCATCGGCTTGAGCAACTCGTCCTCCAACTCGATGAAGAGAATTGGCGCGTAGCGGTCGAGGGTCTCCCGTGCCCCTTTGAGCACAAGCAGCTCGGCGCCCTCTACATCGATCTTCACGACGTCCACTCGCGAGAGCCCAGCGTCCCTCACGATATCGTCCAGGGCCTTGCCTCGCACGCGGTGGCTGACGCCCACAGGCCCATGCTCTTCGGAGTTCGCCTTTGAGATCGATCCTTTTCCGGAGTTCGACGCAGGCCCTGCGAACAGATCGAGAGTTGCCTCACAGTCGTAACACGCACAAGGGACGACGGTGATCGAAGTCGCTCCGCTCGCATCGATATTCTTGCGCAACTTTTCGACGGTACCAGGATTGGGCTCAATCGCCACCACGCGACCAGCCGTGCCAACTGCAGCGGCGGCCTTCAGTGAGTAATACCCGATGTGAGCCCCAATATCGACAAACGTCGCACCGCTAGACAAACACTCTTCGATGGCCCTTGGCGCCGCCTCCCACACACCAGTCTCCATGATCACACGCGAGACAAGATCATTCGGGTCGAGGAGCATTCTCATCCCTGGCTCGACCTCCACCCACACTGGAACGAGAGGTTCCAGGAATGGTCTCACACGCGTGGGCAACCCGAGACCTCGTCGAAAGGGCCAGAATGCCGTCCACTGACGTTTTATCCAGTAGTACGCTCGGGTCCGCGCATCCGCGCTCATGGTGGCTCGTGCAATAACAATCATGAGCGGGATGACGATAACGACAACGATGAACGGATGCTCAAGCCTCATGCAGCGTTCCTACTCTGTCTTTCTTGCGAGAGGCCCTGTGACCGTTGACAAAGGCAATTGTGTAGACGACCACAAACAGCCCGTGTACGGCGTAAGCGAAGAGTCGCGCCGATGCCAAGCCAAACGCGGCCCATCCTGCCAAGAAGATGTTCATGCCCAGGAAGACGAGCGCCCACGCCAGGTTCGATGAAAAGCCAAGCCACATATGTCCGCGCGCCGACATGACTTGTCCTACGGGCATCACCAGCGCGAGGAGACCGGCGTTGATGAGCACGACTGATAAGGTTGGCCACGACGCCTGGAAGCCGCTGCCGTACGTCATCATGATGTACGGACTTAACAAACAGCCGACTCCCACGACGGGCAGCGCCACTGCGGCATTCATTCTCACGGACATCTTGAGGAGACTCACTGCACCACGGTTGTCGTTTGCTCCGAGACGTTCAGCGAGCATAGGCAGTGAGACGCTGTTGACAACGTAGGGAAGCCATATCAGTGCGTTGAACCACTGGTTCGCAGCGTTGAAGACACCCATCTCCGCGAATCCGTTGGGTTGCCGCACGAGCATCGCGGCCGCAAGCCAGTTCACACCGCTGATAAGAACCTGAGTGAGGACGGCGGGTACAGAAAACTTCCAAAGCGTTGGAAGCTCGTCCATACACGAGAAGTACGAGATTGGGACGCCATTGCTCTTCGCCACACGCCGAAGCGCCAGAAAGTTCAAGTAGCATCCAATCGCCTGTCCCAGACTCGTGCCCACGACAATTCCTGCCACACCAAACCAGTACGCGCTGATAACGGTAAGAGGAAAACTGAGAACGCCGGTCAACAAATTGATTCGCGCAACGCTCTTGAAGGCCTCGAATCCGGAGAGAGCGCCGGTTTGCGCGCCGTTGACGCCGCTGAGAAGAAGCAGGAAGGAGCTGAGCTGAAGCGAGCCGGTGAGCGAAGGTGCCGAGAGCGCGTGTTCGCTCAACCACGAGCTGCCCAGCGCCAGCAGCGCAGCCAAGGCGCAACCAGCCACCCATGACACGCCGCTCGAGAGCGCGATGACCTTTCCCGCCCTCGTCGGGTCAGTCGTACGCAACTCACCGATGAATTTCGCCGCGGTGGTCCCCATGCCAAAGCCCGCAAGGGTACCGAACATCCCAACGGTGCTCTGTATGATTCCCCACTCACCGTAGTGCATCTTACCAAGAATGCGGGCAGCCAGAATCGCGGACGCTAACGCCAACGCGCGAGAACCGATTGTTCCAGCCAATGCCCAGAACGTACCGCGCACGAGTCGCTTCCCAATCGCGCTCGACTCGACGCGCGCCAACCATTCACGAGCGAAACTGGGCGCGGACGCCTGGAGTCGTGTCCTGATGCTCACGGGTGTTACAGCGTTGGCTCTGACAACTCTTATGAGGAAATGGTCGAGTGAAGCTGACCGTTGGACCCGGATACCCGAACCGCGTTTTCATAGAATCGCTCGTGCCGCGCGGCAAGCGCATCGAGCGAGAATCTGTCAACAACATCTGCTCGACCACAATCCCCCATGGCGGTTCGCAGATGTGTATCCTGCAGCACCTCAGCGATTCGCTGTGCGAGTTCATGGGTACTCCCTTTCGGAACCAAGTACCCTGTGATCCCGTGACGGAGCGCTTCCGATACGCCTCCGACGTCATAGGCAATCACGACCCTCTTCATCGCCTGCGCCTCTAAGAGCACTCGGCCGAGTCCCTCTGCGTAGGTTGGAAAGACCACCACCCAGCAGGCGCCGTACCAGTCCCGCAACTGGCTGGCGCTGACCTGTCCCATGAGAGCAACGTGCGCTCGAACTCCCTCGTCGTTCGCCGCGCGATCGATCGCTTTCACGAGACTGTCACTCTCGACCCGCCCCACGCACACGAGATCGGCGTCGACACCCTTGCGACGCAACTGACCCAACGCGTATACAGCATCCAGATGCCCTTTGCCCTCGATGACACGCGACGGCAACAGAATCAGAGGCCGTTCGGTCTGTGGTTGCAGCGGAGCCGCGCATTGCGGGTTGAAGAAATCGGTGTCGATCCCATCCGAGAGGTTTGTGAAGCTCCTTTGGAGCGACTCAGGCACACCCACGCCTGAGACTCCGCCCACGGCTCGGGCGGCCTTCACTTGAGCGCGCACCAGAGGTTGCTCGAGTCTCCCGTTCTCGAAGTGATTCACGACAACGAATGGGATCGCCGCGTCGATCAGATAGTTCTGAACCTGTCTGGAGTCTGGGCTGAGCCAATGAAAGACGGCCAGGTTCACACCAAAATCATGAAGGACGGATAACAAGAGATCGTGTCGAACGAACGGTGTTCGAAGGGCGAGCTGTCTGGCCCGACTCCACACGCGTTGCAGCCGCGTCGTCGGACGCCACGCACTCTCTGCCTCAATTGAGGGAACCCAAATCAACTCGCCGCGCCCCACACGTTCCGTCACGATACCGGCCGGATCCGCGCTGCTCTTCAGGTACATCTGGACAATCCGCATGTGGTTCCGGTCCAACAACCGTCTGTTCAGATCTCCGAGATATCGTTCCATGCCGCCGGCAGTGACACTCCGGTACATGTGAGCAAACCTGAAGAGTGTGAAGCCATCGAGGGCCGTCGAAGACGGCGCCTCGCGCAGGGCGTCGTGCGGCGCAGTCACTTGCGAATGATGAATCGGTCCAGAACGAGGAGGTCCACACCAGTGCCGAAGAACACGCGAATCGCGTCGCGGGGACTGCAGACAATGGGCTCGCGAAATGCATTGAACGACGTATTCGCGACGACTGACACGCCCGTCGCTTCACCGAACGCCTGAAGCAGCCGACGAAATCGGGCGGGCGCCTCGCTGCCCGCGGTGTGAACTCGAACCGCCGCGTTCGGTCGCGGGAGCACGTGACGAAACGAGTCATTCTTGGGGATGTAGTCGTATTCCATGAAGCACGCGGCCTGCGGACCGTCGAAGGACTCACGAACTGAGCTTTCGAGTCCGCTCAACGCATAGCCACGCCATGGCTCCCGCTGCTTCAAGAACAGGTTCAGGTTGTCCAAGACGTACCGAGCGAGGGGGTTCGCCAGGATTGATCGGCCTCCAAGCGCCCTCGGACCCCATTCCATTCCGCCTTCGAACCAACCCACAAGACGACCGCTGACAAGACCTTCCACACCCGCTTCGATAACCTCGTCGTCGGACGCCCATTCATACTTGAGCTTGCAGTTATCCAGCGTCGCCTTGATTTCCTCTGGACTGTATGACGGTCCCAGGAAGGCTTTGACGGCGACCCGCTTGGGGCGAATCCCGAGTGCGGCGCCGATAGCCAAACCTGCATTCCCTGGATTGATAGGAATGAAGACGTTGCCAAAAAGGCCGGACGTTTTCACTCTTGTGTTGAGATAGCTGTTGAAAAACAGGCTGCCACCCAGACAGATCTCGCTTTGCGCGGGATGCTGACGCTTCACGTCACGCAGCAGCTCGATGAGCAGATCGCCGATCCGCGACTGTAATGCGGCCGCGACCGCGGCATGTGAATCGATGGATCCGCCGCGCCATTCTTCGATACGTGCTCGCCAACCATTCTGGAGCTCCAGGCGATCTGCTTTGAGCTCGAACAGTCTCTCGACCCGACTGTCTCTGTGAGCGGGATTGAGGCGAGCCAATGCTTCCATGCGCTGCTCCCGGCCTCCGGTTGCGAACCCAAACAGCGCTGCGCACTGAGAATACAGATCGGCGAACCCGGGCCCCTCCCACGGCCACTGGACCCGGGTCACGGTTGTTCCGTGACCCTCCCACACACTGAGATGAGGTCCTTCATGGTCGCAGACGACCACGAGGGCAGAATCGAATTGCGATGGAAGGAACGATGCACACGCGTGCGCGAAATGGTGCTCGAGGTGGGCGAGCTCCTTGGTTCCCTCCGCCATGAACGTTTCGGCCACCGCAAAGCCGTCGAGATCCTTTCTCTCTCGACCGACGACCCGAAGGAGCTCATCGAGGGCTTCATCAGGTAGCCCTGCGGGGTTGACGCCGGCTGCCGCGACGCGCGTGATGCGCTCTTGTTCACACACACCAAGGATGCCGGCCTCGGTACACAGGCTCACACACGCATTTCGCGTCATACCTCCCAGGCCGGCCCAGAGGGTCACCGCGGGATCCAATGGACGTGGAGACAGCGGACCTCAGTGAGGTTCATCGGGGTCTCTGAAGCTGTTGACGGGATTGCTGGAACAGAAGTGGGCGATTGCTCGGGCTATTGCTCAATCAGAGGAGGCTTCGGGACGCAACACCTCAGGCGGGTTGTCTCGAACACGTCAGCGAGAAATCCTGCGACGCGGTGGTAGCGACGTCACAGGACCTGACACTCTAACCGAGTTATTCGCCGCCCGAACTCGAGATTCTTAGGTTCTGCGGCGAGCTGGGCACAGACGACGACACCCCGCTACTACCAGATTGCAGTGGATGCGGATAGGCGTACGGAACGTAGTACAGCGACCACGTATTCGTCGACGTGCACTTGTAGAATTGACCGTCGGCGCCGGAGCGACGGCTATTCCATTCTCCCTGATCGGTTGCCCAGTATCCGACCCCAGTCGTGCAGGTTGACGGCCGGTTTGCGAGCGGCCCCTCGCCTACGCCAACCGTCCCAGTGAAGGATGCGGTGTAGGCAAAGTAGTCGCGGTTGGCCTGAATGTGTTTGAACGAGTAGGGATCGTTGACCAGCTGATGGCCAATTTCACCGTTCGGCCCGGTGTTTCGCCACTGGTACGAGGGTCCTGGAATCTGGACCGACGCTGGGGTCGACCACGGCGATCCCCAGTAACTCTGGTCGCCCAGTGCCCCGACCTGATCCCGACACAGGCGGCCGCTTTGCCCCGAGACGTTGCTATCAACGAATCGCGTGCCGTTGCAGAGTCCCCACGTAATCGTGGTGTCGTAGGACCGCTCGTTGTCCACGTCAATCGTGTCGGTGCCGCTGTGATCTTCGTTAAACGTATTGTGAAAGATCATGTGCGTCCCGGCCCGCATGAAGAACGGATGGTAGAAGCCGGGTACCGGCACGACCGACCCATAATTCTGGAGTGTCGTCGAGTTGTTGTAGATCTCCACGAGACGTGTGCCGCGTGTGTTGTTACCAGCTGAATGTGCTTCGAAGTACGAATTGATGATTGAATTGAAACGCGCGACGAAGCGTCCGCCCGTATTCGAATCGGCAAAATTGCACAGGACGCCGCTGTTGCCTTGCGGACAATTGGTGACAGCAAACGCGTTGTCCTCGATGTACACCGCGTGGGCGGTGCCGAGATCCAGCGGTTCAGCCCATCGATCGGACCCGCCGGTCGAATAGTTCTCACCAAAAACCACAACGCGGCAGTTGGTCATGGTGTTGTTATCGATGAGCCCTTCTGAAGGTCTATTCGACCGCGTGCCGTTCAACGAGCCAACAATCTGGATGCAAAACTGCCAGCCTGGCTCCGTGATCGTGTTGTGGTCGAAACGGAAGCCGCGCGAGTCATCCACGTACATCGTTCCGCCGCCGAGCGTAAACGTGAACCCGGTGACGCGACTCCCTGAAGTCCTGAGGCTGAATCCATTTCCCGAGATCACCGTGGACCCTGCGCCGGCTCCCTGAACGGTGATGTCCTTGTTCTGGATGGTCACAGAGGACGACCACGAGGCGCTGCACGCGGGCACCAGGACACGATCGCCCGTCACCGCCGAATTGACTGCGCTCTGAACGCTGGTCTGAGAACAACCCCCAGAGTTGATGTCACTCGCCAACGCGAGACCAGGTGACAAAACGACGAACCCTGATACCAAGAGCCTGATAATCATGTAGCTGCTCCAGAGACGCAAAGACTCCCCAGCCTTGAGCCTTGACGGACGTAAGTTCTGGGGTTGGAGGTCCTGACGGCCATGCCTTGTCGCAAGAGTCTTGCCAGCGATGCGTCCCGGCCGTTCTGTGGCCAATAATCCTCGAGAAGGGGCTCTGACAGCGCCCTCATTCGCCTCGATCCAGCGAATTTTGTAAGGCAGATTTCGTTTCAGATTGTACTCGCGTTCAGTCGCGATCCCGCCTCAGAACACGTGCCACTCCCAGAATCTCGGGCGGAAACCGCCGTGACTTGAGACCCATTTTCGACACTCACTGTCGGCCGACCGGCATTCGAGCGGAATGGGCTAGTCAGTCGACGGCGCCCTGACCGCGGCCGCCCCCACGGCTCGATATCTGACTTCGGAGACTGTCGGGCAATCAAACGGCCTCGGAAAAAAGTGCCAGACACAGGCGGCAGGCTAGTCCAGCGTGAACTCGGCTCGCCAGTCCTCGTCGTCCTGAAACGCCGGCTGCTCCGCCTTGTCCAAAACGAAGTCCCCCACGACGAGACAGTCCATCTCCGTTCTCATGAAGCAGCGGTAGGCATCTTCCGGAGTGCAGACGATCGGCTCGCCGCGGACGTTGAAGCTGGTGTTGACGATGACTCCGCAGCCGGTCAGCTGCTTGAATTCGTAAATAAGCTGCCAATACCGGGGATTGACGTCCCGATTGACTGTCTGCACTCGAGCTGAATAGTCGACATGCGTGACTGCCGGCAGCGTCGAACGCTGAAAGTAGAGTCGCTCGTACAGCTCCAAGTCGGCATAGTTCGTCGGCAGCGGCACGCGCTTCTCCTCGTTGACCGGAACCACGAGCAGCATGTAAGGCGACGGACGGTCCAGTTCGAAATGATCCTGAACATCCTCCTCGAGGACGGTCGGTGCAAATGGGCGAAAGCCTTCGCGGAACTTGATCTTCAAGTTCAGCTTCTTCTGCATATCAGGATTGCGCGCGTCGCCCAGGATGCTGCGTCCGCCGAGTGCTCTCGGCCCGAACTCCATTCGGCCTTGGAACCAGCCGACGACCTTGCCGGCAGCCAGCTTGGCGGCGACCTCTCGTGCCAACTCACAGAGGTCCGAGTACTGGTGAGCGACGGCGCCATACCGACCGATGGTGCGTTCGATCGCTCGCGTCGAGAATTCCGGACCAAGGAATGAACCGCGCATCGCATCCCGTCCATTCAGGGGTCGCCGCTCCTTCTGGTCGTGAATATGCCACACCGCGTACGCCGCTCCGAGCGCGCCGCCCGCATCGCCAGCGGCAGGCTGAATCCAGATGTCGTCAAAGAGACCAGCGCTGAGGATTTTCCCGTTCGCCACGCAGTTCAGCGCCACACCGCCGGCCAGCACGAGATATCGGCTCTGGGTCAACTTCTTTGCCGACCGGCAGAGCTTGAGGACGATCTCTTCAGTGACCTGCTGAATCGCAAGCGCCATGTTCATGTACGCCTGCGAAATGGCCGACTCGGCTGGTCGCCGGGGGAGTTGGAAGAGCTCCTCCCACTTCTGCTCGTTGACCATCGTCAGGCCGGTCGCGTAGTCGAAATACTCCATGTTTAGGAGGATTGAGCCGTCGTCCCTGATATCCACCAAGTGACTGACAATCTTTCGAACGAACTCGCTCGTCTGCTCTGCCTGGGCGTTGCCATAGGGCGCGAGCCCCATCAATTTGTACTCGCCGCTGTTCACACGGAATCCGGTGTAGTAGGTAAAGGCCGAGTACAGCAAGCCGACCGAGTGGGGAAACATCAACTCGCGAAAAACAGTGATGTCCTTGTCACGACCATGGCCGATCGTCGCCGTCGCCCATTCGCCCACGCCGTCGATGGTCAGGATCGCTGCGTCGGCGAAGGGTGAGGGATAGTACGCGCTTGCCGCGTGAGACAGGTGATGTTCCGGAAAGAATAGCGGGTGCTGCCCCTTGCCCAGCTCGGCGAGATGCTCGCGAAGAAGTTTCTTCATGAACACCTTTTCTTTAATCCAGACCGGTACGGCCGCCGAGAAACTTTTCAAGCCTCGTGGAGCGAACGCATCGTATGTCTCCAATAAGCGCTCGAACTTCAGGAACGGCTTGTCGTAGAAGGCGACGGCCTGCACGTCTCCGTACTTCAGACCTGCCTCTTCGAGGACGTAACGAGCCGCGTTCACGGGAAATGAGGAGTCGTGCCGTTTGCGGGTAAAGCGCTCTTCCTGCGCGGCAGCGACGATGTCGCCGTCGACCAGCACCGCAGCTGCGCTATCGTGGTAGTACGCGGAGATACCGAGTATCGCGTGTTTCATAACCCCTCGACGCAATCCCATCGTTCGTGAGCTCGCCTGTGAATGATCCGCCGTGAGTTGGCAGCTGTCCTGCGGAGTGGAGCGCACGGACAGGCGCCATCATCAAAACAGCGTATAGATAAAGGGAGCGATCGCGGAACCGCCCGTCAAGACAATCAGCGCCCCGAAGGCGAGGAGAATGACGACAATTGGCACCAGCCAGTACTTCTTGCGGGCTCCAAAGAAGCCAAACAACTCCCTGAGAAACTCCATCGGTGCTCCTTTTCAACGATTCGGGACTGCGGCGATTGATCGGTCACGCACCCGGACAATGGAGGCGGACAGCCATCCAGATCGCCTGCGTCCACTCAATACGGCATCTCCATATCACGTGCGACGTATGTATGGTCTCGTGTGACCATGACGGAGTCATGGCCGCCTTTGAACGCTTTCAGTTTCATCGTGTCGGCGCCCATCATTCTCCTCACGAGTCCGATCGGTGTGATCACGACAAAGAAGATGACCGACAAAACGACTCGCGACATGACTTCACCGAGCAGCTGAGAGAACGCGAACCATATCACCGCGACAGGGCGAAACAGTTGTGGCGCGACCATGTTCGCGACTTGCGCAGCCACCGCGGCAACGAGATAGCCATCCCGCCTCGCGATCACCCGCACCAACAACAGGATGAGCACGAGCGCCATTCCAGTATCTTTCGCCTGTTCCTTGGTCGCATCGCCGCGAACGACCCGCGTCCAGAATGACATCATGATTGACACGGCTCCTTTGTCTTTGTCCTCAAGCGTAGACAGATCACACCTCGCTCACGTCGGGCACGGATGCAAGATGACCGACGAGCTGTCGCAATATCGCCACGTACTTCTGTTTCTCGCTGCTCCACGACATCCGTGCCTGGGCCGCTGGCAGCCGTTTGCAGAACTGTTCGAGACGACGAGGGTCATCCGCGATCTCGTCCAGAATCCGCGCGAGCGCCGCTGCATCCCCGGGAGGATAGAACATGCACTCGTCCGGCCGAAGGTAGAAGGAGATTGCTGTGCTGTTGACGGTGACGGACGGAAGCCCGATGCAGGTGTACTCAATCAATTTGAGGGGCAGCGCGAAGTCGGAGATCGGCGTGATATCCAACGGCACCAGGCCCACATGACAATCCGATAGGACACTGGGAATCTCGTGCAGCGGATAGACCCGGTTGACGAAGTCAACGATATCCCCGACTCCACACGTTTGAATGAGCCTCTTGAGGGTCTCGCTGAAGTCCCCTTCCCCGATGATTCGCACGCGAATCCTGTCTCGCCGTCGCACCTGACTGACCGCCTGAACGAGGGTCCGCAGCCCATATCGTTCCAGGATCGTCCCATGAAACACAAACCGAACGGCTCCCTCGATTGGCGGATACGTCATCGGCTTGAACAACCGATCGTCGGCGAAGTTGGCGATCACGTCGATGGTGTCCGGTCGGTAGCCGTGCCGCATGAGCACGCCATCCCGAACCGGATTGTTGACGGTGACCGTACGAGTCGCAAAACCCACACTCAGCTTTTCGAGCATCAGGAGGACTCGGTACACAACGCTTCGCGTATCGCCTCCGTACTTGGCACCAAACGTTTCGGGCATCGGGTCGTGAATATCCAGAATGATCTTGGCCCCGAGGAGCTTCGGGATGAGCACCGAGAACACCAGCACGTCGGGCATGTTGTTCACGTGAACGACCGGATAGCGCCGGCTCGCAAACAAGCGCGTCGAGGTAAAGACACACTTCAGAAAGAACGCCAAATAGGCCCACAGGTATCCGATACGCGATCGACCACGATAGCGCTCCTGATTGAAGCGAATGACTCGGACACCACGAACGATTTCCTCTGCCGGTTGACCTGCGCGGCGGAGCGCGATGAAATCCACCTCGAAGCCCGCCTCGACGGCCGCCTCGGCGGCGCGCATGACTCTCGGGTCCGACTCATAGTTCGTGTACGCAACCATCAGGATTGCGGGCGAACGTTTGTTGACAGTCCGAGTCTTGTCGTGGGACATCGTCGTTGTGGCCGAGACGACGGCTAGTCTGGTCTGTTGAAGAATGAATGGATACAGGTCACCACGTACCGCGCTTGCTCCTCGGTCAACTCGGGATAGATGGGAAGCGCAAGAGTGTGCGACGCAGCCGCCTCGCTCTCGGGAAAGTCCCCAGCTCGATAACCAAGGTTTGCGAAACACGCTTGCATGTGCATCGGGACCGGATAGTAAATCTCCGTACCGATACCATCTTTTTGAAGGGCGGTCCTCAATTCATCGCGCGGCGATACACGGATGACATATTGATTAAAGACGTGCCGGTCCGTCACGGCCGCCGGCACGACCACATGTGGCGCGTCGGTGCCTGTCTCCGGTCGTCCTGCTTCTTGCCATCCACGCGTATCGCACACCCTCAACCCGGACTCCGCGAAGAGGTGGTTGTACCGCTCCGCGTTCCGCCGACGACCTTCCGTCCATCCATCGAGGTGCGGAAGCTTGCTCGACACGATGGCGCCCTGTAGAGCATCGAGGCGGAAATTGCCGCCAACGACGTGGTGGTAATACTTCGGCTTGGATCCATGCGCACGCAGGATGCTCACCTTCTCGGCACGCGCCGGATCGTTGGTGACGACCATGCCCGCGTCGCCGGCAGCACCGAGGTTCTTCGACGGGAAGAACGAGAAGCAGCCATACTCGCCCATCGTGCCGCACCGTCGACCCTGATACTCGGCGCCGATCGCCTGCGCGGCGTCCTCGATGACGACCACGTGGTGCGCCGCGGCGATCTCCATGATCGCGTGCATGTCCGCCGCTTGTCCGTACAAATGGACCGGGATGAACGCCTTGGTCCGTGCGGTGATTTTCGCAGCGACCTGGCTCGCGTCGATGTTGTACGTCACGGGGTCGATGTCGACAAACACTGGCGTCGCACCCAGTCGCGTGATCGCTCCGACCGTGGCGAAGAACGTATACGGGGTCGTGATGACCTCGTCGCCCGGGCCGACGCCCTCCGCCATGAGGCAGACAAGTAACGCGTCGCTGCCTGACGAGACCCCAATGGCGTGCGGCGATCCGCAGTACTTGGCAATCGCCTCTTCACATTTCTGAACATGGGGCCCCAAGATGAAGTGCTGGGACTCCATGACGTCACGCAGCGCCAGTTCGATCTCGGGTCGTATCGTTTCGTACTGCGCTTTCAGATCGAGCAACGGTACCTTCATGACATCACCGCTTCCGTCTTGAACGTTCGATAGGATTTCGTCCCTTTGTTGAGCGCAGCAGGTAGCGCGTCTTCCTCTGGCAAGTCGAGGCATCCGAGGCTGCCATCTGGCCTGACGACGTATCGGTACCCGCTCTCAGGGCATCGCATGACTCCTTCAGCGTCGGCAGCGCCCAGACGATGGCCATGGCGACTCATCCACCCGGCCTGACGCGCGGGATTGCCCATCATCAACGCGTAATCCGGGACATCCTTGGTGACGACGGCGCCAGCACCGATGAACGCATACCGGCCGACGATCGTGCCGCACACGATCGTCGCGTTTGCGCCAATCGTGCACCCTCGCTTCAGCACCGTGGTCTCATACAGCGAATGGCGATTGACCTGCGAGCGGGGATTCGTCACGTTCGTCAAGACACACGAAGGACCGAGAAACACGTCGTCCTCGACAACCACACCGGAGTACACCGCCACATTGTTCTGAATCTTGACGTTGTTACCAATGAGCGTCGCGCCGTCGACGTTGACGTTCTGGCCAATGACGCATCGCTGCCCGATCTTGGCGCCCTTCATCACGTGTGAGAAGTGCCAGATCTTGGTCCCCGCGCCCACCTCGGCGCCGTCGTCGACGTACGCAGACTCATGCGCGAAATACGTCTGTGAGGCCGCCGCACCGGATGGAACCTCCATCTGAACCGGAGTCTTGCTGAAGAGTGACCGTTGACACGCGTCCAGGATTCTCAGTACTCCCAGACCTTCGACGCCATCCGTGCGCGGGCGCGTGCGACAGCGAACGGACTCGAGGAAGTGCAGGCACTCCTGCTTCAACGGTTCCGCCCTTTCGATGTCGACGGCCTGGCCTGCCGCTTTGATTGCCGTCGGGACGCGGTTCTTCCACTCGACTCGGTGAGGATAGAGCACCAGCTTCTCTTCTGCGGCGTCGTCGAACACGGCCATCTGTTCCGATCCGACGACGACAAGGCGTTGCTCCTTCACCGGGTGCAGCCAGCTCACAAAGATGTGCGCACGGACACCGCTCGCGAACTCGAACTCGCTCAGCGTGACGTCATAGACGTCGGGATTGAGATACGCTCCTCCCTGAGCCGCGACGCGAACAGGGCTCTCGTCGAGCAGCGCCAGGATCACTGAGATGTCGTGAGGGGCGAAGCTCCAGAGGATGTTCTCCTCGGATCGAATCTTTCCGATATTGAGACGATTCGAATAGATGTAGTTGATCTTGCCGAGCGCGCCCTGCTGGATCAGCGCCTTCAATGTGATAACGGCGGGGTGGTATCGAAGGATGTGCCCCACCATCAGGACTCGGCCCTGCTCGTGAGCGATTGTGACGAGCGCTTCCCCCTGCGCAACCTCCGTCGACAAGGGCTTCTCGACAAACACATCTTTGCCGGCGGCCATCGCCGCCTTGGCGATGTCGAAGTGCGTGACCGCCGGCGTCGCGATAGCTACCGCCGCAATCGCCGGATCGGCCAGCACGGCCCGGTAGTCGCGAATAAACGGGACCGCGGGGTAATCCTTCTTGCACAGCGCCTCCGCAGCGTCGCTCGAGTCGCACACCGCGGCCAATGCGTTCAACTCGTGAAAGTTGCGGACGAGATTCCGCCCCCACGTCCCCATGCCGATGACCGCGACGCGTGGCGAGGACTCGCTCGTAGTGCCTGACGTCATTCCATTCTTCTCCTTCTGCGATCGCTTCACTTCACCTGTCAGTGGTCAACCGTCGACGCACTTCGAAGAATGCCCGTCTCGATGAGCCACGTCGTCGAGTCACGGCCGGTCTTCGCTGAAAACCTCAATGCGCTTGCGCTATCAGGGGTGCCGCGTCATCGCACGAAGTCGCGAGCCAACGCCTTTGGCATAAAAGATGTCGTGGCCACCGTCTATCTTCGTGCGAATGTCGTCGCTGGAGTCCCGCTCACCAAGTGTGATCCTCTTGAGACTCAACAGATTTCGCGCGCCGTTCAACGTGCCCCATTTCGTCGTGACCGCGATGTCATAGTTCGTCTCGCGCAACACGTCAGACGTGGCGGCGGAGAATCGTCCGTACGGATACGAAAACATGGTGATGGGAGAACCGAGCAGGGTCTTCAATGATTCAGCTGATTCACGCGCCTGCCTTCGCATCTCCGGCAAGGACAACTCGGCCATGCTCGCGTGACTCACGGAATGGGATCCAAAATCCACAAGGCCACTCCGTGCGAGCTCAGTCAGCTGACCGGGAGTCATGATCGACCTTTTGACGTAGTCCGCCCTGTGTGAATCCCATTCGTTGTGCCCACCAAGATGACCGGACGGGACAAACATGGTGCATGGCACCGAGTACTTCCTGAGAATCGGCTGCGCGGCTTCATAGAAATCCCCATACGCATCGTCGAACGTCACCATGACGCTCCGTTCGCGATTCGTCGCGCTCTCGTCCAGAACCGTGCGGATGTCCCGGAGTCTCGCGATCCGGTAGTGGCCTGCAAGGAAAGCGACGTGCCTCGCGAACGCGTCGCGACTGACTGTATATTGGTCAGGTGTGTTGCTAATCGAGTGATACGTCACTATCGTGACGGGCCTGGCATTCATGCCAATCCGCTTCGCACGCAAGTACAGCGTGTTGAGAGCAGAGACCATCATGGGCGGCCTGAAATCGGCGACCGCGGCTCTACACACGCGCGGCCGCGGCGCGCTTCCTGGCAAGAATCAGATAGCCTCCTCCCAGAAACCCAACCCGGCTCCGAGTCAATAACGCCTCCATCTTGTTGGCGACGCTCGAGTTGATGCGGCCCAGTAAGTGGTCGAACGGCTTTGGTAACAGCGAGAAGTGAAAGTAGTTGTGAGACACTTTCTCGAATCCAGCGTCTGCGACCTGCCGATCGAACATCGTCGGCACGTGCGTCCGTCGATCCGGGTGAAACTGGCGGTCCTTGATCTTCCCTTGACGAAGGACGCTGCTCTTGATCGTCTCGAGAAATGCCCTGGAGACACGATTCCGCTTGAACCGCACAAACAGTGACTCGAGTGCTGTGACGTAGGCGCGACGATTCGTCACATTGAGGATCATGAGACCGTTCGGCTTGAGCACGCGGTGCATCTCAAGCAGCGACGCCCGATCGTCCTTCTGATACTCGATCACGCCCGACGCGATGACGACATCAAAGTAATTGTCCTCAAACTGCAATCGCTCGATGTCGCCGACCGCCGCCTGATTCCAGTCCCGAAACCCAGTCTTCCGTATCGTGTCGGTTGCCTCATCAATCATTCCACGTGATATGTCGACACCCCACACGTTGTAGCCCTTCTTCAGGAGATTGCTGATCAGCTCTCCGGGGCCGCAGCCGACGTCGAGAATCTTCGCGTTCTTCGGAAGCTGCTGCTTCGCGATCATGTTCTCGATGTAATACTGCCTGTACTTGAGCGGCGAGTATGACCCTGCGGAGATGTAGTTCCGCGCGTGGTAATCCTGCACATCGCCGTTATAGAAGTCCTCAATGCGTTGCTTGACCAGTTCACTATCGTGCGTCACTTGCCGCGTCCTTTCTTAGGTGAGGGTCAGAGGCTTTCACTCGTGCCAGGCGTCGGTGAATGGTTCTTCGTCGCACTATTCCCTGTGGCGCAGAACTGACAGACCGAGAAAGGCGCTCACGAGGCCACCGCGATAGGCGAGCTTCTGCGCGACACGAACACGCAGATGTTTGGACAAGAACAACCACAGCGGCGCGAGGATCGCGCCGACGATCAGGAGAGCGACGTTCTTGACAAAGACGGCGCCACGAGGCACATGGCCAGCGCGCATGGATTCGCCATACAACGTGCCGGAGCGCCAGAGTCGTCTCACATGAAACGAGGCCGTCCATCGTTCGGCGGGAATCGTTTCGTATGCGACCGCCTCGTCACACCAGACGAAGGATTTGCCGTCCCGGAACTGTCTTCGAAAGAAATCACTGTCTTCGCCGCCGGTTCTTCCAAATGCCGGATCGAACCACATCTGACCGGGCACGAAGAGTGCCATCTCCAGCAAAACGTTGCCGGTCCGCGCATCGCCCGCTGAAATCGGCGTTCCCGTCGCATGTCGTTTGCGATCGAACATTCGACCCTTCTTGAGCCAGGAGGGTGCTTCCGGCGGAAAATCGGGGACGACAGGCCCGAGCGCGCCGTGCGCCTTGTACTGCTTCATTGTTCGATACAGACAGCCGAGCCATTCTTTGACTGGGCGCTCATCGTCGTCGAGGAATGCGACCAAGTTCCCGGTGGCGTTCTGGACGGCACGATTCCTTGCACACGAGATGTTTCGCTCCGGCTCCCAGTGATACGACACCTCCAGGTGTCGCGGTAACGTGACCGTTCGAATCACGGCCTCCGACGATCGATCGACGTCGTTGTCCACTACGACGATGTCGAAATCGAAGGCCGGATCCACGGTCTGCTGTGCCAGCCCGTCGAGTAGATGCGCCAACAGCTCGGGGCGCTTGTAAGTGCAGATGCAGACCGAAACGTGATCGCGGATCACCGGACTCGAATCATTGGCGATGTCGCCCGTCACCAATTATTCAGTGCCGCAAATGAGTCGGTCGTATAGGTGTACACGTTTCGTGCATTCGAGCGACTTCACTTGTGGGTCGCGAATGGAACGCGTCGCACCACGTGGAGCGGATTCCGTTTCAAGGATAGCGCGGGGGTTGATTGAGAACCTTTGTGCTGAGTGGCCTGCGGTACGGCATCGAGGGACACGACGCCGGTCAGGTCGAAGATCCCCAGACAGAGTATGAGCCACATGTTACTGACACCAGAGAACGTGGCCTCGGTCCAATTGTACACGACCACGGTTGGCACGATGGCGAGCTTGAGGACTGCCGCTGCATAATCGCCGGTCAGGTCGCGTCGGATTTGAAACAACCCCGACAGAATACCTCCAGCCAAGATCACGAGCCCAACAACACCCAAGCTGAGGTACAGCTCGAGATAGCCATTGTGCGCCTGCCCAACCTCCCAACGCTCGCTCGCGGCGCGGCCGGCTTCAGTGTTCCAGAAAATGTCGTAGCCTGCACCGACAACTGGATCTGGCGCAGCCGCAAGCAAGTCCTCCCACATCGGAACGCGTGTCGTGAGATCTGGCCGCCGCCCGACCATCTCAATCACCGAACCCTTAATATCAAACGTGGTCTGCAACACCGAGACGAGGAGGATGGTGACGACCGACACGGTAAAGAGCTGCCGCGGAGCTTTTGTGAAACGTCCAAGTCGACCCACCGCCAGGACGCAAATGGCGACGACAAGACTCACCAGAGACGTCGCGCTGTCCGCGATGCTCATCAACCAGGTGATCATTGCCAGAAACACGACTTCCGTGGGGAGCCGAAGTGGTCCGCCAAGCTTCTGCCGAACCCCAGGCTTGTAAAGAAGGCTCCAGCAGAAGTAGATGCCGGTCAGCAAACACACTTGCCCGAGGGTGTTCTTGTGTAAGGCAACACCCGTAAACATGGGGGCCTCGCGATGATAGGCCCTTCCCATCTCCGGGTAATACTTGATGAACAGCACTGACAGCGGCAGAGCCAGAAATGCCAGCCGCCTCAGGACCGCTCCAACGGCGAGAAAAGGGCGGGGCTCCGTCAACATGACCAACGCCATGACGACGTTGCCAAAGCCTCGAATCAGCCGTTTGAATGAGACAAAAGCGTCTGGTGACCAACTGATACTGATGATCGCAAACAGCCAATACAGGCATGTCCATTTGTTCTGGCTAAGCAGCCGCACCAACGAGAACCGTCGCCGGAACAGGACGAACGCGCCCGCCGCAATGAGTGCCGAGAACACGAACCGGTCAACCGAGCTTCCTTCCTCATACGCCTCGATGGCGTTCATAGTGCTTCCGAGATCCAGCCACCGAGACACGTACCTCGACCCAGCCAGAAACATCCACGTCAGCGGTATCCACAGAGCCTTCGACGTGCCGTCGTTTTGCTTTCTCTCGACGAGAAAGAGATGGACGAGGAAGATGAAGTAGAGAACGCTTGCAAGCAGTGGCGGCATGTATCGCTCGTCCGGCCAACCGACACCGGACTATCGAAGCTAGGACCGGGATCGACGCATGAAGTCGGCCACAGCTTGGCCGATGACCTTGTACCCGTTCTTACTCGGATGCATATCAGCGGTAGTCCTCGCGTACAGCTCTTCGCTGACGGCCTTCCGCAACGCCGGCAACGTATCGACGTACGGAATTCCAGCCTTGTCGAGAAACTCACCGAGCTCTCGCCTCGCCGATCGTTCGTTGCTCAGTACCGTGTTCACGGCTTCCTTCAGCGCAAGATTTGGCGCATGTTCCAAATCGTCAGCAAACACGGTCTCCTTTGTTGGAATGATCACCACGGCGAATGTGCACCCATTCTCGCGACAGATGCGCGCCATCTCATTCAACAGATGGAAGGTGATGCGCATACCCTCGCGGATCTGCGGGCTGGACTGGTCAAGTCTGCTCGCAATGCTGATTGGCCTGAATGCCTCGCGAAGATTCCGTGTCTCGACCACTATCGACGTCACCTCTGGATCCTCGTCGCGTTGCGCGTGCTTGAAACGCGCGCGCTCCTTCAACTCGCCAAAAACCGGACCATGGACGACGAGCCGGTACACCATGCTCTTGCGTGACAGCCAGTTCCGTGCAACCTTCAGCACGCCAGGCGCCTCGGAATCGCTCCAGATATTCGCGTCTACGCGCCCCCAGTCTCCCTCGCGTAGAAATGCCCAATGATCCAGACCATAGGTAATGGAAAACGCGTTTTCGAAATCGTCGCCCATGTAGAGGCCGCACAGCACCCACTTGGGATGAAGGGTCACCCCCCGCGTCTTCAAAAGCTCGTAGTACTGGTTCGGACCGTACCCGCCCAACGCAAGGTTGTACACGCTGAGTCCAGACTCGCGGCTCAACACGTTCGGCCATGCATCGGTCATCGCGGCTGTATTTCCGAATGTGTGCGAGTCGCCGACGGCGACCACATCGACCATCGCTGGCACTGTGGGATTTCGAAATCCCCATGCGTCCATCCCAGCGCTCTTCGGGGCAACAGTAATTCCGAGGACGTTGTCCGGAACCATGCTCACCGACAGGTAATCCGCAGGGTTGAGGACGAGGCGGGCCGCGGCCTCACAGAGTCCGATACCGATGACTGCGGACAGCGTTGTGACGAGCGCATTCGCCGTGATCTGTTTGAGCGACATGCGCTAAATCATCTGCATCGAGGACGTGAACAGGGTCTGCTGGACGAGTGCGACCGTCATCAGCTTGTCGATTTCAGCAGTGTAGTTGAACCGGCCAGCGATGTGGCCCTGCACCATGTCCGAAACGGTCCGCATGTCGAACCAGGTACCGAGCGGAGCTCCGTTTTGCTGGACGAGGGTTCCGCGGACCAAGTCCGCGAGCGGCTTGCGAAGCCAGTGCCGAAAATGCTGAAACTTGTCGCGGCCCAACAGCCGAGTTTCAATCAACGGTGCCGGCATTCCGGCGGCAAGAGACGCTAGCCAGTGTGGTGCACCATGACTGGTGAGGTACTCCGCTTTCGCAACGGCCCTGCGATACGTTCGGCGGAGAGACTTGATCGGTGCGGGCCCTGAACCCAGCCTGCCGGTGTCAGTCGGAATCGCCAGCAGTTGCGGGCGTCGCGCGATGACCGCCGAGGCGCATTCGATTGACTCCCGAGTTGACGTTGGGGCTCGGTAGAGCCACTTCACAACGTCATGGCTGAGAAATGGCACACCCATCACCACCTGCGAACGCTCGATCGAGTATCGCCCATAACCCTGATATGGCACCTGATAAAACAAGGCGAAGGATAGGGGGTTCACCGATGGCGACGGCATCGCGTCTCGCGATGCCTCCATGTGCCCCAGCATTTGCGGGCCGAAGAATCCACCCCGTGGCATCACGTGCTTGAACGCGCGAACGCCTCTCATCAGCTCGCCGCCCCAATTGCCGGTGACTCGCAATGCAGCGATGGCTTTCGCCTGTCGGTTCAGATAGAGCTCTGCCGCTCCAGAGAATCCCATAGAACCATCGGAGATATAGACGGCCTGCTCGAGGTTCTGTCGAAAGTTTCCCAGAAAGTCGAGCCCAAGCTCGATCTCATGGTGTGGCTGCCCGCATAGTGCCGCCACCTGCCTACCGAGTCGCACATCTTCCGTGGTTCGATACATGCTCCCGAAGGTGTAGCAAGGCACCGTCCCAGGGCGTGCATCGAGCGACGCCATGACCATACGCGAGTCCAGGCCACCGGTCAGTGACACCCCTAGACCGAGAGCATGGAGAGCATGATCTGTGGGCTCGTTCACGGACGTGTGCAGACTGTCGGCAAGCCCCTCCAGGAACTCGCCGGCGGACACGGGTTGGAGTTCCTCGAGACTCGCGGGGTGGAAGTACCGCTGACGCGTTGATCCCCCGAGGTCGAAGGAAACGGCGCTGCCCCTCTCGAGCGTTTCAATCTCGCGGAACAACGAATGTGATCCCAGGGTGCACCCGTACGCGAAGAACTCGGCGAGCCCGACCGCATCGAAGTCTCGTGTACGCGGCGCCACCGCGAGAATCGCCTTCGCCTCAGACGCAAAGAACGTGCGACTGCCATCGACGTGAATGACAATCCGCTCCATTCCGTACCGATCGTTGAAGAGAAGG
>Ga0114129_10000350_pt1 | contig 53618 bp, 55 predicted proteins | sample RhiMetdeltSRZDD1_FD_80071 | JGI IMG/M metagenome (GOLD analysis project Ga0114129, IMG submission 80071) | Populus rhizosphere microbial communities from Tennessee, USA - Rhizosphere MetaG P. deltoides SRZDD1 (version 2) (version 2) | ecosystem: Host-associated > Plants > Roots > Rhizosphere >...
CATCAGCTCGGCCGGCGGCACGATGTCGCCGATGAGCGTGTCGATGCACTCGACGTCGTACGCTTCGACCGCCTTCTTGATATTGGCAAACGCCTCCTTTTGCCGCTCCGACCGCGCCGACAGGAAGTCGAGCACAGTCACCTGCTGGGCCGAGTTGCGGAAGTAGTTGCCGACCGTCGGCTGCAGGACGTGATCGACGAGGTTCTGCATCGATCCGACTCTCGAGATGACGCGCGGCGCGTTCTTCATCCCGATATGGATGATTTGCGCGACGTCGAGGCTGAACGAAAACCCGTCCTTCGACCGCACGTTGATCGACGACAGCCGCTGGTCGTACTGATGCGCTTCCGTGCGCTGCGCCCAGTTCAGCACGATGTTCGTCGTCGGCACGAGCTCCACCTTCATCACGCGCGTGTTGATGGGGTGCTTGCCCGGCAGCAGCGGCTCGACCCATACGCCCTTGCGCCCCCGCTCCACCAGATCGCCGTGGGTAAACGCGTCACCCGAGACGTCCATGTGCTCCTGCCCGACGTAGCTCACGACGACGCCGACGTAGCCGATGGGGATTTCCGTCAATGGCACGGGCTCGACCCGCACCAGCCACGGGTTCAGGTTCCACGAGCCCGACAGCAGCACCTCCTCCTGCAGTCCGCGCGATCCGCCCGCGTCGATGAACGTCTGGCCGCGCTGAAAGCTGTCGTGACCGGGCACGACGGGACCGGCGAGATCGCCCGCGGCGATCGGCCGGCCGTCCAGCATGGTGACGATCCCGACGCGATCCGGGGACACCTGATAGACGTGCAGCTCGCCCGGAATCATCTCGAACTCGTCAGCGCGGTCCGGCGTGACGACCTGGAACAGCGCCGGGTTGATGCGGTACGTCCCGGCAGTCACGAACGAGATCTGCCGGCCGCGTTCGCCATGACGACGGAGGAACGCCTCGGCGTCCTGGAAGTTGTCGCAGTCCACGGCGCGCGCGAGCACGCGCTCGGCCGGAATCGGATCACCATCGGCCGCCACGACGAGCGCAATCTCGCCTGGCTGGACGACGACGACCGGGACTTTCAGCACTTTGTAGCGCCACCGCCACAGACCAGCATGCCACCCGGGCGACAGCATGCGCGCCTGATAGCCGGCTTCACCGTCGAGCGCGATGATGCGTCCCGACGGCAACGGACGGCCGTACCGCTTGATCACGAGCCCGGACTGGTTTTCGCGGATTACGCGCACTCCGGACACCACAAACGCCATCACGGCCAGAGCCGCGAGGACTGCGAGAAGCGTCCACAGGGCCAATCCAAACAGGGTCATAGAGCCTCCTCCCGATGGTTGTGATGGTGCACGGCCTGGACCGATACCAATTCCTCAAAAACAGGCCTGATTTCGCTCGTCGGCAGCGGGTAACGTCATTTAATTCATGTCATTTCAGTGATTAAATGTTGTTCATGACGCCGGCGAAAATCCGGGTCGGATGGCGGGGCACGCGGCCGGCGGCGGCGTTCCGCGCGCGACTCCAGCAGTCAGGCGTGGATGTCGAGTTCCCGGGTCGCAGCGAGACGGTCGCGACAATCGTGGCGACCGGAACGACGTCGCGGGTCCCGGCGCCGGACACGATCGGGCCCTGGATCTGGCTGAGCGGCGCGCCCGTCAGCGACGCGCAACGAGTACAAGCCGCCCAGCGTGGCGCTTACGAGTCAATCGTGCGCACCGACGCGGACGCCTTCGATCAACTGCACGCTCGCCTTCGCGAACTGGCTTCGCCGCTTCCTGAGCCGCCTCCGGATGCCAGCCTGGCGCTGACGAGCGCGGCGGCACGGTCGGTGGTGCGCCAGGTCGCGCGCGTCGCGGCGACGTCGATGTCGGTACTCTTCACGGGCGAGACCGGCACCGGCAAGGAAGTCATGGCGCGGCTGACGCATGCCTGGTCGCCGCGGCGCGCGAAGCTCTTCGTGCCGATCAACTGCGCGGCCATTCCGAACGAGCTGATGGAGGCGGAGCTGTTCGGATATGCGCGCGGCGCCTTCTCGGGCGCCGTTCAGCGCTATGACGGCCAGCTGATGGCGGCCGAAGGCGGAACCGTCTTTCTCGACGAAGTCGACGACACGTCGCTCGAAACGCAGGTCAAGCTCCTTCGCGTGCTCGAGGATCGCGTCGTCAGCCGCCTGGGCGAAAACGTCTGGCACCAGGTGGACTTCCGGCTGCTGGCCGCGACGAACCGGGACCTGGCGGCGCTCATCGAAGCCGGGCTGTTCGGCCAGGACCTCTACGAGCGGTTGGCGATCGTCACGATTCATCTCGCGCCACTGCGCGAGCGCCTGGAGGATTTGCCCGAGCTGGCCCGGCAGGTCATGGCGCGGTTCGCACAGGAACAGAAGCGTTCGGCGGTCACCGGAATCCACCCCGCGGCATTGCGCGCCCTCGAGGCCTACCCGTGGCCGGGCAACATTCGCGAGTTGCGCAACGTGCTGTACGAGACGCTCGTCTACAAGCGCGGGGGAACGGACATTCTGCTGTCCGATCTCCCGAGACGCGTTCTCACGCCGGCCAGATCAGCCGCCGATCCGCTGACGGATCGCAGCGCGCTTGCGCGGAAGATCGCGCGCGGCACGATGAACCTGCGCGCAGAAGTCGAGGCGCTCGAGCGGCTCGCGCTCGACGAAGCGCTGGCGCGCACGGGCGGCAACGCGGCAGAAGCGGCGCGTTTGCTCGGTCAGGTCGGGCGCGGCCTGGCGCGTGATCCTGGCGGTACGGTCCGCGCGATGATGCGGAGACTCAAAGCCACGTAGGATCGCCGACCACATCCCACGGGCTCGCGTGTTCAGGTGGTCGAACGCTCGAAACTGACCGTGTGAGCGGGCAGATTTGGCGTCGCGGTCCTGTGGGCTTGTGTCCACGAGCGAGCCTGGGCCGATGGCGTGTCGTCGGCGCCGGCATCCGCCCACCACTCAGGCTCTCGGCGCGCCGACTCGGGAAGTACGAAGCCGAGGAGATCCTCGATTTGACTGAACGTCAGGACCACGGTGTCCGCGTATCTGTTTTCCAGGTACTTGTGCAGAGACAGGTACTCGGCCGGTACCGGAAACGAGCGAGGCTTCGGGGTCATCAGGCTGTCTATACGTTACATCCAATCCGATCTTCGCGTTGGGCACGCGGCCGCGCGCGGGTCAGACTGGTCCTAGGTGCGCGAACTCCGCTTGACGAACGCGCCCGCACCCGCCTTCCCGACGAACTTGCCGCCGTCGATGATGACGCGGCCTCGCGACAGCACGGTGTCGGTGACGCCCGTCACCTCGCGGCCCTCGTACGGGTTGTAGTCCACCTTCATGTGGTGCGTGCGAGCCGAAAGCGTCATCGACTTCTTTGGATCGAAGACGACGATGTCGGCATCGGAGCCCGGAGCAATCGTGCCCTTACGCGGGAACAGGCCGAAAATCTTCGCGGGTGACGTCGACGTCAGCTCCACGAACCGGTTCAGCGAGATGCGACCGGGGCGGACGCCGCCGTCGAACACGAGGCTCATGCGCGTTTCGATGCCCGGCGCACCGTTCGGAATCTTCGAGAAGTCCCCTTCGCCGAGCGTCTTCTGCTCTTTCATGCAGAACGGGCAGTGGTCCGTCGAAATAGCCTGAAGGTCGTTGAACGCCAGTCCCCGCCACAACCGATCCTGGGTCGCTTTGGGTCGCAGCGGCGGGCTCATCACGTACTTCGCGCCCTCGAATCCAGGCTCCTCATAGTTGTCGTACGAGAGAAACAAGTACTGCGGACACGTCTCGGCGTACGCCGGCAGGCCGCGATCGCGCGCCTCGGTGACCATCTCGAGCGCCTCGGCGGCCGACAGATGCACGATGTAGATCGGCACGTCCGCCATTTCCGCGAGCGCGATGGCGCGATGCGTGGCCTCAGCCTCCGCGCGTGCGGGGCGCGTGAGCGCGTGGTACTTCGGCGCCGTCTTCCCCTCGGCCAGCGCTTTCTTGACGAGCACGTCGATGACGCCGCCGTTTTCGGCGTGCATGCAGATCGTGCCGCCGTTCTTGCCGCTCCGCAGCAGCGCGCGAAAGATGCTCGCATCGTCGAGCATGAACACGCCCGGGTACGCCATGAACAGCTTGAAGGACGTCACACCCTGGCCGACGAGCGCGTCCATCTCCTGCTCCACCTGATCGTTCAGATCCGTGATGATCATGTGGAAGCCGTAGTCGATCGCCGCCTTGCCCTCGGCCTTCTTCATCCACGTCTCCCAGGCGTGGTGAAGCGTCTGGCCCTTGTACTGGATCGCAAAGTCGACGATGGACGTGGTGCCGCCGTGCGCCGCGGCGATCGTGCCTGATTCGAAATCGTCGGCCGACATCGTGCCGCCAAACGGCATGTCGAGATGCGTGTGGACGTCGATGCCGCCGGGCAGGACGTACTTGCCGGCGGCGTCGATGACGCGATCGGCCGGCATCGCGAGCGCCGTGCCGATCGTCGTGATGCGATCCTGCTCGACGAAGACGTCGCCTTTGTAGAGATCGGTCGCGGTGACGATGGTGCCGTTCTTGATCAGCACGCTCATCGCTGCAGCTCCGCCATCGGCGAGTAGGTTTCCGGGCGTCGATCGCGGTAGAACTGCCACACGCGGCGCACGTCCTCGATCATGTCGAGGTCCATCTCGGCGGTGACGAGCTCATTCTTGTCCTCGGACCCGACGGCGAGGAAATTGCCGCGCGGATCGACGAAGTACGACGAGCCGTAGAAGCGCCCGATGTTCCACGGGGCCTCGGTCCCGACGCGATTGCTGCAGGCCATGAAGTAGCCGTTGGCGACGGCATGCGCGGGCTGCTCGAGCTTCCACAGGTATTGCGACAGCCCCGCAACCGTGGCCGACGGATTGAACACGATCTCGGCCCCGTTCAGCCCCAGCAGCCGGGCGCCCTCCGGGAAGTGGCGGTCGTAACAGATGTACACGCCGATGGTCGCGTGTCGCGTCCTGAAGACCGGATACCCGAGATTGCCCGGCTTGAAGAAGTACTTCTCCCAGAAACCGGACGTGTGCGGAATGTGGTTCTTGCGATACTTGCCGAGATACGTGCCATCGTTGTCGTAGACGGCGGCCGTGTTGTAGTACACGCCGGCCTGTTCACGCTCGTACACCGGGACGACCATCGCCATCCGGTATTTCTTCGCGTACTCCGCCATCCGTTCGGTCGTCGGCCCCGGCACCGGCTCGGCGATGTCGTACCAATGCGCGTCCTGCGAGGGACAGAAATACGGGCCGTTGAACACTTCCTGCAGCCCGAGGATCTGCACGCCGCGCTTCCCCGCTTCGTCGATGAACGGAATGTGCGCGTCGATCGCCGCGTCGCGAACCTTGTCGATCGGCGCCGCCGGATCGGTGATGGGCGCGGCGGCCTGGATCAGACCGCCGAGAACTTTACGTGGCATCGAATTCACACTCCCGGCTGCTTGCCAAAATCACACATGAAGTTCATGAAGGACATGAAGGCCATGAAGAAGAGACTTTGATCAAAACAAAAAGAATTACTTAGAAAAGTTCTTCTTCATGCCCTTCATGCTTCTTCATGTCCTTCATGTGTTCTTGGCTCTACTGCTGATGCGCGCACACCGCTCGCATCAGAACCACCGGCTGATCGTGACCTTCTTGTCGGTATAGAACTCGAACGCGTCGCGGCCGTGCACCTTCAGGTCGCCGAAGAAGCTGTCGCGCGCGCCGCCAAACGGAAAATACGCCATCGGCGCGGCAACGCCGATGTTGACGCCAACCATCGACGCCGTGGCGCGGTGCGCGAAATCACGGGCCGCCTTGCCACTCGACGTGAAGATCGACGTCGCGTTCGCGTTCGGATGCGACTCCATCAGCCGGAAGGCCTCGTCGAGGGTTTTCACCGGCGACACCGTCGCGACCGGACCGAAGATCTCCTCGTGGCCGATGCGCATGGAGGGCAGTACCGCATCGAAGACGGATGGGCCCACGAAGAATCCGTCGCGAGGCAGCGTCCGCGTCCGCCCGTCCAGCACGAGCGACGCCCCTTCGGCAATCCCCTGCTCGACGTAGCCCATCACGCGCTCACGATGACGCGCGCTGATGACCGGACCCATCTGGACGCCGGGATCCAGACCGTCGCCGACGGTCATTGTCCTCGCCGCCTCGACCAGCCGGTCACGCGCTTCGGCATGCGCGGGTCCGACGGGCACGAGCACGCTGCCGGCGAGACATCGTTCGCCGGCGCAGCCATAGAACGACTCCGCGATGACCGGAATCGCGTGCTCCATGTCGGCGTCCGGCATGACGATGATGTAGTTCTTGGCGCCGCCGAGCGCCTGGACGCGCTTGCCCGCGTGCGTCGCGCGGCGGTAGATCGAACGGGCCACGTCCGTCGATCCGACGAACGACACGGCCTTGATCCCGGGATGATCGCAGATCGCTTCGGCGACCTCACGGCCGCCGTTCACGAGATTCACGACGCCGGGCGGTAGATCGCACTTCTCCAGCAACTCGAACAGACGCTGTTGCGACAACGGGACCTGCTCGGATGGCTTCAGCACGAACGTGTTGCCGCTGACGATGGCAAACGGCAGAAACCAGAGCGGCACCATCGCGGGAAAATTGAACGGCGCGATCGCGGCGCAGACGCCGATCGGCTGGCGCATGACCGAGCAGTCGATGTTCGACGCGATGTTCTCGAGCCCGTAGCCCATCAGGAGTGACGGCGCGCCGCAGGCGACCTCGACGCACTCGATCGCCCGCCGCACGCTGCCGCGCGACTCGTCCAGGGTCTTGCCGTGCTCGGTGGTCACGATGCGCGCCAGCTCCTCGAAGTGCTGCTCGAGCAGTTGCTTGAACGAGAACATTGCCCGGGCGCGGACGACCGGGGGCGTTTCGCTCCACTGCGGAAACGCCTTGGCGGCCGCGACGACGGCGGCATCGACATCAGCGCCAGTGGACATCGGTGTCCGGGCGATCACCTCGCCCCGGGCAGGATTGTGGACGTCGAGCGTGTCGGTGCCGGACGACGGCACCCAGCGTCCACCGATGAAGTTCGGGAGGACGTCGACGTCCGGACGATTGGACGAACGGCCGCGATCGAGCGAGGCAGGTTGAGTCATGAAGCGCCTCCGCGCCGGAAACGCTGATTATAGTGAACCCAGCCAGCGGGAACGTTCTTGCGCTACATTGCTGCCGATCCGCCATGTCCCCTCTGCCATCGGCGCAGCCGGCGGGTGTGCGGTCGCTCATCGCGACGCTCCTCGCCGCGTATTTCGAGCAGATCGATCGATTCCGCGTCGAACGAGTGCCCTTGACCGGTCCGGTGCTCTTCGTCTCGAACCATCCAGGATCCCTTACCGACGCCTTTCTGATCGGGACGTCGGTCCACCGGCCAGTGCACTTCGTCGCGTCGGTGAAGCTGTTCCGGGTGAAATGGTCCGCCTGGCTGCTCACGCGCTGCGGGGTCATTCCGATCAACCGCAAGCAGGATGACCCGAAGAAGATGGCCACGGTCGCGCAGACGTTCGAGCAATGCTTCGCCGTGCTCGAGCGGCGGGGCGCGGTGTGCCTGTTCCCCGAAGGCGTGACGTATGACGATGCCCGGCTGAAGGAGATCAAGTCCGGCGCGGCGCGACTCTCGCTCGAAATCGAGAATCGCCATCACTCCACGCTCGGCCTGGTCATCGTGCCAGCGGGGCTGACCTATTCCGCGAAGGAACGCTTTCGCAGCCGCGCGTTGGTGCAGTTCGGGGAACCGCTGAAGGTCGCGGCGTTTCTCGAAGGCTACGACCGGGAGCCGCGCGCCTGCGTGCGCCGGTTGAGCGCCGCGATTGAAGACGGCATCCGCGCGCTCATTCTCGACACGCCAACGCTCGAACACGAGCGGATCGTCGCGGCCGTGCGATGTCTGTATCTCGAACGCCTGCGCAGCGCGAACCTCATCGTCACCGAGCCCCTGCCGTCGGAGGCCGAAACGCTGGTCCTGATGCGTGCCATGGCCTCCGCCCTGGCGCACTTCGAGCGGACGGAGCCCGAGCGAGTCGCTGCGTTCGTGGCGGATCTCGGTCGTTACGAACGCTTGCTCCAGCGCCTCGGGCTGTCGGATCAGTCCTTCGAACCCGTGACGGCGCCGCCGAGCCTGGCTCAACGCGCCCTGGTGGCCTCGGCGCTTGTGGTGAGCGCCCCTGTCGCGATCTTCGGCTGGCTGCATCATTTGCTACCAGCCTGGCTGGTTGGATGGTCTCTTCAGCGGTTCACGCCGGTCGAATACCGGAGGTCGCAGACGCCGCTCACCGTGATGGTGGCCGGCCCGATTGCGCTCATCCTTTGTTACGGGGTCTACGTCGCGCTCGCATGGCTCGGACTCGGAGCGCGTTGGGCGCTCGTGTATGCCGCGGCGCTGCCGGTCTCGGGGCTCGTCGCCCACGAATACCTTCGAGCCCTGCGCCGTTACGGTGGCCGGCTTCGCACGGCGGGGATCCTGTTGCAGGTCCCGCTTGCGCGCCGGGCACTGGTGGCTTCGAGACGGCGATTGATCGACACGATCGAAGCATTCCGTGCCGACTACGCGCGCACGCTCGTTCCGAGCCTCGACTCAGTGCTCCCGGCCCGCTGAACCGCTAGCCCCCGATAGGAGACGGCCGGCGCGCAGATCTTCTTCAAGATCAGATGCGTCGGGACGTACAGCACGACGACGTTCACGACGATCATCAGCAGGAGCCAGAGTTCCGGCGCCATTACGGATTGAGGATGTTTGTCATCCATGCCGTAGACGTAGTTGATGTTGACGGCATGGCTCGGAAACTCGGTCGAGGGTGGCGGTGCGGGCGCCAGATAGAAACAGACAAGCAAGAGCACCACGGCGAGCGTCGCCTGCACCTTGTAGGCGCGCGCGTCGTACCCGACACGCGAGAGCAAGTACAGGAGCACGAACGGCAACCAGCCATGGAACGTCGAAAGACCGCGAACGAACACCGGGATCGACGGATCGAACATGTACGCCGTCATTCCGGTGAGGTGAATGCCCGCGATCGCGCGCGTCAGGAAGTCCAGGACCCACAGCATCTGTGGAAGCAGGATGCCGACGCTGGACATGCTGACGAGCAACGCATTTTCGGTCCAGATCGCGACGACCGTCAGCAGCAGGGCCACGTCGCAGAAGTAGAGAAAGTTCCACGGCGTGTACGTCACCCAGTAGTACGGCACAAGCACGGCCACGAACGCCGTGTAGGCGATCTTCACGGGCAGCGCGATACGGTTCATCGTCGTCTCCCCGTCATCAGCGGACGAGCAGCAGGACCTCGACGCCGGACGGCACCGACGACGGCATCGGGACAGCCTGAGTACTCACCGGCACGCGATCGGCTTTGCGCAATGCCGGCCTGGTAGCAACATTCACGGTCGAGAGCGCTGCCAGCAGCCCCAACCCAAGCGCGACCATCAAGCCTCTCATGGGACCCTCCATTCGACGGCCCCATCGTGGCAGCGATAGATCTGAATGTCCTGAGCCGATACTGAGAAATGATGAGACACGGTGAGAAAGCCGGGCGAAGGCCGTTTTTCGGGTTCTTTCCGGACGCCGCCCGAGTCGTGACATCTACGCTATAGTCGTTATTTCCAGAGGTTTGACCATGGCTCCCACGCTCGCCGTCACCTTCACGGGTCTGCGGTTCCAAAATCCGTTCCTGTTGTCGTCTGCGCCGCCAACCGAATCGGACGCGAACATCATGCGCGCCTTCGACGCGGGCTGGGGCGGCGTCGTGACCAAGACCATCGGCCTGCACCCGGTCGTGAACGTCGACGGACCGAAGACCAAGTTCCTGCGCGCGACGCCCGACTCGCCGCGGATCTCGATGCAGAAACGCCCGGGCACGGCGCTTCACTCGTCGTGGAACTGGGAGCTGATTTCCGACAAGCCGCTCGACTGGTGGGTGCCCCGAATTACGAAAATCAAGAAAGCGTACCCGCAGCGCATTCTGGTCGCGTCGATCATGGCCGGGTCCGGCAGCGACGATGAGCTGCGGAACTGGCAGAAGCTGGCAACCGCCTGCCAGGCGGAAGGCGCGGACGCGCTCGAGCTGAATCTGTCCTGCCCGCACATGGATCGCAAGGACATGGGCTCGAACATCGGGAAGGATCAGGGACTCATTTCGATCGTCACCGAAGTCGTCAAAGAAGTCGCCAAAGTCCCGGTCTGGGCCAAGCTCACGCCGTCGACGACCGACATCGTCGAGGAGGCGAGAGCCGCGTTCCTGGGCGGCGCCGACGCGATCACGTCCTCCAACACGTTCCCGTCGATTCCGCTGATCGATCCGGAGACGCTCGAGTTCGAGATGAACGTAGACGGATTCGTCTCGAGCGGCGGGCTCGGCGGTCCGGCGATCCTGCCGCAGTCGCTCGCCAAGATGGCGCAGATGACGCAGGCGCTGCCCGATCACAGCTTCTCCGGCATCGGCGGCATCGCCGAGTTTTCTCAAGCGCTCAATTACTTCCTGCTCGGCTGCGGCACCACGCAGGTCTGCACGGCGGCGATGCTCGACCACGCGATCGGTCCCAACATCATCAAGAGCTTGACCGAGGGGATGCGACAGTTCATGGAGGCGAAGGGCTACTCGACGCTCGACGACTTCCGCGGTATGCGGCGCGAACGCGTCGTCTCGCACTCGAAGATCCGCCGTCCTGATGCGAAGGCCTACCACGGCGGCTACGAAACCGAGGGCTACGCGGCGTCGACCGGGACGCCGGAGCGGTGAGCGCAAACGAGCGCCGGCTGGCCGACGGCCGCGTCGAGCTCATCGACACGGCGCGCGTCGAAGCCAGCCCCCTTTACAACCCTGATCTCGCGCCCGTGCCAATCTCGCGGCGCAACTGGTCCACGTACAACTACGCCGCGCTCTGGATCGGCATGGCGCATTGCATCCCGACCTACATGCTCGCCTCGGGACTGATGGCGGAGGGCATGAACTGGGAGCAGGCGATCTTCACGATCCTGCTCGGTAACACGATCGTCCTGATTCCAATCCTCCTCAACTCTCATCCCGGCACCAAGTACGGCATTCCGTTCCCGGTCTTCGCGCGCGCCGCGTATGGCACGCTGGGCTCGAACGTCCCGGCGCTGATGCGGGCCCTGGTCGCATGCGGGTGGTTCGGCATTCAGGGTTGGATCGGCGGGGAGGCCGTGCACACGCTGCTCGCGACCCTCATTCCGGCGTGGCCGAGGCTGCTCGGATCCGGATTCGGCGGGCACACGACCACCGAGTGGGTATCGTTCCTGCTCTTCTGGAGCTTGAACGTCTACATCATCTACCGCGGGATGGATCTGCTGCGCGCGGTGGAGAACTGGGCGGCGCCGTTCGTGCTCGTGATGACCGCCGTGCTCCTCTGGTGGGCCATCACCCGCGCCAACGGGATCGGGCCGCTCCTCGCGGAGCCGGGCAAGTTCCGGACGATCGGCGAGTTCCTGCCGATTTTCTTCCCGTCCCTCACGGCAATGATTGGTTACTGGGCCACGCTGTCGCTCAACATGCCCGACTTCACCCGGTTCGGGCGAAGCCAACGCGAGCAGATCATCGGCCAGGTGGTCGCGCTGCCGACGACGATGTCGCTGTTTGCGGCGATGGGGGTGCTGATCACGAGCGCCACGGTGATCATTTACGGCGAAGCGATCTGGGATCCGGTCAAGCTCGTCGGCCGATTCTCATCGCCGGTCGTCGTCGCGATTTCGATGTTCACGGCCGTCGTCGCAACGCTCGCCGTCAACATCGCCGCCAACGTCGTCTCACCGGCCAACGACTTCGCGAACGCGTTTCCGCGTTTCATCAGTTTCAAGACCGGCGGGTTGATCACGGGCATTCTTGGCATCGTGATCGAGCCGTGGAGGCTTCTTGCGGATCCATCCGGCTACATCTTCACCTGGTTGCTCGGCTACTCGGGCGGGCTTGGTTCGATCGCCGGCGTCCTCATTGCCGACTACTGGATTGTTCGCAAGAGAGAACTGCGACTGGAGGACCTGTATCTTGCCGACGGCGTGTATCGAGGGTGGAAATGGCCGGCGATCTTTGCCACCCTCATCGGCTGCGCGCTGGCGTGGAGTGGCCTCGTGATCAGGAGTCTTCGTCCGTTGTATGACTACGCCTGGTTCGTGGGCTTCATCACGTCGGCCGTCGTGTATGTGGCGCTTCGGCCCACCGATGCGGTCGCAGTCGCGCGTCCAGTCGAGTCGCGTTGATGTTCGGCGCGCTGCTGTTTGTTTTGAACACGATCGCACCTTTCACGGCTGGCAGCCAGGCGCGGGGGGCCGGGACGACGCGCGACTGGACAACTTTCAACGTCTGTCAGCTCGTGCCCGGCGACGCGGTTGCGAAGGCCGTTGCGGCCAAGTTGAATGAGGCGAGGCCGTTCTACGACAAGACCTTCAGCCGGTGCACGTACCTGGTCACGCTGACGACCACGAACAAGCCGACCGGCTACGTCGTCTGGATGGAGCCTGAAGCGAACTTCGAGGAATTGAAAAAGGAAGCGCAGTCGCCGCTCACGCCGGTGGTTGGTCTCGGCGACGCGGCGTACATGTTCCAGGACAAGGGGGACGGCCGTTTCAAGCTGCGGGTCCTGAAACGCGGGGACTTGATGTTCGAAGCCACCGGCGATTCGGCCGAATCTGCGCGGAAGGTCGCCGATGTCGTCGTGCAATACCTGTGGAAGAAGGCGCCACCCATCATCGCGAGCAAGCTTGGCCCATTGGCGCGGGCTATGCTGAAGGGATGTTCAGGATCCGGACGCTCAACAGCATCTCGCCACTCGGACTGACCCGTCTCCCGCCGGACAAGTTCGTCGTCTCGGACAGCATGACCGAGCCAGACGCGATCCTGTTGCGCTCGTTCAAGATGCACGACATGCCGATTCCGGCGACGCTCAAAGCGGTCGGCCGGGCCGGCGCCGGCGTGAACAACATTCCCGTCGAGGCCTTGACGAACCTCGGTGTCCCGGTGTTCAACACGCCGGGCGCGAACGCCAACGCCGTGAAGGAGTTGGTGATCGCCGGCATGCTGCTCGCGGCGCGTCACATCGGACCGGCCTGGCAATTCGCCGAAGGGCTGACCGGCTCCGACGCGGAGATCAGCAAAGCCGTCGAGGCCGGTAAAAAAGCCTATGCCGGATTCGAATTGCCGGGCCGCACGCTCGGCGTGGTCGGGCTCGGCGCAATCGGCCGCCTGGTCGCCAACGCCGGCGTCGCGCTGGGAATGAACGTGATCGGAATCGATCCCGGTCTCACGGTCGAGGGCGCCTGGCAACTCTCGGCGAGCGTGAAGAAGGCGGGGAGCCTGGACGACCTGCTGCGCAGCGCCGACTTCGTGACCATTCATGTCCCGCTGGTCGAAGCAACGAAGAATCTGATCAACGCCGATCGCCTGTCGGCGATGAAGGGCGGCGTCGTGCTTCTCAATTTCGCCCGCGAGGAGATCGTGAACGCCACGGCCGTAAGCGCCGCCATCAAGAGCCGCAAGGTGTACGCTTACGTTTGCGACTTTCCGTCGAACCTGCTCCAGCATCACGAGCGCGTCATCGCGCTGCCGCATCTGGGGGCGTCGACGACCGAGGCCGAGGACAACTGCGCCGTGATGGTCGTCGATGAGGTGCGCGACTTTCTCGAGCAGGGCAACATCCGAAATGCCGTCAACTTCCCGGATGTGTCGGCGCCGCGGGAGACCGCGCACCGCCTCGTCGTGGCGAACGCGAACGTGCCAAACATGCTCGGCCAAATCTCGGAGACGCTCGGCCTGGCCAAGCTCAACATCCACAACATGGTCAACCGGTCGCGAGGTGACCACGCGTACACGCTGGTGGACCTGGATGATCCGGTCCCGCCGGACATCGTCCGGAAAGTCGCGGCGATCTCGGGGGTGCTCATGGCGCGGGTGGTGTGAGAAACGATTGCCGGGTCGCCCGATCACCAGTCGATCTGACGCTTGTTGCTGAAAAACCTGCCGGTGGGACCGTTCGCGCCGAGCGTTCCTGCCCAGACGATCGTCTCCGCGCCCTGCTCGACGGAACGCGGAGCTCCCGTTCCGCCCATTTGCGTCCGCACCCAGCCGGGATCGACGCAATTCACCAGGACACCAGTCCCCTTCGTCGCCGCCGCCAGCTGGATCGTCAGCGCATTCAACGCCGCCTTCGAGATCGAATAGGCCGGCGCGTACGTGCCCATCGACGACAGTTGTCCAGCGCCGGATGACACATTCACCACCCGGCCGTATCGCCGATTGATCATCGACGGCACGAACGCCTGGCACACCATCAACGGTCCCCAGACGTTCGTCTCAAACGTCTCACGGAAGGCATCGAGCGGCGTGCTGAGCAGGTCCTCGTCCTCGGCGATGAGAACCGCGGCATTGTTCACGAGCACGTCGATCTCGCCGACCCTCGACGCAACATCCCGCGCGCAGGCGCGAATGCTCTCCAGATCGGCGACGTCCATGACGGCAGCGGCCACATCGAGTCCCTGCGCCTGCAGCTTCGCGGCCGCGGAGTCAGCCGCGTCGGCACGCCGTGCGGTCAGCACCACGCGCAGGCCGTGTGCCGCCAGCTGGCGACAGACCTCGCGGCCGATACCACGGTTTCCGCCAGTTACGAGCGCGACGCGCTGATTCATGCTGCTCTCTCCAGCAACATATCGCCACCGGGGAGCGACGCGCGACGCTGTCGTCTGTCTCGGGCTGGATCGGGACCGGACACTTGTTTTCAGGGTCGAATCACACTTCACGCCCGAGGATTGGGAGTAGGCTCAATCATTGGGTGCTGGCGGGCGCTCGCCTGCCGTGGAGGCTTCTATGAAGCAGTTTGCGATTCTTGCCCTGTTGTTGGCGTTCATTCCGGCCGTGTTTGCGCAGGGCGCAAAACCGGCGGATCCCAATGCGGCCGCGCTGGCCAGCCTTCAAGGCAAATGGGTGATCAATTCGCTGAACGGTCAGACCGCCGCTGAAGGTGGAATGGAAATCTCGCTGACCTTTACGGGCGACAAGTACGCGCAGACCATGAACGGCGAGGTCAACGAGCGCGGAACGATCAAGCTCGACGCGTCGAAGAAACCGATGACGATCGATCTGATAATCACCGAAGGCGGCGACGCCGGGAAGACGCAGCTTGGCGTCATCGAGATCACCGGCGACAAGCTGACCGCCAACCTCGACATCCCCGGAGCCGGCCAGCGGCCATCCGACCTCTCGCCGCGTGAAGGATCGTTGCTGTTCGTGGCGACAAAAGCCAAGTAATTGGTAATGGGTAATGGGTAATGGGTAATTGAGTAATGGGAACCAAGAACATCGTGCCCTTGGTACTCCATTACCAATTACCCATTATCAATTACCAATGCTAAGATCGCGGACGCAGTTGCAGGCTGCATCCCGTCCGCGGAAAGGGATGATCCCACCTGCGGTTTCCGCGTCAGCCTCGAGCCACCGACTTCTCTGAGCCCGTCCAGCGGACACAGGGCGACATCGGAGGGGTGTATGTCTCGACAGCTGCCTGCGTACCCGAACCTCGAGCACCTCAAGAAGCAAGCGAAGGACCTGCTGCCGGCGTTGCAGCGGGAGAACCCCGACCGTAAGCTGGCCGACGCACAACACGCCATCGCGCGGATGTACGGATTCGGCACCTGGGCGCAACTCAAGTCCCACGTGGAATCGCTGGCACGGCCGGCGGATGCGATGGCGACGACGGCAGCGAAACCGCATGCGCTCACCGGCGCCTGGACAGCCAACGTCCCGGAATCAACACCGCATCCGGACGACCCATTTCGCAGCGCGACACTCGAATTCGCCGTCGAAGGTGATCTCGTGACGATCACCGACGTCGTCATCGACGCGTCAGGTCGTGAGGAGCGCGGCCGCAACATGCTCCACGCGGATGGCGTCGAGCGCACCTACGAGCATGGCTACGGAGTTGCCGCCAGGTGGCTGAGCGAGCGCGCGCTTGAAGCGACCGTCACGAAGCAAGGCGCGCTCGAGGGTCGCGTGACGTACGAGGTGTCCACGGACGGCAACACGCTGACGCTGACGGCGGCCGAACAGCGGACCGTATTCGAGAGAATTGGTAATGGGTAATTACCAATGCTCGGTCAGTCATACCGATTGGCCTGCCGGGCCTGATGATCGAGCAGCGCGCCAAGGACGATCGCGAGACCCCTGTCGAATCGCGCGACGACGTCCTGCAGAAACTCGATCTGCAGCTCGGCGCTCGCCGCGGTGAGTCCGGTCCAGCCCCACACGAAACGGCAGAGTTCCTGGTCGCCTGCTTTGGCGACGAACCGGGCGCGACCGATCCTCATCTCGGTCTGCAGCGCATGGGCGACCGCCTGGCCCGTCGCGTCACGCACTTCCCAGTCGGATCCGACGGACACGAGCGCGCCAATCGTCGAACCGCTTCGCGCGTCGCGCACCTCGAGCGAATATCCGCTGAACACTCCGCTGGTGATCGCGGTGATGGACAGGATGTCGGGTCCCTGTGGCTCGCGGCGAACGATGCCAGTCTCCCCCGTCCATGACAATGAGAACTCACTCCGCGAGGTCGGGGGAATGGACGCGATGTGGTACGTCGCGCGGCGTGAGACCCACGGCCCCAGCCAGGCCGACTGCGGGCGCACGGAATACAGAGACTTCTCGAAGTCCGTCGTGATTGCGATCGGGAGCGTGTCAGGCGATCCAAGGTCCGAACCCGAGCGATGCTCCAGCGCACGCACAGGCTCGGTGGCCAGCCTAGGCTCGAATGCGTCGCCATCCTCCTCGATCGAAGACCGGCGGCGGCTCATTACGCTCGCCAACACTGCTGCGACGGCGAAGCCACCCAGCAGCCACAGGAGTCGGTCGCGAAGCGCACCGGGCGCAGTGTCGTACCGCGACAGCCAATCCGCAAGACTCGTCGACGCGGCCGGATCGGACGCGCTGTCCACGAAGCCTTGAATCCCAGCCCCGAGCGCCCGAAGGCCGCGATCGATCGTGAACAGTCCGCCGACCAAGGCCCCCTGCGTCATCAGACAGGCAGCCAACACGCGAGCGATCAAGTTCTGAGGCGACACGAGCGCGAGGACGCCGCCGATCGCGAACGCGAGGACGCCGAGTGTCGCGATGAACGCCGTCGCGACCAGCAGCGTGGTCGGCACGAGATACAAGCCAAGGGGATCCGAAGTCCCCATGAACGCCTGCGCCAGCTTCAAGTCGGCCGTCCACCACGCCGCGAGCGCAGGCATCTGAAGAACCGAGACGCCGGTCAGCGCAGTCAGGAAGAGCACGAAGGCAACCGGCACCGAGACATCGCGATCTCGAGGCAGCTGACGAATCAGCGCCGCCGTGCTTGGCATCAGCCTGATCGTGCCGACGGCGCCAGCGCCGAAGATCACGGCCGACGAAAGGACAAACACGGAAATCGGCCGGAACCACTCCGAGCGGCTGTCTGATGCGAGCGACACCGCGACCGTCGCCGCAAACGCACCCGCCGCCGCGAAGAACATGAGGCCGGTGATGAGGCGCAGGCCGACCAGGGCCGGCAGGACGATCAAACGCATTGAGGGTGCCGCGCCGATGCTAACACCGCCGCCGGCTGTAATTACCGCAAGGTACGTTCTTGAACGTCGCGGGCCCGGCGCGCGAGCATGTCACAGGTGACAGCGATGATCATCGAAATGCGGACCTACAAGATCAAGCCGGGCAGGCGCGCTGAATTTCTCGAGATCTTCCGCACCCGATCGATGCCCGCGCACGCGACGATCGGCATGAAGATCCTCGGCCCCTTCCTGTCGATCGAGGACGAAGACACGTTCTTCTTCATGCGCGGCTTTCCTGACGTCGCCTCGCGCGAGCCGATGAAAGCGCGGTTCTACGAAGGGGATCTCTGGAAACGAGAGCTCGAAGCCACCCTGATGCCGATGATCGACCGGTACGACGTCGTGCTCGTCGATGATCCGCAAGGGCTGATTCGGTGGTAGATCTCATCTGACACCGATGGACTCGCTCATTCGGGACGCTCGCTACGCCTTGCGGCTCCTGCGGCGCGCTCCCTCATTTACGCTCGTCGCGGTCCTCACGCTCGCCGTGGGCATCGGCGCAAATGTCGCGATGTTCAGCGTCGTGTACGGTGTGTTGCTGAGACCTCTTCCCTATCGTGACGCCGATCGACTCGTGGTCGTCCACGCCGAAATCGACTACGTCGGCGCGAGCCGCCCGGTCCCGATTCTGGTGCCCCGGAACGAGCTGCCGAACTGGCAGCGGCCGCTCGACTCGGTGGAGAGCACGGCGCTCTACGCCCCGGACGTCGTCGCGCTCTCCGGCGACAACGGCTCCGACGTCCTCGATTCGGCGATCGTGACCAGCACGTTCTTTTCGGCGATGGCGGGGCCGTTTGCGGCCGGCCGGCCGCTGGGCACAGACGATGACGCGTCGGCGACAGCGGTCATCAGTGAACGGCTGGCACTGCGTCTGTTCGGCGGCGCCGCTCGCGCCGTTGGCGGTCAGGTGGTGCTCACGCGACGGGTCTACACGGTCGTCGGCGTCGCGGCGCGAGAGTTCCAGTTTCCGAGCGCCAGCGTCGACGTCTGGTTGCCGGCAGGGTTTGCCCCCACGTCGAATCCGCGATGCTGCAGCTTTCGCGTCATCGCCCGGCTCGCTGCCGGCGGGACACCCGAGCGCGCGCGCGCAGCGATGATCCCGTTGTTCCAACCGTTTTCAGGAGGCCAGGGCCCAACGGGCTCGGGGATCCGGACGAGCGTCGTCCGGCTGCCGGACGACACCGCCGCCGCGGTTCGCCCGGCGCTGCTCGTCCTGTTTGCGTCGGTGTTGATGGTGCTCGTCGTCGCGTGCGGCAATCTCGTCAACCTGGTGCTCGCCCGGAACGCGGGTCGAGCGCCGGAGTTCGCCGTGCGGCGTGCGCTCGGCGCCTCGGCAGCCGGCCTGGTGCGGCAGTTGTTGATCGAAGGCGCCCTTCTTGGCGCCGCGGGCGCGGCAGCGGGGGCCCTCCTGGCGCGTCTCGCGCTGCCCGCGCTGTCACGCTTCGCCGCGGATGCTCTTCCGAGGGTCGATGCGATTCAGATCGATCGGCCGGCGCTGCTGTTTGCCGCCGGCCTCGCGGTCGTCGTGACCATCCTCACGGGCATCACCCCAGCCGTGCGCGCGATCCGTGCACCGGCGATGGCGACCGGCGTCGTTCCCAGAACGGCAACGTCGGCGGGCGCGCGGCGTCTGCAGCGCGTCCTGTGCGTACTCCAGGTGGCGCTCGCGGTGATGCTCCTGATCGGTGCAACGTTGATGGGCCGCAGCCTGGCGCGGCTCCTGCGCGTCGATCTGGGCGTCGCAACCGATCACGTCCTCACGGCATCGCTGAACCTGGCGTTCGGCGAGAGGCCGGCCGATCGGGAGACGATCGCGCGCATCGATCGCGTGATCGAGGAGGTGCGGGCGTTGCCCGGCGTTCATGACGCCGGCGTGGGCACCAGCGTGCCGCCGACTCTCAGCCGGATGCGCGTGACGCTTCGACGCGCAGGCGATGTCGTCGACTACCAGGCCGCCGCCGTTCCCGCGACACCGGGGTATTTTTCGGCGCTGCAGATGCGGCTGATCAAGGGCCGCTTCTTTACCGACGCCGACGACGATCGCCATCCCCCCGTCATGATCATGAGCGAGGGGACGGCCAAGCGCTTCTTCGGCGCCGGCGATCCGATCGGCCTCACGATGACGCTGCCGCTGCTGCGTGACGGTGTCCGCAGCAGCGTCGAGATGACGCTCGTCGGCGTGACCGCGAACGTCAAGTACGCGGGTCTGGCGGCGGAGCCTGACGACGTGGTCTACAGACCGTTCGCGCAACAGCCCTGGGTCGCGCCGTATCTGGTCGTCCGGACCAACGCCGACCCCGCTGATCTCGCCGTAACACTTCGACGTCGGCTTGCGGCCATCGACCGGGCCATCGTCGTCTCCTCGGTAACGACGCTCGACCAGCTGGTGCTCGATGCATCCGCCGAGCCGCAATTCCGCACGGTCCTGCTGTCATCGCTGGCGGCGCTCGCCATCGGGATTGCTTCAATGGGACTGTACGGCGTCGTGGCGTACGCGGTCTCGCGTCGCACCAGGGAGATTGGAATCCGCATGGCACTCGGCGCGACGTCGCGTGAAGTGCTGACGATGGTGGTTCGCGACGGGTTGACACTGGCTGTCGCGGGCGTCGTCTTCGGCGTCGCGGGTGCGTATTTCCTCGCGAGACTGCTCGCGCGGCTTCTCTACGGCATTACACCGACCGATCCCGCGTCGTTTCTGCTTGCGTCACTGGGGCTCCTGGCGCTGACGCTGGTCGCCAGCTACCTTCCGGCGCGAAAGGCGGCCCGCATCGAGCCGGTGCGCGCGCTCAGGACAGAGTAGAAAGACCTACTTGAGGTCCAAGGCAACGATCGTTCGCTGATCGCGCAGGTAGAGGTTGGTACCCACGAGCGTCGGCGGCGTCCACGAAAGACGCTGCAACACGATCGTCTTCGCGATGACAGTCATCCCGCGCGGGGTGACGCGGACCAGCGCCAGCTGGCCGTCTTCATCGAGCAGCACCAGCTTGCCGTCCGCGTACACGAAGGTCGATTTCGGAAAGGTCCGATCCTGCCAGGCGAGCTCGCCTGTCTTGATGTTGAGCGCCGTCATGGGCGTGGCGCCGCCAGTGCCGCTCGATCCGAACACCAGGTCGCCGAGCCGGACGATCGTCCCGTGATGCACGCGCAGCCGCGTCGATGCCCAGAGCTCGGTCACCGTCGTTTTGCCGCCTGACTGACGAAGCCGCAGCGCGCGGCTCCCGCACTCGTAAGCGGACGAGATGAACAGGACGTTGTCCGCGCCCCACAGCGGCGGCGTGATGTTGAAGCCGCCGCATGGGTGCGGATGTTGCCAGAGCAACGCACCGGTGGCGGGATCGAGGCCGGAGACATGATCGGCAGACGCGATGACGACCTGATCCTGACCGTCGACCGTGATCACGATTGGGGACGAGAATCCGAGACGGAAGCTCTGCTTCTTCCAGACCATCGCCCCGGTCTTCAGATCGAACGCCATGATCGCCTGACCCGCCCCACCCCCCGTGAGGATCACCAGGTTCCGCCAGGCGACCGGACTGCAAACGTAGCCGCGCTCCTGTCGCACCGTGCCGTACTCCCGCCAGAGATCGTGCGACCAGGCGACGACGCCGGTGCGCTTGTCGAATGCCTGCAGTTTGGAAAGGAGGCCGATTGTGAGGAGCAGGTCGCCGGCGACGAGGGGTGTCGAATGCGGACCGCGGACGTTGAGGTCCTCGACCTGCAGGTTCAGTCCGGTGGTCGGGGCCGCGTTGGCCCTTTCCCAGATGGTTCTACCGGTCGCCCGGTCGAGTGAGACGACGAACTCCTGATCGCCGCGGCTGTACATCGTGTAGAGCCGGTCGCCGTCGACGACGATCGACGAGTGGCCGTCGCCGAGCGCGCGACTCCACAGTCTCGTAGGCCCACCGGCCGGCCAGGTCTCGGCCAGCCCCGTGGTCTCGACCATGAAATTGCGCTGCGGGCCGCCCCATTGCGGCCAGCCTTGTGCCGCCGCCGCGAGGCTCAGACCCACCCAGCACACGCCCACCAGGCCGGTACAGGCGGCGACACGCTCTCCTATCGACATTCTGTACGAGAGTAGGCACTCTCCTATCGAATGTCAATAGGAAGCCCCTCAGGACGCCTTCGGCAACCCTCCGTGCAGGATGTAGCGCGTGTGCCAGCCATGAAGCGTCCACATGACGATCGCGGCGATCGCGAGCCCAATCACCTCCACGGGCGACGTCGTGAACGAGGTCTGCTCGATCAGCCGTGCGACAGCGAGCCCCGTAAACCCGAGCGCGACAATCCGAAACGGGGACCGTCGTCGCAGTCGCGCTTTCACGCGATCGAGCGTCCTGGCTTCGTGATTCGGTGGAAGGTCCATCGTCTCAGCCACGATCCGCTCGGTTTCCATGACCGGCTCCGCGTCGGCCCGCAGCGTCCGCGCAAGTTCGGGATCCTCTGCCAGGAACTCATCCACCAGCCGCCGTGTGTCGTCGCTCGCTTCTCCGGCGGCGTACACCGGCCACAAATCACGAACGACTTCTCGTGTGACGGTCATGCTTCCTCCTTCGTGTCCGTTCGGGCGAGCCGCGCGCGGGCACGGTGCACCTTGACCTTCGCCGCCGTGACCGAAATCCCGACCGCGGCGGCAATCTCCGAGTAGCTCAGATCGTCGTGCGCCCGCATGAGCAGCACGGTGCGATCGATTTCCGGCAGCGCCTGCATCCGCGTCAGCACGTCTTCGAGCGCGCGCCGGTCAGCCGCCGATCGCTCAGGTCCCGGCCGCGGATCGCGCATCGTGTCCTCCAATGCCGCCGTCCGGCCGCGCTCGCGCAGGCCTGCGCGATAGAGGTTGCGCGCAATCATGAAGAGGTACGCTTTGACGGTGCCGACGCGAATGGGCTGCCGCGACGTCCAGGCCCGCACGAACGTCTCGGCGGTGATGTCGTCGGCGTCGTTCGGACGCCCCGACAGATACAGCGCGAACCGGTAGACGTCGCGCGCGTAGCGCTGGTACAGCGTGTCGAAGTCCATGTCGCTCAGCCGGCGTCAGCGCCAGCCCGCATTGGTGACAATATTCAGGAAGGGCGGAAAGGTTACAGCAGAGGGCTCATCGTCAATCGCCGTAGCGGCGCTCATTGTCGCGGCTCATGCAGGCGACTGACGACCGCGAAGAAGAATCCGGTAGACCATCCGCACATCAGGATGCCGGTGAGCGCCTCGACGCCGCCGACAACGCGCCATAACTGCGGCAGGACCACATCACCATATCCGGTTGTCGTGTACGTGACAGCACTGAAGTACCACGCCGATGGCAGATCGCTGATCGCGCCTCTCCACAGATAGAACCCGGCCCAGAGCGAGATCTCCAGCAGGTGTAACACAATCATCCAACTGGCGATCAGGAAGAACAGCCACGTCACACGCCAGAACCCTTGCGGCGCGACCGGCCCTCGCCGCAAATGTCGCAGCGCCCACGTCAGGCCGCCGGCGTGGATGGCCACGCACCCGGCCAACAGTCCCAACGCGGCGAGCAGTCTCATGACCGACGCCAGGCGTTATAATCCGCGTCCCGCATGATCGGCACCACCGTTTCTCACTACACCATCATCAAGTCGCTTGGTTCGGGCGGGATGGGCGTCGTCTTTGAGGCCGAAGATACGCAACTCGGCCGGCGCGTCGCGCTCAAGTTTCTGCCCGAGGCGACCGGCGCCGACCCACTCGCGCTCGAGCGGTTTCAGCGTGAAGCGCGGGCCGCCTCGGCGCTGAATCATCCCAACATCTGCACCGTCTATGCGATCGGTCAGCATGAAGGCCGGCACTTCATCGCGATGGAGCTGCTCGAAGGCCGAACGCTTGCGCAGAGTCTCGGGTCCCAGCCGTTCGTGCCGGCTGCCATCGTCAACATCGGCATCCAGATCGCGGACGCGCTCGAATCGGCCCACGCCAAAGGGATTGTCCACCGCGACATCAAGCCGGCCAACATCTTCGTCAATCCGCGCGGGCAGGTAAAGCTGCTCGATTTCGGCCTCGCGAAGTTCGGCGGCAGCACGGGCGACGTCAACCCGCAGGCCGAAACCCGCGTCGGTCAGGATTTGACGACCCCGGGAACGGCGATGGGAACCGTGGCCTACATGTCACCGGAACAGGCGCGCGGACAGCTGACGGATGCGCGCACGGATCTCTTCTCGCTCGGGTCCGTCCTCTATCAGCTGGCTTCCGGCGCCCTTCCCTTCAAGGGCGAAACGGACGCGGTCGTGTTCGAGGCGATTCTGAATCGCAACCCGATGCCCGTGACGCACGTCAATAGCGCCGTCCCCGAGACGCTCTCGCGTGTCATCGAGAAGGCGCTCGAGAAAGATCGAGAACTGCGGTACCAGTCGGCCACCGAGCTCCGTACCGATCTGTTCCGGGTGAGGCGCGACCTGGATGCCAAGGCGACGGCGGCACATCCGGCGGGAGACACGCCAAGTGGCGGCGCCAAGGCGGCCGAGCGGTCGATTGCGGTGCTGTTCTTCGAGAACCTGAGCGGCGTCAAAGAAGACGAGTACTTCCGTGACGGCGTGACGGAGGACATCATCACGGAGCTCTCGAAGATCCGGGGGCTGAACACGTTTTCCCGTCCGACCGTCCTGGCGTTCCGGGACAAGCCGGTGACGCCCGCGCAGATCGGGCAGCAGCTCGGCGCGGCCTTCGTGCTGACCGGCAGTCTTCGGCGCGCCGGCACGCGGCTGCGGATCAATGCGCAGCTCGTCGACACCAGGACCGACTTTCCGCTCTGGTCCGAGCGATACGACCGTGAGATGCGTGACGTGTTCGAGGTGCAGGACGAGATCGCGCGCAAGATTGCCGAGGCGCTCCGCATCACGCTTTCGCCGCAGGAGCAGGCCGCCATTTCCGCCAAGCCGACCGAGAACCTGCAGGCGTACGACTTGTACTTGCGGGGCAAGAGCTATGCGCGGCGGCTCACGCAGCAGGACCTCGAGTTCGCCTTGCAGATGTTCGAGAGCGCCGTCGGCATGGATCCCCGGTTCGCGCTCGCGTACGCCGGCATCGCCAACGTCTGCGCGCAGCATCACTACCGTCACGGCTCCGGCTCCGGCTGGCTCGATCGCGCGCGCGACGCCGCCGAGAAGGCCGTGTCGCTGCAGCCGCAGCTGCCGGAAGCGCACGTCGGCCGCGGCTGGGTGTTCTACGCGAACAAACAGAACGACGAGGCAGTCACGGAAGCGCGGATGGCGATCGCGCAAAAGCCCGACTGCGAAGGCGTGTACTACATGCTCGGCCGGGCGCTGTTCGCGGCGGGCCGCTACCAGGAGATCCTCGAGATGGCCGACGAGGCGGTCCGGGTGAGCGGATCGGACTACAACATCTACGTCCCCATCATCAACGCGCTGAAGGCGCTCGGCAAGACGGACAGCGAGCGGCACATGAACGTCCGCCGCGCGGAGGCGCTTGAAACCCATCTGCGCGAGGTCCCGGACGATGCGCGCGCCCGCATGCAACTGGCGATCACCTTCGCGTCGCTCGGGCGTGCCGAAGAGGCGATGCGCGAAGCCAACCTGGCGACGGTGATGCGCCCGAACGAACCGACCGTGCTGTACAACGCCGCCTGCACGTTCTGTATGCTCGCCCGCAAGGCCGAAGCCCTCCAGGCGCTGAAGAAGGCGTGGGACGCGGGATTCAAAGACGCGGTCTGGGCGCGACGCGATCCCGATCTCGCCATCCTGCACGACGAACCCGAGTTCGAACGGCTGTATCCGGCGTAGCCGGCGATCAATCGGCGGCAGGATGCCGACGAATCGCGAAAACCCTTACGAATCCAGTAAACCTGACGCGCGACTGTCCGGCCGTTTGCGCCGGTTTCGAGTGGTATTCAAGTTGCACAAACACTGCCCTGGTCACAGATCTGCGTGGCCAAGGAGCAATGAGCTATGTGGTCTTTGCGTGCAAGCGTCCTCGCCATCGGGGTCGCCGTTCTGGCCGGCTGGAGCTGCGGTGGATCAAGTCCGTCGCCGAGCCCCTCGCCAAACCCGGGCGTCCTGACGATCAACATCGTCGGTCAGCGGGGCCAGCAGTCGTTTTCGCCAAATCCCGCGACCGCCGGCGGCCAACTGGTCGTCTTCCGCAATATGGATACGGTCGAGCACCGTGTGCGGTTGAACGATCTCTCGGTCGACTGGGGCTTGATTCCGGCCGGGCAGACCAGTCAGCCGTTCCGGATGCCGATTGAAGGCTCGAACTACCACTGCGATCTGCACCCGACGATGATCGGCGCCGTCAATCCTGAAGCCGGCGGACCGCCGCCACCCTGTCAGCCCAGTCAGGGCTACTGCACACCGTAGTTTCAATGTGCCGGCGGCGCGCGGAGGTCAGCCTTCCTCCTCCGGTGCGCCGCCTGACCTCGCAACGTCTTCCTGCTTCACGCGATCGACGTTGAATTTCTGCGCGCTCGCGGTGATCTTGTCGAACGCCTCGTCGAAGTCGATTGACGGCGCCTTCGAAAACCGCGTGTAGTTGATTCGTGAGACGACGAACGATTTCAGGTACGGGCTGGTCAGCCCTTTCTTCTTCAGGCGATCCACCACTGCCGTGACGGCGTCGTCCAGCCGCAGGATGCGCTGACCGCGCCGCCCGCGCTCCTTGAGGGCCTTGCCGATCGCGACGTCGAGAAACGCGTCGGTCTTCCTCAGGATCGACTGATACGCGCCGCCGCTCAGCCGCGGCCGCTCTTGGTAGGCCACGCCCAGGGTCAGGAACGACGGCTGTTCGAACTCGAAGGAAAAACTCGATTCGTCGGCGTTGCTCGAGCCGGCCAGGGCGCGGGCCATGCGGATCGTTTCCAGAGACTTCTCGCGCAGGTTGTGGGCCTTTTCCGTGTTGAGCGCGAGGATCTTGAAGGCCACGTCGGCGTCGGGCACGACGAGCGCCGTCACCGCGCGGTACCCCAGCTTCTTCAACGCCTGGAGCCGGTGGTTCCCGTTCGGCGTCCAGTATCCCGAGTCCCGCCGGATGACAATGATCGGATCGAGAAAGAGTCCGATCTTCTCGACGACACCCATCAGCCGCTTGACGTGGGGCTCCGACGCGTCCCGTTGATACGGCGTCGGCTCGACGCGATCGATGGGAAGCGCCGCAAGCAGGAGCGGCTTGCCACCCACCGGATCGCGGTAGCGTGCGAGAACGGCGCCGCCGTCGCCCGTCACCGCGCCGGCAAGCTCGTCGAGATCCGGCAAGCGGTCCGCCGCGGTTTCCGGCGCTGTCAGGCCCGTCGAAAGTGCCGTGACTTTCTTGCGTCGAGCGCGCGGTTTTTGAGTCGGCATGCGGCAGTCCTGACTGCGCTCGGAAGTCTACTTCTTTAGTGCGCTGACATCCCGGCTCGTAATCCGGTCGATGCTGAGATCACCGCGGCAGGCCCAGACCCAGCCCAGGCGCGCGAACCGGCTCCTGCCGTCATAGGCGAGGATGCGGTGACGGTTCGCGGCGCGGTCGCCGCTGAGGTCCGGGTGCCAGACCACGACGTAAACACCCTGCTCGAGGAGATCGCGCCGGGACGGCATCTTCAGGTACGCCGTTCCCTCGAGATCCGCCACGCCCGCCGGCCAGCGGCCGGTCGTCTCGTGCGCCTCATAGATGCTCTGGCCGATGACCCGGAGGTCGAATTGAATGGACTGCCGCGCGCCGTTCGCGACGCCGACCGCAACCGCAGCCAAGAGCCCGGCCACCATCAGTACGGTCGAGAGGACCTTGCGGGAGCCAGCCGACGTGGCGGTGCTCACTTCGGCGTCGCCGTCATCGATGCCCGGTGACCGGTCGTCGTGCTGAAGTAGTCGATCCACGCCAGGCGAATGCCGTTCGCGCGATCGATGAGCGCCTGGCTTGGCGTCTTACCGTGCTCGACCATCACGACCATTCCCGTGTTGAACTGCTTCTGCGCACGATCGACGTCGGGAAGCCGCTGGCCTTCGACGGCGATGACATCCTGGATGGTGACTTTGGTGCGATCGGCCTTGAAGATGGGCCGGCCGCCTGAATCCCGGCCGGCAGGCACCAGATTCCGAAGGATGAAGAAGTCAGGCACCTCTGACGCGGTGATCAATCCCATCAGATAGAGATCGAGGTACGACCAACCCGTGGCCGGAACGTAGTAGTCGTCGTCGAGCTGCGTGAACGTGCCGTCGAAATTGTCCTGCCAGACGCCGCCGCCCATGGCTGACGCTTCGCTCGGCCGTTGAAATGGAAACGCCACGGGCGCGTGAAGGCCGCGCGCCCAGTGCGTCGGGCCCAGCGGTATCGTCTCGGTGCCGATCTTTGCGGACACGAACGCGCTCCAGCGGTGCCCCATCTCGTGCGCGATCTGCGACAGTCCGTAGTTGTACGGCAGGAGACGGCGATCGGGGGCGCGCTCGCCGATCTGGTTCGCGTAAAAGATGATGTTGCGCGTGCTCGTGTCGCGAACGCCATCCGGCGGCCGCTCCTGCATCTGATTCGATCCCACATAGACAGGTTGAATGAACTGCCACTGGAACCGGCCGGCGGTGCAGTAATTCTCGAGCCCGCGCTGCACGGCACCGATACCCGTGACCGCTCCGCCATTGGGTCCGCCGCCGAGCGGACCGTTGCTCGGCGTGCCCGCTTCCTGATTGTCGACGCGAAAGTCCGAGTAATACGCGAGGAAGTCGAACTTGTCCCCGAGCGCCTGAATCACCGTGCACGTCAAATCCCGCGCATTCGGCAGCCTCAAGTAATGAAACGACTCATAGACCGCCGGGAAGGCGCCATCCTTCGGGGTCAATGCGGACAAGTCCTGTTGAGCACTCTGCACCCCGGCGATCGCCACCGATTGCGGCGCCACGTCGTCTGACGACGCGCCTGTCGGCCCCGAGGCCACGCGCGCGGAGACGAGGACCTTGTCGCGCGTGTTGAACCCTTTCGGCAGGACGCCTTGCAGCGAGACTGTGTTGCCCTTGATGGTCACCGTCGAAGACACACCTGTGCCGGAGGCGACGTATCGCGCCGGACCTGTGGTCCCGCCTGCACCACCACGGCCGACCGCGGTCGTTCCGCGGATGGTCCACGCGAGATCGGCATCAGCGCTACGAGAGCCGTACGCCGCGGCATTGTCTTTCCTGAGCGCGAACTCGTACGTTACGCCGGTCAGTCCCGGATCTCCTTCAGCAAGGGCTGGCCCGCGCGTTTCGAATGTGACTCTCAGGTAGAGACCGTCTACGGCCGCGAGGCGGACGTTTGTCACGTCCAGGTGCCCGGGGAGCGCCGAATCGGCGCGATCCTTCAGCGATGCGATCGGTTTCTCGACGCCGGCGTTGACGAGCGGATAGAGACCGACGATGGCGTCCTTGGCCGCCAGCTGGTCGTACGACATCTCGATCGCGCCGTTCTTGTGCAGCACCGCTTGAAATCGATTGACTGTGGGGACCCAGGTGAAGTCCTGGATACCCGCCGCGGGCTCGCTGATGTTCCACGTAACGACGACACGGTCGGCGAGCTCCTTCACGTAGCGAGCCCCAGACATTCTTGGCTTCATGAACACGCAGATTGCCGGCTGCGCGTTGAGGAGCTGGCCCGCCGCGACCTGGAGTTGATCGAATCGGCCTATCTGCACGCCGCCGCCGCGGCCGCCGGCACCCGCGGCGCCAGCGCCGCCGGCTCCTCCACCACCTGCCGCGCCAGCACCGGGCTGGGCCGCCGGAAGCGGCGCAAACGCAATCGAACCCGTCACGCCGACCGTGAAGGTGTCCCAGTTCTTCGCGGAGAACGGAAACGAGAAACCCCGGAGCGTCACCAGCGGACCGGTCATCTCGGTTCCAAATTCCGAATCCCACTGCAATGGGACCGTCTCGACCTGATACCCGGCCGCCACCGGTGAGAATCGCAGGGTTCGTTTCTCGAGGTCGAACATGTTCGCGCGCCCGAGGGCGTCTTCGTTCAGCTCGAAAACGACCAGGTCGCCGCGCGTCGTGATCGTGCCGATCGATCGGCCGGGTTGCTGTCCGGCCTGGGCGTGGGTCACCTTGTCCAGTGCAGGCGCCCGTAGAAACAGGACGCACGCGAGCGCTGAGAGAATCGCCACACTACTTCGTCTCATGTCGCCTCCAGCCTCACCGACGGACCCGAAAGACAAGTGGGGTATTTTGCCGCCTCAGGATAATCCAGTGTCCGGGTTGTAAGATCCTCCTGTGCCAACCACACGAGATCTCGTCGCCGTCGATCACGCCCACCTGCTGCATCCGCTGCATCATCCGTCCCTCCACAAGGACCCGAAGGTCTGGGTCGAAGGACGCGGCGCGACCGTCAAGGACGCCGACGGACGCGAATACCTCGACGGGCTGGCCGGGCTCTGGAACGTGAACGTGGGGCACGGCCGGCGCGAGCTGGCCGAGGCGGCGATGCACCAGATGTCGGCGCTCGCCTACTGCTCGTCGTACGCGGGCTCGACGAACTTCCCCGCCATCGAGCTGGCCGAGCGGTTGAGTGAGGTGACGTACCCGTCGATCAATACCTTCTATTTCACCAGCGGCGGCGCGGAAGCGACCGACACGTCGATCAAGACCGCGCGCTTCTACTGGAAGGCAGTCGGCAAGCCGGACAAGACGAAGATCGTCTCGCGGCGGCGCGGCTATCACGGGCTGACGCTGGCGGCGATGAGCGCGACCGGCATCCCCGCGTTCTGGCCGATGTTCGAGCCCCGCGTGCCCGGTTTCGTCCACATCGATGCGCCCGATCCGTACCGGTTCGTGAGCGATGAGCCGGGCGTCTCTCTCGGCGTCGCGGCCGCGAATCAGCTCGAGCGCGCAATCATCAATGAAGGCGCGGACACCGTCGCGGCCTTCATCGCCGAGCCCGTTCAGGGGGCCGGCGGCGTCATTGTCCCGCCACCCGATTATTTCGCGCGCGTCCGCGAGATCTGCGACAAGCACGGCGTCCTCTTCATCTCGGACGAGGTCATCACGGGATTCGGACGGACGGGCCGATGGTTCGGGCTCGAGCACTACGGCGTCGAGCCCGACATCATGCAGTTCGCCAAGGGCGTGACGAGCGGCTACGTGCCGCTTGGCGGCATCGGCGTCTCGGACACGATCGGGGACGTCATGAACGGCGTCCCGCCGGCGAAGCGCTGGATGCACGCCTACACGTACTCCGGCCATCCGACGTGTTGCGCGGTCGCGCTGCGGAACCTCCAGATCATTCACGCCGAACGGCTGGTCGATCGGGCGGCGACGCTCGGCGCGCATCTCGCCGCGCGACTCCAGCCGCTGACGGCGATGGAGCATGTCGGGCACGTTCGCGCCCAAGGTCTGATCGCGGCGGTCGAAGTAGTGGCGGACAAGAAGACCAAAGCACAGTTTCCGCCCGAGGCGTCGGTGAGCCAGCGTCTGTACGACGCGCTGCTCGAGCGCGGCCTCTACACGCGCGTGCTCTTCGACTGCATCTGCCTGGCGCCGCCGCTGGTGGTGACCGAACAAGAGATTGATCGGATGGCGGCGATCATCGCGGAGACGATTCCAGCCGTCGTAGGTTAACGTCGAACTCTGAATATGACTCAGATACTCGTGTCCTCAGTCGTGTGTGCGGTCGTGCTGCTGGCCACGCAGACCGCGTCCGATCCGCGCCGCGAAGTTCAGCAGTACCTCACCAGGAGCAACTTTTCTGCCTCGGAGATCTCCAGCCTCGAAGCGGGTGAAGTCGTCGCCCAGGCCTCCGCGGCCGGCTCCGAGGAGGTCGTGGTCATCGCCGCGGTCAAGATCCGCGCCCCGCGCCAGCGGGTGCTCGACTATTACGGCCAGATGATCAGCTACGTGGACGGCAAGGTCACGCTGGCGTTCGGCCGGTTCAGCACCCCTCCCGCGCTGGGCGACGTCAAGAACCTTTCGTTCGATGGCGACGAGATCAGCGATCTGCGGTCGTGCAAGCCTGGCGACTGCGACATCAGGCTCGGCGGCGCCGCGATCGAGGCGCTGCAGAAGTCAGTCGACTGGAGCGCGGCCGATGCCGCCGATCGCGTGAATGCGTTCGCGCGCAAGGCCGCCGTCGATTACGTCACGGCCTATCAGTCCCGCGGGGACGCGGCGCTCGTGACGTACAACGACCGCTCCACGCCGGTCAGCCTGCAGCAGCAATGGCGCGGCATCCTCGGCAACGCCGCGCACTTTCACCAGTACGTGCCGGAGCTGAAGGCGTACCTCGAGCAGTATCCCCGCGGATCGCTTCCCGGCGGGCGCGATGTCTTCTACTGGGTCAAAGAGAACTACGGACTCAAGCCGGTCATCAGCATTGTCCACGGCGTCATCTATCAGCCGCCCTCGCGCGCCGATCGCGCGTTCGTGGTGCAGAAGCAGTTGTACGCAAGCCACTACTACGACGCGTCGCTGGCGGTCGCGACGCTTCTGTCGGCGACGGAGAACGGTGCGCCCGTGACGTATCTCGTCTATGCCAACCGGTCGCGGGGCGACATGCTGCGCGGTGGCTTTGGCGGGATCAAGCGCAATGTGGCGCAGTCACAAGCCCGCAAGGCCGCGGAGGAGACACTGGGGACGATCAAGAGTCAGATGGAAAAGTTCTAGCTCTCGCGCAGCGTGCGCATCGGATCGATCCGCATCGCACTGAGCGTGGGAACCAGATGCGCGGCCGCCGCGGCGCCGACGAGAACTGCGAACGCCGAGAGCCAGGCGACTGGATCAGATGGATTCACGCCATACAACACCCGCCCGAGGACGATGGCCGCCAGGGCCGCAAGGACAATGCCGACGAGCCCGCCGACGATCACGAGCGCCCCCCCCTGGCTAAGGATCATCCGCAGCACGTCACCGCGGTCGGCACCCAACGCCACGCGAATGCCGATTTCCTTTCGACGCTGACTCACCGCGAACGCGACAACGCCATACAGCCCGATGGCGGCGAGCAGTGTCCCCAGTGCGCCGAACCCCGCCGCAAGTATCGACCCGACGCGCGTCGGCAGGAGCGTGGCCGCAAACGTTCGCTCCATCGTCGTCTGATTGATGAACACGAGGCGCGGCTCCATGGACAGAAGCTCGCGCCGAATCGCCGTCAGAATCGCGTCGGGGTCGCCGGTCGTCCGCGCAATCAGGGTGTTGTACGACGCCGGGCGTTGCGCGGCCGAGAAATGGACATACGGCGTCGGCGCTTCCGAGACCGAGCGCACTTTGTAATCTGCGGAGACGCCAACGATCTCGTATCGCCGATTACTGCCAGTCAGCGTGATCGTGCGGCCGACGGCCGAGCCGTCAGGCCAGTACGTGCGAGCCATGGCCTCGCTGACGATGGCGACTAGCGGCGCGCCCTCGCGGTCGGCGCCTGTGAAATCGCGTCCGCGCAGAATCCGCGTGCCGAGTGTCGTGAAGTAACCCGGTGAGACGGCGACATTGTGCAGGATCTCGCCGTGCTGTCCGGCCGCATAACTGCGGCCGTCAACGTGGAACTCGTTTGTCGAGTAGTTGATCTCGAGCGGCACGCGCGGTGTGGCGAGCGAGACATGGACCACACCGGGAAGGCTGCCCACGTGCGTGAGTGCCTGATCCCAGAACTGCCGGCCGCGCTCGGCTGTGTAGCGCACCATGTCGGTGTCGAACGAGACGAGCGTCAATCCCCGCGTGTCGAACCCGAGATCCGCCTTCCACGACGCCGCCAGACTCCGCAGCAGCATCCCGGCGACGACGAGCAGCACGATAGTCAGCGCCATCTGACCCGCGACGAGCACTTCACGCACGCCCCAGCGGCGGATCCGCGACGCGCCGCTCGCGGCCGGTCCCCGGAGCACCGACACGAGCGAGAGCGCCGACGTCTTGATGGCCGGACTCACGCTCGCGATCAGTCCTGCGATGACGGCGGCCGCAAGCGCGAATGCCACGACGCGACCGTTGATTGTCAGATCGAGCGGCAGGTCGCGAATGGGAAGCTCGATGGAGACGAGAAATCTGGTCATCGCGGACGCGACAATCACCGCCACGAGGATCCCCAACGCGCCGATTACGACGCCTTCGACGAGCAGCTGCTGAATCAGGCGTCCGCGCGACGCACCCAGCGCCCCGCGCAGGGCGAGCTCCCGCTGGCGCGCGGACGCACGAGCCAGCAACAGGCCGGCGACGTTCGCGCAGGCAATGAGCAACACGATTCCCACGATGATCATGATCCCGGCGCCACCCGCCGAGAGTGGTCCGCCCGCTTCGGGAACGAACATCCGGACTTCAGACGTGGGTATCGCACTCATCGCCCGATCTTTGTTCGTGTCGACGTGCGCGGCCGCCAGGCGCGACCCGACGATCTGGACGTTCGCCGCCGCCTCGCTCGCATGCACGCCGGCTTTCAGCCGGCCTTTGACGAACATCCACCGATAGCCGCGACGCTCGAGCCGCGTCGTGCCCGGCCCAGGCACGGCATCGATGATGCCCGCCGGCTCGACGTCGTCTACGCGGGCGACCGGGACCCAAAGCTCCGGGGTCAGCAGCGGAACCGTGCCGGTGAATGACGCGGGCGCGATGCCGACAATCGTGTACGGCTCGCCGCGCAGATGCACTGTTCGGCCGACGACATCCGGCGCGGCGCCGAACTCGCGCTCGTACATCCGGTGAGACAGCACGACCACTCTCGCCGCACCCGGCGCATCGTCATCCGGATTCAGCAGCCGGCCGCGCTCAGGTCGAATTCCGAGGACCTGAAAGTAATTCGATGTGACGACCTGACCCAGAACCAGCCGCGACCGATCGCCGAGGCTGAGCGCGGCAAACATCGGGCTGTAGCCGATCATGTCGGTGAACACCGAATTCGTCGCTTTGAGATCGAGGTAGTCGGGATACGAGTTCGTCGCATGCACGTCGCCGTCGCCACCGGTCGTGAAGACATCGACGAGTGTGTCGGGACTGGCGACTGGGAGCGGACGCAGCAGCAACGCGTCCACCAGCGCGAACATCCCGGCGTTCACGCCGACACCCAGGCCGAGCGACAGAATCGCGACGATTGCGAAGCCCGGGGATCGCGCGAGCCAGCGCAGGGCGTATCTGATGTCTTTGATCAAGGAGCTCATGCCGAGGCCTCGCTGGGGATTGAGGCTATGAGGCTATGAGGCGCTGAGCAAGTGCTTTGTTGTCCTGCCGCGAAATCTCAGCGGTTCACCCCTTCAATGGATTGCTGATTAGAATCTACGCTCCACGGAGGTGGCGATGCGTCTCAAACAGTACGTGGCCGGAGCGGGGCTTGTGTTGGCCTGCGCGTGGAGCGTTGCGGCGACGGGCGATCAAGCCCAGCCGCAGCGCCTGAAGGTGCTGATCTCCGTGGACATGGAGGGCATCGCCGGGGTCGTCACCGGCGAACAGCTTGGACCAGCGGGCTTCGAATACAGCCGCTTCCGCGAATTCATGACCCGCGAGGCGCTGGCCGCGGTCAATGCCGCCCGCGCCGCAGGAGCCACGGAAATCATCGTGGGTGATGCACACGGCAACGGCCAGAACCTGCTCATCGATCAGTTTCCAGCCGACGTTCGCGTGATCCGGTCTTGGCCGCGCCGCCTGGGCATGGTCGCGGGCGTTGAGGACAAAGTGGACGCGCTGATCTACATCGGATATCACGCCGGGACGAACAACACGACCGGCGTCCGGGCGCACACGTTTTCGAGCGCCAACCTGACGCGCGTTGCGCTGAATGGCACCAACGTCACGGAAGGATCGTGGAACGCCGCAATTGCCGGACACTTCAATGTGCCCGTCGTCATGATCTCAGGCGACGATGCGGCGATCGCGGAAGTGCGAAAGGCGATCGGCAACATCGAAGCGGTGGAGACCAAGAAGAGTCTGGGATTCCATGCCGCGAATACCATCACGCCCGAAGCGTCCGCATTGCTCATCGGCGAGCGCGTGCGGGCGGCGCTCGGTCGACGAACCGAGTTCAAACCCTATCGAGTGGCCGGCCCGGTTACGGTGGATGTGTCGTTCAAGAATTACCTGCCGGCCGAGGTGCTCGCCTATCTCCCGATGTTCGAGCGCACCGATTCGCACTCGATCCGGTTTCGAGCCAAGGACATGGTCGAGGCCTCGATGATCATGACGTTCATCGGCGAGTATCGCGTCGACATTACGCCCTGATTGAAAGGCTGACGCAGCAAATGTAGAAAGAGCGGGACAGATCCCATCGGGACCTGACCCGCTCAACGACTTAAGACGGCTGGCTGCTAGCCGCAGGAGCTCACGCGAAACTTGACGTTCGTGGCCGTGAGCACGCGAAGTACCGCGCCTTCAGAGGTGGATTCTGAAGACGACGCCGGGGTGGACCCGAGAGTGCCGGTGATTTCCACTTCCTGCGTGACGTGCGGTTCGAGTTTCACTTTCGGCGTGGCAGCGACAACTTTGAGCGCAATGCGGTCTTTGTCCTTCTGTCCCTTCTGCTGGGCATTCAAAAGCACGAAGTTGTCTTCCGCCGTTCCCGCGCTGAGGCAGCCGACGTAGGTCACCGGCTTGACCTCCTGCGCCGCGGCCGAATCCGACGGTCCCGTCGGATTCTGATTCTGTTGTGCAGTAATGGTTGCGGCGCTGATGACTGCGGCGCCGAGAATGACTGCGAGCGTACGATGCATGTTCACGAACCCTCCATTGGTGAGCCAATGTCTTCTAACGACGCGAATACGTCGGGCGTTTACCGGTCCGGGAGACAATCGTCCCTTATGCGTGAGCCGCTCACCCGCCTCCTCGGTCTGGCAGCGACAGCCGGCTACGGAGTGCTGATCGCCTGGCTCTTCGCGCACCAGCCGCAGTCATTGACTGAAGTCACGGGCGGCCTGTCGGCCACCGTCGGCGCCTATCGCATCGATCAGCAGGCTTTCGACGACGGGCTGCGACTGTTCCGTGAAGACCAGTTCGAGGCGGCGGTGTCGGCGTTCGAGCGGGCCGATGCGGCGAAGCGGGATGCGCGCACGCAGTTCTACATTGCCTACGCGTATTACCGGCGCGGCTGGAGCCGGTTCTACGAAGACGACGCGTGGTTCACGAAGGGGCTCGAGACGGTCAATCGCGCGATCGCCCTCGCGCCCAACGGCCGCATCGTCGTCGACGATCCGGAGCTCAAGATGCATACGGCCGACGAGTTGAAGGCCGAGCTCGAGGCCGGGTTGCGGACGGATCTCGCCGACTTCAATCCGTTTCGCGTGTTCGGGGCACGCAAATGACCGCGGCGCGCGAAGCCCTTCAGCTTCCGATTCTTTTTCTGACGGTCCTGTTGCTGGGCGCTATCCATGTCGCGGATCGCGTGGCGCTGCGACCGCCGTCGCTCTTCGGACTGGTGATGGGTGTCGTGCTGCTGGGACTGCTGGTGCGTTCCGGCGCGCTGGCGCCGGAGCGGCTGATGCACGCAACCCGATCGCGACTCGCCAACCTCAACGGTCTGACCGTGATTGTGTCGTGCGTGATGGCAGCCGCGCAGGCATTTACGCTCGTGACGCCAGACTTCGGGCTGCCGCGCGTGCTCGTGAGCCTGTTCCTGCTGGTCCTGTTGCTCAACACACTCGCCGCATCGCCCGATCGGTCGCGCGTGCTGCGGAGCTTGCTGGTGATCCTCGGCGCGACGTTCACGTTGAAGTTCGTGGTGCTGGCGGCGCTCTCCGGTCCGGCCGACGGACGCCTGGCGCGCGCCCTGCAGATTCTGTTCGAAGGCGTCACGCTCGGAGCGGTCTCGCAGGAGGCAATGCATCCCTCGACGGGCTATCTGGCATTCGTCACGCTCGTCCTGTTCATGGTCGGGCTGGCACTGTTGCCCGGCCGGCAGATCACCCGATCGATCGGCGGCCGGTCGTTGGCCAAGATCGGAGCGCCTCGAGCACTACCAGATCCCGACTTATCGGAACAGCGCTGAAAGAACTGCCAGGATTCCACCTAACGTTCCAACGACGACCACCCAGATCAGGCTGAGAATGAACATCGCCGGGATGGCCGCGAGACTGATCTTGAGGATTAGACCCACCATCGACCAGAACGGCATGTCGATCCCGACGAGGATCATGCGTTCATCGCTCGGCTGAAAACTGGCCGGGCCAAAGAAGGACTTCGAGCGAGGTTCGTGAGCTCCAGTTGGTTCGGGCATGCCGGATTCTACGCTTCGTCGCGTGAAGGTGCGTCCAAGCTCTGCGGCGTTATTTCGCACATCGACGCGGATTATTCGACACATCTCGAGCCATCGTCGTCCGCGGCGTGTCCGTTCCCTGGAGATCACCCGAATACGAATCGGCAAGGTTCCTGCGTTCTCGAAGGCGGAGTTGCGTGAGCTGTCGATATCGCGTCGAGGCAGCTGAAGGAGATCTCCATGGTTCCGCTCATCTTGGTGATACTCGCGTTGGCAGCGCTGTATTGGTTTCCGACTCGGCGGTGGATGAGCCGGTGGCGCGCCACTCCGACCGATCTGGCGCGTGTCATGGCGGGCGATGCTCTGCTCGAGGATTGGACGTATTCAGGCACGATGGCCATCAACATCGACGCGCCGCCGGAAGACATCTGGCCCTGGCTGGTGCAGATCGGTTATCAGCGCGGAGGTCTGTACAGCTATGACTGGCTCGACCGGCTGTTCGGCTATCTTGATCGGCCGAGTGCCACTCGCATCCTCCCGGCGTTTTCAGCACCTCGCTGTAGGAGACAAGGTTCCGCTCGGTCGCGGTCCAAGCTGGCCGGTTGCCGTCGTCGAACCCCGCCGCGCGCTCGTCTTGGATATGCGGAACATGGGCGGCTTCGATTGGGTGTGGCAATTCGGGCTTTACACGGTTGACGGGAGGCCAACACGACTCGTGTCGCGCAGCCGCGTCCGCACACAGACGGTCTGGGCGCGGCTGTTCACCTATGTAATCGAGCCTGCGGGATTCCTCATGACGCGGCGAATGCTGCTCGGGATCAGGGAACGCGCCGAAGCCCTGCGAGCCGGCCGCCGCGGCACGCACGGCGATCGTCATGCGGCATGAGCGACAACTTGGTCCTCCGTCGCGATTCTGCTAACAGCTAGCCTTCAGCGCGAGGAGTCCCGAGTGAACGTCACGGAGTGGCTCTTCGAAAAGCACGCGCTGCCGATACTCGGCCAGTGGTTTTCGGTCCCGTCGTAGACCAAGAAACTTCCGGAAAATGTGCCGGACAGTCCTTGAGGTGAAAGACTCAACTTCATCTCGTCAACCAGGATCGACAGCAGATTCGTCGAACTGACCTGCTCGAAGATCGAGTCCCATTGTTCCTGTCCGTAGTAGTTCGTGAGCGTCACGGAGTTATCTGCCTGAATCTGGCCCCACAAGGCGGAATGCTCCAGGTCGAAGATGCGTGGCAGACCACTGATGACGACTCTGATGTTGGTGCCATCCTGCTCGAGCCGCGAAGCATACGTTCGCGATCGAAGCTCAGTTGGCGGCGCGGGCCATCGGGATCCGGTATCGCAGTTCTGGGCCAGGAGCGTAATTGAGTAGTCGCCGGCAAGATTCAATGTCGTCGGGCTGCGAGGCGGTGGGGTCGGACTCGGTGATGGCGTGGGACTCGGCGGTGGAGTCGGACTACTCGGCGGTGGAGTCGGACTACTCGGCGGTGGCGCCGGACTCGGCGGTGGTGCCGGGTTGCCCCGAAACGGCACCGGTGAGGGTGACGAAGGGTTTGGTGGCGAGCCACAGGCTCCGAGAGTCGTGGCACAACACACAAGAACGGCCAGTCGTGCGCGCTTCATACATTTCCTAACGCGTCACTGGTGAAATCCGGACAGGTCCGGACCTCTGCAGCCGCAAGATCGCGACACTCTGGATTGAAGAAATCAGGCCTTGCTGTTACGCCGACGGGACCACGGGTTACTTTGCGCGCACGAGCCGGACGGGTGCGGTCACCTCGAACCACGCTCCATCAACTTTCACCTTCAGGACGCCGACGATTCTTCCCTCGCGGTCCGGGTACGCCGCAAGCCGCTGAAACCCGATGTTCGGCGGTGATCCGCCGGCGGCTCAGCGGATCTTCATGCTCACGTTGCCGCGCAGGCTGATGTTGGCGCTGGAGGTATCGACGTCCACTTCGTCGGCCGTGAACTGCGCATCATCCACGGTGAACCTCACGCCGCCGGACATGCGAACCACAGCCGCGTCCGATTCTGCCCGGCTATAGGCAAAGTTGATTCGCCGGCCGTTGAGGACGAGCGTCGACATCTTGAACGACTTGTAAACCTTGAGTTTTTCCAGCGCAAGTCCCTTGTCCTTGTCCATCGTGATTTGAGGCACTTGTGAGGCCTGAGTACTGATGGAACCGGCCAGGACAATCAGCGTGAGAACGTACAGCACGGCTCTACGAATACCCATAGGTTGCCCCCTGCACCGATTCTGACGCCTGTCCGGAAGGAATAGTCGTCCCACTCGGGTCCGCCTCGATAATGTCCAATCAGGGCGACCATGAAGAAAGCTCCCGAATACAACTGGTCCGACGCGTGGTTGCTGCTCGCCGTGATCTATGCCGGACCGGAAGGCGCGACGCTCGAGCGGATTATCGAGGTTGGCAATGGCATCGAGCACGCCATCTTCAACCCGGACGAGTTGGAGAGTGGCCTGGCTCGACTCACAACCGGCGGTCACGTACACGACAAAGCGGGAGTCTTCTACGCGACCAGCCCGGTGATGACTGCCCACCAGAAGACCACGTCCCCGCAGCGCTCCATCGAGAAGGAGCTGAGCGACATCGAAAAATATCTCGGAGCGGCGTCGTTAGCCGATCCGCAGCCTCATTCAAACAACCTGCGCTATCCCGGATTCACGAAGGAGGCGTACACCGAAGCCGTCAACAATTACCTCGCGCGACATCGGAGGTGACGAGGCTACTTCCGTCGCGCCTGGCAGACCGGACAGTAAAACGTCGCGCGCCCCGCCTGGGTGATGCGGCGGATCCGGCCCGTGCAGCCTCGGCGTCGACACCCTTCCCCTTCGCGGTCGTAGACGACGAAGCGCTGCGATCGCTCGCTGCGCAAGGGCTCGTCGATCGCCCGGGTCAAGACGGTTTTGATGGCGCCGGCGAGCTGATGCGCGCTCGGCAGCGGCGCGCCGCTCCGTGTGGCAATCGCCGACGCCCGCAACCGTGGCGACAGGCGAGCCCGGTGGAGCGCTTCGCTCGCATAGATGTTGCCGAGGCCGGCGACGATGGCCTGATCGAGCAGGGCGACTTTGATGGGCCGCCGGGTACGTCTACACGCGGCGGCGAGCGCGGCGCCGTCGAATGCCGCGGACAGCGGCTCCGGACCCAAACCAGCGACAGGAGACGACCGCTCGATCTGATCTGTCGGCGCCAGATCCATGACGCCGAAACGGCGCGGGTCGTTGAAGACGACGGATCGCCCCGAGGACAGATCGAAAACGACATGGTCGTGCAGTTCGGGTGAGTGATCGGCGGGCTCGACGCGAAACGACCCGGACATGCCGAGATGCATGACGAGCGTGTCACCGGAGGACAGGTCGGCGAGCAGGTATTTCGCCCGGCGCCGCAGTCGCCGCACGGTCGCACCGGCGATTCGCCGGTCGAACTCGCGCGGAAATGGCCGGCGCAGATTGCGGCGCCGGAGCACGACGCGGCCAACCTCTGCGCCTTCGAGGATTGGCGCGAGCTCGCGTCGCACGGCCTCCACTTCCGGAAGTTCGGGCATTGACCTCTATCATCGCCCGGCTGAGGTGAACGTTGGGCACCCCGGATAGTTCCACCAGTTCGACGTCTCGCCCGACGGCCAGCGATTTCTCGTCATGCCTGGCCGGTGAAACGCGGGACCGCTTACTGATCGATTCGAAATGCGATGACCGGATCGACGCGTGCCGCTCGCAAGGCCGGCGACAGTGTCGAGAGCACTCCCGTCAACGCCAGCACGGCCACGACCGCGCCGAAGGTGATCGGATCGAGCGGGGTGATGCCGAACAGAAAGCCCGCGATCCATCGGCTGAGCACCGCTGAAAGGACCAGTCCAACCAGCACGCCCGCGGCCACGACACGCGTGGCGATGTCGAGCACCAACCCGCAACAACCGGGCCGGACTCGCGCCCAGAGCCACTCTGACCCCGAATTCCCGCCGGCGCTGCTCGACGGCGTACGAGAGAACGCTGAACACACCGGCCATGGGCGAGAGTGTAGTACAACATGCCGATTCCCGTTCCTCATTCACCGCGATTCTCGAACGATGAACGCTGACATTCGCGAGCGGACGTTGTTAGTAAAGACCCTTGTGAAGGGCGGCGTCGTGGACTTGGCGATCCTCGGAGGTGTGCTCTTCGGTATAGGTGGACGCGTCGATTGGCCTGCCGCGTGGCTCGTCATACTGCTGTTTACCGGTCATCTGGTTCTCAGCGGCTGGTGGCTGTTTCGTCGTGATCCCGAGCTGCTCAAAGAACGGCTGACAACCGCGTCGAATGTTCCACAGTGGGACCGACTGATCAAGCGAGGCAATCGGATCGTGTTACTGATATTTCTTGCAACCGCGGCTCTTGATGCCGGGCGCTTCGGATGGTCCGCCATGCCCATTATCGTACGGGCGATCGGGACCGCAGCCGTCGTTGCGGCAATTGCTGTCATCTGGTGGTGCGGCGCTGCGAATCATTTCCTGGCGGCCAGCTCGAGGATCCAGAGCGAGCGTGGGCATACAGTCGTACAGCATGGTCCCTATCGTTTCGCCCGGCATCCGCTGTACGCATCGCGCATTGTCCTCATAACAGGAGTGGCATTGACGTTAGGGTCGTGGATCGCGCTGGTCCCAGCCGTTTTGAACGCAGTCCTGCTCATACTACGGACCTCCTTAGAAGATCGCATGCTCACGACGGAACTGCCAGGCTATCGGGAATATGCGACGCACGTTCCCGAGCGCCTCGTACCCGGCCTGTGGTGACGATCGGATGTACGACTTGCACCACGGACTGCTGGCCGAAGCGCTCCACCAGCAGGCCGTGACGCAGGCCGCGGTCGCTGACCGTCAGTTCGTTCTTGTCCAGCATTTCCATCACCGTGCGGACGATGCAGGCGCCGGCCAGGATCACGTCGGCCCGCTTGGGCTGGAGCGAGCCTACTCGTCGGCAGGCGGCTCCGTGAACCGCCGGTCCACCAGCGGCAGACCCACCAGCGCGCTCAATTGCTGGCCGTGTTTCAGCGCCGCCTCGCCGTCGTCGAACAGGCCGACAACCTGGTTCTTGCGCGACTCGGCCGCCAGCTCCACCTGAAACGCGCGGCTGTTGCGCTTGTTCGGCGCCGTCGAGAGCAGATCGATCTCAATCACCGAGAACTCCGACAAGCGCCGTTCCTGACGGTGCTGATAGAAGCGCAGATCGCGCCCGACCTTGACCGTGCCGCGCGCGCGATCGATCTCGACGACGGCACGCGCGGCGACAAGCATCCATCCCGGCAGGAAGAAAGCCGCAGTCATGACGATCAGCAGGATCGTGCCCGGGATCATCTCGACACCGGACGTGCCGTTCACGAAACTCATCAGACCGAGTACCAGGTGGTAACCCAACCACACGCCCGCCAGTAGAAACGGCACCCCAAACAGCCGCGCGGCTCCCCCACCGCCGAGGACGATGCGGACTTGTCCGGCAGCCTCTGTCATTACTGTCGACATCGAGCGGCAATACTACCTGCGTCACGGCGCTTTGTTCGAAAACACCGATCCCAAACACATTGTCATGGGCACTGGATCACCGTCGTGTCGCCGCGGGCCACGCGTCGCACGCTCATCCCAGCGTCCGACCGCTCATCACACGGTGCTCGGTCAGCGCCTCCTCGCTTTCTACCATCACGAGGAGGAGAGTCGATATGACCACCACGATCCGTTTCTATCGAGCGCCGGCCGCAATCGCGAGCATCGTGTTCATTGCGGTGGCTGTTGCGACATCCATCACGGGCGCGCAAGCGCCCGCCACACCCACGGCGCCCACCTCATTTCGCGTTCAAGTGACCGGTCAAGGCCGGCCGATGATCCTGATTCCCGGCCTGATGTCGTCGGGCGATACCTGGAAGTCCACCGTCGCGCGGTACCAGGATCGATTCCAATGCCACGTGCTGACGCTCGCGGGCTTCGCGGGCGTGCCGCCGATTCCACAGCCGCTGCTCGCAACCGTCCGCACCGAGCTGGAGATCTACGTCCGCGCGCACCGCCTCGACCGGCCCATCATCGTCGGGCACAGCCTCGGCGGGACCTTGGCGCTGGCCCTGGCGGCCGAGCATCCCGATCTCGTGGGGCCTCTCGTCATCGTGGACAGCCTGCCGTTTCTCGCGGGCGCGCAGCTTCAAGCCAAGACGCTCGACGACGCCCGAGCGGGCATCGCGGCGATGCGCGCGTACATGAGCAACCAGACGCCTGAGCAGTTTCAGGCCTACATCAAGGCCGGCACCTTCACGGAATTCCTAGTGACGGCCGCCGCCGATCTCGAGACGATCAAGCAGTGGGGGTTCGGGTCCGACCAGCGCACGGTCGCCGACGCGATGGCGGACTTGATGAGCCTTGACGTTCGGGAGCACGCGGCGAAGATCGCCTCGCCAACGCTCGTGCTGGGCAGCTGGATTGGTCTCCAGGCGCAACTGAAGAAGTACACCGTGCCACTCACGCGCGACGACGTGATTCGGACATTCGAGCAGCAGTTTGCGAAGCTTCCGAAGTTACACTTCGCGATCACGGACACGGCCAGACACTTCATCATGCTCGACGACCCGCAGTGGTTCTTCGCGCAGCTCGACCCGTTTCTCAACAACCCGGACCTTGTCGTTGGCACGCGAGGCTTCGAGAAATGACACCGCCCGTCCCCGGCCGTCCGTACTGGATTTGCCAGGCTGCCGGGTGGGGCGGGTTTCTCGCGTACGTGCTCGGCGGCTACCTGTTGACCGAGCATCCGAAAGCCGCGACGGATGTCGTCAGCATCGTGTTCTTCAACGGCCTCGTCTGTCCCGCGGCGACGCATGGATTACGCCGCTGGATGTACCTGCGCGGCTGGCATCAGCTGTCCAGCCGGCGTCTGACCCCCCGGCTCGTCGCCGTCGTCGCCGGCCTCGCGTCCGGGCTGACCGCGGCGGTGGTGCTCTGGCTGGTTCTCGCGGGCCAGTCCGTGATGTCCGCGACCGGTGCCTTCAGCATCGCCGCCGGGTTTGCGGTGGCCTTCGCGGGCTGGCTCACGATCTACTTCGCCGTGCAGGCGCGCCGCAAGCGGGACGCGCTGCAACTGGAGCTGGCCGTCGTCGCGCGCGACGCGCAGCTTCGATCGCTCCGCGCGCAGCTCAATCCGCACTTTCTCTTCAACTGTTTGAACTCGCTGCGGCATTTGATCGTCACGGAGCCGGCGCGCGCCGAAGTCATGGTGACGGGCCTGGCCGAGCTGTTGCGCTACTCGCTCGCGTCGGACCGTCTCGACGCGGTCGGGCTCTCCGAGGAATTGCGCGTCGTCGATGAGTATCTGGAGCTCGAGCGGGTGCGGCTCGAAGATCGACTCACCGTGACGCGTTGTGTGGCACCGGAAGCGCTCCATGCGCGCATTCCGCCGATGTTGATCCAGACGCTCGTGGACAACGCGATCAAACACGGCATCGCGGAGCTGCCGGGCGGCGGCGTTGTGCGGATCGACGCGCGCGTCGTCAACGGCCGGGTCGAGATCGTGGTCGCGAACACCGGTCAGCTTCGGCCGCCGGCTCAGGAGGGCGGCCGCGGGCTCGACAACACGAAGGCGCGCCTGCGATTGATCTACGGAGATGCGGCGACGTTCTCGCTGCAGGAAACTCACGGGACTGTAGAAGCACGGCTCGCGCTGCCGATGGAGCCCGCGTGAACGCGCTTCTGGTCGACGACGAGCGCCTGGCGCGCAATGAGCTGCGGCGGCTGCTGGCGGCGCACCCGGGCGTGACAGTTGTCGGAGAGGCCGCGACGGTCGATGAAGCCGAAGCCCGCCTCCGCGAGCTCGAGGTCGATCTCCTGTTCCTCGACATCAAGATGCCGGGCGCGACCGGATTCGATCTCCTGGAACGGATCGAGCGCGTGCCGCTGCTGGTGTTCACGACCGCTTACGACGAGTTCGCGCTTCGGGCGTTCGAGGTCAACGCCTGCGACTACCTGCTGAAGCCGATCCGGCCCGACCGTCTCGCGGCCGCGCTCGACAAGATGCGCTCCTTGTGGTTGGCCGCGCATGCCGCCACTGCGGCGCCGGCCGGTCGACGCCTGCGGTCCGCGTCCGATCGGGTGTTTCTCCGCGACGGCGATCGTTGCTGGATCGTGACCATGGGGGAGATTGTCTTTTTCGAAGGCGAGGGCAACTACGCGCGCGTCCACTTCGGCGCGAACCGTCCGCTGATTCGGGCCTCGCTCTCGGCGCTCGAGGCTCGCGTCGATCCGGCGCTCTTCTTCCGCGCGAGCCGCCGGTATCTCATCAACCTGCGCTTCGTCGAGCGAATCGACCCCGGCGTCGACGACGGCTATACGGTGAGCTTGCGTGGCGGTCATTCCGTGACCGTCTCGCGGCGGCGGGCACGGCAGTTACGAGAGAGCCTTGGATTGTAGGGCCCGCGGATGCGCCGGTCGCTCAGTTGCGCACGAGTCGCCGCTGGCTGGGACTGCGTTATTGCGTGATGTGCGGCTGGGGAGTAGAGTGCGCGCAAGATGGCTGTCGTGCGTAGCGCGCCGATCGCCGTTCTTGCCTGTGCGGCCTTTTCGCTGCACACGCAGCCGCCAGCCACGGGCCAGTCAGCCGAGACGGCGCTGCCCAGGATGGAGGCCGCCTAAAGCAAACTTGCCCGGTGGAAAGCTGTGGCAAGATCCTCCGTCCACGTCAAGCCGCTCCCCGTCTCGGACGCTCCACTGGTTCTCCGTACCGATTTCTCGAACCAGGAGGCCTGGTCGGCAGTCTGCGACCGAATTCGCCGCCCGGACCCCCTTTTCACTGCGTCGGTAACGTTCGTCGACGATCCGGACTTTGCGGGTCTGACTCCAGATGATTTGCGGACGCGGGGGTACTACGAGCAGCAGACATTCGCGTTCTTCGCCGACCACATGACGATGACGCATGCGGAGCATCCCGTGCTCATCGCCTTTGTCTTCGAGGACGCGCACGTGGAATTCCGGGCCATTCCAGCGGCGATCCCGGGCATCGAGAACAACCTCTCGCTCGGGAACATGGATCCCGAGGAGTTCGCTGAATCGACGGGCGCGGACGGGATCTTCCGCGGATTTTAGTTGGTTGGGTTGAACCGGAAACCTTTCTCAAAGTTTCCCAAATCCGACGGACTCGTTCCCTCTGTCGTCAGGTCGGTCACCGGTGGCAGCTCGGGCGATGCCAAGGACGACGCCGGGGCTTCGGCGCCCGCGCTTCGAAACTGCACTGTTCGGCGGGGTCCGGCGCACGTCGCAGACGAACCTTTTCCCGCTCTTGATCGTCATATCTTGACAATCAAGATGAAGGAACCCACCACTGAAGTCATCCAGGGCACCCTCGACATGCTGATTCTGAAGACGCTGAGCCTCGAGCCCATGCACGGCTATGGCATCGCGAAACGCGTCGAGCAGATCTCCCGCGGTGTCTTCAAAGTCAATCCGGGATCGTTGCTCACGGCGCTTCAGCGGCTCGAACGCGCGGGTTGGCTCGACGCCGCCTGGCGTCAGACGGAGAACGCCCGGCGGGCCAAGTTCTACACCCTGACCCGAACGGGCCGGAAAGAGCTCGATGCCGTGACCGCCGACTGGAAGCGTCGGGCGCTCGCCATCGCCCGGCTGCTGGACGCGGAGGGCTAGCCGGCCATGTCCCTGTGGCGTCAGATTGCTCGCGGCTGGACGTCGCTCACGCGGCCCGGCGCGGCCGACAACGACGTCGACCGCGAGATACGGCATTACCTCGAAGAGGCGGAGGTCGAGTACCGGGCGCAGGGATTGACGCCCGACGAAGCGCGACGCGCGGCCCGGCTCGACATGGGCGCGCCGGTGGCGGTCCGCGAAGAGGTGCGCGCGCAGGGCTGGGAGTCGGTCGTGCGTACGGCGGCCGCCGACGCGAGATTCGCCGCGCGACAGCTCCGACGCGCGCCCGGCTTCGCCGTCGCGAGCCTGACCACTCTCGCGCTCGGCATCGGCGCCAGTACCGCGATTTACAGCGCGGTCAAGCCGACGTTGCTCGAACCGCTGCCCTATCCCGACGCGCCCCGCATCATCACAATCTGGGATCGACTGCCGGACGGACACCGGCTCGAGGTGACGTTCGGAACGTACCGGGAGGTGCTCGCGCGGTGCCGTTCCTGCAGCGCGCTGGCCGTGACGCGGCCTTGGCAGCCAACGCTCACGGGGGCGGACGAGCCGCAGCGGCTCATCGGCCAGCTCGTCGCGGCGGATTATTTCCGCGTCTTCGGCGTCCAGCCCCTGGTTGGCGGCGGCTTCGATCCGGCTGACGACCGGCCAGGGGGACGGCCGTCGGTGGTCCTCGGCGACGCCGTCTGGCGGCGTGTCCTGAATGCCGATCCACGTGCGATCGGCCGCAGCCTCCTTCTCGACGGCACGAACTATACGGTCGCCGGCGTGATGCCGCCTGGGTTCTCGGACGTGCTGGCGCCCGACACCGAAATCTGGTCGCTGCTGCAATACAATCCGGCGCTTCCGCCTAATGGCCGCGAGTGGGGACACCACCTGCGGATGGTCGGCCGGTTTGCGGATCAGTCCTCGTTCGACGCCGTCGCGGCTGATCTCGACGCCATTGCGCGTCAGCCGCTTCCCTCGTTTCCAAGACCAGGCTGGGCCGCCGTGAAAAACGGATTCGCCGTGAGCGAGCTCCAGGAGGACGTCACACGGAGTGTCCGCCCCGCGTTGGTCGCCGTGATGATCGCCGCCTCGATTCTGCTCGCGATCGCATGTGTAAACGCGACCAGTCTGCTCCTCGCGCGCGCGGCGCAACGGCGCGGCGAGCTGGCGGTGCGCGCGGCGCTCGGCGCGACGAGACCCCGCCTGATTCGCCAGCTCGTCACCGAAAGTCTGCTGCTCGTCGTGCTGGGGGGTGGACTGGCTCTGCTCTTCGTCAGGATGGGCCTCGAGACGCTCGTGGCGATCGCGCCGCCAGGCCTGCCGCGCGTCGACGCGATCGCCGTTGACGCGAAGGTCTTCGCATTCACGTTCGGCGTCGCGGTCGTTGTCGGTCTCGTCGTCGGGCTGCTGCCGGCACTGCGCGCGTCACGAAGCGCGCTTCGACCCGGCCTTCAGGCAGGAGCGCGGCAGACGACCGGCGGCCATCGCCTGCTCCGGCGCGGTCTGGTGGTCGCGCAGGTCGCGCTGGCGCTCGTGCTCCTCATTGGCGCGGGGCTCCTGCTGCGCAGCCTGAACCGGCTGTTCGCGATTCCCTCGGGCTTCGACTCTGCGCAGGTCCTCGCGCTGAAGGTTCACGTCTCCAGCCAGCGGTTCGACGCGGCGACGATTCACCAGCGCTTCGCGGAGACGCTCGCCGCCGTACGTGGCGTCCCCGGCGTAGCGGCCGCCGTGCTGACGAGCCATCTTCCCTTCGGCGGCGAGCTCGATCCCAACCGGTACGGCATCCAGATCGAGTCGAGCGCGAACGATCCGAAAGCCCGGGGCAGCGACGCGTACCGATATGCGGTCAGCGCCGGGTACTTCCGGGCGCTGGGCATCCCGCTTCGGCGGGGCCGATGGCTCGACGAGCGTGATGCTGCCGACGCGCCGCTGTCGGTGGTCATCAGCGAATCGCTCGCGAGGCGCCGATTCCCGGATCGGGATCCCATCGGTCAGCGAATCCACGTCGGTCCCGAGAACCGCCCCTGGTACACCATCGTCGGCATCGTCGGTGACGTGAAGCAAGCGTCGCTCGCCGTCACGGAAACCGACGCGGTGTACGTCACGACGCCGCAATGGGTCTTTGCCGACAGCGAGGTCTGGATCGTCGTCAAGATGGCTCGTGACACCGGGGTGTCGGCATCCGCGATCCGCCAGGCCATCTGGTCGGCGGATCGGAATCAGCCCATCGTCCGCACGGTCACGCTCGACGAGCTGGTGGCCCTTTCCGCCGCCGAACGTCGATTCGCGCTGGTCCTGTTTCAGCTGTTCGGTCTGGTGGCGCTCATGCTCGCGGCCACCGGCGCGTACGGGGTTTTGTCCGAAGGCGTCACCGAACGCACGCGCGAGGTGGGGCTCCGGCTCGCCCTTGGCGCGCCGCGGCGGGCGATCCTCTCGATGGTCCTGCGCGAGGGCACTTGGCTTGCCTGTACCGGAATTGCGCTGGGTCTGGTCGGCGCAACGGTCGCCAGCCGTGCGCTGACGACGCTGCTGTTCGACGTGTCGCGGCTCGACGCGGTGACGTATTTGGGCGTGACGGTCCTGGTGCTTGGGGTGACGTTCGCGGCGTCGGCCGTACCCGCCTGGCGCGCCGCACGCGTCGATCCATCGACGACGCTTCGGTCGTAGTCGCGTCGAGACCCAACCCTGGAGCGCGCCGTCAACACGTGCTCCACTCAGCCGGAGCCGAAGATCGCGCCTACCGCCCACACGCGCCGCCCGGTGGCGCGGCGACAGTGCCGGTGGATTGATTGTGGCGGTCTTGTTCAACGACAAGGCTGCTAGCGCGCGTCGGCAGGTGAGCTTCGGAGCTGAACCTCCAGCCAGCGCTGACGTCGTCCCGGCAGGAGTAGAAACGTAATCAGGTATAGGGCGGCTACGAACGCGGGCAGCACACTGAAGCGGTGCGCAGGCATTGCAAAGCTTTCTCAAAGTTTCACAGGTTCACCATGTGCCCGAGCTCCGTGCGCTACACGAGAATCTCAAACTAGAATCTGCGTTCTTACGCCAGGCGCCGCAGATGGGCCTTTCCGCCGGCACCCGCTTCGGTCCGTACGCGATCCTCTCGCCGCTCGGCAAGGGCGGCATGCCGGCTCGCAAACGGCTCGGTCCAAACGAAAGCGGCAGCGTCAACCCGTAGCTCACCAGTAGATGTCACCTCGCCTGAGATGAGGTATCGGGGACGAAGAGGAGAAAGCATGACAAGAGCAGCAGCATTTCCCGTCGAGGAACGTATTCTTCAGCTGCTCCAATACCTGGGCATTGACCAAGCCCACTTCGCGGCCCGGACGCCAGCGGATTGGACGGGACTTGCCACCAGGTACCCAGAGGTCTTTTCCTCCTTCACCCTCGTCGGTCCAGGGGCTATCGGCCCTCATCTCGTCAGTCGCCTTGCTTCGAGGCTGCTGGTCTTCACCGGGGACCAGGAGGCCTCCTCCGAGCGGGTACATCGCGTCGTGGAAGATCTACCGGATGCTCGTCTTGTCACGTTCCGTGACTACGCCTTGGTCGGGTGGACTGACGTGGTTGCAGAACGTACCGACGAGATAGGCTCCGCCATGCTGCATTTCATGGCGCAGCACAGCCCTCCGGGAGGTGCCAAGACCGTCCCTCTCGCCGAGGAGCTGGGCGAGATCGCCGGAATCTCGTACCGCACGAGAGGTGCTGGGCTGCCCCTGGTGCTACTCCCCCTGTTCCTTGCTCCTTCCCAATGGGAACCTCTGGTGCCCAGGCTGAGCCAGCACTACTGCACCATCACGCTGGGTGGCGTGGAGCTGGGTGCGGTCGCCAATCTGGAATCACGGGGCCGCGCAGCTGGATACGTGCGCATGGTGCAGGCCCTGACGGATGCAGCCCAAATACAGCCAGGCCAGACGGTGCTCGATGTCGGCTGCGGCACCGGGGTGATCGACCGCTGGCTAGCCCGTCACACTGCGGGGCACAACCGGATTATTGGCGTGGATATCAATCGGTATCTGTTGCACGAAGCTGTGGCCCTGGTCCGGAAGGAGGGGATGGAAGGCGCGGTGGATTTCCGAGAAGGCAGTGCGGAAGCCCTGCCATTCCCGGACAACAGCATTGACGTCACCATGTCGATGACGGTCATAGAAGAGGTCGATGCCCAACAAATGCTGGCCGAAATGGTACGAGTGACAAAACCTGGAGGAAGGGTTGCTGTGATAGCGAGGGCCATGGACATGCCCTTCCTGATGAATCTTCGGCTCCAACCTGAATTGCAAGCGAGGGTCGGCGCGCCTGGAGCGCTCGGCAGTGTCGCCGCGCGGGGATGTGCGGATGCCAGCCTCTACCGACGCTTTCACCAGGCCGGACTCACTCACGTGAAGATGTATCCCCAACTCCCAGCCTTCGACGGTTCAGACCCATACATGCTCCAGTTCATGCAGAACGGCCTCTTGGGCAAACTCACGCAGGAAGAAGCGCGGCAGTGGCAGTCTGCGCAAGCCAAGGCCGAGGCAGAAGGCACCTTTTTTATGACATGGCCCCACCACTGTGCTGTGGGGACGAAGCCATGAAAAGCGTGAGGAGGTGTTTCCTTACACGAGAGGAACACCGGCGAATCCGAGCATCGTGCACGCCGCCCCAAAAACCTCCCGCACAGGAAGAGGATCCACCGGAAACCGATGGCGTCCAGAGGTCGGCGCGCGCTTGCGTTTCAGGTTTGGCTAGGATTCGCGCATGGTGTCCACAGCTTCGGAAGGCGGCAGCGGTCTCGAATCGGAGCGATTAATATTCTTCAGCGACGCGGTCTTTGCCATCGCCCGGACCGCTCAAATTCAGCGCGGGACCGCAGATGGAACATTGGATGATCAACAGAGAATGACGTCCTGACGGACACTAGGAGGCTGAAATGGCGATCGCCGTTCAACGAAATGTTGGCATGCTGCTGCTGGCCATCTGGTTGATCCTTTATGGCATTGCTGGGCTCACGGCCGTGGTCCTTCCGGCCGCGGTGATGGCCCTCGTGGCATTAGTTGCCGGCGTTCTGATTCTCGTCGGACGGTAGGAGATCGGATGCAAACCTCTGTCAGGCGGAGGCTCACTTGTTCATGGCCCGCCCGCCAGGTGTAGACGACGCTGATCGGGGCGTCGTCAGCTTCCAGGAGCGTTCACGAGGAAGCGCTGGCCGTCGCGACTGGGAACGTAGCTGTTCCGCGCGTTGAACACATTGGCGCGCATTTCGAAGAGAAAAGTGCGGGACGCCATAGTCGAAGGATCCAGACTTGTCCAGGATGTCCACGGCATACTTCTGGGAATTCTGGTTTACGGCGCAGCCAACACCCGTAATGGCTTCGCGAGTTACCATTGGATCGTGAACCGTCACGACCATTGGCAGCGCGTCTACACGACGAAGGGCGAGCGGGAGGTCAGTTGGTTTGAATCCATCCCGGCCGTATCGCTGAAGCTCATGGAAGCGGCTGGCCTGACGCCTGAGACGTGCGTGCTGGACGTCGGCGGGGGGGATTCTCGGCTTGTCGATGCACTCGCGGCCCGCGGGCTCGATTGTCTGGCTGTGCTGGATGTCTCCGAAGTGGCCCTTCGGCGGGCGCAGACGCGGATGGGTGACGCGGCGCGCGTGCCCATCTGGATTGCTGCCGACGTGACCGCCCAGTGGTCGCTGAAGCCGATGGATATCTGGCACGACCGCGCCGTGTTCCATTTCCTAACGGACCAGGCTGACCGTCTCCGCTACGTCGAGCATCTTCAGGACACGCTCAAGCGCGACGGTTCGGCCATCATCGCCACGTTCGCCTGGGACGGCCCGCCGACCTGCAGCGGCTTGCCGGTCGCCCGCTATTCGCCTGAAACGCTAGCGGCGGAATTGGGCGAAGGTTTCAGCCTCATCGAATCTGTGCCCCACATTCACCGGACACCGTGGGGCATGACCCAATCGTTTCAGTATTCGCGTTTCGCCCGCGTCCACTGAGGAAGCCGAACGATTTAGGAGGCTACGCCGGGACGAAGTCCGCGATAGATCAGCCACACCGACCCAACATCGATGGCGGCCACCACCACGTCATTCGCCGCGTGCAGCAAACTCTTGGTGAACGGACAGAACCCGAAGGTGTTGCCCTCGAAGGGATGGGCAAACGTCACCAACGCGAGGACCGTTACTCCGATGAGGACCTGTGCGGCTTTCGGCATGTGCCGCTATCGACTGAAAGGGATCTGACGTAGGGCCCCAGGTTGCACATTCGTTGCACAGTGGGAGGCGAAAGGTGGTCGGGGCGAGTGGATTTGAACCACCGACCCCTCGGTCCCGAA
>Ga0114129_10000353_pt1 | contig 53286 bp, 43 predicted proteins | sample RhiMetdeltSRZDD1_FD_80071 | JGI IMG/M metagenome (GOLD analysis project Ga0114129, IMG submission 80071) | Populus rhizosphere microbial communities from Tennessee, USA - Rhizosphere MetaG P. deltoides SRZDD1 (version 2) (version 2) | ecosystem: Host-associated > Plants > Roots > Rhizosphere >...
AGCCGTAGCGGACTCGCTCGCTCCGATGTAGCCGAGCGCCTTCAGCTTCTCGATCGCAGCGGCGGTGTCCTCGGCGCCGCCCGCGGCCGCGGGCGCCGCGGGCGCCGCGGGCGCCGCGGGCCGATAGTGATCCGCGTAGTTCACGGCCTTTCCGGCAGGCGTAGGGATCCCGGGAAGCACCGGCTCGCTGAGGCCGAGTCCGCGAGGCATGCCAGCGAGCGCCAGGACACTCGCGGCGAGCTGCGTCACACCCGCGCGGTGCGGGTGGCCGGGGGCCGCTTCGATCCCGGGGCCCCAGGCGAGGTAGATCCCGTCCTTTCGGTGCCATTTGCCGGCGGTTGCGTGGGCGAAGCTGGATAGCTGCGAGGGACGCCCTTCCTGCCAGAAGAAGCCGTGATCCGAGACCAGCAGCAGCACGCCCTTGCGCCGCTCGGCGAGGTCGCGGTACGCCCCGAGCAGGCGGTCGACGTGCCGGAAGTAGCGCTCCGGCACGCCCGAGTAGCGCCCGAAGTCCTCCTCCGAAACACTGGCTTGACGGGGCGGGGCGAAGGGCGCGAAAGCATGCCCGATGCTGTCGGTGCCCTGGAAGTAGACGAGCGCGAGGTCGGGCTTGTGCTCCTCGATCCATTGCGTGGCGAGGCGGTGATAGACCTCGGTCTCGACGAGGATACGGCGCAGCGCGGTCACCGGATGGGCGTAAGGATCGGCCTGCTTCTCCCCCAGAAGCCGCCGGTACTCCTCGGCCGAGAGCCACGGCAGGTAGGCCTGGAGGGCCTCGAAGCCCGTCGCCTGCTCCGTCGCGCGCAGGGCGTCCCGCGCCCAGGCTTCGCGCTCGCCCGGGTAGACGATGCCGGGAGGCGGCTCTTTCTGCGAGTAGAGGAAGCCGCTCAGCCGGTCGGAGACGACGAGGCCGTTCACGCGCTCGGCGGGGTACGTGGCCCACAGTCCGAAAGTCGCACTCGTGCGACCAGCGTAGCTCAACATGTTCCAGAGCGCGGGCGCGCGCCGCTCGTCGCTCGTGATCGGCTCCTTGACGCCGCTCGTGGGTGAGAAGCGCGTGAAGTCGAGGATCCGGTGCTCGAGCGGCGAGACGCCCGTCAGCATGCTGGTCCAGACGATGGGGGACAGCGGTGGATGGATCGTCTCGAGAGCGCCTCCCGCGCCCTCGGCGACGAGCCGGGCGAGCTGCGGCATGGCCCCAGCTGCCAGGTACCTGTCGAGGAGCTGCCAGTCGGCGCCGTCGAGTCCGACGACGATCACGGCTCGTCCCGCGCGAGCCTGTCGCTCGATCGCCGGAACTGTACCGGGTTGCTTTGTCGTTGAAAGAGCCCGGGATCCGGCCCATCGCAGCCCGGCGAACGCCGCTGCAAGGCTCACGAAGGCGACGAGCAGCAGGCGCGTCCTGGCTCGGGTCATGGGCGAAGGTCGGCGAGGGCGGGAGCCGGAAGCATATGGGGTGGTCGCAGAAAAGGGAAGGGGCCCCGCGTCCGCGGGGCCCCCTCGTTTACGAGATCGCGACGTTTAGAACGTGAGCCGAACCCCGATGCGGATGCTCCGGGGGTCGGTGAACGCCACGCCCTTGCTCAAGTAGTCGGGGTTCGTGGCGGTGGCTCGCGGGTTCGGGATCGTGCCCGCGGGGTTGATCGAGTTGGGGATGTACTGGATGCCGCCGCCGGCGCCGCAGATCTCGCTCGGGATGCCCGCGCACGGATCGCCGTCCGAGGGCAGGTTGTAGCGCTCGTCGAACTGCGCGATCGACTGGCGGTTGAAGATGTTGAACACGTCCGCCACGACGTTGAGGCGGGCGCGATCCCCGACCTTGATCGGGTAGCTCACGTGGAGGTTGGCTTCCCAGTCGGAAGGACCACGGCCCAGCGAGCCGCGCGGGACCAGGTAGTACTCCCAGTTGGCGTAGCCGAACGAGTAACCGTAGGCGTTCAGCGGCAGCCCCGAGTAGTACCAGGTGCTGAGCCCGAGGTTCAAGCCGTCGAGCGCGCCCGAGAACTGGTAGCTGCCGTCGAGCTTGATCTGGTGCTTCCGCTCGGCCGACAGCGGGCCCTCGGCGTTGATCAGGAAGTCGGCGTAGTCGAAGGCCGAGTTGATGTTCGGGTCGAGCTGGCCGGTCGAGTTCTGGAACAGGCCGTCGTAGTTGCCCTCGAGCTTGGTCCACACGTAGCTCGCGAGGAGCTGCCAGTTGTTCGAGAAGCGCTTGCGGGCCGTGACCTCGAAGCTGTAGTTCGTGCGGTCGACCTTGGGCGCGGGCGCCGAGCCCTCGTAGTCGTAGAAGTAGATCGTCTGGCCGAGGCTGCCCTCGCCCAGGTTGGCGATGGCGTAGATGCCCTCGGCCGGATCGACCAGGAAGTCCTCGATGGCACGGCCGAGCTTGCGGTAGGTGAACTTGGTGCCGAGCACGAAGTTCGGAGCGACCTCGTACTCGAAGCCGCCGAGCATCTCGTCGATGTACTGGCCTTTCAGGTCAGGGTCGACGGGCTCGGGGCCGCCGAGCAGCGAAGTGCGCGACGGCGTCCCCGGGGCGCTGAAGAGGTCGGCCGCGTTCGGGCTGAAGTTGTAGCAGAAGCAGACGACCTCGCCGCCGAAGGCGCGGATGTTGATGTCCTGCGGGATGTTCTCGAAGAAGCGGCCGTAGTTGCCGTAGAGCTTGCTCTTGCCGTTCTTGGCGATGTCCCAGGTGAACCCGAGGCGCGGCGCCCAGTTCTGGTCGAGCTTGAACGCGCTCTCCTCGAACCGGTTCTGCACGTCCTGAAGCTCGTAGCGGACGCCGAGGTTCAAGGTGAAGTAGTTCGTCAGCTTCCAGCTGTCCTGGAAGTAGGCAGCGTAGCTCTTCGAGCGGGGCGCGGAGAGCTGCGGGCGGGCCATCCGCCACGTGGATTCGTCGTTGCGGTCGAAGCCCGGCGCGAGGTCATCGATGTAGAAGCGGTGCCGGTAGTAGATGATCCCGGTCGAGCGCTGGATGAGCTTGTAGATGCGCTGGCCGGCGCCACCCTGGTAGTTCTCGCTCGTGGTGTTGGTGAGCTCGTAATCGCCACCGATCTTGATCTCGTGGCGTCCGAGGAACTTGGTCAGGTCGAGCTTGAGGACGTCGCGATCGAACTCCTGGTCCTGGAAGAAGGTGAAGCCGTTCGAAAGCGCCGTGGGGCTCACGGTCTGATCGACGATCTGCGCCACGTCCCGCCCCGCGCCTGCGAACTTGTCCTTCTCCCGGTGCAGGCCGTACATCGCGCGGATCAGGAAGGTGTTGCTGAAGGTGCCGTCGTAGCGAGCGACGATGTCCGTGCTACCGATGCTCCGCTCGCCGTTCCAAGTGATCTCGGGCCCCGAGATCACGGGCTGGCCCCCCGCCGTGAAGACGGGGCCGGAGATCGTGCCCGGATCGCCGAACGCCGAGGCCGTGATCGTGTGGTTCGGGTTCAAGCTCCAGGTCAGCTTGCCCGCGAAGAGGTCCCGCTTGGTCTCGCGCGGGATGGCTGTGCCCACGCTCGGGCTGCCGGGCGAGGTGAGCAGTCGAATCACCGTCGACTCGTCGGTGCGGTTCGTCCGGTTGTAGGCGCCGAAGAACCAGACCTTGTCCTTCACCAGGTAGCCGCCGAGGTCGCCGCCGAAGTCCCAGCGGTTGGCGATGTCGGTGACCGTGGTCGTGGTCTCCGGGCGCTGGCTGGCGGTGTCGTCGTTGCTCTGCAGCGAGCCGCCCTCGTAGAAGCCGAACAGGTCGCCCTTGAACGAGTTGCCGCCCGACTTCGTCAGCACGTTGATGATGCCGCCGGTCATGCGGCCGTACTCGGCCGGCAGTCCTCCGGTCTTGACCTCGATCTCCTCGACGAAGTCGAAGTTCAGCTGCTTGGCCTCGGTACCGACCTCGACCCCGGTCGTGTTGAGCCCGTCGATGATGTAGTTGTTCTCGGCCCCGGAGGAGCCGTAGAAGACAGTGCCGGTGCCGTCGTTCTGGGTGCCCGCGGCGACTCGCGCGATCGAGTAGATGTCGCGCTGGACGGGGATGCGGTCGAACAATTCGGCGGTGGCGTTGACGCCCGTCGTCGTGCTGGTGGTGTCGATCGCGGGCGACTCGCCGGTGACCGTGACGGTCTCCGAAACCGCGGCGACCTCGAGCTTGAACGCGAGCGAGACGGTGCGGTCGAGGCCGACGACGACGCCGGTCTGGTTCACCGTCTTGAAGCCGGAGAGCTCCACCTTGACCGCGTAGGTGCCCGGGGGCACGGACGCGAAGCGGAAATCGCCGTTGCTATCGGTCGTCGTCGACTGCTGGCCCTGCAGGCTGGGACTCGTCGCGATGACTGCGACGCCGGGAACGGGTGCGCCGGTGTTGTCGGCGACCGTCCCCTGGATCCGGCCCGCCGTCTGGGCGGCGAGCGACGTCGCCATCAGTAGGAAGGCGAGGGCTACGGAGGACGCCCTTGACTTGTGTGTCATTTGAAAGCAACTCCTGTGGTTTAGAGGGCTACGACTTGCGCGGCGGCCGTTACTTTGGGTCGGCCGTCCCATATGGGATCCGGACAGAGCAGGTACCGTGCCACCTTATCCTGTCACACAAGTCTATATTTATGAGCCGTTTACACCCATAAGACCGTCGTCGAGCTCCAGGATTGTGGATTCCGATCCAGAATTGTGGATCTAGAGGTTTGAAGGCCCTTCGATCCAACCGCCGCCCAGGCAGACGTCGGCTCGGTAGAAGACGGCCGCCTGGCCCGGCGTGATCGCACGCTGGGGATCGTCGAAGTGAACCTCGGCCCGGCCGCCCGCCAGGGGACGGATCGTCGCCTCCGCCTCGATGTGCCGATAGCGGATGCGCACGGCGGCGCGAAACTCCCGCGCAGGCTCGGGCATCGAGAGCCAGTTCGTCTCACGCACGCGCAGCTCGTCGCTCAGCAGGTCTTCGTCGTCGCCGACGACGACAGTGGCGGTGGCGGGCCGAACTTCGAGAACGTAGCGTGGCCGCGGGGAGGTGAGGCCGAGTCCGCGGCGCTGACCCACCGTAAAGCGATGGACGCCCCCGTGGCGGCCGAGCTCGCGGCCCGCTTCGTCCACGATCGGCCCGCAGCCTGACGCGCCGTCGGCTCGTCGCTCGACAAAAGACGCGTAGTCGCCGTCGGGCACGAAGCAGATCTCTTGACTCTCGGCCTTGTCGGCCACGGGCAGCTCAAGCTCGCGCGCGATACGACGCACCTCGGCCTTGTCGAGCTCGCCCACCGGGAAGAGCGCCGACTCGAGCTGTTCGGGCGTGAGCCCGAACAGGAAGTAGGACTGGTCCTTGCGCGAGTCGCGGCCCTTCCGCAGTCGCAGCCGATTCGCCTCGCCCAGGCGGTCCTTGCGCGCGTAATGGCCGGTAGCGACGTGGGCCGCGCCGAATGCCCGCGTCTTCTCGACCAGGCTTGCGAACTTGACCTCGGTATTGCAGCGCGCGCACGGCAGCGGTGTCCTGCCTGCGAGATAGTCGCTCACGAAAGGCGCGATCACGCCGTCTTGGAAGCTCCGCTCGAGGTTCACCACGTAGTGAGAGATGCCGAGTCGACCGGCCACTGCCTTTGCGTCATGCAGGTCGTCGAGCGCGCAGCAGCGCCCGAACGAAGCACCCTTGCCCTGCGTCTGGTCAGAGAGCTGCATCGACACGCCGATCACCTCGTGCCCCTCGTCCTTGAGAAGCGCCGCGGCGACCGACGAATCGACACCCCCCGACATGGCCACAACAACGCGCATGGGTTTCGAGGCTAGTCCACGTCGGTGACGATGAACATCAACACGTGGCTGCCGATCCGGAATTCCTGCTGGTTGGAGAGCTCGTGCTGCTCGATGCGCTCGAGCTCGATCCAGGTGCCGTTCGTCGACCCGAGGTCGCGCAGGATGGCCACGTCGCCCACGATCTCGAGCGCGGCGTGCTGGCGGGAGGCCTCCGGGTCGTCAAGGTTGACGTCGCAGCCCGAGCGACCGACGATCGTTCGCGTCTTGGAGATCGGGAAGATCTGGCCGGTGGCGCCGCCCTGGATTACCGCGAGCGAAAAGCGCTTGTCCTTCGGGAGCTGGATCAGCCCCATGCGGTGCGCGTCCGCGCCGCCGAGCGTCGCGCCCGCGTCCACCGCGGGAGGCGCCGACTGCACGGGAGTCTTGCGCGTTTGCAGGACTCCAGGCACCGTCGACTCGGGTACGTCACGCGAGGGCAGCGAGTCCGGAGGCAGCGTCGAGGCTCCGAGCATCGGGTTCTCGATCTCGATCGCGCCGCCGCATTTCGAACACTTGGTGCGCGCCTTCGGGCGATCACCCAGCTTGGACTCGTCGAACTTGAACCTCGACTGGCAGCTGGGACAGACGACGATCATCGACGACCACCTCCACTCGCTCTGCCGCGACCGCGGCGGCCGGCTCTGGGACGGATGGCACAGAGGATAATACGAATCCGGCAGGCGCTGCAGCGCGATAAGATGAATCCTACCGGCGCACGCTGCATCCCCCGGGGAGGCAGCGCTGAGCGGCCAGGTCGAGGAGGCGACGTGGAGCGCAACGAGATCCTCTGGCTCGACGACGAAGAGGAACTGGACGACGACGACGTCGAGGAAGACGACCTCGCCGAAGACGCCGACGAGGACCTCGACGACGAAGAAGACCTCGAGGACGACGATGAGGACCTCGTGGACGACGATGAGGACCTCGCGGACGACGACGAGGGCGAGGACGACGACGAGGACGACGACGAGGACGAGGAAGACGAAGACGACGAGGACCTGGACGACGACTGGGACAGCGATACCACGGACGGGAACACCGACGACTCGTTCGTCGACGATCCCGAGGACGACGACTACGACGACGAGGACGTGGTGGAGGACGAGGAGGAGTGAGCGCGAGCACACCGATCCCGCTGCTGCCCAGGCCGGACTGGATCCGCGCCCGGGCGCCTCAGGGGCCAGTCTACGATCGGATCAAGCTCCTGATGCGGGGCCTCGAGCTGCACACTGTCTGCGAGGAAGCCCACTGCCCGAACCTCGGCGAGTGCTGGAGCCGTGGCACGGCCACGTTCATGATCCTGGGCGATGTGTGTACGCGAGCGTGCGGCTTCTGCGCGGTGAAGACCGGCCTGCCCGCGGCGCCACCCGACGCGGACGAGGCGCGGCGCGTGGCGGAGGCGGTCGTGCGAATGGGCCTGCGCCACGCCGTCGTCACCTCGGTCAACCGTGACGACCAGCCGGATGGCGGCGCCTCCGTGTTCGCCGCCACGATCGCGGAGATCCGCGCCAGGGTTCCGGACTGCGCGGTCGAGGTGCTGATCCCGGACTTCAAGGGACGCTCGGATGCGTTGCAGATCGTTTTCGACGCGCGCCCGGACGTCTTGAATCACAACGTGGAGACGGTGCCGAGGCTGTACCGGACGGTGCGGGCCGGGGCGAGCTTCACGCGCTCGCTGGAGCTGCTACGGAGCTCGAAGCAGCAGGGGCTGCCCACCAAGAGCGGAATCATGCTCGGACTCGGCGAGGAGTCCGTCGAGATCCTCGACACGATTCGCGCGATACGCAGCTCCGGCACTGACATCCTGACGGTCGGCCAGTACCTGCGCCCCTCGCCACAGCACTTGCCGGTGCGCCGCTATTACAGCCCGCAAGAGTTCGCGAGCCTGCGCGCGTTTGCGCTTGGGCTCGGCTTCGCGCACGTCGAGTCCGGCCCGCTCGTCCGCTCGAGCTACCACGCGGAATCGCAAGTCGCACCGTCGGGCGAGGGGGGGCGGGATACGCCCCGGGGGGTCAGGGGGGGCGGGATGCCCCCCCTCTAGCAGTCCAGCTGGGCTGTTGTCCGTTTCTGGTCCGTCTTCGGTTTGTTCGTTGTTCGTTTCCGTTGCTGTTGTCCGTTGTCCGTGGCTCACCAAGTGGATGGCAATAGGGGGACGAAGGACAACGGACCGTTGTTAGCTTTCTTTGTTCTGGGAGGGCTTCGCCCCCCCCCCAGGCCCCCCCTGTGGCCTGCTTCTCCTTTTCTCTGGTCCTGTTTCCCCTGTGGCCTGTTTCCTCTAGGCCCGTTTCGTCTGGGCCTGTTGCCTCTGGCGGCCAACCACGGTAGCGATGACGTCGGCCGCGCGGTCGACGTCCGCTTCCGTCGTCGTTCGCCCAAGGGAAAGCCGCAGCGAGCTCTGCACCCGCTCGGGTGGCAGGCCCATCGCTCTCAGCACGTGGGACGGCTCGACGCCGCCGGCGGCACACGCGGCGCCCGTCGAGGCCGCGATGCCCTCGAGGTCGAGCGCGATCAGGAGCGCTTCGGCGTCCACGCCCTCGAACGAGACGTTGGTCGTGTTCGCGAGCCGCGGGTCCGCGCCGTTCCTGAGCACGCCCGGGAGCTTCAGCAGCCGCGCTTCGAGCCGATCGCGCAGCGCACCGTTCCGCTCGGCCTCGACCGCCAGGCCCTCGCGCGCGAGCGCCGCGGCCGCGCCGAAGCCGACGATGCCGGCCACGTTCTCGGTACCGGCGCGGCGATTGCGCTCCTGGGCTCCGCCGCGGACGAGCGGAGCAAGCGGCGTGCCGCGCCTCACGTAGAGGCAGCCCACGCCCTTTGGCGCGTAGAGCTTGTGGGCGGAGAGCGTGAGCAGGTCGACGCCGAGCGCCCCCACGTCGATGGGCGTCTTGCCCGCGGCCTGCACGGCGTCGCAGTGAACGAGTGCGCCCTTCTCGCGGGCGATCCGCGCCGCCTCGCACACCGGTTGCAGCACCCCCGTCTCGTTGTTCGCCAGCATCACCGATGCGACGAGCGCCCCGTCTGCGAGCTTGGCGCGCCAGTCGTCGAGGTCCAGGCCGCCGCCTCCGCCCACGCGGGTGACCTCGACTGGGACTCCCTCCTCGTGCAACGCCTTTGCGGTGTTGAGCACGGCGTGGTGCTCGACGGAAGTGGTCACGACACGTCGCCCCGCGCCGCCCGCCTTCGTGACTGCGCCGCGCAGCGCCATGTTGTCGGATTCGCTGCCGCTCGCCGTGAACACGATCTCCGCGGAATCCGCGCCGATCAGCGCGGCCACCTTGCCGCGGGCGTCTTCGACCGCGACGCGTGCGCGCTGGCCGAACCAATGCAGGCTCGAGGGGTTGCCGAAGGACTCGCGCAGGTACGGGAGCATCGCCTCCAGCACACGCGCGTCGAGCGGCGTCGTGGCGTTGTGATCGAGATAGATCCGCTGCACGAAATCCATTGTAGGCCTGCGGCGACAGCTCACAGGCCATGGGCTGCGGAGAGAGCCCGATTCATTCGGGCGCGCCCCTCGCCTCCAGCACCAGCCGCGTCTTGAGCTCGTAGAGCTCGAGCGCCAGACCCACGGGATACTGGTGGGGATTGACGAAGCGCTTGATCCCCGGGTGCAGCTGCGCCACCTGATCCCGCGCGCGGGCCTGGGCCGTCACGGGCGGAGGAGCAGAGTAGATCACGCGCCCCGCGCGCACCACCGGCACCAGCAGATCCTCGAAAGGAGTGCCGGCTGGGATCCGCTTGCGCCGCGTCGGGTCGAGCGGGTCCACCACCACGGGCGCGGCCGCGAGCCCGCTCTCCTCGTTGTAGATCACGTCGGCGACGAAGCCTTTCGGCCCGGAGAAGCGCCGCACCTGCTGGATTCCCGGGTTCGAGGTCTTCGCTGCCTGCTCCGAGATCTTGACCTTGTGACGCCAGGCGCCGCCCGGCTCGCGCACCGCCCCGAGCTTGTATACGCCGCCGAGCGCAGCCTCGTCGCCGCCGGTCACGAGCCGGGTCCCGACGCCCCACACGTCGATGCGGGCGCCCTGCTCCTTGAGGCTCGCGATCAGGTGCTCGTCGAGATCGTTGCTCGCGACGATCTTCATCTCGGTGAGACCCGCTGCATCGAGAATCCGGCGCGCCTCGATGCTGAGGTAGGCGAGGTCGCCGGAGTCGAGGCGAATCCCGATCGCCCGATCTCCGCGCTCGTGCATCCGGCGCGCGACCGCAGCGGCGCGGCGGACGCCCTCGAGCGTGTCGTAGGTGTCGACCAGGAACACGCAGTTGTTGGGCTGGGCCCGCGCCCAGGCCTCGAAAGCCTCCTCCTCGCCCTCGAATGCCATCACCCAGCTGTGGGCGTGGGTGCCCCGCACGGGCAGGCCCAGCAGCCGGGAGGCGAGCACGTTGGAGGTAGCCGTGCAGCCGCCCACGTAGGCAGCGCGCGTGGCGGAGAGAGCGCCGTCGAAGCCGTGCGCGCGCCGCAGTCCGAAGTCGATCACGTCGTCCCCGCGCGCGGCGAGCACGACGCGCGCCGCCTTGGTCGCGATCAGCGTCTCGAAGTTGACGACGTTGAGCAGCGCCGTCTCGACGAGCTGCGCCTGCAGCAGCGGGCCTCGCACGCGCAGCAGCGGCTCGTACGGGAAAACCAGTGTCCCCTCCGGAACCGCGTCGACGTCGCAACGCAGGCTGAGCCCGGAGAGCTCGCGCAGGAAGGCGGGGTCGAACAGCGGCCGGCCGTCGTTGCCGGTCTGAAGCGCGAGGTGGCCGATGTCCTGCTCGCCGAAGCGGAAGTCCGCGATGAGCTCGAGCACCCGCGCGAGGCCGCAAGCCACCGCGAAACCCCCGCCGAAAGGGTTCCGGCGAAAGAACAGGTGGAACACCGCCTCAGCCTCGGCCTTTCCCGAGCTGCGGTAGGCCTGGGCCATCGTCAGCTGATAGAGGTCCGTGAGGAGCGCGAGGGGTAGTCGGTAGAGCTCGCGGAGGAGGCTCATCCCGGCCATCATGCGACAGGACCGAGCCCGGAGGCGAGCCGGATAGCCATGCTAAAATCCGCGCTGAAATTAGCCGCCGCGGGCCTGCGGTTTGCTGCGCTCGTGGGCATTGGCGCCCGGAGGGGGACGACGGATGGCCGAGTACGACGAGGACCCGCACGACCAGGACGTTTTCGCGCCCGTGAGCGCGCCGAGCTTCAAAAGCATCCTGGTGGACACGGCGCAGGGCATCACGCGCATCACGCTCAACCGGCCTCCCGCCAACGTGCTATCGATCGACATGATGCGGGAGCTCGCGACCGCGATCGAGTCGCTCGAGTACCAGCGCGACGTCAAGCTCGTGACGTTCTTTGCCTCCGGCAAGTACTTCTCGGCGGGCTTCGAGCTCGCAGACCACCTGGGCGACCGCGGCTATCTGATGCTCGAGAGCTACCGCCGCATCTTTGAAGCGTTCGCCAAGCTCGACAAGGCGACGCTCGCCGTGGTAGCGGGGCCCGCGCTTGGGGCCGGCTGCATGCTGGCGGCCGGCTGCGACATCGTGCTCGCGGCGCAGAGCACCAAGCTCGGCCACCCCGAGATCCGCGGCGGGGTCTTCAATACCGTGGCCGCGGCGCTCCTGCCGCGCATCGTCGGCCGCAAGCGCGCTTTCGAGATCGTGATGATGGGCATCAGCCTGACGGCGGCCGAGGCCGAAAAGGTGGGCCTCATCACCCGCGCCGTGCCCGACGAGAAACTCGAGGCCGAGGTGGCGGCCGTGATACAGCGTTTCCAGGAGTCGAGCGCGCCGATCGCCCAGGCCGCGCGGCGCGCGATCGCGGGCGGCTTCGATCTGCCCTACGAAGAGGCGATCCGGCACGCGGAGGACGTCTACCTCAACCAGCTGCTTGCCACCCAGGACGTCGAGGAGGGGCTTCGGGCCGTGAGCGAGAAGCGCAGGCCCGTGTGGAAGGACCGGTGAGCGAGGCCGAGCCCGGCTCGCACGACGACTGGGACGTGGTGCTCGAGACCAGCCAGCTGTACGAGGCCGAGCTGGCGGCGCTGCGGCTGCGCGAGGCCGGCTTCGACCCGCGTGTGATCGACCAGAGTTACCGCCAGGAGCCGCTGCCGATGGTGAGAGCCCTCTCGGTGGTGAAGGTTCTGGTGAAGGCGGAGCGGGCGGAGGCGGCGCGGCAGCTGCTCAGCGAGCCGCACGACCTGCCGGAAGACGCCTATAACGAGGGGACATGATCGACTTTGAGCTGGGCGACGAGCACCGGGCGCTCGTCGAGACCGTGCGCGACTGGACCACTAAGGAAGTGAAGCCGCAGATCCACGACCTCGACCGCGAGCACCGCTTCAACCGCGATTTCCTGGGCGGCATGGCCGGGCTACAGCTGCTCGGGATCTGCATTCCGGAGGAGTGGGGCGGCGCCGGCATGGATTACGTGAGCCTCGGGCTCGCCTGCGAGGAGCTCGAATACGTCGACACACACCTGCGCGTCATCATGTCGGTTCACGTCGGGCTCAACTCGATGAGCTTGTGGTGCTGGGGCAGCGAGGCACAGAAGAAGAAGTACCTGGTCCCGCAGGCCAAGGGCGAGAAGATCGCGACCTACGGGCTCACCGAGCCCAACGCCGGCTCGGACGCGGTGGGGATCCAGACGACAGCGGTGCGCAAGGGAGACCGCTACTTGCTGAACGGCGAGAAGATGTGGATCAGCCTCGCCGACGTGGCCGATCACTTCCTGGTGATTGCATGGACCGACCAGGAGAAAAAGAAGAACCGCGACCACTCCGGCATGTCAGCCTTCATCGTCGAGCGGGCCTTCAAGGGCTTCGCGTCCTTCTCGATCAAGGAGAAGTGGGGCATCCTCGCCGGAAACACCGGCGGCTTTTCGATGCAGGACGTCGAGGTGCCGGTCGAGAACCGCCTGGGCGAGGAAGGCGAGGGCTTCAAGGTCGCGATGTTCGCGCTCGAGAACGGGCGCTACACGGTGGCCTCGGGAGCGACGGGTCTGATCCGCGCCTGCCTCGATGCCTCGGTCGGCTACGCTCAGGGCCGCAAGGCCTTCGGCGTGCCGATCGGCCAGCACCAGCTGGTGAAGGAGATGATCGCCCAGATGGTTTCGGACTACGACGCGGCGCGGCTGCTCTGGCTGCGCGCCGGCTGGATGAAGAACCAGGGGCTGCGCAACACGCGCGAGACCTCGCTTGCCAAGTGGTTCGCGACGGTGGCGAGCGAGCGTGCGGCTGGCGACGCAGTGCAGATCCACGGCGCCAACGGCTACTCGGACGAATATCCGGTCGGCCGCTTCTACCGGAACTGCAAGGCGGCGGTGATCTACGAGGGCACCCGCGAGGTGCACAAGCTGATGCAGGCCGATTACGCACTGGGCTACCGGCAGGACAAGCCGCGACGGGTCGAGCTGCCAGCGTACCGAGCCTAGCCGAGAGCTGTGCCATGACCCCCGCCGATCTGCCGCTCGAGTTCGTGCGCGTGGTCGAGCGCGCGGCGATCGCGGCAGCGCGCACCATGGGCCAGGGCGAGCGCAAGGGCTCCGACCATGTGGCGGTCGAGGCGATGCGTCACGAGATGGAGACGGTCGACATCGACGGGACGATCGTGATCGGCGAGGGCGAGCGTGACGAGGCGCCGATGCTCTACATCGGCGAACGCGTGGGCACCCGCCACGGGCCCGCCGTCGACATCGCCGTCGACCCGCTCGAAGGGACGAACCTGTGCGCCACCGGTGCGGCGGGCGCGATCGCGGTGCTGGCTGCGGCCGAGCAGGGCGGGTTGCTCCACGCGCCCGACATCTACATGGAGAAGCTCGTGGTACCGGGTCCGGCACGCGGGAAGCTCGACATCAATGCCCCGGTCGCCGACAACCTGAAGGCGCTAGCACGGGCGCTCAACCGGGACGTCGACGACCTGGTCGTGATCGTGCTCGATCGGCCGCGCCACGAGCAGCTGATCGCCGAGATTCGCAAGGCGGGTGCGCGAATCCGGCTGATCGGCGACGGGGACCTCTCAGCGGGCATCTCGGTTGCCGTCTCCGGCACCGGTGTCCACGCGGTGATGGGCACGGGCGGGGCTCCTGAGGGTGTGCTGACGGCCGCGGCCATGCGCTGTCTCAAGGGCGAGATCCAGGGCCGGCTCGTGAGGACACGCCCGGCCGACGCGGACCGCATGCGAAAGATGGGCATCGAGGACCTCGACCGCGTATACCGAACGGAAGAGCTGGCCCCGGGCAAGGGGATCATCTTCGCAGCGGCTGGCGTCACCGAGGGCCCGCTGCTGAAGGCCGTTCGCTTCTTCCGCGATGGGATCCGCACGGAGTGCCTGGTCATGACCAACGAGCCGCACCAGGTCCGTTTCATCGACACGATCCACGTCGAAGACAACCCCGACGTGGTGATCAGGTTTTAACGCTCCGGGGGGCGAAGGGGGATGCCCCCCTTCTAACCGTCCAGCCGGTCCGGCTTGTTTCTTGTCCGTCTCGGTCCGTTTCCCCTGTCCGTTTTCGTTGTCCGTTTCGAATACGGTGTGACCCGCGACACTGCTCAGGGGAAGGCTTCGGGTGGTTAATGATCGGCTCGGAAGGAGGGTGCTCCGCCTGTGTGTCGAAACCGCAACTATCCAGGCATCCGGGCTAGTGCTGTCGGGGGTTTACGTGCCGATTCTTCAGTTTACGCTTGACAGCCATAAGGCGGTCTGTTAGCTTCACCCGGGACTTTAACTATTCTTGGTAAGTGTGGACTGAAATTGAGTTCTGATCCGAAGGTCGCGACCGTCGACTCGGTCGCGAACGAAAAGGCGCAGTCGGGAGCGAGAGCGGTCAACAGAGGAGACGCCCGTGGGCCTATTCGGTAAGAGGAAAGGCATCGTCGGCGTCGATATCGGATCTTCCGCCGTGAAGGCGGTGGAGATCAAGGTCGGCGGCAAGGGCGACGAGTACCAACTCTTGAACATCGGAATCGAGTCGCTCCCGCCGGAAGCCATCGTCGACGGCGCGATCATGGATGCAGGCGCCGTGATCGACTCGATCCAGCGACTCTTCCAGGACAGCCGGATCAAGACCGCGGACTGCGCGACCGGCGTGTCCGGCAACGCCGTGATCGTCAAGAAGATCTCGCTGCCGCAGATGAGCGCTGAGGAGCTGTCGGAGTCCATCCATTGGGAAGCGGAGCAGTACATCCCCTTCGACATCCAGGACGTGGCGCTCGACTATGAGGTGATCGAAGGCGGCGGCTCGGGCGGAAACATGGACGTGCTGCTGGTCGCGGTCAAGAAGGACAAGATCAGCGAGTACAAGTCCGCGCTCACGCAGGCCGGCCGCAACCCCACGATCGTGGACGTGGACGTGTTCGCGCTGCAGAACTGCTACGAGATCAACTACGGCATCGATCCCGGGCGCGTTGTGGCGCTCCTGAACATCGGCGCCTCGATCATGAACGTCAACGTCGTGAAAGGCGCCACCTCGGTGTTCCAGCGTGACATCGCCGCCGGCGGCAACCAGTACACGGACGCCATCCAGAAGGACCTGAACCTCTCCTTCGAGCAGGCCGAAGCGCTCAAGAAGGGCGAGCAGGTGGAAGGCGCTTCGTCGGGCAGCCTGCACCCGATCCTGCAGGCGGTCTCCGAGAACCTCGCGATGGAGATCCAGAAGACCTTCGACTTCTTCCGGGCGACCAGCCAGGAAGATCGCATCGACCAGATCTTCCTCTCGGGCGGCACGGCCAAGATCCACGGCTTGCGCGACCTGCTCGGCGATCGCTTCTCAACCTCGGTCGAGCTGATGAATCCGTTCCTCAACATTCGCTACAACGAGAAGGACTTCAACCCGGACTACCTCGAGGACATCGGGCCCGCGGCGGCGATCGCCGTGGGCCTCGCTGTGCGCAGGGTGGGTGACCGATGATCCGCATCAACCTCGACGCACCGGAGAAGGCCGCAAAGGCCAAGTCCAGGGGCACGGTCGGGCCCGCGATGCCGCCGGGGGCGTTGCAGAGCTACCTGCTGCTGGCGCTCTTGGCCGGCGGCGCCAGCGTGCTGTGCGCCGGCGCCTGGTGGCTGCAGACCAACAAGCTGCGCGACCTCGATACGCGCATCGCCGCCGACGAGAAGCGCCAGCGCGACCTGCAGGCGATCGCGGCGCAGGTGCAAGCGTTCCAGCAGAAGAAGGCGATCCTCGAGAACAAGGTGCTGGTGATCGAGCAGCTACGGCTCTCGCAGAAGAGCCCGGTGCACATGCTCGACGAGATCTCGAAGGCGCTGCCCGACTACGTGTGGCTCACTACCCTCGACGAGACGAAGGGTAGTTTGCGCTTCGCGGGCCAGAGCAACAGCCTCGCCGCGGTCGCCGATTTCATCAGCGCGCTGCAGCGCAGCGGCTGGTTTCCGTCGGTCGACCTCGGCACGAGCCAGGAGGCGCAGAATCTGGTGACCTTCACATTGCTCGGCGCCTTCAAGGACCCGGAGGTCGCCGCCAAGGAAAAGGCGATCGCAGAAGCCAAGGCGGCAGCGGCCGCGGCGGCCGGCCCTCCGGCCAAACCAGGACCGAAGGCCAGGTAAGGGAGGGAGGACCGAGATGGCTGACAATCCGATCAGCAGACTCCCCCTGGCAGGCCAGCTGGGAGTCTCTGCACTGATCGCAGCGCTCATCTGTGGCGGCTTCTACTATTTCTGGTACTCCGAGGCGCTCGAGCAGCAACGCCAGAAGGAGACGCGTCTCGCCGACCTGCAGAAGCAGATCCGCGCCTTGGAGGCCACGGCCAACCGCCTTCCGGAGTTCCAGCGCGAAGTCCAGGCGCTCGAAGCCCGCCTCGAGACGCTCAAGCGGATCCTGCCGCCCGAAAAGGAGATGCCCGACCTGATGCGCCGCATCCAGTACCTCGCGGCCCAGTCGAGCCTCTCGATCCGCAAGTTCAATCCTGCAGCAGTGATCAACAAGGACTTCTACCAGGAAGTCCCGGTCAGCATCGACGTGGAGGGCACTTACCACAACATGGGGGCCTTCCTTGACCGCGTGAGCCGGATGTCGCGGCTCGTGAACATGAGCGACGTCAAGATCAAGGCGCAGGCCACGCAGACGCTCAACAACACGGTGGCGGTCACTTCGACGGCCACAACCTACGTGTATCTGGATCAGCCGCCCCCGCCCGCGGCGGGGGCCGCCGGTCCGAAGCGTCCCGGACCGGGAGGAGCGCGATGAAGGTCGCTTTCCAGCGCGCGCTGCTTGTGGCCGTGGTCCTGGTATTCGGCTTCGGCGGGCAGGCGTTCTCGCAGCAGCCGGCGCCCACCGCGCAGCAGCCGGCGCCAACTCCTCCGGCAGCTGCAGCCCCGGCCGCCCCGGCCGAGGCGCCGCCCGGTACCGCTCCGACCGATCCCACACGCCCGCCGCTCGACGTCGAGCTCGAGACCGGTGGCTACAGCTACAACTCGGGGTCACGCCGCGACCCCTTCGTCAGCCTGCAACGGCCGGTCGCAGCAGACCGCGGGCCCAAGACCAGGAAGCCGGGCATGGAGGGCTTCCTGATCCAGGAGGTGGCACTCAAGGGCATCGTCCGAACCAAGGGCACCGGCATCGGCGTCGCCGGCAAGCCGGGTCACATCGCGATGTTCCTGGGAGCGGACGGCAAGTCGTACTTCGTGACCACGGGGCAGCGGCTCTACGACGGTGTGATCACCGCCGTGGACGCCACCTCCGTGACGTTCCGGCAGGAGGTGACGGATCCCCTCTCGCCGGTCAAGACGCGCGAGGTCCGCAAGAGCTTGTATGCGTCGGAGGAGGCGAGGTAATGAGAGCGAAGCTCACTGGGGTCTGCCTGTTCGCGGTTGCCCTTGCGCTGGCGACGGCAGTGCCAGCACAACAGCCGACCGGGACGGCGATCACCGACATCCGCCAGGAGAGCAGCGACCGGTCGACCCGACTCGTGGTCGAGTGCACCGGCCCACTCGCCTACACCTACTACAGCCCCGACCCACTCACACTCGTGGTGGACATCCCCGAGGTCGACGCCTCGCAGGTCCCCGCGCGGGTCAACGTCGGCACGCGGGAAGTCGAGTCGGTCCGCGTGACGAGTCTCGCGCGCGCCGACGGGCGCAACCTGGCGCGCGTCGAGGTGCGCCTCGCCAGCCTGGTGCCCTACCAGATCTTCTCGAAGGACAAGTCGCTCAACTTGATCTTCGAGCGCCCGGCCAGCCTGGCCGGCGCGGAAGCCGTGCCCGCTGCAGCGCGCACGATAGCGCCCGCTCCGGCACCGGCACCCCCGGCACCGGCACCGGTTGCCACCGAAATGGCGAGCGCCGCGCCGGCACCGCCTCCGCCGAGCGCAGCCGCGAGCGAGCCGAGGCCGGTGCTGAGCGGGCCCAAGGCCACCCGGATCATCGCGGTCTCGCGCGACGAGCTCGGCGCGATGCTGGCGTTCACAGTCAAGGCCGACGGCCGCCTCAAGTACCGTGACTTCCTGCTCCAGAACCCCGAGCGGCTGGTGATCGATTTCGCCGACGTCACCGCGCGAGCTCCGATGCGCTCGCTCGAGGTGGGCGAGACCCCGGTTCGCAAGGTGCGCCTCGGGCAGTTCAGCGCGGAGTCCCCGAAGGTGGCGCGGCTCGTCGTCGACCTGAGCGCGAAGTCGCCGTACCGGATCATCGAAGGCAGCGACGGAGTGCGGATCGTGTTCGGCGAGAGCGGCGACGCTCCAGGGCCGGCACACGCGCCGCTCGCCGCGCTGCGCACACCGGAGCCTGCGCCCGAGCCTGCGCCAGCGGCGGTCGAGACGGTGGCGGCGCGCCCGCTCACGATCGACCCGCTGATGATGCCGGCGCTTCCCGAGCCGCAGGCTGCCGCTCCTGCCCCCGCTCTGGTGGTGGCGGAGGGGGCCCCGGAGCAAGGCAACATCGGTCAGGCCTGCGGTCAGACCGGCGATCTCGGAACGCCGATCAGCCTCGACTTCAAGGACGGCGATCTGCAGGACATCTTCCGGCTGTTCTCCGACATCTCCGGCCTCAACGTCGTCGTCAACCCGGGCGTCACCGGGAAGGTGACCTTGAAGCTCAACGAGGTGCCCTGGGGACGGGCGCTCGAACTGATCCTGAAGACCAACGGGCTGGGCTGCGTACTCGAGGACAACGTGATCCGCATCGCGAAATTGAGCGACCTCCAGAGGGAGGAGGGCGAGCGGCGCAAGCTCGACGAGGAGAAGGCGCTCGCAGGCACCTTGATCGACTACACGCGGCGCATCTCGTACGCCAAGGCGACAACGCTCTCGGACGTGCTCAGAAAGGCGGGCGCGCTCTCGGCGCGCGGCCAGATCAACATCGACGAGCGGACCAACACCATCATCATCCGGGACCTGCCAACCTACGTCGAGAAGGCCAAAGGCCTGATGGCCGAGCTCGATACGGCCACTCCGCAGGTGGAGATCGAGGCGCGCATCGTCGTCACCAACCGCAACTTCTCGCGAGACTTCGGCATCCAGTGGGGCTTTGGCGGCGAGCAGACGAATCGTTTCGGCAACACCACCAACCGGGCGTTCCCGAATCAAATCGTCGTGAATGGCGGCGGGGTTCCCGGCAATAGCGGTCTGGCAGCCGACAACATGGGGCCCGGGGGCACCTCCGCAGCCACGGGAATCGGCCAGCAGACGCGAGGCTACGCGGTCAACCTGCCAGCCCCCAACTTCAACAGCGCGATCGGCATCTCGATGGGTAACATCCTGGGTAGCTTCAACCTCGACGTGGCGCTCACGGCGCTCGAGCAACAAGGCCGCGGCCGCCTGCTCTCGACGCCGAAGGTGACGACCCAGAACAACCAGGCCGCCGAGATCAAGCAGGGCGTCCAGATTCCGATCCAGACCGTGGCGAACAACACGGTCACCACCCAGTTCAAGGACGCCGTGCTGACGCTCAAGGTCACGCCGCAGATCACGGACGCCGGCACGGTGATCCTGACCCTGGAGGTCGAGAACAGCACGCCGGACTTCGGCAACCCGGTGAACGGCATCCCGCCGATCAACACCCAGGCGGCGAAGACGATCGTGCTGGTGAAGGACGGCCAGACCGCCGTCGTCGGCGGCATCTACCAGAGCCAGGAGTTCGTCAACGAAGACAAGACGCCTGTGCTCGGCAACATCCCGCTGCTTGGATACCTGTTCCGGCGGAAGGGTTCGCAGAACGCCAACAACGAGCTGCTGCTCTTCATCACGCCGCGCATCGTCAAGTCCTAAAGGTGACAAGAGCCATGTGGTTGCAAAAGACCGGCCGTAACACGAAACGCCTTGAGTCGACGCTCGGAGCCGCGCTTGCGCTTCTGGCTGCGCTGGCGGCGGGCGGCTGCAGCGCGGCCTACGTCGAGGGAAACACCTCCTCGGTGCTGCTGGTGGTCGAGACCATCGCAGGCGGCGCACCGCTGCTGTCCGACGTGCGGGACGACCAGGGCGTTGTCTTCAACTGCCATGCAGAGGTCAAGGTGTCGACACGCGCAAAGAACCAGATCGGGGTGGGGCCGGGGCCGGCGGAGGACGTGCGCGTGACGCGCTACAGCGTCAGCTACCGCCGCTCCGACGGACGTGGCACCCAGGGACTGGACGTGCCATACACCATCAGCGGCAATCTGGCGGCGATCATTCTAGTGAACGAAAGCACCACGTTTTCTCTCGACTTGGTGCGTCACCAGGCGAAGCTGGAGCCGCCGCTCAGCAACATCTCAGGTTTTCAGGTCGTGACAATGTTCGCCGACGTCACCATCTCCGGAGAGACGATATCCGGCAAGGCCGTGACGGCGAGCGGCAGCGCGCAGATCACGTTCGCCGACTTTGTGGGCACACCTGAATCCTGCGAAGGTTAGGAGAAGGAGCCATGCGATTCCGGATTCCGAACGCGGTAATGCCACTCTTCCTGATCGTCGGCGTGAGCGGCGGCCTGCTGAGCGGCGCCTGCGGCTCGCTCGAGAAAGTGGACCCGGACGGCCTCGTGGGTCCGTCCGAGACCGGCGTCTCCGTGCAGCTGATTGCGCTCGCCGACACTGTCAATGCCGACGGCGTGAGCACAGTGGACGTGGAGCTGGTGCTGCGGAACAACGACGGGAGCGCGGTCGTCGGCCGCGCCGTGTACTTCGAGCTCATCGGAGGAGACGGCGAGCTGGACCCCAAAACCGGCTTCACATACGTGGGACCGGTCCAAAGCGGCTTCGTGATGGCCACGGACAGCAACGGCGTGGCCCGCGTCGTGTACACTGCAGGTTTCAGTGTGGGAGGGCGTGCCGTGGTGAGCGTGCGTCCCTATGGAATTGCCGGCGAGAGGGACTTCTACCTGACCATCGAGATCCTGCAGAAGTGATAGTCTGAGTCAGGCGTCGGGGCCGAGGCGGGGCCGGCTTCAAGGGGCCGGCCCCGAACCATTCTGACCGTGGCTGACACCCGAATCGAGGAACTCCGCCGACGCCTTGAGCGCGATCCGGGCTCGCGCCTCTTTGCACAGCTGGCCGAAGAGCTGCGCAAGGCGGGAGAGTTGGCCGAGGCGATCCGCGTCGCACGTACAGGCCTCGCGCTGCACCCGGCCTATCCCTCCGCGCGTCTCACGCTCGGGCGGGCGCTGCTCGACTCGGGCGATGCCACGGGGGCGCGGGCGGAGCTCGACAGCGCGGCCCGCGACGCGCCCGACAACATCCAGGCGAGCCGCTACCTGGCCCAGGCGCGGGAGCAGCTGGGTGACCTGAAGGGGGCAGCCGACCAGTACCGCAAGACCTTGCTGATGGCTCCGGACGACCGCCAGCTACAAGGGGCGCTTTCGGCCGTCGAAGCGCACCTGCAAGCGCCGGGCGGCGCGTCTGCCGGGGCTGCGGTTCAAGCGCCGCCGCCGGCCCCTGGGCAAGCACCTCCACCGCTTCCCGTGGTTGCGGCGAGCGCGTCGGCCTTCGCCGCAACGGCGGCAGTTCCCGTAGTCGCCGCCGCTCCGCCGCGCCTCGCGGTTTCGGTCGAGCCGGACCGCGAGGCATCGCTCGTGGGCGGAGCGCTTCCACCGACCCTGAAGATCCGTGCGTCGCAGGCAGGCACGTCGCCGCCACCCCCGCCGGCCGCTCGCCCGATGGCTCCCGCTCCACCGGAAGCGTTCGAGGTGATCGGACCCAAGACCCTGCCCAGAAACCCCAGCATGGAGGATGCGCCGGGCGAGCGGGCGGGCAGGCCGCCGTCGAAGCCCGTCGTGGCACCGGCGGCGCCGCGGGCGCCGGAGCCGCGCGCTCCAGAAGCCCCACGCGAGTCGGCGGGCGACCCCACGAACGTCGCGACGACGCCATTTTCGTCCTCGACGCTCGCGGAGCTCTACTTGAAGCAGGGCCTCGTCGACCGGGCTGTCGAAGTCTACCGCCAGCTGGTCGAGCAGGAGCCGGACAACGAGCGGGCCCGCCGCCGGCTCGGCGAGCTCGAAGCCGCCGCGGCTCCCGTCGGGCAGGACCGGACCGCTCGGCGCCACGCGCTCGAGCGGATGATCGCCGCCCTCACCACCCTCCTCGCAGCCGTCCGCCGGCGATGAGCTTGCCGGCCTTCGCGGAGGTACTCAAGGACGTCGCGGGTCGCGTGCCCGAGTCCGAGTTGCTGATGGTCATCGGCACGGACGGGATCCCGATCGAGAAGCTCACCTTGCGAGTGGACCCGAACATGGAAGCCGTAGCCGCCGAGCACACGACCCTCCTGCGCGCGAGCCTCGCGGCGGCGGCGGACACCGGTCTCGGAGCCCTGCAGGAGCTCGCAATTACCACCGAGCGGTTGACGACCTTGCTGGTCGCGATCACCCCGGACTACTTCCTATTCGCTTCGCTCGCGCCCGGGGCACTGATGGGTCGAGCGCGCTTCGCGTTGCGGCTGGCGGCCCTCGCGCTCGAACGCGAGTTCGAGTAATAATCACGTCTCTTCGAGACGGACCGAAGGCAATCCCCAGGGGAGGGCGCGTGGACCTGTCGGACCTCAAGGAGATCCTCCGGATCCTCGAGGAGCAGGACATCACCGAGTTCGAGCTGGAGCAGGACGGGGTCAAGCTGCGCGTGTGCCGCAGCTCGACAAGCCCGCCCGCGGCGCTCCCCGTTCACGCGGCCGTGCACGCGGGGGGTCCAACTGCCGCGCCGAGCTCGGGTGCCGCGCCCGTTCAGCCCGCGCCGGCCCTCGCCCCGCCCGAGGACGCGGAGGCGGACGGCACGATCGTGCGCAGCCCGATCGTCGGGACCTTCTACCGCTCGCCCGACCCGAACTCGTCGGCCTTCGTGAACGTCGGCGACAGCGTCAAGGTCGGGCAGGTGCTCTGCATCATCGAAGCCATGAAGCTGATGAACGAGATCGAGTCCGAGATGGCGGGAGAGGTGATCCGGATCCATCCCGAGAACGGGCAGCCGGTGCAATACGGCGACCCGTTGTTCACGATCCGGCAGGCCTGAGGCAGCCCCGCCGCCACCTTGCCCATGTTCAAGAAGGTTCTGATCGCCAACCGCGGCGAGATTGCGCTGCGGGTCCTGTGGGCCTGCAAGGAGTTGGGGCTCAAGACCGTCGCCGTCTACTCGGAAGCCGACGCGAACAGCCTCCACGTGCGTTTCGCCGACGAGGCCGTGTGCATCGGTCCGCCGCGCAACATCGAGTCCTACCTCAACATCCCCGCGATCATCAGCGCAGCCGAGATCACCGGTGCGGACGCGATCCATCCGGGGTACGGCTTCCTCTCCGAGTCGGCCTACCTCGCGGAGATCTGCGAGGCCTGCAACATCCGCTTCATCGGCCCCGGGCCGCAGGCGATCCGGCTGATGGGCGACAAGAGCCGCGCGAAGAAGGCGATGCTGAAGGCCGGCGTGCCGGTGGTGCCGGGCTCGCAGGGCGTTCTGGAGGACGAGGAGCGTGCCGTCAAGATCGCGCGCGACATCGGCTTTCCCGTGATCCTGAAGGCCTCCGCGGGAGGCGGCGGCCGCGGGATGCGCATCGTGCGCGAGCCACAAGACATCGCGCACGGCCTTCGCGCGGCGCAGGCCGAGGCGCAGGCAGCCTTCGGCGTGCCCGACGTCTACATGGAGAAGTACGTGCTGGCGCCGCGCCACGTCGAGATCCAGGTGATGGCAGACAGCAAGGGCAACGTGGTCCACCTGGGCGAGCGCGAGTGCTCGATCCAGCGCCGGCACCAGAAGATCGTCGAGGAATCGCCGTCGCTCGCGGTCTCCGAGAAGCTGCGGCGCCGGATGGGTCGCACCGCCGTCGAGGCGGCCGCAGCCGTCCAGTACACGAACGCCGGCACGATCGAGTTCCTGCTCGACAAGGACGGGAACTACTACTTCATGGAGATGAATACGCGCATCCAGGTCGAGCACGGCGTCACCGAGCTGGTCACAGGACGCGACCTGGTGAAGGAGCAGATCCACGTCGCTGCCGGGGAGGCGTTGTCCTTCTCGCAGAAGGACATCGAGTTCACGGGACACGCGCTCGAGTGCCGCGTGAACGCCGAGGACCCCTGGAGCTTCGTTCCCTCGCCGGGTACGATCCGCCACTTCTTCCAGCCCGGCGGGCCGGGAGTGCGCGTCGACACCTTTGCGCACGAGGGCTGCGAGATCTCGCCCTACTACGACAGCCTGATCGCGAAGGTGATGACCCACGGCCGCACGCGCGCGGAGGCGATCGCCCGCATGAAGCGCTGCCTCGACGTGATGGTGGTGGAGGGGATCAAGACCAACATCCCGCTGCAGCGGCTGATCCTCGACGATCCCGACTTCGTGGCCGGGCGGCTCGACACGGGCTTCATGGAGCGTTTCCTCCAGCAGCGAAAGGCGACTGCAGCGTCATGAGAGGGCGGCCGCCCCGCGGGGCCTCGAGCAGTGGCGGTGCGTCCCGCTTCCTCCCGCTGCTGCTCGTGCCCGTGGCGCTTCTGTCCGACCCCGCCGCCGCGTTGCCATTCCGGAGCTATTACTTCAGGGACTTCTCGACGGCGTTCTATCCGCTGCGGCTGTTCCAGGCGCGCGAGTTGCGCGAGGGACGCCTGCCCGCATGGAATCCATACGTGTTCGAGGGTTCCTTCCTGGCGCCCGAGCTCTACCCGTTCGACCTGCTGCACGCGCTTGCACCCAGCTCCACGCTCGTGTCGTGGCTGCTGACGCTGCACCTGCCGCTTGCGGCGCTCGCCGCTTACTGGCTCGCGCGCGAGCTCGGGGTCTCGCGCGCGGGGGCGTTCGCCGCTGGAGCCATATACGCGCTCTCGGGCTTCACGCTGTCATCGCTCAACCTCTACGTGTTCCTGCAGGCGCTGGCACTCGCGCCCTTTGTCGCGGGCCTGCTGCGGCGGGCGGCGCTTGAGGGAGGACGCAGCATCGTCTTCGCCGCTTTCGCCGTGGCGCTGGGACTCACCACATATACGGTCGAGTTCGTCGGACAGGCGGTGCTGTTGGGCCTCGGCCTCGGCCTCTGTGTGCGCCCGGCGCGGGACGCCCTCCCACGCATGGCGACGGCCGTCGTGCTCGGCGTCGGGCTCGCTGCCGTGCCCATCGCCCTCGTGCTTGGGGTGCTCGGCGAGACGCCGCGTGGGTCGGGCCTCGAGGGCGCGGTCGCCCTCGCCAATGCGATCCACCCCGCGGTGCTGCTGCAGACCTTGGTTCCGCACCTCTTCGGGTTTCCGCAAGCCGCGGCCGAGGCGTTCTGGGGCGGGCGCTTCTTCAGCAAGGGACTGCCCTACTTCCTGACGCTCTATCTCGGGCCGCTCACGCTCGGGCTCGCGGCGCTCGGGGTCGCGCGGATCGAGCGCCGCACGCGGCTCGCGCTCGTCGTGCTCGGCGGCCTGGGGCTGTGGTACGCGCTCGGAGATTGGGGAGGGCTCGCGCCGCTGGTCCAGCGCCTGGGCATTACGAGCGCATTCCGCTTCCCGAGCAAGGCACTGCTGCTCCCGCAGATCGCGGTGGCGCTCGCGGCCGGCTTCGGACTCGAGCGCGTGGCCTCTGAGCGCGGGGCACTGCGCTCGCTCACGTTGCTGATGGGCCTGCAGGCCGGCGTGGCGCTCGGTCTCGCCGCGCTCATCGCGGCGAAGCCCCCCGGTCTCGTGTCCTGGAGCGGGATCGCACCCGATTTCTGGCCGCGCCTCGTCGGCGTGGTCGGGCGCGACGCGGCTCTGGTGGTGCTGCTGGCCGTCGCTGTGGGCGGCTTGCTCTGGATCGAGAGACGCGGCTTGATCAGCAGCGGGCGAGCCGCCGCGCTCGTGGCCGCGCTGCTGGTGGCCGACCTCGCCCGAGCGGGGGCGGGCCTCAATCCGCAGGTGAACACGACCTTCTACGAGCCGCTGCCCGAGATGGCGGAACTCAGTCTCTCCGAGCTCGCGGGCGGCCGCGTGTTCTCCTACGGCCTCGACCACAGCCCGGCATTCCGCGAGCTGCTCGCGCGCGGCGGACCGGGGCTCACGCTCACGAGCTTCTTCGTCCACCGCCAACTGCTGGGCCCCTACGCCAACGTGCTCGACGGTATCGAAGCCGCGGAAGCGACGGACATCACATCGTTCGTCCCGCGTGAGCGCGAGCTCGGCAAGGAGCACTACGACCCGGCTCGGGCGGGCGAGCTGGTGCCGTGGCTTCGCAACGCGGGCGTTGCGCGCGTCCTGAGCCTCGACCCGTTGACGGACGAAGCGCTCGTGCCGCTGGCTCAGGTCGAAGCCGGCCCGCCCGGCGTGGCGATCCACGTCTACGGCTTCGACACCTGGCCGCGCGCCGCGCTCGCCTGCCGCGCGACTCCCGTCGCGAGCCGCGAACAGGCGCTGGCGCTGCCCTACCGGAAGGGCTTCGACCCGTGGCGAGAGGTGGCGGTCGAGCAGCAGCCCGGAGAAGGGCCTGACGATGCGCTGGCCGCCACCTGTACCAAGGGCCGGGCGCGGCTCACGGGGTTCTCCGCGGCCCGCGAGCAATACGAGGTCGAGACGAACGCGAGCGCCTACCTCGTGGTTCGCGCCAGCTACGCTCGCGGCTGGCAGGCCCAGGTCGACGGCGTGCCGACGCCGGTGCAGCGGGCGAACGGCAAGCACCGCGCGATCGCGGTCAACGCGGGACGCCACGAGGTCGTGCTGTGGTACGAGCCGCCGTTCCTGGGTTTTGGGATCGCGGTCTGCCTGGCGTCGCTCCTCGCAGCTTTACTGCTGCTCATGAGCAGCACGCCCCGGAGCCGGCTGTGAGCGATGCGGGCCCGGCACTGCTGCTGGTTTGCCCGCGCTGCCGGTCGTCGCTGGCTCTCGCGGGCACGGGGGCCTCGTGCAGCGCCTGCGGGGCGGCATACGAGGAGAAGGACGGCCTCCTCGATTTGCGCGCGGGCCGCGTGGGTGCGGCGGGCTTCGACCCGCACTATTTCCCGACCCTGGCGGAGGTCGAGCGCGAGCACTACTGGTTCGTGACGCGGCGCGAGGTGGTGCGTGACGTGCTGCACGCCGCAGTGCCCGACCACCCGCAGCGGAGGCTGTTCGACATCGGCTGCGGCAGCGGCGGGCTGCTCGCCTTCCTGGGCTCGAGCGGGCTCGCACTCGCCGGAGCCTGCGACGTGTACCCGGAGAGCCTCGCGCTCGTGCGCCGACGCGTCGCGGCGCCGCTGCTGCTGGTCGACGAGGGGCGCTTCCCGCCGCTCGCACCGGGCCAGACGCTCGTGAGCCTGTTCGATGTGCTGGAGCACATCGACGACGACCTCGGGACCTTGCGGCACCTCGTCGAGGTGCTCGAGCCAGGCGGGATCCTGGTGTTGACCGTGCCGGCCCACCCCTTCCTGTTCGACGAGATGGACGAGATCGCTCACCACCGCCGCCGCTACACGCGCCGTGAGCTCCGCGACAAGCTGCGTGCCGCGGGTTTCTCGGTGCGTCATCTTTCTCACTTCATGGCACCGCTCGTGCCGCTCGTGCTGCTGCGTTGGGTGATGCGGGTCTTGGCCGGGCGGCGGACCGCTCTCGAACGCAGGAAGCTCGAGCTCGGCGTGACGCCCTTCCTGAACGGGGTGATGCGGGCGCTGCTGCGGCTGGAGCGGCCACTGGTGCTTTCGGGAACGCTCCCCTTCGGCACCTCGCTGATCGCCGTCGCGGAGCGGCCGCGCTCCGCGCAAGCGCTGTAACATCGCCGAGATGACTGCCGATCGGCTCGACGGAGCCCTCGTCGCGCAGCAGATCCAGCGAGAGCTGCGCGCGGAGCTCGAGGAGCTGCTGCGGCGCGGGGTGCGGCCCGGACTTGGGGCCCTGCTGGTGGGGGACGATCCGGCCTCGGCGATCTACGTGAAGAGCAAGGCGCGCCGCTGCGAGGAGCTCGGGCTCCACCACGAGACGCGCCGGCTCGCCGCGAGCGCGACCACGCAAGAGGTGCTGGAGGCGGTCGACGACATGAACCGGCGCCCCGAGATCCACGGCATCCTGGTCCAGCTGCCGTTGCCCGGCCAGGTCGACGCGCGGCGCGTGCTCGAGCAGGTTCGGCCGGAGAAGGACGTAGACGGCTTCCATCCCGAGAACGTGGGCCGACTGGTTCAGAAGCGGCCGCGCTTCGTGCCCTGCACGCCGGCCGGCGTGATGCAGCTGCTCGCGCGAAGCGGGGTCGAGCTCGCCGGGCGCCGCGCAGTCGTGCTCGGCCGCAGCGAGATCGTGGGCAAGCCGATGGCGCTGCTGTTGCTGCACGCCGACGCGACCGTGACCGTGTGCCACTCGCGCACCCGCGAGCTGGCCGCGGTCACGCGCGAGGCGGACGTGCTGATCGCGGCGATCGGAAGGGCAGGCATGGTGCGCGCCGAGCACGTCAGGCCGGGGGCGGTCGTGGTGGACGTCGGGATCAACCGCGTCAGCGACCCCGCCCTGGCGCGGGAGCTCGTCGAGCCCGCGCGCTTTGCGGAGTTCGAGCGCCGCGGCTACGCACTCGTCGGCGATGTGCACGCGCCGGAGGTAGCCCAGGTCGCGGGCGCGCTCACGCCCGTGCCGGGCGGGGTCGGCCCGCTGACGATCGCAATGCTGATGTCGAACACGCTGCGGGCGGCCGCGAGCGCGGCCTGAGGCTCTAAGTGCTGCGCGTGGGACTGACCGGCGGCATCGCGAGCGGGAAGTCGCGCGTCCTGCGCCGGCTTGCCGAGCGCGGCTGCCGGACGCTCGACCTCGACGCCGTGGCGCGGCACGTCACGGAGCCGGGTAGCCCAGCCCTCGCCGAGATCACGGCCGCGTTCGGCAGCAGCGTGCTGGATGCGCGCGGAGCGCTCGACCGCGCGGCGCTGGCTGCGGTGGTGTTTGGCGATGCCGTGGCTCGACAGCAGCTCGACGCGATCGTGCACCCCCGCGTGCGCGAGGCCGAGAGAGCCTGGGCCGCGGACTTCGCGGACCGATCGGACGCGGTGCTGGTCACCGACGGAGCGCTCCTGATCGAGAGCGGCGTGCACCTGCGTTTCGACCGCCTCGTCGTCGTGCACTGCACGTTCGCGCTGCAGCTTGCGCGACTGCGGGAACGGGACGGCTTCGACGAGCGACAAGCGCGGGCCCGGATCGAAGCGCAGCTGCCGTCTGCGGAGAAGCGCCGCTTCGCTCACTTCGAGATCGACACGTCGGGGTCGCTCGACGAGACGGATCGCGCGACCGACGCACTGGCCACGACGCTCGCGTCGCTCGCCCGCGATGCGCGCGAGACACAGACGACACCGCTCGAACCGTTGCTGGGCGGGCTCGTCCACGGCCCCGAGCACGGACCGCGCGGACTCTCGCCGGCCCTGCTGCTGGCGGAGGCCGCCGCGGCCGGCGGGCTGGAGCTGGCGCGCCTCGCCGCTCGGCTGGTCCCGCCGGCCCGCGGCCCGTGGTACCTGGTCGCGGCAGAGAGTCGACCCGAGGTTCCTGCGTGCCGGCTGAGCGTGGCTCTGACCGCGTGGGCTCTCCGCCGCAGAGGAAGCGACGCCGACTTCCTCGCGGCGGCGGCGGCCTCGGTGGCACGCCTGACCCACAGCGATCCGGGGGAGCGGACCGACGCCTGCCTGGTGGCGCTCGTCGCGCAGCAGCGGGCCGTAGCGGCCCCCGGTGCCACGGAACTGGGCGCGCTCGCCGCCCGTGCGCTGCCGCTCGCGGCACGCTTCGGAGCGGGGCCGCCCACGGGCCGGCTCGAAGCCAGCTGGGCCGCGCTTCGGCGCTTCCCTGCGGACCCAGCGGCAGCGGGCGCCCTCGGGGCGAGCCTCGGCGGCGACGCCCCGACCACTTCCGCCCTCGCCGGCCTCGGCCAGGACGTGAGCGGCGCGCCGCAGGCGCAAGCGTGGCGTCGCGTGCTCGAGGACTGAGCGTTGCGGCTGCCGGTCCGGTCCGCTAACATCCCGCTCACGTGAACTGCGTCATTCTCCAGCCGTCCTACATCCCCTGGCGCGGTTACTTTCACCAGATCCAGAAGGCCGACTTGTTCGTCTTCTACGACGACGTCCAGTACGACGATCGCGGCTTCCGCAACCGCAACCGCGTCAAGACCGAGAGCGGGCCGCGCTGGCTGACGATCCCGGTGCACAGCCAGGGCGTCCAGGTCACGCACACCCCGATCAAGGACGTCCGCATCTCTTGGGATCGGCCCTGGGCCCGCAAGCACTGGGAGACGATCCGGCACTCCTATTCGCGGGCTCCCCACTTCGCGCGCTACGCGGACCTGCTCCAGGGCTTCTACGCTCGGCGCGGCGAAGCGCTCGCCGATTTCACGATCGAGCTCACGATCGCGCTCGCCTGGGAGCTTGGGCTCACTAGTACCCGCTTCATGCGCTCGTCGGCGCTTTCTGTGTCGGGCAGCCGCACCGACCGGCTGCTGGCCCTGCTCGCCGCCGTCGGAGCCGACCACTACATCAGCGGGCCGTCCGCCCGCGCCTATATCGACGAGCAGAAGCTGCGAGCGGCGGGGGTGACGCTCGAGTACATGAACTACGACTATCCCGAGTACGCGCAGCTCTACCCGCCGTACGAAGCCCAGCTGTCGATCGTCGACCTGTTGTTCATGAAGGGACCCGAGGCAGGCGAGTGGATCTGGGGCCGCTTCGCGAAGGGAGCCGCGCCGTGAGCGAGCCTGCAGCACCCGAGCTGAGCGTCGTCACGATGCTCTACCGATCCGAGACCTACGTGCGCGAGTTCCACCGCCGGATCACGGCCGCGGCCGCAGCGGTGACGTCTGCCTACGAGCTGGTGTTCGTGGATGACGGCTGGCCGGACCAGGCGGCCGCGCTGGTGCGCGAGCTACAAGCTGCAGATCCGCGCGTGGTGCTCGTCGAGCTGTCGCGCAACTTCGGACATCACCCGGCCGCGGTCGCCGGCCTGACCCACGCGCGGGGACGCCGCGTGTTCATCCTCGACGTCGACCTCGAGGAGCAGCCTGAGTGGCTCCTGAGCTTCTCGGCCCAGATGCAGGCGAGTGGGGCCGACGTGGTTTTCGGCGTGAGCCGGGTGCGCAAGGGCACGCTGCTGCGCCGCATCCTCGGGGGTGCCTTCTGGCGGCTGTTCAACGCGCTGTCGGACATCCAGGTGCCCGAGAACCCGTGCACGGTGCGGATCATGAGCCGGCGTTACGTGGATGCACTGCTCACCTTGCCCGACCGCAACCTGTTCCTGGCCGGCAACTACGCGTGGCTCGGCTTTCGTCAGGAGCCCTTCCCCGTCGAGAAGGGCCTGCGTCGCGGCGCATCGACCTACAGCGGCCGGAGGCTGGTCGCGCTCTTCATCGAGGCGGTCACGTCGTTCACCAGCTATCCGCTGCGGCTCATCTTCGGTACGGGTGTGGTCGTCGCGTTCCTCGCGCTCGCCGCTGGCAGCGGGCTCGCGGTCTACAAGGTGCTGTATCCGGAGACCATCTCGCTCGGCTGGTCCTCGATCATCGTGTCGATCTGGTTCCTGGGCGGCGTGATCATCTCGTTTCTGGGTGTGATTGGCATCTACCTGTCGAAGATCTTCAACGAGACCAAGGGCCGGCCGCTGTTCGTGGTGAAGGCGGTGCACGGGCGTGAAGTGAGTGGTGGTTCGTGAGCGAGGACCTCGACCGCTTCACGGGTTATCGGGCGGACTTCCCGTACCACGACGAGAACCAGCTGATGCTGGCGTGGTACGCCGAGCGGCTTTGCGGCTCGCTCGCGCGTCGCGGGGCGCGGCGGGTCCTGAGCCTCGGGATCGGGCACACGGTCGTGTCGCGGCGCCTCGTCGGGCTCGTCGGCAAGGGGGTGGTTTCCTATTCCATAGTCGAGGGCTCGCGCGAGCGGATCGCTGAGCTCCGCGCGGCGTCCGCGCTGCCGCCCGGTGTCGAGGTCGTCCACGGCTATTTCGAGGACTACGCGCCCGGCGCAGCGTTCGACGCGATCGAGATGGGCTTCGTGCTGGAGCACGTCCAGGACCCCGTGGCGCTCGTCGCCCGTTACCGGGGCTTCCTGGCGCCGGACGGCCTGCTGGCGATCGCGGTACCGAATGCGCGCTCGCTCCACCGGCTGATCGGCCAGCGCGCGGGGCTGCTCGACGACCTCTTCCGCCTCAGCGAGCACGACCTCGCGCTCGGGCACCGCCGTTACTTCGACAAGGACTCGCTGGTACGGCTCGTCGAGGAGGCGGGGCTGCGGGTGCTGGCGTGCGAGGGAATCCTGCTGAAGTGCCTCACCACCGCGCAGCTCGCCAGCCTCAAGCTCGAGCCGCGCGTGATGCAGGCCTTCTGCGAGCTCGCCGCGCCCTACCCGGAGATCGCCAACGCCATCTACCTGGAGGCGGGCCTTTGAAAGGAGGCCTCCCGGCCGTGCTGGTGGCCTCGGGGGGCGGCTTTCAGGGGCTCGCCGTGTTGCGATTGCTGGGCGAGTCGGACAGCTTCCGAATCGTCGTCGCCGACAGCTCGGAGGCGACTGTCACCGCGTCTTTCGCGGACGCGACCTTCAGGCTTCCGCCCGTTGCCGAGCGGACGGCATTCGGGCGCGCGCTCTTGGAGCTCAGCCGTGCGCAGGCCGTGCGCCTGGTCCTGCCGTCGACCGATCACGAGCTCGAGGCCCTCGCCGAGTTGCGGCCCACCCTCGAGGCGGCGGGGACGAGCGTCGCCGTGTGTGATGCCTCGCTGCTGATCCAGCTCCGGGACAAGCAGGCACTCTACGCGGATCTCGCAGCAGCAGGATTCCCCGTGCTGGCGCCCTGGACGGGACCGCTCTCCGAGACGCGCCTGCCCCTCATCGGCAAGCCCCGCCAGGGCTTTGGCGGGCGTGGCGTCGTGGTGGCGCGGACGCCTGAAGATCTGGACGCGCTCGCTCCGCGCGAGCGACAGGCGCGGGTGTGGCAGCCGTTTCTGGAAGGGGCGGCTGAGCTTTCGGCGGACTTCGCGCTGCTGCGCGACGCGGCGCCGCCGGAGGTCGGCCTGCGTCGGCGCATCCGCACCTCGGGTGGCTACGCAGTCGTGTCGGAGGGCGTGTCCGATCCGGAGGCGCTCGAGCTCGTGCAGCGCTTTGCGAGGTGGGCGGCGGCGCGGGGAGGCCGCGGACTCTTCAACGTCCAGCTCCTGCGCCAGGCCACGACGCTCGTGGTCTCGGACGTCAACCCGCGCCTCGGAACCTCCGCCGTGCACTGGCGGGGGAGCGGCTTCAACCCGGTGCTCGCCGTCTGCGCCGAGGCAGGGCTGCTGCCTGCGGCCTGCGAGCTCAAGCGAGCGCCGACCAATACCCGATCCGTGCGCCACCTGGAGGAGCGGAACGAGAAGATCCAGCCGCCAGCGGCCGAGCCGCTGCGCGGTATCGTGTTCGACCTCGACGACACGCTGATCCCCACCAAGCAATGGCTTCGCGATCGGCTGCTCAAAGCACTCGACGCGGTCGTCCCCCGGACCGAGCGCGAAACGGCCGAGCGTGAAGCGCTGCGCGTGATCGAGGAAGGCCCGCGCGACCGGCTGATCGACGCCGTGGCCGCGGCGCTGGGCCTGTCCGAGCCGATTCGCGCGCGGCTGCTCGAGGTCTATCGCGCCACGTGGCCCGTTGCCTGCGCCTGCTACGCGGACGTGAAGCCCGCGCTCGATACGCTCCGGCGAGGAGGCCTGCGTCTCGGCCTGCTCACAGACAACCCTCCCGAGACCCAGAGGCACAAGCTCCAGGCGTCCGGGCTCGCGTCGTTTTTCGACGCGCTCGTGTTCGCCCGCGAGAGCGGGGCAGAGAAGCCGGACGGGCGCGGCTTTCAAGCCGTGGCGGAAGCGCTCGAGCTCGGGCCCGCGGCGCTCGCCATGGCGGGAGACAACCCGCACCGCGACCTGGCTGGGGCGGCCCACGCCGGCTTCGGCCGTCTCTTCTGGGTCCATCGAGAGGGTGTCGCCTGCTCGTTCGATCCGGCGCTCGCCGAAGCGCTCCCCGCTTTCGAGCGCTATGAGCGCGTGAGCGACCTGCGCGAGCTCGCGGCACGGCTCAGCGCGGGTTGACGCGCGGCGCTGCCGCGAGCGCTTCGTACACCTGCAAGGTGGCGCTCAGGTAGGGGCGCTCGAAGAGCTCGGCCGGAAAGAAGCGCCGCGGCGGCACCGGTCCGGGCGTGGCGTAGACGAAGCCGGCTTCCACCCGTGAAGGCACCGCGTCGGCCGCCACCAAAAGACGCGGGCCCGGCCCCAAGGCACGCCGCGCCTCGGCGATCGCGCCTGCATCCGGGCGGCGCAGCAGGCGCTGCTGCAACGCCACCCGCTCCGGCCACGGCTCGCGTGACGGGCCCGCCTGCCAGGCGCGCGCGGTGTAAAACCCGTTCTCGTAGTAGAGCCGGACTTCCCCGATCGCCGAGAGCAGCAGCGACGGGTTGTCGGCGAAGACGACGGCGTCGCGGCTCGCGTGAGCGCGGAGCCAGGCGAGGCCCGCGGCGTAGTCGCGCTCGAGAGGCGAGGGGACGTGGGCGGCGGCGGCCAGGTCCGCGCGCACGGCGCCGTCCAGCCCGCGCCCGAGCAGCGCGAGGCTCGGCGACGCGAAGAGCAGGACGAGTGCTCCAGCCACGAGAGCGGAGGCCCGCCGCCACGGCCAGCCGCGCGCCGCGTCGAGGCCGGCGCCGGCGAAGAGGCAGAGCAGCAGCTGTCCGTTGTAGAGCAGGAACAGCTGCGACAGGCCGGGCACGTCCAGGGCAAGCCCGAGCAGGATCCCGGCCGCCACCACGCCGAGCGCGACCGTCTGCAGCGTGCTGAGAGGCGAGCGGTGCCGTGCGAGCCAGAGTCCCCCGGCGACCCCGGCGAGTCCCAGATAGCCGAGGAGCCACAGCGCGAATCCCGGCGCGACCAGCAACGCGGGCAGCTCGGAAGCGCCCACTCCGCGTGCGAGCGCCTCGGCAAAGGCCGATCTCGAGAAGACCGTCGCGGCCGCGAAGCGCACCATGCCTGTGTAGCCTTCAGCCCCGCCCGCCTGCCACAGCGTGAACGGCGCCCCCGCCGCGGCCATCGCTGCGAGTGCTTGTGCCAAGCGGCGGAACTCGCTGCTGCGGCCGAGCACGAGTTCACGGCAGCCGGCAACGGCCACTCCCGCGAGGACGACCGGCAGCACGGTGGTCTTGGCCGCGCTCGCAGCGAGCGCCAGGACGACCAGGCCGACGAGGCGCGCCGGACGGGGACTCGCCAGCCACGCCTCGAGTGCGATGACGATTCCGCAGACGAGGACCAGCCCGCACACCGTTGTCGGACTTCCGTAGATCCCGGTCGCGAGATGGCTGTTGAAGGCTCCAGGTGCCAGGCCGAAGAAGGCCCCGGAATCGGTGTGCAGCAGCAACACCGCGGCACCGAGGGCGCCGGCGCGCGCGCTGCCGAACAGCACCCGTCCCGCGCTCGCAGCCTGGAGTGCGAGCAAGGTCACCCACAGGAGCGGTGCCATGGCCAGCAAGGGGTCGGCGAGCGGCGCCTGCGCCAGGTCCGCGGCTGCGACCGGAAGCGCGTAGGCGAGCAGATGGTAGTTGAGCGGGATCCCCGCCACGCGCGGGTCCTCGAGCGGCCAGCGATGACGCAGCTCGGCGGCGTTGCCGGCGTGGAACAGCATGTCGAAAGGCACCGGCGTGCCTAAGCTCTGGGCCGACGCGAGCGGCTGGAGCAGCGCCCCCACGAGTGCTACGGCGAGCGTCAATGTCAGTGTCGTGGGAGTCGGCCCGCTCGCCGCGGCTGCCGGCAGCAGAGCGCCCGACGCGGCGCCACGCCGGGCGAGGAAGAGGCCGAGGGCGGTGGCCGCCACAGCAACCAGCGCCGGCAGCCAAGGCGTCGAGAGCGCTCGTCCGGCCAACAGGGCCAGGCCCTGGAGCGCGAGTCCCAAGGTCGCTCCCTGACCGAGCCGCACGCTGCCCTCGTCCCTGCAAAGCCCGAAGCCGCGCACCAGCAGCACACCCGGGACGAGCGCCTGGCCGAGCGCCGTCGCCCAGAAAACGAGCACGGTCGCCGCCGGCACGCCGTGAGCGAGCGGCCGGACCACGAGCGTCGCGGCGACGATCGCGGCGAGCACGAGGGTCGCGGGCGAGAGCCGTCTCATCGCGTGCCCGCCGCGGGTCCGACCCGCTCCTCCACGAGCGTGTTCCATTCGTGGCAGTGCGGACAGCGCCACAGCATGTCGTCGGCACGGTAGCGGCAGACCGTGCAAATGTGCGGGTCCACATAAAGCGCCGAGTCCTCGACCGTGGCGACGTACTTCAGCTCCTCGGGCCCGAGCGAGGACATCGCGCGCAAGGTGCGCCAGACCTCGAGGTGTACCAGCAACACGTGCGGGTTGGCTTCGACTGCGCGTAGCAGCAGGCCGAGCGCCTCCCCCGGGCGGTCCTCGGCGCGCAAGTGGCGCGCCAGGCCGAGTCGGGCGCGCCAGTCGCGCGGGTCCTGGCTCACCAGCCGCTCGCAGAGAGCGGCGAAGCGCGAGGGCTCCCCGGCCGCGGCGTAGGCGCGTTGCAGCGGAGAGAACGCCAGGTAGGCACGCTCCGGCACTGCGGCGATGGCGTCCTCCAGTACCTGGGCGGTTCGGCGCGGGTCGCGCTCCAGCCAGAGCTCGGCGAGCGCCAGGTGCGCCGGGAATACGCGGCGATCGAGCGAGAGGGCCGTGCGAAAGGCCTCCTCGGCGAGGTCGCGGCGGCCCGCGGCGAGCGCATCCTTGCCCAGCTCGGTCTGCAGGAAGCCGAGCACCAGCGCGTCGTCGGACTTTCGCATGCGCGCGATCCGCGTCTGCACCTCGAACGCCTCACGCCACTGGCGCTGGTCCTCGTGGAGCTTCTGCTGCCCGGCGAGCGCGTGCAGGTTCTTCGGCTCGAGCAGCAGCGCCTCGCGGTACGCTTCGGCGGCGCGGTCGAGCATGCCGGCCTTGCGAAAGTCGGTGCCCAGGCTCGCGAGCGCGTAGGCACGCTCGGCACGCGTGAGGTCCCGCCGTGCGATCAGCGCACGGTGGATCTCGATCGCGCGCTCGGTCTTGCCGACCTCGCGATACAGATGGCTCAGAACCTGCTGCACCTCGACCGCGTCGGGATGCTCGCGCCGCACCTTGTCGAGCTCGTGGATCGCGAGCTCCAGCTGCCCCGTCGCGAGTGCGTGGAGTCCTTCGCTGTAATGGGGGGAAGAGCGAAAGCCCGAAAGGCGCCGCCCGTCGTCGCGCCCCCGCGCAGCGGCCCATGCGAGCCCCGCCATGATCCCGGCGGCCGTGGCCACGAGCACGGCCACGAGCGCGGTGTCGCTCAAACCATCTCCGTCTTCCACAGGTCGTGCAGGTGCAGCACGCCCTCGATGCGGCCTTTCTCGTCGGTGACCAGAAGTGCCGTGATGCGCCGAGTCTCGAGCAGGTCGAGCGCACGCGTCGCGAGCTCGCGCCGTCCGACGAGAGCGGGACCCTTCGTCATGCACTCGGCGGCGCTCCGGTCGAAGATCGCATAGCCGTGGCGTTCCATCTGCCGGCGCAGGTCGCCGTCCGAGATCACTCCCACGAGCGTGCCGTCGGCCTCGACCACCGTGGTCAGGCCCAGGCGCTTGCGGGTCATCTCGAACAGCACCTCCTTCATCTTCGTCTCCGGGGCCACGCGCGGGATTTCGTCGCCCGTGTGCATCAGGTCCTCGACCCGCATCAGCTTCTTGCCGAGGCGGCCGCCGGGATGGAGCACCGCGAAGTCGTCGACCGTAAAACCGCGCCGCTCCAAAAGCGCCATGCTGATCGCATCCCCCATCGCGAGCGCGGCGGTGGTCGAGGCGGTGGGGGCGAGTCCGAGCGGGCAGGCCTCGGACCGTACCCCGACGTCGATGTGCACCTCGGCAGCCTGCGCCAGCGGGGAGCGCGGGTTTCCGCTGAGCGCCAGCAGCGGAACGCCCAGCCGCTTCAGCCAGGGCACGAGCGCGAGGATCTCCTCGGTGTCGCCGCTGTTCGAGACTGCGACGAGCGCGTCGCCCTTGACGATGCGGCCGAGGTCGCCGTGGATCGCGTCGGCGGGGTGCAGGTAGAGCGACGGCGTCCCGATCGAGGCGAGCGTCGCCGAGATCTTCTGAGCGATCAGGCCGCTCTTGCCCATCCCCGTCACGACGACGCGGCCGCTGCACGCGATCAGGATATCGATCGCGCGGTCGAAGCTTTGGTCCAGGCGTGGGATGAGCTCGCGGATCGCATCGGACTCGATCTCGAGCACCTTGCGGGCGGTTTCGCGTGACATCGCCGCCAATCGTAACCCGGCCTGCTCTCCCGGGACGGGTCCTCGTCCTTGGCGCCTGGACCCGTCACGGGAGTTTTGTCACCAGACGGCGATGATGTAGCCCATCGGTAGCCAGCCCGTGTGGAGTCCGTACCATTGGAGCCCGCTCACGAGGTGCAGGGAAAACACGACAGCGATTACGGCCAGGCTCGCCGTCACCTTGGCCGAGCGGTGCGCCGCCGCCCGCGTCGCCCAGCCCAACAGGAAGACCGCGGACGCCACGAACAGCACGAACACCGAGATCTGCCCGCTCCAGGTGAAGTTGCCAAGGCCCATGTAGGCGCCCGGCTCGGCCACGAGGTAGGTGTAGGCGGCACCGAAGCCGAAGGTCAGCCAGGCGAGATTCAAGTAAGGCGTGCCGCGCGCCTCCCGCAGCCCGACCAGGTAGACCAGAAGCGGGAACAGGATCGAGAGCACGAACTTGAGCGGCAGGTTCGTGGTGGTGTGCGGGTTGAGAATCCTGGCCCATTCGTAGAAGACGCCGAGCGGCGCAATCACCACTCCGGGTCTGTCGCTCAGTGAGATCATCTGCAAAGCCACCACGACCGCGATCGGCAGCAGGATCCCGTAGACGAGCGGCCGAAGGTGGAGTGCCGCTCCGCGCCGGAGCGCGTGAGCCGCGGCCAGCATCAGCGCAGGCGCGAGTGCGATCACGTAGCTTGGCTTCGCGAGGGTGCACGCCAAGGTCACCACGCCTGTCCCCGCCGTGTAAGCCGTCGGGCTCCGCAGCGCTCGAACGTCGAAGCAACGTGCCGCCAGGTAGAAGAGTGCGAGCGCCAGCGGCTTGAGCACGACCATCGTCGGATTGTGGTAGGCGTGAGGGATGAGGTAGCCCAGGTAGCGGTTGTACGGCGTGAGCAGATTGATCGGCATCACCAGCATCAGCGAGAGCGACAAGGTCGCGTACAGCAGTCCCGTCCGGTAGCTGGTCGCCCTGCCGGCGAGCGCGCTGAACAGGCCGTAGATCGCAGCCGTTCCGGCCAGGTAGCCGAAAAGCGCGACGCCGGCCGCGGCGTTCGTCAGCGGCGTGACCGCGAGCGTCCGGTAGACCGAGAGCACCAGCAGGTGAAAGAGGAAGTGCGGTATCTGCCGCACGAACTCGCCGAACGGCTGGCCGCGGACCAGGTTGTCGACGGCGACCAGGTGACTGCGATAGTCGTCTTCGCCGACGACGAAGGCGGCGACCGGGATGAAGAGCACCGCCGTCAGCAGCAGCGACAGGCTCAGGCACAGGGCGTCGACCCGGAACTTGGCGATCACGGCTCAGCCGCGCGCAGGTTGGGCGGCGCGCTCGATTCGCAGCAGGCGCGCGAGCAGGGCCCGCAGGCGGGAGAGCTTGTAGGCGTTGGGCCCGTCCGAGAGCGCTCGCGCGGGGTTCTCGTGGACCTCCATGAACAGGCCGGAAACGCCGGCCGCGACGCCGGCCGGGCCGAGCGTGTCGATGAAGTGCGCATCGCCTCCCGAGCGGTCGCCGAGGCCCCCGGGCCGCTGCACGCTGTGCGTGACGTCGAAGATCACCGGGAAGCCGAAGGAGCGCAGCACCGGAAACGAGCGCATGTCCACGATCAGGTTGTTGTAGCCGAAGCTGAAGCCGCGTTCGGTGACCATTACCCGGCGGTTGCCGGTCGAAGCCGCCTTCTCGAGCACGCTACCCATGTCCCAGGGCGACATGAACTGGCCCTTCTTGATGTTGACGATGCGGCCGCTAGCCGCCGCGGCGCGCACCAGGTCGGTCTGGCGGCACAGGAAGGCCGGGATCTGCAGCACGTCGGCCACGGCGGCGGCCCGCTCGACCTGGGCGACCTCGTGGACGTCGGTCAGGATCGGAACGCCGTGGCGCTCGCGCACCGAGGCCAGGATCTCGAGGCCGCGCTCGAGCCCTGGTCCGCGGTAGGAGCCGTGGCTCGAGCGGTTGGCCTTGTCGTAGCTGGCCTTGAAGATCCACGGGATCCCGAGTGCGCGCGTGATGGCGGCGAGCCGGCTGGCGACCTTGTGCGGGTGGGTCGGGCTCTCGATCACGCAGGGGCCGGCGATCAGGAACAGTCGGCCCTTTCGCGTGAGGGCGCGCCACAAGCCCGCGGTATCGAGCAGCGGGCTGCGGCTCAAGAGCGCTCGACCGTGGCTTCCGTACGAACTCCGGCAGCGTTGCGCTCGCGCCCGCGAGCCAGGCTCGCGCGCACGAAGTCCTTGAACAGCGGATGCGGCGTGAGCGGCGTCGACTTGAACTCCGGGTGGTACTGCACCGCCACGAACCACGGGTGGTCGGGCAGCTCCGCGATCTCGACGAACTTGCCGTCTGGCGTGATCCCGGACACGACCAGGCCGTGGCGCTCGATCGTCTCCAGGTACTCTTTGTTGAACTCGTAGCGATGGCGGTGGCGCTCGCCGACCTCGGAGGCCGCGTAGATCGCCGCCGCGCGCGAGCCCGGCTTGAGCCGACACACGTAGGAGCCGAGCCGCATCGTGCCACCCATGTCGTCGACGCCGAGCAGGTCCTGGAGCTTGTAGATGATCCGCTGCGGCGTGTCCGGGTCCACCTCGGTGGAGTTGGCGGCCGCGAGGCCGCAGACGTTCCTGGCGAACTCGACGACCGCCCACTGGAATCCGTAGCAGATCCCGAAATAGGGGATGCCCGACCGGCGCGCGAACTCGGCCGCCGCCACCATTCCACCCGTGCCGCGGCTGCCGAAGCCGCCCGGGACCAGGATCCCGTCGACACCGCCGAGCTTCTCGGCCGCGTTGCCGGAATCGAGCTCGTCCGACTCGATCCAGCGCCTGACCACCTTCACGTCGTTGCCGAAGCCGCCGTGCGACAGCGCCTCGTTCAGGCTCTTGTACGAATCCTCGAAGGTCACGTACTTGCCGACGATGCCGATCGTGACCTCTGCGCGCGGGTTCTTGATCCGCCGGACTAGATCCTCCCACGGGGTCATGTCGCAGCCGCCGCTCGTGAGGCCGAGCTGCTTCAGGATGATGCCGTCGAGGCCCTCGGACGAGAGCACGAGCGGCACCTCGTAGATCGTCTCCACGTCCTTGGCCGTGATCACCGCCTCTTCCGGCACGTCGCAGAAGAGCGCCAGCTTGGCCTTGAGGTCGGGGGAGAGGAAGCGGTCGGTGCGGCACAGAAGCACGCTCGGCGAGATCCCGATCGCGCGCAGCTCGCGCACGCTGTGCTGCATCGGCTTGGTCTTGAGCTCGTGAGCGGTCGCGATGTAGGGAACGAGTGCCAGGTGCACGAAGATCGCGTTCTCGCGCCCCACGTCCTGGCGGAACTGGCGCACCGCTTCGAGGAAGGGCAGGCCCTCGATATCGCCGACGGTGCCGCCGATCTCGACGATCACCACGTCGGCGTCCTCGCGCCCGCCGCCGGCGCTCGCGACCTGGCGGATCGCGGACTTGATCTCGTCGGTGATGTGCGGGATCACCTGCACGGTGCGCCCCAGGTAGTCGCCGCGCCGCTCGCGCGCGATCACGTTGCCGTAGACCTTGCCGGTCGTGATGTTGGAGGCCTTCGAGGTGACGCAGTGCGTGAAGCGCTCGTAATGCCCGAGGTCGAGGTCGGTCTCGGCGCCGTCCTCCGTGACGTAGACCTCGCCGTGCTGGTAGGGGCTCATCGTGCCGGGATCGACGTTGATGTACGGGTCGCACTTCATCATCGCCACCCGGAAGCCGTGCCCCTCGAGCAGCGCCCCGATCGAGGCCGAGGCGAGGCCCTTTCCGAGCGAGGACACCACCCCGCCCGTCACGAAGATGTACTTGGTCAAACGCTCAATCCCTTCTCGGGGCCGAGGAGCGCACGCACACGCTCGAGGTCCTCCGGAGTGTCGACGGCCACGCCCGCTTCGCCGTCCAGTGGTACGACGCGGATCCGCATGCCGGCGGCGAGCGCACGCAGCTGCTCGAGGCCTTCGGCCTCCTCGAGCGGATGCTGGGGGAGCGCGGCGAAGCGCAAGAGCGCCTCCCGCCTGTAGCCGTAAAGCCCCACGTGCTTGCGCGCGAGACCGCGCGCGACCGCAGCCGCAGCCGCGGCGATCAGATCGGCCCCAGCACCCTGGCGCACGTGCGGGATCGGGCTCCGCGAGAAGTAGAGCGCTCGACCCGACGCGTCGCTCACCACCTTGACGACCGACGGCGCCAGCATCTCGTCCAGCGAGCGCAGCGGCAGCGACAGGGTCGCGATCTCGAGCTCAGGCTCGCTCACGAGCGCGTCGGCGACGGCGTCGATGCCGGCAGGGTCGAGCATCGGCTCGTCCCCCTGCACGTTGATCACGATCTCGGCGTCGAGCGAGCGCGCCACTTCGGCCAGGCGGTCGGTGCCTGTCGCGTGCCGCGGCGAGGTGAGCACGGCCTCGCCGCCGAACGCGCGCACGGCCTCGGCGACACGCTCGTCGTCGGTCGCGACCAGCACACGGTCGACCCGTCTCGAAGCACTCGCTCGCTCGTGCACTCTCTCGATCATCGTCCTGCCGTGGATTTGCGAGAGAGGCTTCCCCGGAAGGCGTGTTGCGGCGTAGCGCGCGGGGATGATCGCGACGATGGCCAAGTTTTCGCCTGGGGCCCTCGTGTACGACGCATCATACACCGCCTTGGGGGGTCTCGGGGTGTGCGGCGTCAGAGCACCCTCCCGACCCGCCTTTACCCAGCCGCTCCCGCCCGGCTAGCATGGCCCGCCGATGCCCAGCTCCCGCGCGCCCGGCCCGTCGCTCGTCGCGCTCGCGATCTTGTTGCTTGCGGTAGTGCTCTACCCGGGTGCCCTGCTGCGCGGGGAAGCCTTCTTCGAGCGCGACCTTCACCTCGACTGGTATCCGCGCCTCGCGGCGCTGGGGCGCGTGCTCGGCGAGGGCGCCTGGCCGCTCTGGGAGCCGGGGCTCGGCTTCGGTCAGCCGCTGCTCGCCGACCCGAGCGTGCAGGTCCTGTATCCCTTCACCTGGCTGTCACTGGCGCTGCCGTGGGCCTTGGCATACACCGGCTTCGTGCTCGCGCATCTCTTCGTGGCCGGCCTCGGCAGCGCGCGGCTCGCCGCGCGGCTCGGAGCCGGGCGCGTGGGTTCGTCGATCGCCGCGCTCGGCTTCGTGCTCTCTGGACCGGTCCAGTCGGCGCTCAACCTGTGGCACCACTTCGCCGGGACCGCCTGGATGCCGTGGGTGCTGCTCGCGGTCGACACGGCCGTCAGGCGGCCCGGCCTCGGATCCACGCTCGCCCTGGCGGCGGCGCTCGCGCTGCAGATCCTGGCGGGCTCCGCCGACCTCTGCGCGATGACCCTCGCGCTCGGGCTGGTCCTCGCCGGCGCGCGGCTCGTCGGCTCGCGGCGCCGGCGAGCGAGCTTGCGACCGGGCCTGAGCGCCCTGGCCGCGGCGCTTACGCTCGCGGCAGCCATCAGCTGCGCGCTCTGGTGGCCCGCGGCCGAGCTCGTCTCGCGCTCGGCCCGACGCGCGCTGCCGGAGGAGGTTCGGACTGCGTGGTCCGTGCCGGCGCCCGGGCTCGCACGCCTGGTGGCGCCGCTCGATCCTGCGCGCGTTCCGTTCGAGCCGGGACGCTGGACGGAGCTTTATGACCGCCCCGCGCATCCGCTGTTCTTCTCTTTGTACCTGGGCCTTCCGCTGCTGGGCCTCGCTTCGTTCGCGCTGCTCGATCGAAGGCTGCGCCGGCAAGCGATCGGGCTCGCCGCCGTCGCAATCCTGGCGGTGGCCTTTGCGATGGGCCCGCACGGCCCACTCTATGGGCTGCTCGCGGAGCTCGTCCCCGGATTGCGGATCTTCCGCTATCCGTCGAAGGCGCTCCTGGTGGCTTCGCTCGCCGTCGCCCTCCTCGCCGGCCTCGGCGCGCGTGGGCTCGAGCGCGGGGCCGGCCGGGCCCGCCTCGCCGTAGCGGCCGTCGTTCTCGTGGGAGCGGGAGCTACTGCGCTTTTTGCGAGCCGACTACCGGCCGCGCCCAGCTGGTCGCCCTTCCTGGGCCTGCTCTTCGCCCTGGTGCTGGCGCTACACGGCGTGCGCGTGAGGTCGGGGCTCGCAACCGCGCTCATGGCGTCGGTCGTCGTCGCGGATCTCTTGGCCGCCCACCGCGATCTCAACGCCACCGTACCCGCGGCGTTCCTGGCGGAGCCGCCGGGCGTGGTCCACCCGCTCCGCGGCGAGGACGGACAGCGGGTGCACGTCTGGGACTACCACAGCCTGCCGGGCACCGCGGAGCGGCTGCTCGGCCGGCAGGATCCGTATCGCCCTGCTGCGGCGCAGCCCGGGCTCGATCCGCGAGTGCTTTCGGTCGCGGCTCAGCGCCAGGTATTGGTCCCGCCGACGGCCACTTTTTTCGGAGTCGAGACGAGCTACGACCTCGACAATCGCGGGCTCTACCCGCGCGACCAGAACGACCTCAGCTTCTTCCTGCGCCGCGTGGAGGGCACGCCTGTGCACACGCGCCTGCTCCGGCTGGGCGCGGTCGCCAAGGTCATCGCACTCCACGAGCACGGCCTCGAGGAGCTACGGCTCGAGCGCAGGCTGCCGAGCCTCGTCGGCGACCCGATCCGGGTCTTCGCCGTGCCGGACCCGCTGCCGCGGGCCTTTCTGGTCGGCCGGACCCGGATCGCTGACGGCGCAGCCGCCTTCAATGCGCTCCTCGACCCGGCGTTCGACCCGCGTGTCGAAGCGATCGTGGCCGAAGGCGCCCCGCTCGGCGCTGCCACTGACCTCGAGGGGTCGATCCGCTGGCTCGAGCGGCGGGCGGACCGGCAGCGGCTCGAGACGACGAGCGAGCGGCCCGCGCTCCTCGTACTCGCGGACGCATACGATCCCGGCTGGCGCGCGAGCGTGGACGGCGCAGGCGCCAGGCTGCTGCGCGCCAACGTCGCCTTCCGCGCCGTTGCGGTCCCGGAAGGGCGTCACGTGATCGAGCTCGTGTATCGGCCGCGCGCGGTCGGCACCGGCCTCGCCGTCTCGGGCGCGGCAATCGTCGTCGCGGCGGCGCTCCTCGTGGTGGGCCGCGCGACCCGGCGCTAGGCCTTGCGGCGACGCAGCAGCCAGGCGACCGCCGCGAGCGCCAGTGCCGAGACCAGAAGCGCGGGCCCGAGCAGACGGGGAGCGTAGCTCAGCACCACGCGGTGGCTGCCCGGGGGCACGGCGAGCCGGCGGTGGCGTCCGCGCGGCATGACGGCGGATGCGTCGTCCACGCGGGCGCTCCAGCCCGGCGCCCAGGCGTCGCGAACTTCGAGCGTTGCCGGACCCTCGGTCTCGGTGAGAAGCTCGAGCCGGTTCGAGGTGGCGCGGAGCTCGTGGACCCGGCCGGGCCCCGAGAGCGCGATCCTCGGCAGCGAGTCGCTGAGCGCGTAGGCGTGGACCGCGACGGGTCGGATCCGTGCCGGAGCGAGCACGAAGAGCGGCGTGAGGTCCGGGTGATCGAGCGGGTCGAGCGAGAGCAGGGTCGAAACAGCCGCTTCACGCAAGCGCGGCACGAGCGCTGCCAGGGACGTGCAGGCGCCGTCCGCGGGCGTCAGGATGCGCTCGGTGGGCACCAGCATCGTCAGGTCCGGGCTGAGCGCCGTCGGGACGCGCAGGGGGACGTTGAACGCGGGGCTCAAGGTCTCGAGCAGCACGCCGAAGCTCCACTGCTCGTGATCCAGTCCGCGTGCCACGCGACTCGCCTGGAACACCGGGCTCGTCTCGATCGGGCAGGTGTAGACACGGCCCGCGCGAAGCCGAGGCAGCTCCCGGGCGAGCTCGGGCGACGGCGCGTAAAAGCCGCTCGAGACCATTGGGTTGAGGCCCGCGCCGGTCCGCAGCAGGTCGCCGGCAACGAGCGTCACCGCGAGCCATGCCGGGCGCTGGCCGGAGAGCTGTCCGCGGCTCGCCAGCAGGGCCACGAGCGAAAGCGCGAGCGCCACGGCACCCCCGGTCGCGGCGTCCCACAAGACGCGGTCGAGGAGCGAAAGGCGCGCCTCGGGTGCCATGCCGGGCGGGAAGAACAAAGCGGCGAATGACCCGAGCGGCCCCGGCAGCAAGCGGGGAAGTAGCGGAGTCGCGACGAGCAGCGCCCCCAGGAAAAAAGCCGCGAGAGCGAGCGTGCGGCGCTTGCGGCCTTCGGCCAGCGCGTGGAGCCCGAGCGCCGCGAGCAGCGCCACCGCCAGGTGTACCGTGAAGAAAGCCTTTACCGGAAAGCGCAGCACGCGCAGTGCCGCTGCGGCCTCGACGAGTGGTGTGAGTCCTCCCCAACGCCCGAGCGCGAGGACGAGGCCTATCGCCAGGAGTGCTACAAGCCGACCGGCCGGGGCGCGGCGTGCGGCCACCCCCGTGAAGGCGAGGGCTAGCACCGAAGCGCCCAGGTACAGGCTCAGCACATACGGGAAGCCGCGCGGGAAGAAGTTCTGGCCCCACCACTCGTTCGCGAGGTTCGCGGGGTTGCCGAAGAGGCTTGCCACGACGGTCTGGACGAGGGCGAACGGGTGGACCGAGTGCGCCAGGACCACCTCGGTCGGGAATCCTCGGCCGCGCGCGCTGCCTTCCAGCTGGCTCGCGACGAGGGCCAGCACGGGCGCAGCGATCGCGGCGCCGAGCGCGATTGCCGTGAGCTGCAGCCCGGCTGCACGAAGCGGCCGCTGCCGCTGCAGCCCGAGCAGGATCCCCGCGGCAATCGCCTGCGCGACGATTTCGACGCCGGTGGTGGAGAGCGCGACGGCCACAGCGAGCGCCGTACCGGCGAGGGCGCGCCGGCCGCCCCCTGCCAAAAGACGCACGCAGCCGAGCACCAGCAGCGGCGCCCACGCCGCAGCCTCGAGGTAGACGAAGAGGTTGACGGTCGAGAGATAGAAACCGCCGAGCGCGTAGACGAGCGCGCCGCCGCAGGCCGCTTCGAGCCGCAGCCCCAATTCCCTGGCCAGCAGGACGAAGAAGGTCGCGCCGAGCGGCACGTGCAGCGCGAGCAGCAGCGACAGCCAGGGCTCGCTCGGGGCGAAGATAGCGATGAGGTCGAGCGGATAGCCGAGCGCGGGCAAGGGAAGCGGGACGCCCTCGTGCACGTACGGGTTCCAAAAGACCAGCTCGCCCTGCCGCAGCGCGTCGAGCGCCAAGCGGCGCAGCGGAAAGAAATGGACCGAGAGGTCACGAAAGTAGAGGCTCGCACCCGAAAGGGTGCCGCGCAGGAAGGGCAGGAACGCGACCAGGGCCACCAGCGAGACGACGACCGCGGAGCGTGAACGCTCGCCCACGCCGCTTCAGCCGATCTGCCGCACGACGCGGGCCGGAACGCCCGCCACGAGCGCCCCGGGCGGGACGTCGGCCGTCACCACGCTGCCGGCCGCGACGAACGACCGGGCGCCGATGCGGATTCCGGGCAAGAGTGTGGCGTTCGCGCCGATGAACGAGCCTTGTCCGACCACGACCGGCGCCGCCTGCGCGGGAAAATACGCCTGCAACGGGTGGTCGTGGTAGCCCACGTTCATGTGGGTCAGCACCAGAACCCGCTCGGCCAGGGTCGTCTGGCGCTCGAGTCTTATGCCCTCGGCCAGGTCGAGCAGGCACTCGTCGCCCAGGAAGCACTCGTCCTCGACCTCGAGGCCGCCCAGACCGCGCCGATACAGGTTGAAGAAGCGCACGTCGTGGACGATCGTGCCGCGTCCGATGCGCGCGCCGAGCAGGCGCAGCCAGGGGGCGCGCAGCTGCGGCACGAGCAGCAGCCGGTAGGGCAGCATGGCCGCCGTGAAGAAGCCGAAACGCAGCGCGCGGGCCCAGCCGATCTCGGCGAGCGCTTTCACTGAGCTGCCTGCCGCAGCTGGCCGCGGAAGTGGACCAGCTTTCGGAAGTAGCGGAGCGAGTCGCGCAAGCCGCTCACCGTCGAGGTCTTGTCCTTGCGCCGGATGTAGGCACCCGGGATCTCGACCATGCGCAAGCCGCGGCGTGCCGCGCGCACCATGAACTCGGTGTCCCAGAACCAGCCCGGGTCCTCGATCTCGTCGAGCAGCGGCAAGAGCGTCTCGCGGCGGAAGAACTTGTAGCCGGTCTCGGTGTCGGCGATCGTCACGCCGAGCAGGTGGCGCACCAGCCACGAGTAGCCGCGGCTCATGAAGTAGCGGTCGAGCGACCGCACCTGGAACGCGTAGATGCGCCGGAGCGTCGCCACCTCAGCGCCGTTCTCGATCGCCCGCACCAGCGACGGAATATAGCGGCTGTGCACCTCGAGGTCGACATCGATGTAACCCGTGATCGGGCCGCGCGCCGCGCGAAAGCCGTCCGTCACGGTTGCGCCGCGGCCGCGGTTCTTTTCGTGGAGGATGGTACGCAGCGAGAGCTGCGGGTGCGCGGCGGTGATCTTCGCGAGGATCTCGCGTGTGCGGTCACGGCTCAGGTCGTCCACGAACACGATCTCGAACGGGAAGCGTGCCTGCTCGAGCGTGTCCTTGATCTCGGCGAAGCTGTGCTCGAGGTGCTGGGCCTCGTTGTAGCAGGCGAGCACCAGGCTCAGGTGTGGAGCCTCGACCACCTCAAGCCCCCGCCTGGCGTACCGCGTCGACCACTCGGAGCACGTCGTCCTCCGCGAGGCGCGGATGCAGCGGCAGGCGCAGCAGGCTATGCGCCACGCGATCCGTCACCGGGAGCTGCGGCTGCGCGCCGAGGCTCTGGCCGTGGGGCGCCGAGTGCAGCGGCACATAGTGGAAGGTCGCCATCACGCCCTGGGCGCGCAAGGTCGCCATGGCCCGGTCGCGGGCCGCGCCGTCGGGATAGATCAGGTAGAAGATGTGATGGTTCGGCTCGCGCTCGGGGAGCTCGGCAGGCAGGCGTACGCCGTGCTGGTGCGCCCATTCCGTGAGGCCCGCACGGTAGCTTGCCACGATCGCGGCGCGCCGGGCCTGGATCTGCGCGAGCTTGTCGAGCTGCGCGTCGAGGATCGCCGCGAGCACGTCGGAGAGCACGTAGCTCGACCCTTCCGCCACCCATGTGTACTTGTCCACTTCGCCACGGAAGAAGGCCGCGCGGTTGGTTCCCTTCTCACGAGCGACCTCCGCCCGCAGCGCGAGCTCGGGGTCCGTGATCGCGAGCGCTCCGCCTTCGCCGCAGCTCACGTTCTTCGTCTCGTGGAAGCTGAAGCAGCCGGCGTCGCCGAGCATGCCGAGCGGCCGGCCGCGATAGCTCGCTGAGAGTCCCTGCGCGGCATCCTCGACCACGCGCAGGCCGCGGCGACGTGCGATCTCGAGGAGCGCCTCCATGTCGGGGGCGACCCCGGCGTAGTGCACCGGGACGAGCGCTGCCGTGCGCGGGCTGAGCCGCCGCTCGACGTCTTCGGGGTCGAGCCCAAGCGTGCGCTCCTCGATGTCTGCAAACACGGGACGTGCCCCGACCCGCAGCGCGGCGTTCGCGCTCGAGACGAATGTGAAGGACGGGCAGATCACCTCCTGGCCTGGGCCGATCCCGAGCGCCAGCAAGGCGAGCTCGAGCGCGTGAGTGCATGAGGTCGTCAGCAGCACGCGGTGCGCTCCCAGCATCTCGCCGAGACGTCGCTCGACCTTTCTCCCGATCGGTCCGTCGCCCGCCGTGTGTGTTTCGAGCGCCGCTCGCACGGCCGCGAGCTCCCGCTCGTCGTACCACGGCGAATGGAAACGCACGGGCTTCAGCGCCGCCGTAGTCATCCGCGGCGATGCTAGCAGATGCATGCACCGGGGGGCTCGGGGGGGCGGGATGCCCCCCCGATAGCAAAGCGGCCGGCGATTCCGTTGTTGGTTATCCGTTGTCTCTTGTGGCTTTCCCTTCCCACGTTGTCCCGTTCCTTTTTCGTCAAGCCGATGTCTCACTATCGGACTGCCGGACGGTTTACGGACAACCGACAGGTCTTACGACAACCAGGAGCTGACGACGGAATTAGGTGGACGACGAACGGAAACGCCACGGATGCGAACAAACTGAATCCGAACGAATAGCAATGGCGGCCTGGACGAGCCTAAGGGGGGGGATCCCGCCCCCCCTAGCCCCCGGAGCATGTGCCCTCTGGCACCGAAAGCGGGCATGCCTCGTGCTATTCTCCCCGGTCTGGACGTTCTGTGACCGGGTTCTGGACAACACGAGAATGCGACAAACGTCTTGACACATATCGACTTACCCGTTAGCATCTGGTGACTAAATATCGGTAGGTACGTGCTTTTTTGAGTTGAGCGAGGGATGCCAGTCAAACTCGGAGAGTTGCTGCTGAAGGAGAACATGGTGACTCCGCAGCAGCTCCAGGAAGCGCTCAATCACCAGAAAATGGGAGGCGGCAAGCTCGGCAAGGCCTTCGTTTCTCTCGGCTTCGTGAAGGACGAGGAGATCACGAGCCTGCTGTCGCGCCAGTACGGCGTCCCGTCAATCAACCTCGATCACTTCGAGGTGGATCCCACGATCATCAAGATCATCCCGGCCGAGACCGCGCGGAAGTACCAGGTGCTTCCACTCTCGCGCTCCGGTGCCGTCCTGACGATCGCCATGGCCGATCCGACGAACGTGTTCGCCATGGACGACATCAAGTTCATGACGGGCTACAACGTGGAGCCGGTGGTGGCTTCCGAGGGTGCGATCGAGGACGCGATCGAGCGCTACTACGGCTCGACCCGCTCGCTCGAGCTGCGGCGCGACACCGCTCCCGCAGGGGGAGGCTACGGAGCCGGTGGCGGGAGCCTCAAGGACGCGCTCGACGGCCCCGGGCTGAGCGTCGACGACATGGCCTCGATCGGCGGCTTGTCGGAGATCGACCTCGACTCGATGGGCGACGCGGAAGCCGACGTCGAGACGGTGAAGAGCGACGACGAGGAGATCGACCTCGCCACCATGAGCAAGTCGGCGGACGCCGCGCCGGTGATCAAGCTCACGAACGTGCTGCTGGTCGACTCGCTCAAGCGCGGCGCCTCGGACATCCACATCGAGCCCTACGAGAAGGAGTTCCGCGTCCGCTTCCGCATCGACGGCATTCTGTACAACGTGATGGCGCTGCCCATGAAGCTGAAGGACCCGCTGACGTCGCGGGTCAAGATCATGGCCAAGCTCGACATCGCCGAGAAGCGCCTGCCGCAGGACGGCCGCATCAAGATCAAGATGAAGGTCGAGGACAGAAGCCGCGACCTCGACTTCCGCGTCTCTTGCCTGCCCACGCTCTGGGGCGAGAAGATCGTGATGCGGCTGCTCGACAAGTCGAAGCTGATGCTGGACATGACCAAGCTCGGCTTCGAGTCGCACTCGCTCGAGCGCTTCAAGAACGCGATCGCAAAGCCCTACGGCATCGTGCTGGTCACGGGCCCCACGGGCTCGGGCAAGACCAACACGCTCTATTCCGCGATCGCCTCGCTCAACAAGGCCGACACCAACATCATGACCGCGGAGGACCCGGTCGAATTCAACCTGCCGGGCATCAACCAGGTCCAGATCCGCGACAACATCGGACTCAACTTCGCGGCGGTGCTGCGCTCGTTCCTGCGCCAGGACCCGAACATCATCCTGGTCGGCGAGATCCGCGACTACGAAACCGCTGAGATTGCGGTCAAGGCCGCGCTCACCGGGCACCTGGTGCTCTCGACGCTCCACACCAACGACGCGCCCTCGACGATCTCGCGCATGGTGAACATGGGCATCGAGCCGTTCCTGGTGGGCACCGCCGTCAACCTGATCCAGGCTCAGCGCCTGGTGCGCCGGGTCTGCTCCAAGTGCAAGGTCGACGTGACCGCCGAGGTGCCGACCAAGACGCTCGTGGACATCGGCTTCCAACCCGACGTCATCGGCTCGTTCCAGGTGTACAAGGGCAAGGGCTGCGGCAACTGCAACGGCACCGGTTACAAGGGCCGCGTCGGCCTGTACGAGGTCATGGAGATCACCGAGGGCATCCGCGACCTGATCATGGTCGGGGCGACCGCGGTCGAGATCAAGCGCAAAGCGCTCGAAGAGGGCATGCTCACGCTGCGGCTCTCCGGTCTCGAGAAGATCAAGAGCGGCGTGACCACCGTGGAAGAGGTCCTGCGCGAGACCGTGCTCTAGCCGCGCTAAAGCGCGGACCGTCCTTCGGAGTATCGTGACAAGGGGGTAGGCGTGGCCGTCAGCCTTCATCAACTGCTCAAGACGATGACCGAGATGAGTGGAACCGACCTCCACGTCACCACCAACTCGGCGCCCCAGGTCCGCATCGACGGCAAGCTGCGTCCGCTCGACCTGCCGTCGCTGACGGCGGTCGAGACCAAGCAGCTCGCCTACAGCGTGCTGACCGACGCACAGAAGCACCGCTTCGAGGAGAGCCTCGAGCTGGACTTCAGCTTCGGCATCAAGGGCCTTGCGCGCTTCCGCGCCAACGTCTTCATGCAGCGCGGCGCGGTGGCGGCGGTCTACCGCACCATCCCCTACGAGATCCGCGGCTTCAAGGACCTGGGGCTGCCGCCGGTGGTGGCCGGAATCTGCGACAAACCGCGTGGTTTGGTGCTGGTGACGGGGCCGACCGGCTCGGGCAAGTCCACGACGCTCGCAGCGATGCTCGACAAGATCAACTCCGAGCGCCACGAGCACATGCTCACGGTAGAGGACCCGATCGAGTACCTGCACTCTCACAAGAAGTGCGTCGTCAACCAGCGCGAGGTGCACTCCGACACCCACTCGTTCGCGAACTCGCTGCGCGCGGCACTGCGCGAGGACCCCGACGTGGTGCTGATCGGCGAGATGCGCGACCTCGAGACGATCGAGTCCGCACTGCGCATCGCCGAGACCGGCCACTTGACCTTCGCCACGCTGCACACGAACTCGGCCGCCCAGACCATCAACCGCATCGTCGACGTGTTCCCGGCGCACCAGCAGTCGCAGGTGCGGGCGCAGCTGTCGCTGGTGTTGGAAGGGATCATGTGCCAGAGCCTGCTGCCGCGCGCGAGCGGCAGCGGGCGCGCGCTCGCGATGGAGATCCTCGTCCCGAACCCTGCGATCCGGAACCTGATCCGCGAGGACAAGATCCACCAGATCTACTCCTCGATGCAGACCGGCCAGGAGAAGTACGGGATGCAGA
>Ga0114129_10000355_pt1 | contig 53149 bp, 47 predicted proteins | sample RhiMetdeltSRZDD1_FD_80071 | JGI IMG/M metagenome (GOLD analysis project Ga0114129, IMG submission 80071) | Populus rhizosphere microbial communities from Tennessee, USA - Rhizosphere MetaG P. deltoides SRZDD1 (version 2) (version 2) | ecosystem: Host-associated > Plants > Roots > Rhizosphere >...
TCAATTCCCGATTCCCAATTCTCATCCGATGGGAATTGAGAATTGGGAATCGGGAATTGAACATTAACGGATTCTTTTGTGGCTAATTCCGGGTTTATCCAATCAGCTTGCGGTTTCGCTACAATCTCCTGCCATGCCGCAACCCAAGTTTTACAACTTCGCTGTTGATTTGCTTGAACGCAGTCTCGCCGGCGGACGAGCAGGGAAGGTGGCGTACATAGACCCTGACCGTCAGCTCACCTACGGCGAATTGCATGACCTCGCTTGCCGCTCCGCGCGGTTGCTTTGTTCGCTCGGTATTCGTCGTGAAGAACGCATTGCGATGATCATGTTGGATACAGTCGACTGGCCGTGCATCTTTCTCGGCGCGGTTATGGCGGGGATCATTCCGGTTCCGCTGAATACGTCGCTGACGAACGATACCTACACATATGCACTTGCGGATTCGAGGGCAAAGGTTGTTGTTGTTTCCGCCTCTCTCCTCGATGCCATCCAGCCGGTTCTTACGGATCTAACGGACTTGGAGAGCATCATCATCACCGGTGGGGCGGCCCCGAAGGGCAATATTGATTTCGCACAGGCAGTCCGGGCCGAGTCGAGCCAGTTTGATTGTGCGCGGACTCATCCGGATGAGCCGGCTTTCTGGCTTTATTCTTCGGGTTCGACTGGACCGCCTAAGGGCGTCAAACATGTCCACAGCAGTCCCTTGGAGACGGCAAAGCTGTACGGCGCGAATGTACTCGGTATGCGCGAAGACGACGTCTGTTTGTCTGCTGCCAAGCTATTTTTTGCATACGGCTTGGGAAACGCTTTGTTCTTTCCTTTGGCTGCTGGAGCCACTGCGGTACTCAATCCGAGCCGGCCCTCGCCCCAATTGATGTTTCATTTTCTGAAGACATATCAGCCCACACTGTTTTTTGGCGTTCCGACACTCTACGCTGCCATGCTTGGTGACCCCGGCCTCGTAAATGAATTTGGCTCGCCGCGATTACGCCTGTGCGTTTCTGCCGGTGAGGCACTGCCGGAGCATCTTGGTCATAAGTGGAAGCAGCGCTTTGGCGTCGACATACTCGATGGTGTGGGTTCCACGGAACTCTTGCATATCTTCCTCTCCAATTCCCCCGGCGATGTGGTTTACGGCACTTCGGGTAAAGCCGTACCGGGATACGAACTTCGTCTCGTGGATGAGAAGAACGTCACACTGGGACCTGGCGAAATCGGGGAATTGCTGGTGCGCGCGCCGAGTTCCGCGGAAGGTTACTGGAACCAGCGCAGGAAAACTCAGGCAACATTTGAGGGCGAATGGTCCCGCACGGGCGACAAATTCACGCGAGATGCGGAGGGCCGATATCGATATTGCGGTCGTGCCGATGACATGTTCAAGGTCAGCGGACAATGGGTGTCGCCGGCCGAGGTTGAATCCGCACTCATCAGCAATAACGACGTTCTCGAGGCAGCCGTGATTCCTGCGATGGACGCCGATAAACTGATCAAGCCCAAAGCGTTTGTCGTGGTGAAACCAACCGCTGATCGCGACGCGATCGAGGATAGGTTAAAGGCACAGGTGAAGGCGCACCTGGAACCCTGGAAATACCCGCGGTGGATACAGATCGTCGACGCGCTTCCGAAAACCGCGACGGGAAAAATCCAGCGATTCAAGCTCCGTGAGTGCGAACCATCAACAACCCCGGGAGTAGAACCAGACTGACGTGTCCACGGACCCTTTGTACGCCGGTAACCATCCCTGAAGCGGGGGGAGTTTACCGAGTGTCTGGCCGCAGAATTCGCTTTCAAAGCGAATTTGAATCCAAACAACTCCGGCAACGATTCGCGTGGCTAAGATGCGAATCGGTATTTCTTTTTCACGGTAGACTCGCCAGCCAGAGGGTGCCGCTTCAGCGGAACCGCTACCCGGTTCGGTCCAGACATTTCCGTCCCAGCCAGGTCGTAAATACGTTGCGAAGCTCTCCGACATCAAAATATCCGGGTACGCCAGGAAATTGTCCGGATCTGCCTGAATCCAGCCGGAACCTCGGCTTAAGGCAATGCGAAACCAGCGGCCGGATCGCTCATACGCGACAGCAGTTCGGAACTCATCGCCGCTTTCGTCGTAAGGCAGCGCACTTATGTTCCCGTTAAGTCCCCGGACAACGACAATGGGTTCGTCGCAATCCGGGTGTTCGGGCGGTTTGTGAGCATTCGTTCTTTCAATCGTGCCGATCGGTGGCCGCTCGTCGGACGCCGTTGCATACAGGTTGATTTTCTTAGCTTTGAAGGCCTGGCAGGGATACTCACCATACAACTCGGGTAAATGGAGCAGTCCAACAATGCGCTCCTGCGTTTGAGATTGTGCGACGATGAAATCCTGCCCGGCAGTTTCGGTTGTAGCGCAGGCAGCCACCAATAGAACTAGCATTAAGGTCCGGTACATGCGAACTACATATCACGGTGACATCCAAGCTTTACCGCCTCTGCAAAAAGGCACCCATCGCCGATTTGCAACATCCTGCATAGGTTGTGCGATAAGCCACGGAGTGTGAATAGCGCTACCGGGACTATCGGTACCATGATCTGGAACGTCGTGTCATACTGCCGGAATTTGAAAACGACAAAGGAGGCTATGTGAAGCGGTATGTGAGGTCCGTTGTCCTGGGTATTGTGTGTTTCGTAATGGGAGCTACGGTCACAAGGTACTACGACGCGCACGGATTTAGCGTCCGGCCGGGCCTTGTTGCGGACAAGACCGCTGGCGCCGGTACGCCCGCAGGAGTTGACAAGACCACTGCCGACGTTTCAGCGATCAATTTCGAGACGCAACCCCTATGGGCATACGGCTTTGAAAGGCCACCAGCTCCTGGAGAAAAGGCTCGTCCGCAGAACCCACCCAACAGAAACCTGCGACCCGACGAAGATCCGAACGAACAGACACGATCACGACGTCTTGAGGGAAGTGACGCAACGTACTCGCTTGTGGACATACGTGATGGACAGAACGTAATCGATTGGTTTCCTGGCGATCACCCCCCGATGCCCAAGGTCGTGGCGCACGGTCCAACACGTCTGGGCGCAGCCACGCGGGGATGTGGTTCGTGTCACCTTCCCAATGGTAAGGGACGGCCGGAAAATGCAGGGATTGCCGGACTGCCTGTCGCGTATTTCATGCGCCAGATTCAGGATTTCCGAAACGGCCGGCGTCACAGTGCCGATCCGCGAAAGCCGAACACGAACACGATGATCGATTTGGCAAAGGCTTTGTCGGACGACGAACTAAAGGAGGCGGCCGAGTATTTTGGATCGATGAAGTGGACGCCGTGGATTCGTGTCGTCGAAACTCCGTTGGTACCGAAGACCCGAATTGTGGGCAATCTGTTCCTGCCTCTCGAGCAGACGAAGACGGAACCTGTCGGAGCCCGGATCATTGAGATGCCGGAGAACGAGGAGCAAGCGGAGACGTATCGAAATCCGCATTCAGGGTTCGTCGCCTACGTTCCTGTCGGTAGCCTCGAAAAGGGCAAAGATCTGGTGACGACAGGCGGCGCCAGAGTTGTTGGTAAGGAATTCATCCGCGGTAAAACGACGCCGTGCATCACGTGTCATGGACCGGATCTGATGGGAGTCGCGGATATCCCCCCTATTGCCGGCCGGTCTCCCAGCTACATGGTCCGGCAGATGTGGGATATTCAACAGGGCACACGCAGCAGCGAGGCGTCGCAACTGATGAAAATAATTGTAGCCAACCTGACTCCAGATGACTTGATTGCAATTGCCGCGTATGTCTCGTCGCGCGTACCTTCCAACGCGGCCAACGGAAGCGCCAATTTGCAGTAGGTACCAGAGTTCTTGATGCAGAGTTCAGCGTCATTGATGTTTATCACCAATCGTCCGGACATAACCTTTGTCCGCGGCGAGGGCTCTTGGCTTTTCGACACGACTGGGCGGCGGTATCTGGATTTCATCCAGGGCTGGGCTGTCAATTCGTTGGGTCATTCCCCGGCCATTATCCGAAACGCACTGAACGCCCAAGCCGAACGAGTAATCAATGTAAGTCCGGCTTATTACAACGAGCCCATGTGCCGGCTGGCTGAGTTGTTGACTGGCGTTTCCGGTCTCGACCGCGTTTTCTTTACCAATAGCGGAGCCGAGGCGAATGAGGGCGCAATTAAGCTGGCGCGCAAGTGGGGTTCTGTCAAACGCGATCGCGCATACGAGATCGTTGTTTTTGAAAGAGCATTCCACGGCCGCACGCTCGCTACGATGTCGGCTTCTGGAAAACCACAGTGGATGGATCTCTTCGAACCAAAGGTACCGGGGTTCGTGCGCGTTCCGATCAACGATATTTCTGCGGTCCGCCGCAATATCGGATCGAACACGGCGGCGGTGATGCTCGAGCCGATTCAAGGTGAGGCAGGTGTTATTCCCTTCTCGCTGGAGTTTTTGCGCGATCTTCGCAAGTTGAGCGAGGACGCCGGCGTGCTCCTCATCTTAGATGAAATTCAAACTGGTATCGGCCGGACCGGTCGAATGTTTTGTTATGAGCACGCGGGGATTCATCCCGATATTGTGACTGTTGGGAAGGGTATCGGCGGAGGCGTGCCCTTGGCGGCCATGCTCGCCCGTGAGGCTGTCTGTGTCTTTGAAGCCGGAGATCAGGGAGGTACCTTCAACGGCAATCCGCTCATGACAGCAGTCGGCTGCGCGGTCGTGGAAGAGATCGCCCGGCCGGAGTTCTTGGCAAACGTTCGGCGAAACGGAGAATATCTGACTTCGCAGCTAATGATGTTGTCTGGAGAGCTTGGCCTAGGAGAAGTCTACGGCCGAGGTCTGCTCTTGGCATTGGACCTCCAGCAAGAAGTGGGCACAAAGATTGTAGATACAGCGTTGGCCAACGGCCTGCTTGTCAATTCCCCGCGCCCCAACGCTCTTCGCTTCATGCCTGCCCTGAACGTTACCCAACCGGAGATCGATGAGATGATCCGAATTCTACGCCAGAGCCTTGTGGCTACCCTCGATGCCGCTGCACTAAAGTGAGGCTCACGGGCATGTACAGATAACACCTCGGGGCCCTATACTAGTTCGCATCCCTTCGCATACCAACGTTCGATTCACGCAGATCATAGCTTGTGTCAGGCTGAACTCGACCTGTACCGAGAGCTCATGCTTGGCAACTCGAAGAATTGAAGGGGGAAAAGGATGGAACGAGGTCAAGGACGGCCGCTGGCTGCCGAGAAAATTGACCGGATTAGACAGCTGTTAGAAGTAACGGATTTGAGTATGCCCGCAATAGCTCAACGAATGGGATGCACACGGGGGCGAGTGGTTGCGATCAATATGAAATTTCAAATCCGCGCGTACGGCAACAAGCGGGCGAGCTGGGCAGTAAAAAAGAACTCTCGGGAGGCGAATTAAACTGCCCCTCGGCAGGATGTCTGATCTCCATCGGAAGTTAAAAACATGGAACGGGGACAAGGACGACCTCTATCGGTTGCGAAGATCGAGAAAATCAAGACCCTACTAGCGACGACCGAGCTCAGCATGCCCGAGATTGCGGAAAGAATGGGCTGCACACGCGGGCGAGTGGTCTCGATCAATCGGGATTTCCACATTCGCCTCTACGGAAAAAAGCGATCCATCTGGAAGGTAAACAAGAATTACCGAACTAGTCCGGAGGAACCGCGTAGCGATTAGGGATGAGTCCGAGCTTCGGTAGTTCGAATGCGCAAACACTGCGTAGAGTTTGGGAAGCGTAAACTCCAACCCAACGTAGTAGGCTACAAGTCCGTCCAGCTAAAATCTGAAAACACCAGTCGAGCCCTACTAAGGGCTTTTTGCTTTTTTGGACCTTTTTCCATCTTGTAATGAGGAGGAGACAACATGCTGACAACAGAGGGTCATATCAAAATGCAGGATGGCGTACGCCTGTTCTTTGAGAAAGTGGGTAACGGTCCACAAACCATTGTGATCCTCAACGGATTTACGCTGTTTGACGACTTCAAGTATTTGCAAGAAGGTCGCACAGTCGTCTCGCTCGATTTGCGAAATCGCGGCCGCTCGGATTTCATTGAGGATGCCTCGAAGCTGCAGCTTGGGATCCAGCAAGACATCGACGATATGGATGCCGTTCGCCGGCACTTTGGAATTCAAAGGTTAAACCTGATCGGCCATTCGTATGCGGGCTTGATTGTGATTCTTTATGCAATCAAATATTCGTCGCATGTTGATCGGATCGTGCAACTCGGCCCGACACCGCCGGATGCGTCCAAACAATATCCTGCCAATTTGATGAATTCCGACGCGACATTTCACGAGTTCTTTGCCAAAGTCGGCGAACTCGAAAAGATCAGAGCATCGGAAGAACCCAAGGCATTCTGCAAAAAATTTTGGTCCCTGCTGCGTCCGCTATACGTGGCAAACCCCGCAGATGCAGACAAAATCCATTGGGATCGTTGTGATCTTCCGACCGAGCTGAATTTGATGAACTACTACTTGCGAAGTATTCTGCCATCAATGCAACGTGTCAGCCTGACGCCGGAAGAAATCGGCGTAGTCAAAAGCCCCGTATTGACAATTCATGGAACGAAAGACCGGAGCGCACCTTATGGAGGCGGGAGAGAGTGGGCGCTCCTGTTGCCGAACGCACGGCTGCTCACTATAGAAGGCGTGGCTCACGCTCCCTGGATCGAGTCTCCGGACGAAGTCCTGGGGCCAATCCAGACGTTCTTCGACGGGAGTTGGCCGGACAGGGCTCAGAAAGTGGAGACGTTGTAATCTCCGGCCTGACGCAAGCGTTCCTTGACGGCGCGGAACTCCGGAGAGTCGGCGATCAGGTGGTCCGTTCGGCCCAGATAGTGAATCTCAGTGAACTCGTCCAGCAAACGCTCCCCGAGTGCAGGCTTTGTAAGAAAGAAGCTGTCCGTCCTGGAAAATTCCCGAACGCGTGCGAGGGAATCCAGGAATGCGATGAAGCCTTTCGGGTCGAAGCCGGCATTCCATGCATATTGGATGCCGAGTTGGTCCGCCTCCCTCTGATTCGTTCCATCTGCGCCAACGAATGCACGGTCGACCAGAATTCCCAATCCTTGAAATCCATAATTCATTCCATAGTAAGCGCCTGCGCTGCTCACGCCACCAGTCATCAATCCGGTGGCGATTTGAATCGCCGGTACAAACATTTTTGAGACTGCGGAACGTCGAGAGGCACGAGTGGAGTGACGCGCCGCCATGTGAGCGATCTGCTGTGAAATGACGCCAACCAACTCCGCCTCTGTTGTGCATGCGAGAAGCAGGCCGGACGTTACAAAAATGAAACCACCGGGTAGCGCAACGGAGTTGATGTCGGACGTGTCGAGCATCGTCGCGTGCACCGGAACTTTGAGATCAGAACTCCTGGCGATCTTCGCGGCAAGATCCTGAACGTATTTCCGAATTACCGGATCCTGGACTTCGAGCGGGGTCAACTTGCCGGACGAAATCTGACGCGCTGCCTGTTCGCCCAATGCAATGTCTTTCTCTTGGTCTTCAACGAACTTTCGGTAACCGATATCCTCGACGTCCCCATGCTTTCGCTGACGTGCGCGCCCTTGTTCGATCGCTAGCGCTACTTGTTCGCGGCGATCCGGCCACCGGTCGAACAACTGCACCTTCGCGAGTTGAATCTCGAACATTGTCGGAATGGTGTGCTTGCACTCGTTGTTCTTATCGCGAAGAACTCGTTGTAACGCTGCAATCTGGCTATGGAGAGTATTGCGAGCATTGGCGGCAATGCGCGTATCGCGGGATGAAGACCTGTTAAGGTCGTTCAAGCCTCTTCGGGAAGAGTCAAGTTGGGCCTGTAAACGATCTTCCTCGTTGCGACACGCGTTAGCGGCCTCGTCTCGTTGCCGCTCGATCGATCGTCTCCACGTCTTCATTTCGTTGGAAGGATACGTTCGGTCGGAGAGGTCGAGGAGCGCCACATAGGGGCGATCGAGAGGTTCCTGAGCCAATGTTGGCATCGAAACCGCGAGGGCCAAACTAATTGCGCCGTACCGCTGGAACATCAACTCAAGTTGACGTGTCCCGCGCGAAAACGTGAGTGGTTCTCAATTATTGGGAATTACATTGGTCCACAGAGTGCCCGAAGATCCTGAAACAGTCCCCTGATATGTTCCGTCTGAGTTCTGAAATTTACTGGATTGATCCGGAAAGCAGGTCGTCCTTTGAGCACAGTTGTACTGATCCAGTACTTTCCGTCACGCTCGATCTGCGAGGCTACGCGCTGATGGAATGCAAGATCCTTGCCGTTGCAATGAATGCAAATTGCGGACATCACCGGCTTATTCAGGCATTCGAAGGCGCTGTCACGGCTCGCGAGGTCGTAAAGTAATTCGGCGTGTTCAATATTCTGGTCAACCCAGGATCCGATTTGTTCCGCTCCGTATCGTTTGAAACTCATCCACACTTTAAGTGCTCGAAACCTGCGCGACTGTTCGAAGCCGTGAACGTAAAACTGGTAACGTTCCGGAGTGGTTGTTAAATAAGGCGGAGCCATGCCGAATGACGACGTTAGAAAGCGGGCGTCCCGAACCAGTACGGCGCCGGCATCAAGCGGCGCGAAGAACCATTTGTGCGGATCCATTGTTACCGAATGCGCCAATTCAATGCCATGGAGCGCACCAACTCGTTTCTTCGACAGCAGCACCCCGCCACCATAAGCAGCATCGAGATGTAGCCACATCCTCTCTCGTTCTGCGATTGCCGCAAGGTCACGTAATGGATCGATGGCGCCGGTCGCCGTGCTTCCCGCCATTCCGACCAGCACTGCAGGACGGAATCCGAGTTTCTTGTCGTGTGTGATGGCCGACTCTAGCGAGTCCAGCCGCAGCCGATATTCATCATCGGTTGGCAAGAACCGGACGTTGTCGCGTCCCAAACCGATCATGTCGAAAGCTTTGTCGACAGAAACGTGGCGTTCCTCTGAAACATACGCCGTGTATCGTTCTTGAAGGCCACGATGCTGTGCCACGTTATCGGACACAAAGTCCCTCCCGAGCTTTGCGGCAATCAAGTTTGCCAACGTGCCGCCGCTTGTAAGATTGCCGCCGGCCTGCTCGCCGAATCCGATCAGATCGCAGAGCCAACGGATAACGCGTCGCTCCATCTCTGTTCCGGCGGGCCCGATCACATAACTGCCGATGTTTTGATTCAAAGCGGATGCGATGAAGTCGGCCAAAATGCCGACGGGTGTGGGCGTCGGCGTTATGAGGCCAAAATAGCCGGGATGGCTGACGTGCACACAGTTAGGAAGTAGCTTCTGCTCCAATTCACTCAGAATAGCCTGTGGTGCCGATCCTTGTTGCGGCAGCGCTTCATTGAACAAGGCCTGTAAGGTTGCCGGTTCGGTTCGAGGTGAAAGAAGCCGATCCTCAATCGAAGCAAGATAGTCCGCAAGCAGATCGACAACGCGGTGCCCCATAGTTCGAAATTCATTCTCGTCCATTGGTATATACCTCGACGGAAAAATTTTGAAATTGGCGTCCAATTTCAAAATTTTTCCCAGCGGTGTATATTGTCGCCAATTTGGGGGCATTATGAAAAAGGTCGGTTGCGTTCTTCTGTTCCTTCTAGCTGTTTCGATCATTGCTCAATCCCAACAACAAACTGGAAAGGATCTGTCATGGGCATTTCCAGTTAAAAATGGTGATCTGCCTCCCGAGGAGGCGGGTCCAAAGACGATCCCCGGAAGTTCCAAGACTTTCACTCAGGCACAGATCGACGATCTCTCGAACCCGCCAGACTGGTTCCCCGAAGAGCATGCGCCGGCTCCGCAGATTGTCCAGCACGGGCACGGAGACGCTTTGGCCTGTGGGGCATGTCATCTGATGTCCGGAGTAGGTCACCCCGAGTCGGCAGATATGGCTGGACTCAAAGCCGAGTACATCCGTCGCCAGATGGCAGATTTCAAAAGCGGCGCTCGCAAGGAGCCCAACAGGATGAATACGATTGCGGGTGCTTTATCGGATGAGGAAATCCAGCATGCCGGCGAATGGTTCGCGACCTTGAAGCCATATCAGTGGACGAAGGTCGTCGAGGCGAGCATGGTTCCAAAAACCTTTGTCGGCCAGGGACGCATGCGGTTTGCTCAGCCCGGCGGTGGAATGGAACCGATTGGCAATCGCATCATTACGCTTCCGCAAGACCAAGGCAGAGCCACAAAACGTGATCCGCATTCAGGCTTTATCGCGTATGTGCCGCCAGGCAGCATCAAGAAAGGTGAAGCTCTCGTAAAGACGGGCGGCTCCGGAAAATCAGTGGCTTGTGCCATTTGTCATGGTGACGCGCTGCAAGGAATCGGAAATGTGCCGAGGATCGCTGGACTCCATCCGATTTACATCGCGCGCCAACTCCACCAGTTCAAGGATGGTTCGAGAAACGGTGGTGACGCGCCGTTGATGAAAAAGCCCGTATCGCAATTGACCGATGAAGATATTCTGGCGATTGCAGCGTACGTCGGGTCCCGGAACCCTGCAAGCGGCAAGTGATCACAAGTAAAACCGCGCATCATTGAATTAGTTTAGAGTTTTAGAAATGGTCTTCCTGAGGAGCCGGTGTAAATACGTAGCCGTCCTGTACCTGCTGTTCGCAGCCGTGTGTGCCGGTGCGGACGACCATTCCCCCCTGGATCTTCGATCCATTCCGATATCTGATTGGCTAAACGCGGGTGATCATGAGGATGTGCGCTGGGATTTCCACGTTCGTGAGGCGATTCTGCGAGTCGATCAGCGGCTCGAAGTGTCTTACACAGTCCGCATTGCCTCGAAGGATCTCAACCGCACCGGCAAGGAGCACGAATTGTTTCTTGTGAGTCGTGTCAGCAGTCCGGATGGTGAATGGCTCCTTGAACCGAGTATTTTGCGTCATACCCTCGAAGGTGAATTGCCAAAGAACGCTCAAGCCGAGTTCCTTGTGCGTGTCGTTATGCAACCTGGTGAGTACTTGTTATGGGTCACGCTCTACGACCGCAAGACCGGCAAGCACAATGTAGCGAAACATCGTGTCCGAGTTCCCGAATTGCGGGGCGACCCTTTACCGGACCTGTATCGTCAGACGCCGCTGGTGGAATTCCCCCTAGACTCGGAAGAGAACGACAGTAATGGGATCAAGTTCGTGAACAGCCGGCTCTACTTGCCTGTTCATAACCGGCGCCCACTGCACGTGGAGTTGATTTCAATGTTGAGTCCTCCCGAACAATGGGCCGGCCGCGCGCGTGTGCTCCGCACTCACAACGACACGACTGTTGGAGCACTGTCGGCTCTATCCCAACTGAATCTGTCTGGTGGATCACTATCGATCACGGGTCTGGATTTGATGCGGCGGCAGATCATTTTCGAACAACAAACGGATACCGGTCTGAAGTGGCAATCATTCCTTGAAGCAATGAAGAAAGCGCAAAGTTTGGATATCAGCACCCAAGCGTTGCAGGGCTCAAAGAACAACGGCGCGTTCTTCCGCGATGTTTTGAGTCAACGCATCGTTTCCGGTCCCGAAGATAGCGATGGCATGCGTGTCATTATTGTGGTCACGAGCGCGCAATTGTTTGAAAGTGGTTCGGACTTACGCCCGCTTCAAATAGAAGGCGATTGCAATTGTCGCGTTTATTATCTTCGATTCCGGCTGAACGTAAATGATGTGTTCGATCAACTCGACAAGTTAATGAAACCACTTCGGCCGCGGACCTTCAATCTGATGAGCGCGCTCGACCTGAGGAAGGCCATAGCCGAAATCGTTGAAGATCTAGGTAAGCTATAGGTATTTCCGGGTGTTGCTGCTTCCAAGTTTGCTTTTTCTCCTCACTCAGTCGGCTGCTATTCCTGCGGGCACTCGCGTGGAAGCAAAACTGGAATCTTCAGTCCATACGCAAACGTCGAAAACCGGCGATCCGGTCATGGCTGCATTGACGCATCCGATTAGCGCAAAAAGCGAAATCGTTGTGCCTTCGGGAAGCCACTTGAATGGTCGCATTGAAACAATTCAGGCCGCGTCGCCCACGTCAGGTGGCCGTGTCCGCCTGGTCTTTCGTGAGATCGAATTTCCGGATGGCAGGCGCATTCCCACCTGGATTACCAGTTCATTCGCCGCCTCACCGCCTCATCGCACGCGTCGAGCGGTGATTTATACAGTAGTGGGAGCAACAGCTGGGGCATTCATTGGCGGCAAGTCGGCTCGAGTGGCGGGTATTTTGGGAGGAACCCTCGTCGGATTTGTCATTGCGATTAACCGTGACGGCAACCTTCCCGATATCCGACTAAAGTCTGGGCAGACACTTCAGCTCGAACTTCGCGAGGACTTGAGCATTCCTTAGAAACGCGTTCAACGCTTCAATCGCGGTCACACAAAGGGACAAAGATCTTGTGCTTTTCGCGCCATTTGTTTGCTAATTACTTGGCCTGACATGGAATCAATCGTTGAGAACAAAATCACTGTAGCCGATGCGTTGTTAAAAGAATTGCGTCGCATCGGTGTCGATACCGTTTTCGGAATCATCAGCATTCATAACATTCCGTTTTACGACGCGTTGCAGCGTGACGGAGGATTCCGAGTGGTAACCGCACGTCATGAGGGCGCAGCGGTCAATATGGCTGATGCGTATTCGCGTGTATCGGGGAAGCTTGGGGTTGCCCTGACGAGCACGGGCACGGGTGCCGGCAATGCGGCTGGTGCGCTCATCGAATCCTGGAATGGTGGTGCACCGATGTTACATATTACCGGGCAAGTTGCATCGGACTACATCGAGACCGGGCGAGGCTACATCCATGATTGTAAGGATCAGCTCGGTATGCTTAAAGCCATCAGCAAGGCAGCTTACCGCGTGAACCGGCCAGAAATGGCGCCCTCCGTTTTCCGCCGTGCCATCAGCGAAGCGGTGCAGCCTCCCCCTGGGCCTATCAGTGTCGAAGTGCCCATCGATTTTCAAGCGAGCCGCATCACGGTTTTTTCCATGGTACCTGAAGATAAGCCTGTGCAGGATTCGAACGAGGCCGAACTGAATTCGGCAGTCATTCGAATGCTCGCCGCAAGACGACCGATAATTTGGGCGGGTAGCGGGGCGATGTTCTCCGATTCGAGTGCAGAAGTGGCGGCATTAATGAAATTGCTCGATGCAGCGGTCATAACAACGCAATCGGGGCGAGGCATCGTTCCGGAAACCGATTCGCGCTGCATTGGTCATTTTGCAACGTTTCCCGCATTGAGAGATTTTGTCGGTAAGGCGGATTTGCTAATCAGCGTCGGTGTTCGTTTTCGAGGAAACGAGACGTCGAATTGGAATATAAAGCCACCTTCGGAGCACATCGGCATCGACGCAGATCCTTCGGCAATTGACCGGAATTTCCCGCATTCGCTCGGAATTGTTGGCGACGCGAAGGTGGTCTTAAGTGCCTTGATCCGGCTGATCGAAGCGGCGCCTCCGGCAGCTAAGCCGGAATATCGCAAAGAAGTCGCCGCGTTACGCCTGGCGTTGCGCAAAGAGGTCCGGGATACGATGGGCCCATGGAAGGGGCTTCTCGATGCAATCGAGGAACTGATTCCCAAAGATGCGATCCTCGTGCGCGATGTAACGGTTCCTGCTACAACCTGGGGCAGCCGGCTCATCGTGCGCCGGTATCCTCGAACAACGCTGCACGCGTCGGGCGGCGGAATCGGACAAGGATTGCCGATGGCAATCGGTGCTCAAGTTGCTGCGCCTTCTAAAACTGTAGTGGTCCTGTGTGGAGATGGGGGACTATTAGTAAACATCGGTGAGCTGGCTGTAGCGCGTCAAGAGAATGCTCCTATTGTGGTTGTGCTGTTTGATGACCACGGGTACGGTGTTCTCCGAAACATTCAGAACGCGCATTTTGAGGGGCGGAACATTGGAGTCGACCTGCAAAGTCCGGATTACGTCGCCCTAGGCGGAGCCTTTGGTTTTCATTCCGAGTGCGTGCGGTCTGCCGCCGAGTTTCACAAGGCGTTTGCTGCAGCCGTGAAAACGCGGCAGCCTTCGATAATTGTGGTCGATTCGCTGGCAATCGGTCCGATGAACAAGATTTTTGCAGGACCCGACGGGGGAGCAGCGCTATACAAGCCACATTAGTCTTCGCAAAACAGAGCCAATGCCATCACGTCCAAGCTCATTGCAGCGGAATAAATTGCTAAAGGCGCGGGCGCCTTATCAAGTGATCCGCCTCCAATCCTGGGAAGAATATCTCTCGTTGATCACCGATTCGCCATACCAGCATTGGGCATTTCGCGGCCAGAAGGACGCTTCCGCGCCGTTGTTCAGCGGACTTTCTCGATATCTGATGACGTTTCGCGTCAACCCTCGTGCATGGCCCGAACAAGAGGAGCGCATTTTGCGCATATTCAAACGCAAGGCCATTCACTTCCTGGACAATGTTCCACAACAGAATGACGATTTTGAATGGCTCGCTCTCATGCAGGACCATGGCGCGCCGACACGGTTGCTGGACTTCACGTGGTCTCCCTATGTCGCGGCGTTCTTTGCGCTGCACAACGCGACAAAAGATGGTGTGATCTGGGCGTGCAATCCCGCAGAGATTGAGAAAATGAAGCAGGTTGATCTGGCGAATCCAGGTAGTTTTCGCAAGTATTTTCTGGCTGGATCCGGTTCGTTTGTCTGGCTCGGCGAACCGTACGCTATGAATCGCAGATTGATAGCACAATCCGGAACGTTTCTGGTGCCAGCCGTTCTGAATAAGTCGATTGAACGTATTCTGAGGGAATATCCAAATCCGAGAGACACGCTCGTTAAATTCATTCTGCCCGCGGACAAAGTCCGAGAGAAAGGTATGCGAGAGTTGTACCGGATGAACATTACGCAGTCGACGTTGTTTCCAGACTTGGATGGCCTGGCCCGTTCGCTGGCCTTCGAATTGGAATTTCACTGGGCCTATGATCCGCGCACAATGGCGCCGCGACGAGGCAGGCACGCGAGGTAATCTTGTAACGTTGAACGACAGAAATCTGCAGAACGATGAATTTGATTCTCGCATCACAATCACCGCGAAGGAAGGAATTGCTCGAGATTTTGGGCTACCCATTCATTGTGGTTCCGCCTTCGATTGATGAGACTCCTAAATCCGGTGAAAATCCCGAAGCATTTGTGACTCGTGTTGCGCGTGAAAAGGGCATGGAAGTGGCTTCACGGGTTTCGCAAGCCGTGATTTTGGCCGCTGATACCGTAGTAACGGTTGATGATGAAATACTCGGTAAGCCGCAAAATCCCAAGGATGCCCAACTTATGCTTCGAAGACTTTCCGGTAGGGATCACTGGGTTTACACAGCCATCGCGGTAGTGAATCAGCAAAAGCACGAGACTTTGGAAGGACTGGATCGCACTCGAGTTTGGTTTCGACGCCTCACAGACACGGAAATCCTCGACTATATTCAGCGCGAAAACGTTTTGGACAAGGCGGGCGCGTACGGCATTCAAGGCTATGCTGGTGTGTACATCCCGAAAATCGAGGGGAACTACTTCAACGTTATGGGATTACCCTTACCAATGGTGCATGATCTTTTATGCCGCACGTTATCGTAGGAACTGCAGGGCACATCGACCATGGCAAAACAGCTCTGGTTAAGGCACTAACCGGCATTGATGCCGACAGGTTGAAGGAGGAAAAGGAACGAGGAATCACCATTGACATCGGCTTTGCGCATCTCGCTGTAAATTCCCATACGAACATCGGTTTCATCGACGTTCCCGGTCACGAGCGATTCATTAAGAATATGCTTGCGGGAATAGGCGGCATCGATCTTCTGATGCTGGTTATAGCCGCCGATGAATCCATCATGCCGCAAACAAGCGAACACCTGGATATCTGTTCGCTTCTGCACGTCAAGCAAGGTCTTACAGTGCTCACGAAAATGGATAAGGTGGACCGTGACATTGCCGACCTTGTTGAGATGGAAGTTCGGGAATTCCTGAAAGGCTCGTTTCTCGAGCACTCGCCGATATTGCGGGTTAGTTCCACTACCGGAGAGGGCATTCCTGAATTGATTGTTACACTGCGAAACCTTCTCGGCAGCGTTGGACCAAAGGATGCAGAGTCCTTTTTTCGTTTGCCCGTCGATCGCTGTTTCACGATGAAAGGATTTGGAACGGTTGTAACCGGAACTCTGATCGCAGGTCACGTGCGGCGAGATGATGAGGTTGAAATTTTTCCACAGCGGCGCACGGCGCGAGTCCGCGGTATTCAGGTTCATGGCCGGGCAGCAACCGAAGCACGCGCCGGACAGAGGACCGCTTTGAATCTGCAAGGCATCGATGTGGCAGAGATCCAGCGGGGTATGGTGGTGACGGTTCCGCATATGTTCGACAGCACATCGATGCTCGATTGCCATCTCGAGTTGCTTCGTTCGGCGCCTGGTCCGATCCAGACACGAAAGAGAATCCGCTTTCACGTCGGGACGGCTGAATTGATGGCTTATGTGACTCTCCTTGGACAGGACAGGCTTTTGCCCGGTGAATCGGCGTTTGCGCAAATTCGATTGGAAGAGCCTACCTTCGTCCTTCCCGGGGACCGCTTTATCATTCGTCAGTATTCGCCCATGATTACCATCGGTGGCGGCGAGATCCTGGATGCGATGCCACAGAAACACCGGCGTGCCGAAAAGCACGTCGTTGGCAAGCTGCAGACCATGAAAGAAGGATCCGTGGACGATCGCATTGTGCGCGTTATTGACGAGGCCGGCGCACGAACAATAGATGTTCATCAAGTGGCTGCTCGTTGCGGTATCGCACCGGGACGAGTGAAGGACAGCATCGACGCACTAGCAAAAGGAGGGCTGGTTCGCAGTCTGAGCGATAATCCTTCCGTCCTCGTCTCAGAACGTTCATTTATAGAGGCTACCGGCAGTATCAGTGTCGCCGTGAAACGGTTTCACGAGGCAAATCCACTCGTACAGGGAATTGGCCGGGAGGAACTCAAGTCGCGTACAGTCGGAGACGTTTCGAATTTGTTCTTCCAGGCTGTTCTCGATCAACTCGTAATACAAAAGAAAATCGCAGTGCTTCAGGATGTGATTCACGAATTCGGCCGGACTGTGACTTTGACTCCGCAAGAGGAACGCATTCGCACTCAGCTGGCAACGCGCTACAGTTCCATGGGATTGCAAGTTTCTTCGGCCAACGATGTAATCGATGAGCTGAAGCTTGAGCGAAGTATGGCGCGCAAACTTATTCAGTTGATGGTCAAAGAAAACGCGTTAGTCAAAATTACGGAAGAATTGCTCGTGGATCGTACCGTCATCGACAAACTCATCAGGGACGTCAAAGCGCTTAAAGCGCAAAATTCCAAGCTCGGTGTCGGAGAATTCAAGAATCTAACAGGAGTTTCGCGAAAACATGCTATCCCGCTGCTCGAGTATTTGGATCGGCAGCGGGTTACAAGACGAGTGGGAGAGGAACGAGTGATTCTTTAGCGGACTTTTATGCGTGTTTTTCTTTCTCGGCGTCGTCGCCTTTAATCGATTTCTTAAAATTCTTGATACCTTCCCCGATACCCTTTCCCATTTCCGGTAGACGTCTGCCACCAAACAAGAAAAGAACGATAAGGGCGATAATCAGTAGTTCCGGTAAACCGAGCCTGAACGGCATAATGAAACCTCCTAAAATTAGCGGAAACGCCTCGGGCAGTATATCACATCGAGCGCGGGTGCCTTGCTGGGCTAATTTGTCCAGGCATAATCCCAGAGATAGCGGTGCCTCCGGCTCATCGGCGTTTCGGGAATTACAATCCGAAAACGGCCGCCGACGTCCGTGGCAAGAAGGGCGAATACGCTGCCATCTGGCTCTCGGTAAACAAGATAATACAAATCTCGGGTCTTCCCCTCGATCCGCCGCTGGTCCAGAATGCGGCCCCGCTGAAAATGTTCCGATACCAGAAGTTTGATTTCACGGTCTGTTGGCTCTCGAAACTTCCCTTCTTCGATATCGCTGCTGACCATCACGTCTACCCTCAGCTGCGTTTCGTTTCGCGTTTCCATATCGTGAATAAACTGAGCGGCGGCTTTTAGCGGCGGTTCGTAAACGAAATAATAGTAATAGCCGAGCGCTGTCGATCCAGCGACAAAGATACCCACGAAAAACAGGAACGAAACTCGAGTTGGAACCTTCATTGAATAACCGAGCGCCCTCTCGTCCGGATTTCTTCGATCTTCCGATTGTAATCCGCAAAACCGGAACGTCCCATCATGGCGAACGTGAGTCTTTTACCATATTCGACGCCGGGCTGATCAAAAGCATCGATGTCGTAGAATTCGCCCGCGTATGCGGTGAAGTACTGCGAAAACATGATCAATTCACCCATGGTTTCTGCATTGATCTGCCCTACCGTAATTGTCGCATTCGGTCTTCCGGCTTCGGTCAATGCAATTTCGGTGGCCTGCTTCTCGGCGTGAAAAAGATCGGCCATCGTTTTGTGCTGGAGATAAGCCATGGAATCGAAGCTGGCAAAGGGATGCTGGATCGGCAGTGAGTTTCGAAGCTCTTTTACGTCCCAAAATAAAAATGCCTTGTCGTTCGGACCTTCTATGAAGAGTTGAAGTTGGGAATGCTGGTCTGTTACGCCTAAGGCCGCTGTCGGAGTTTGACCGTAATAGACCTCGCGTCCACGCCGATCCATCTTTTTACCGAGGCTTTCTCCCCACAGCTGTTTGAACCAAAAACCGAATTTCCACAGAGCCTGCGAATAAGGAAAGAGCACCAGTATTCGCTTCGCACGCTCACGTTCGAGAACAAATTGGATGAAGGCAGCAGCGAGCGCCGGATTTTCAAAAAACGGTTTTTGCGCTTGCTGTGCCGCCCGGCGTGCTCCCGCCATAACACCTTCCACATCGAGTCCCAACATTGCAGCAGGGAGCGTGCCGACCGGGGTGAGCACACTGAATCGGCCACCGATATTTTCTGGAATAACAAAGCTCGCATAATTATTTTGCCGCGCGATCCCGAGCAGATCGCCCTTGACTGGATCTGTGGTAACAACAAATCGCTCGCGTGCTTTCGACTCGCCAAGCGCGTCATTCATCCATTGCCGGACTACTGCAAATGTGGCCATGGTCTCGGCCGTGACCCCGGATTTTGCGATAACGTTAACGATCGTATCTTTCGCAGAAATCGAGTCGAGCGAATTGGAGATGAAATCCGGATCGATATTATCCAAGACGATCAAGCGTTTTCCTGAATTCGGATGGTTCAATGCCGCATCGAGCGAGGCCGGACCTAGCGCTGAGCCGCCGATGCCTATCAGGAGAACGTTCGGATAGGATCGCGATCGAGCGAAGTTCGAGACGGATTGAAGGGCGCTCTCGTCTGAGGGCAAGCTTCCAAAGCCGAGCTTACCGTTTCTGTGGGCCTGCTCAACATCGTCCACAACGTGTTTCGAAGAATCCGCGGCTTTTTCGAAAGCAATCTTTGGAATGCCGTGTGTATGTACCGCGTTTTCAAGCACGTTCGTATAATCGAGTGCGAGCAACGTTTATTCTCCTCTCATTGGTCCAGCCAGTTCTTGGGTTCCACGGTAATAGACTTGAATTCGCCTAAACGAACTAGTCCGGGCTTTGCCCTGCGCGGCTTCATGACGTGTTTTCGCTTCGTGTAATGTACTTCAACCTTGGATGAATTCCGGGCCTGAGAAAAATAAGCCGCGAGTTGAGCGGCCTTCGTCAGAACCGATTCATCCAGATCCCGATCTTTATTTGGGTTCCTGACTACAACGTGTGAACCGCTATAGTCCGCGACATGCAACCAGAAGTCTTCAGGCCCCGCGACCGTAAAAGTCAATTCGTCGTTTTCACGGGCACCTTTTCCGATGAGAATCTCCTTTCCATCCAGCCTGATTGCGCGATAGCGCTTGGGCCGCGCAATCTCGGATTCGTCACGCAAACTGGACTCTGCTGTGCGGTCCGTTTTTATGGGGATTTTGCTGGCGATCGCGAACCAGGTGTCCCAATCCTTGATGGCTTGCAGTCTCTTCGTTTGTTCATCGAGCACAGCGCGGCGGTTTCGAATCTCGGCAAGCTGTCTGGTGACGATGGGTTTTCCGCGACCGGCTTTTTGGTACTGCTTAAACATTCTGTCAATGTTCTCTCTGAGGCTGATGGCGGAATCCAGCTGAACTTCGAGCGGGGTTGGTTGATCGCCGAAATAGTCTGTCACTTTAACAGACTCATAATGCTGTTCCATTTTCATGCCGCTCGAAACCAGCATTTGGGCAGTCTTTTGCAAACCGTCCGCCTCCTCATATTTTTGCTGCTCGCGCAGCAGGCGCTTTTCGCGGTGCGCGAATCGTTTTGCGACCTGGCGCATGTCGCGAAGGACAGGTACCTTCGCCTGTTCCAGTATTGTGCGGGTTTCCAGCTCATCGAAATAAAACTTTGCAGCTTCGACGATGTTTGCAAAGACTCGCGAGCTGTGTGTTCGCGCTAAGGACTCCAGCTCAATCGGGCTCAATATGGCTCGATGCAGTCTCTTTAGATCGTGTTGCTCGAGAATGTGGCCAAGCGGCAGTTCGGTGTAGAGCCAGGCCGCACGGGACACACTACGTACCTGTTCGATCATAGCGCGGATTTCATCGGCAAAGCGGCGGCCCGTCCTCTTCATGCGGACGACGAGCTCCCGGGCAAACACTGGACCAAGCCCCGCAATCCGCGCTACCAGTAGCTCCGGCGTCGGGTCAGGCAGAGGAGCCGTACTCCCAGTGATAAGGCTTTCGAGGGTTTCTTTGTCGCCTGTGCTCGGGAATGCATAGGTGTCATATTCGCCAATACCATGCTGCGGCGTAATCGGCAGAAACGATGAGAGTACGCGCCGTTCGGAGTCGAGAAGTATGAGATTGGGGGCGTTCGGCAGCAGTTCGACGATAAGGGTCATGTTTTCGAGTTCGCGGGTGGGCACGGCCGTCTTGAAGTTAAACTCTACGATGCGCTCTGAAAGCGGCTTTTTGAAGCCGGTGAGCTCCGCAGAAGTGAGGTGCTTGCGCAACACCATAACGAAGTCAACGGCAGCGGATTCAAGAGGTGGACGGACCTCCGAGGCGTATAATGCCGGATTTTGCATGTCGGGAACAACTTTGAAAGCCGGTAATTTCGCGGATCTGGTCTGAAAAATGAAGCCGTTTGGCTGATGCTGCACGACTCGCCGAATAACGATGTCGCTCATCATCGGGCGGAGATTTTCCACCAGCGCGATGAGCGCCAAATTTTCCATACCATTTATTGTAAAGCCTGTTCAGAGCTTCTTTATGTAGGTGCCGGAAACTTTGTCGGCCCAAGTGAGGTGTTCCGGATCGATCAGCATCCAGACAAAGCCGAGCAACATTGGAAGAATCGAAATGAGATAACCGAAAGACCGAACGCAAGCGTTTTTCGGGTCGAGCAGGTTGCCTTCGCTTGTTACAACAATGAGTTGCCTGTATTTCATTCCAGGCGTTTGACTCGAGCTGAGCATGAAGAGAAGAAAATAAATTGCGACCAGCACAAAAAAGCAGATGCCATAAATTCCGATAACGTGCTTCTCGGGCGAAAAGTTATCCGGCATTTCCGAGAACGTTGCGAGAACGAAAATGAGATACATTGCTGCAACAATCGCAATGTCCGTGACTCCCGCCGCAATTCTCGGAATCATCATCTTCCGCTGATATTCCGGGAAGGTGAAAGGCAGCAGGTGCTCTGCCTCTTCAAAGTCAAGCTGCGGCTGGTCTTCGATCGAGATGACTGTTCGCTTCGGCTTGCGTTCCGTGTTTGGCATACTCACACTGTGATCGAATTCGCCTTGACTATTCTCCTGGTGCTCGGGACACAACAGGACCAGGTGGAAATCTCCGCAAAAGGGCCGCAAAGTCGGGAGCAGCACGTCTATCGTGCAAACGATAACGTAAACGTCAAATATCAAGACATGCAGTTTGAAGCCGACGACGTCAATTACGACGATGACAGCAAAATCCTTACGGCCGACGGCAATGTTCGCTATCGCCGCGCCCAGGAGCACCTGGAAGCAGATCATGTCGTTTTCAACGTCGACACGAAGGTGGGTGATTTTACAAACGTCAGAGGCGAGCTAGGTCCGGGATTTTTTATCAAGGCTGAGGCTGCCCACAGAAGTGAAGAAGGGAAGTATTACCTCAAAAACAGTCTTGTCTCCACCTGCTGCGATCCAGAGGATCCAGGATGGACCCTTACGCTGGCGCGTGCCACCGTGGCTCCTAACAAGAACGTCACTGCGAAAGGATCGGTATTTCGGCTTGAAAATATCCCGATGTTTTACATGCCTTATGTCGCAGTCCCGAGCGAGGATCGGTCCCGTGCCACAGGTTTGCTGATTCCATCAACGTCGACGTCCACGACTAAAGGCCGGAACGTGCGCGAAGCTTTCTACTGGGCCATGAATCGCAGCGCAGACGCGACTTTCACAGGTGAATACTTTAGTAAACGCGGTCCGGCCGGTGCGGTCGAATTCCGCGCGCGACCGAAGGAAGGTTCTTGGATACAAGTGAATTCATTCTTCGCTCACGATCGGCTCGGTCAAGGGGGATCAAGCGCCCGTATCCTTGCTTACGGCAACGTCGGCAGAGGATTTCGGGGTGCAGCAGACCTGAACCTCGTGAGCTCGTTTCTTTTCAGGCAAGTCTACGAGGACGGTATAAACGTTATTTCCTCGCCTCTGGAACAGTCGATTGCGTTCCTTACCAGGAACGAGCCGCGTACAAGCTTGAACGTTTTGTATGAGAGGAGAGGCATTTTTTTTCCTGATGAGCAGAACTTCGTCTTGCGCAAATTCCCTTCTCTCGAGGTTGGATTCCCGTACAGGCCGCTGGGGAACTCTCATTTTTATTTCAATACGGAGACCAGTCTTTCTGGAGTTGCGCGAAGGGATGCGAGCATAACGACGCCATTTTTTGTTGAAAGATTCGATTTACACCCGGGCGTCGAAATGCCTATGGTGCATTCAAGCTGGCTGGATTGGTCGCAGCACTTTGCGGTTCGCGAGACGGCTTACACGCATTCGCGGGAGCCACAAGCAGTTGTCGGCGACACTCTGAATCGTTTTAGTCTGGAGTACAGTTCAAGCATAGTCGGGCCCCAGCTGGAGGGGGAGCTTGGAAGATGGCGTCATGTCGTAGAGCCCAGCGTCGACTTCCGCTACGTCGGCGGGCCCGATCAGTTTAGAGAAACAATCGTTGTTGACGATGTCGACCTTGTTACGAGCACGAAGGAAGTCGAGTATGCCATCACGAATCGCCTCTTCTCCACAAGAGAGGTATTCTCATGGCGTTTGGCTCAAAAGTATTTCTTTGATCCTACGTTTGGTGGCGCGATCGTGGAAGGAAAGCGGAATGTGTTTGCGCCGCTACTTGACATTACAGGGTTTGCGTTCGCGGACGGTGCGCGCCGTCTCTCGCCTATAGTTTCTACGATGCGTTTTTCCACGACGCCATCCACTTCAACCGACTTCCAAGTGGACTACGACACCCGCGATCATTTTTTTCGAAGCGCAGGTATTATCGGCAATGTGAACCGCGGACAGGTCGGCGGAGGCATCTCCTATTTCTTTACTCGGCGCACTACCATCGCCCTTCCGAACAATGAATTGAGACTATCCTTCGGCTACGGTAACCAATTGAAGCCCGGATTTAGCGCAGCTGTCGCATTTTCTTACGACGTCCAACGTTCACTTTTCCAGAGTTCGGTCGCGGAGGTTGGCTATAATACCAGCTGCTACGGCCTAAATTTCGAGGTAAGCCAGTTCAACATTGGTGCTCGCGTAGAAAGCCGTTTCCGGTTTGCACTCACTCTCAAGAATATTGGTTCTGTGGGCACACTGAGAAAACAAGAAAGACTCTTCTAGATACCGGCGCGTAACATGGCATTTCCTAAGAACCGCATGCGCCGATTACGGCGCACCCAGCAACTCCGCAACTTGGTTCGCGAAACTCGGCTTTCGCCGGAGTCCATGATTTACCCGATCTTTGTCTGTGCCGGCGAAAGGGTCAGAGCGGAAGTAAGCTCCATGCCGGGCCAGTACAATCTGTCGATCGACAATGCAGTAACGTTGGCGCGAGAGGCCGAGGGGGCGGGCATCGGCGGTATTCTCTTGTTCGGCCTCCCTCCCGAAAAGGACGATGTCGGGTCGGATGCTTATGACGAGAACGGCATCGTTCAGAAGGCACTCCGCGCTATCCGAGAGAATGTCCATAACCTTCTCCTCGTAACCGACGTCTGCCTGTGCGAGTACACTTCCCACGGTCATTGCGGAGTCATCAAACGTAATGACGTTCAGAACGATCCAACCCTGAAGCTGCTGGCTGATACATCCGTCAGTCACGTGAGAGCCGGTGCGGACATGGTCGCTCCGTCGGACATGATGGATGGCCGTGTAGCGGCGATCCGTCAGGCTTTGGATGTTGAAGGTTTCTCGGACACTCCAATCATGGCGTACTCCGCGAAGTACGCTTCAGGGTTCTACGGGCCATTCCGCGAGGCCGCCGGCTCGACGCCGAAATTTGGCGATCGCCGCAGCTATCAAATGGATCCTCCGAACGCGCGCGAGGCTTTGCGGGAGATTGCATTGGATATCGAAGAAGGTGCCGATATCGTCATGGTCAAGCCGGCGATGGCGTATCTCGACATCATTACCCGTGCCAGAGAACAGTTCGATCTTCCGATTGCGGCGTACCAGGTGAGTGGGGAATACGCGATGATCGAAGCGGCGGCGCGCCTGGGTTGGATCGAGAGAGAGCGGATCATCTTAGAAACGACGACAGCGATAAAGCGAGCCGGCGCGGATATTTTGATCACATACTACGCGCTGGAATTGGCAAAAATGCTTTAGCTGTTTTCTGTAGAGCGCGGCCATAGACCGCACATACAGAGGACGCAGAATCTGTGATGACCAAGTCGGAAGAACTCTTCAATCGTGCGCTCGAGGTTATTCCCGGCGGTGTGAACTCTCCGGTTCGTGCATTCCGTGCGGTGGGGGGCAAACCACTCTTTATTACGCGAGGCGAAGGCTCACATGTCTGGGATGCGGACGGCAGGGAGTTTATAGACTACGTCGGCTCGTGGGGACCACTGATCTTTGGTCACCGGCCTCCCGAAGTCCTCAAGGCTCTCGCAAATGCTCTCGAAATCGGCACTTCTTTTGGTGCTCCGACTGAGCGCGAGGTCGAAATTGCTGAGCTGATAACGAAGCTTGTTCCCTCTGTCGAGAAAGTGCGTCTGGTAAATTCCGGAACTGAGGCAACTTTGAGCGCAATACGGCTGGCGCGTGGCTTCACGGGCCGTGATCGAATTATCAAATTCGACGGTTGCTATCACGGACACGGGGACAGCCTTCTGGTTAAAGCCGGTTCCGGTGTTGCGACGCTCGGGTTGCCCGACAGTCCGGGAGTGCCGGCATGTCTCGCAGAGTTGACCACGGTTTTGCCTTTCAATAACCCGCAGAGATTGATCCAGGAGTTCAATTCGCGGCGGAATGAGATCGCCTGCGTCATTATCGAGCCCGTCGTTGGAAATATGGGGTGTGTTCCGCCGCGCGGGGACTTTCTTGCAATCGTGCGCGACTGGACAACGCATTTCGGCGCCGTTTTGATTTTCGACGAGGTAATGACGGGCTTTCGGCTGGCGGCCGGCGGGGCACAAGAGAAGTACGGTGTTCGGCCGGATCTGACGACAATGGGCAAGGTCATCGGTGGTGGCCTTCCCGTGGGGGCATACGGAGGGCGAGCGGACATTATGAACCTTGTTGCGCCCGCCGGCTCTGTCTATCAGGCCGGGACGTTGTCCGGCAATCCGCTGGCGGTTGCGGCAGGGCTTGCGGCTCTCAGAAGACTTCAAACAGAAAGCCCGTACGAAAAACTCGAATCGCTGGGGAATCGGCTCGAGCGTGGATTAATCGACGCCATCGGAAACGCGCACGTTTCTGCGCGAGTAAATCGCGTAGGTTCGATGTTCACAATCTTCTTTACAGATCGCGAAGTGTTTGACTTCGAATCGGCCAAGACTTGCGATACTCAGCGATTCAATCAATTCTTTCATGCGATGCTGGATCAGGGAGTCTACTTGCCCCCATCACAGTTCGAAGCCGCGTTCATTTCCACGGCACACACTAACGCGGATATCGACAGAACTATCGAAGCTGCCGCGAGAGCACTGAAAGCATGACCACGGAAGCGCCTTTTGGATGTTGGAAATCCCCAATCTCCAGCGCATTGCTGACGTCTGGAGGTATCGGCTTCGCAGAGGTTCACTTGTCTCTGGGAAACGTGTACTGGCTGGAGAGCAGGCCCGATGAAGGTGGCAGGGTATCGATCGTCCGCTGCTCCGCAGGAGGATCTCCTATTGACCTGATCCCGCGGACCTTTAATGCGCGATCGCGCGTGCACGAATACGGAGGCGGGGCGTATTCCGTTCACAATGGATCCCTTTTCTTCTCGAATTTCAAGGATCAGCGCCTCTACCGAATGGATAGTGAAAGGCCTGTGCCGATCACGCCAGAACCGGCCTCCCCTTCAGCGTTGCGATACGCCGATGGACGCGTAACGCCGGATGGACGAATCATCATTAGTGTCCGAGAGCGGCACAACGAAGGGCACGAACCTATCAACGAAATCGTGACGATTCCAACTGATGGCTCGGCGCTACCAAGCATCATTTTAGGCGGTTATGACTTCTATTCGTTTCCTCGAGTAAGCGCCGACGGCAAGAAACTGGCTTGGACATGCTGGAGCCATCCACGAATGCCATGGGATGGCACCGAGCTGTGGGTAGGCGATTTGCAGTCTGATGGTTCACTTGTGAATTCGCGGCTTGTGGCCGGGTCGTCGTCTGAATCGATTTTCCAACCCGAGTGGAGTCCGGATGGCTCGCTTTACTTTATTTCGGATCGAACGGGTTGGTGGAATTTGTACGTCGAGCAATCCGGCGTGATCAAGCCGGTTCTCGAAACGAATGCCGAAATCGGTGTACCCCAATGGGTCTTTGGTTACTCCCGTTACACTTTCCTCTCGGAGGATCGTATTGCCTGCGTCGTCCAGAAGAATGGATTTGAACACATCGTCGTTGCGCACACGCGGTCGAATCGGCGCGACGCGCTGCCCTTGCCGTATTCAGTCGTCTCAAGTCTGGTCTCCGATGGCGCCGATACGCTGTTCTTTATCGCCGCATCGGGACTGACGGCGCCTGAGGTCGTCTCGTTCAATTTGCGAAAGAACACATCGACGGTCCTAAAACGAAGCATGACGACGGCGATCGCGGCGGAATATTTTTCAGAACCGGAGCCGATCGAATTTCCGACGTCAGGAAACTTGACCGCATACGCTTTGTTTTATCCGCCTCGCAATAAGGATTTCCATGCTCCGGATGGGGAGAAGCCGCCCCTGTTGGTCATTAGTCATGGCGGGCCGACCAGCGCCACAACTCCCGCATTGAAGTTGACGATTCAATACTGGACCAGTCGAGGATTTGCAGTCGTCGACGTGAATTACGGCGGCAGCACCGGATACGGCCGCGAATATCGAGAGCGGCTTAAAGGACGGTGGGGAATTGTCGATGTGGAGGACTGCATCAACGCCGCACGTTATCTTGAAAAGCGTGGTGATGTGAACAGCAACAGAATGGCCATCCGCGGTGGTAGCGCGGGTGGATATACGACGTTATGCGCCCTCGTTTTCCACAAGGTGTTCGCGGCCGGTGCTTGTTACTACGGCGTGGCGGACCTGGAGACACTCGCGCGAGATACACATAAGTTTGAATCGCGCTACGAGGAAGCTTTAGTTGGTCCATATCCGAAAGCAGCCGAGCTGTATCGTCAGCGGTCGCCGGTTCATTTCGCGGGCCGCCTGTCCTGTCCCGTAATTCTGTTCCAGGGATTGGAAGATAAAGTGGTACCACCCTCCCAGGCGGAAATCATGATCGCGGCCCTGCGTGCGAAGCAATTACCGTTTGCTTATGTCGTGTTTCCCACGGAAGGTCACGGTTTTAGAGAAGCCGCTAATATTCAGCGGTCGGCAGAAGCGGAGTTGTACTTTTACTCACAGATTTTCCGATTTACGCCGGCAGACACGATTGCCCCCTTTAAAATTGAGAACCTCCTATCCCGGCCTGCGGAATAGGTGCACTCTGCCTGTCGATTCGGTTTTCGCATCGGCGACCTCAATCCAGTTCTGTTGCAGCCACTTTCCCTGTGCGTGCCACAACTGATCGCCTTCTTCTGTAATTACCCAACGGATATTAGGATCAATATTCTTGAGACTCCAACCCCACTCATCCTGCTCCATTTCGGTCAGAAAACGGCGCATCGGAATCCCGGTAACCCAGACCACGACGTGGACAATCCGGGTGTTTGTCATGATCAAAGCTTCGTTATCGTTACCCGCATCGATCTCTTGCTTCAGTTTGCCGGAGACATCCACAAAGGGTGGCATCCAAAAACTCTGGTTATGAATTGCTTCAGTGTAGAAAAGGTTCTGCGTGAATTGCTGACCTATTCCTTCCTGGCTCGCCGCAGGTACGGGGTCAGGCAGAACAATAGGCGTCAGCATCAACAAAGCGAGGGCACGTCGACGCTCCACTTGTCGCCAGACAACACAAACAAAAAAGGAGGCAAATATCGGGATGGTAGACGCCATGATGCTGCCATAACGAACGTTGTATATGGACTCTGGATCGTCCTTTACGATACCAGGCAGCAGGATCGAGATGTTATTCGAGTACAGATTGAATACATAAAAGCCAAACAGAGTAAGGCATCCCAAAATAATTACCAGTGTGGGGCGCCATTCATCATGACGCAACAATACGAACGCGAGTACCAAACCTCCGAGTGCAAGCCATAACACGCCTGCGTTGAGGCTGTACGCCACATCAATGAAGTAACGGATGAATGACTCAACCACGCTTCCAGCTGTTCCAAATTGTTTGCCCGTCGCGTTAACCTGCGCCGAACCGATTCCGTAGGTGAACATCAGCGGGTCGTCGAAGTAAATCATGTTGTACAGCATCCACAACATCGGGCCGAACACAGCTGCTCCTGTGAAAAGGATTGTCGCAGCGATCTTTTGTCCGCGCGTGACAATGAGAATCAGCAAGCACGCGGTCGCCGCCAAGGCCCAGCCCTCGTAGCGGGTCCATGTTCCGGCAAATGCAAACAATCCTGCCAATGCTAGGTGCGTCCACCGTTCTTCTTTAGCCCACCTGACCAGGTAATAGACCAGCCCTGTGGCAGAGAAAATCATCAACGGTTCATTTTCCGGAGTGGCAAACAGGTACATCATGTGTGGGTTCAGCGCAAATAGCATGAACGCCAGCCATCCCACAACGCGCGACCCACTCCAGGCTGAACCCGTCGCGAATAAATAAACACTTGTGCCGATGAAGCATGCAACACTGACAAGGCTTCCCGCCGCACCAGTCCTCCACAACCGGTCAATCGCAGCGAGAGGCGCTATAAGAAGGTGCGGCAAAGGGAGCCAAACGGATCCCAATTGCCGTAGCCCAGGCCGGAAACTATCAAAGAGTCCCCGGGCCTTATTCACGTGGGCGATTGCGTCAATATGAACAAATGTTTGATCGCGAGCGATGAAGTAAAGGAATGCATTCACGCTGATGACCGCGGCTATCGCGGCGACTAGTGACTGATCCCTTTTAAACTCCTCTCGCGGCATCGTCTGATTCTATAATTCTTGTGTGGCTCGCGGTTGGGAAAGCAAATCTGTTGAAGATCAAATTAGTGAACGGGAAGCACAATCCTCAACTCCCGAAAAGAGGCGCCTCAGTCCGGAGGAGCTCGAGCAAAAGGCAAAACGAGAGTCTATTTTGTTGGCAAGGTCGCGCACGGTTTCCGCAATGGAATCAACTCGCGATGAGAGATATCGGGCACTCCTTCACCGAACGTTGCTTCACCTGGATTCGGAATTGGACAAATTGAAGTAAGGCGAAGCCAAAAAAGCACATAGGGCACAACAGAGAGGCTTCTCTGTTGTGCCCTATGTGCTTTTTGTGGCTTCTTTGCCTCACTTCACTAACAGAATCTGTCCTGAGTGAATGACGGAGTTGCGCAGGTTGTTGGAATCCATAAGCTCGCGTACGGTAGTGCCGAACCTCTGTGCGATTTCGGTCAGAGTGTCGCCCTTCCGGACTCTATATTTGTCGGACGCAGCGGCTTTCGGAGTCTGCGTGTTTGGTTTTGCCGTCGATTTTGCAACAACTTGCGTTTCCGGTGGTGCTGACGGTTTTGCTGCTTCGCTTCGGATTGGACGGTCGAGGACAAGTTGTCCGAAGTACTGTTGGTGATTCTTGTAAACGTCAACGGCCGCCAAAAACTCCGAATAGAAATTCATCGAGGCGTAGCCAAAAAGAGGACCTGTATACTCGTCGATAACTTTACCCATGTCCGACGAGCCAACTTCGCTTTGCGCACGCAGCATCCCGCCGCGGCCATGGTTGTAAGCTGTGATGGCGAGGGGCCAGGAGCCAAGCGCCTCGTAATTGTCGCGGAGCAGACGTGCGGCCGCTCGCGTGGCCTTCGTTGGATCGAGACGTTCGTCGAGCTTTCGGTTCACTTTCAAATACAGGCGTCCGGTGCCACGAGTGAATTGCCAGATGCCGGCTGCGCCTGCACTAGAGAGTGCGCGATTCTCGAAAGAGGACTCGACGAGCGGCAACAAGGCAATATCGGCAGGAAGACCCTCGTTGGCGAAGACTTCCTGGAAGGCATCGAGATAACGGCCCGACCGAATTACTCCATCGCGGAAGCGTTCTTTGATTCCAAACTGCGTGTGGATGTTTTCTCGTAGTTCCGAGATGGACTCTTGCGTGAGAGGAAGGCCGTTGGTCGTGATGGCGTCGCGAATGAGGGCAGCGACGGGACTCAAATTTTCCGGGCTGTTCAGATTGGCTTGGATTTCAGCAAGGGCTTCTTCAACCGCCGAAACCTTCGAAGCTTGTTCGCCCTTCGCGGCGACATCGTAAATAAGGTTAACGTGGACGCGATCATGGATGATCACGTCCTCTTGTCCGTATTGCGTGTAGACTTTTTTCCAAAACTCGATTCGGCTTTCGAGACCTTCACTTGGGAGCTCCATGGACTGGGCTACTGCGGGGAGGCCAAGCGCCAGAACAGCAAAAACCAATCGCGGAAGACTCAACTTCATTCGAGGCTACTCCTTCAATGGCGCAAAGACGCTAAATCACGGTGGCATTTTATCATACGGCCACTTTTCGCAATACCGCTTGAGCGGCAATCAGAAGCGGATCCCAGAGGCTGCCATACGGGGGGGAATACGCCAAGTCCAATTGGGCCATTTCGTCTATCCGTAATCCCGATGTAATCGCCGTGGCGGCCACATCGATGCGCTTCGCTACCTCGCCATACCCCACAACTTGAGCGCCGAGGATTTTTAGACTTTCACGCCCCACAATCAGCTTTACCCAAATCTTCCGCGCCGAAGGAAAATACGAGGTGCGATCCGGCGCCTCGATTCGGGCTGAAACGACGGGCAGGCTTTCGGCGGCGGCATCTGCGTCGCACAGGCCCGTTCGAGCAACCCCTAACTCAAACACTTTCAAGATAGTTGTGCCGATCGTTCCGAAGAATTTGGCTCTGCCGGCCGCCAGATTCTCACCCGCTACTCGACCCTGCTTTGCCGCGACCGTTCCTATGTAGTTCAATACGGGCCGCCGCCGAATAACGCAGAAGGCTTCGGCACAGTTCCCGGCTGCGAAAATACCCGGCAAGTTCGTCTCCATATATCCATTTACAGAAATTGCGCCAGTTAGACCCATTTGGATGCCCGCTTCGCTAGCGAGTTCCACGTTCGGTACAACCCCTGTGTCGAGGAGTACCAACTCGGCCGGATCGATTCCTAGTGCACTGGCGGATTTAACCCCCGCGACAGTGCCTTCCGTAGTTCCCACCAGCGCGAGAACATTTGCTCCGACAGACAAACGGACGCCAAACCGCTGTAATTCGTATTCAATGATTTGAGCCATATCCGAGTCCATGCCTGCCAGCACGTGGGGCGCTCGCTCATACAGATGAATCGTTTTGCCGAGGGCATGCAGGGCCTCAGCCATCTCTAGCCCCACATAACCGGCTCCGATGATCGCGATTCGGCGGACGTTGTCCAGAGCGCTGTTGATACGGATTGCGTCATCAAGGTTGGTTAAGGTGAAGACGTTCTTCAGTGCGGTTCCGGGAATATCCGGTGGCTTGGGTTTTACTCCGGTTGCCAGGAGGAGCCGTTCGTAGGCGAACTCAGCCTTCTCGCCCGTATCGGTACGTGTACAGAGCACCCGTTTGCGCGAAGGGATAATTTGATCCACGCTCGTCCGAGTGTGCACCTTTATTCCACGTTCTTTTTCAAACGATTCGGGTGTGTAGGAAATCAGATCGTCGGCTGTAACCATCTTGGCCAAAAAATAAGGGATGCCACACGTACTGTAGGAAATGTGCGGCAGTTTCTCGATAACCGACACATCTAGCCGCGGATCGATTCGTTTGGCACGGGAGGCAGCCGTCAATCCGGCGGCGTTTCCTCCAATGATGAGGATCTTTTCGCTCACCGATATTGTTCCCGTACCTTAATCCAGGAGTTCGGATCACTTTCGCCAGTACGCTGGATCATCAAATGTTGGTCATCTGTCTGGACGAACTCTACACGGTCCAGCCCCGAGGCGGAGACAAGACCTTCAATCTCGTCTCGTGTGAATGCGGCGCGTAAAGCTATTTCGATGTGATTTCGTAACCGGGTGCCATAGCGCGTCGAATGATCCTGGATTCTCTGCTTCATTTTCAGCCGCGGCGGCCGTTGTAAGTCCCGAAGCAGGAGGCCACCTTTTGGCTTGAGTACGCGATTGATTTCCCTGAGCACGGAAAGCGGATCATCAAACGCGTGGAGGGTAGAATCCGACACGACGAGATCAAAGTAGGCGGTTTTCAACCGCATCTTTCGGGCATCGCCAACCTGGAAGAACGCGCGATCACCCAAACCCCAAGCTGTAGCTGTCTCGCGAGCACGATCTATCAAAGCACCCGAGCTATCCATGCCGATTGCGTAAAAGTTTTCATTCTGCCACAGGATCTTTAATGGAATGAGGCCGACCCGCGTTCCCACATCCAGGATCATCCCACCCTCCAGACCCAGCCTCAGGGCGTGTTGCACGAAATCGTCTTCGATCTTGGAGGGATATTCGAGTGCACGAGAATCGATAAAGGCCTCGACATCTTCTGGAGTTTCAAGTTCTGGTGCCTCTACACGTGCAGGGTGTGTCAAACGAGACCAGAAGCTCATTGAAGCAAGCGGTCGACTTCTGCCAAAAGGATGTTGTTTTCCATCATGTACTTTGCTTCTTTCCAAAACGCCACGATGTTGTAGTAGAGAGAAATGGCTGCCAGTAATCCATGCAATAGCGGAGGCGTCCAAGACACGCGCGTGTGCACGCCGCCACCAATGATCATCGTAGCCATCGTAAAGAGCATGGCCCAGAGCGATGGTGGAAACACCTTTGCCTTGAAAACTTTCGTGCGCTGAATGATTTGTGGGCCAGTCGGCAGGCTGGCCACAAGATCCTTCACCTGCTTGCCAGTGCCGATGAAATAGAACATCGTCATGCTTTGCGTCAGCGTCACAAGGAATGTTGTAAAAAAACCAAAAAGTACATGCTGCGATAACGTGATCGGCACGATCATGAATCCCATGAGCAGAGTCACGATAAAGCAGATTATGGAAAGAAGAGCTGAGGTGAGCAGCGCGAGAACCATAACTATTCTTTTGAATTCTATCTCAACTTGGGAAAGAAGCGCGGGACGTGCGACATATACATTTCGTATTCTGAGCCATAACGCTCGAGCAGTTCACGCTCTTCAGCGGCTATCAGTACCGGCAGGACAATACAGTCGAGAGTAAGCAGAATCCAATTTGCGGCGAAACCCGAAACAGCAGCCGCGGAAAAAACCAGCAGCACATGTCCGACATAAATGGGGTTCCGTGTTTTCGCATAGATTCCGGACTTCAGTATTGGTTGTTTATTCTTCTGCGGTTCGATTTCCGGCAAACCTGTGACAGTACGCAGAGGAATCTGTTTCGCCGCTGACCACATGAACACCACGGCAAGAATCAACGCAATCGTTCCGGCCGCTTGGAGGGCATTCCCCAGGCCAGATGACGTGCTCCAGCGTGCGGGGAAGATCTGCCGTCTCAAAATCAGCAGCGGTCCGGCAGTGACGAGCCATGCCCCAACCGCCACCCAATGGGCTTGAGTGCCGGACTTTCTTAACCACTCGATATTATTGTGAATAATGAACCAATAGACGAACACGCCAGGGTAAAGAATGACAATAGATTGTGGGAATGCGGTCCAGTATAACCAAATTATTGTGGTCATTATCGACCGTATGTTATTACAGTCGAGTGCGCAGGCAATATTCGCTTGTGGTTCTCATCGGTACTCTGGCTCTGCTCTGTGCGTGCGGCCAGAAGAAAGTGCAAGTCAAGGCGCCGAGTGCTCCAGCAAAGGGTTCGTCTACCGGTCCGTCCCCCTCATCCAAGGATCTGGAAGGTCTCGCGTCGTATTACGCGGAACCATATCACCTTCGAAGAACGGCGAGCGGAGAAATCTTCGATACTTACAAAGACCTGACCGCCGCTCATCGCACACTGCCTTTTAATACGTTTGTCCGGGTCACAAATAAGGCAAACGGCCGGGAAGTCGATGTGAGAATCAATGATCGAGGCCCTTTCGTCGATGGCCGGGTAATTGACCTCTCGGTACGGGCGGCACGGGAGATTGATCTCATCCGGACAGGTACTGCGGCCGTGAAGTTGACGATTCTCAAACCCAGCGAAACGACTTTGAGCCAGACGGAAGCACCTAAAACCGGGTTCGCCGTGCAAGTCGGTGCTTTCGAGAGCGAACATGCGGCCGAGGACTTGAAGCGCCGCCTGGAACGAAAGTACTCCGGCGTCACGATCCAAACACTGTCGACCGAGAAAACGCTATATCGTGTCCGGATCGCCCAGCCTGATATCGATGCCGCGAACAAATTAGCTTCGGAACTTCGGAAGCAAGACCTGATGCCTTTCGTCGTGCGAATCAATTAAAAAAGCAGGTGTTTTTTTAATTCGGTTTTTCGAATCGCACGGCATAGATGGGCGGCAAATTCGAAGAAAGTGTCTCCCAGGAATTCCCACCGTTTGCGCTAGCCCAGAGCGAGCCCGTCGTGGAGCCGAACATCAGACAGTCGCCGGTGTCGTCGATATCCAAGGCGTGGCGATATACAAGGTCATAAGCGTGTATTTGTGGGAGCCCAGCCGAGAGAGTTTCGAATGTTTCCCCTCCGTCTTTCGTGCGATTCACGACCACCCGGCCCTCGAGCGGATATCTTTTTTCGTCTTTCGTCGCCGGTACAAACCATGCAGTCTTCGGGTCTGCAGGATGAACAGCAACTGCGAATCCGAACGCGGCCGGTTTCACGTTTGATATCTCTGTCCAGGAGGAGGCGGCATCAACAGATCTAAAAATACCATTGTGATGCTGAGCCCATAGCACATCTGGATTCGAACGGCATTGCACGATCATGTGCGGGTCTTGAGCGTTCGGTTCAAACTGTAGCTCCGGCGGCATATACTCGGCGCGCATTCCTTTCGCTGTAATCTGCCAGTTGGCGCCGCCGTCGCGCGTGGTCCAGACACCGCCGCACGAAACGCCGACAGTAAGATGGCGCGAATCCCTCGGATCCACACAGACGGAATGGATGCCGGGCTGTTCGGCGCCGCCGCCGAACCACTGCTCGCGCAACGGATCGTCCCAAAGGGGGCGGTTCAATTCCCAAGAATCGCCTTCGTCTTTCGACTGGAACAGACCGCCGGGTAACGTACCGCACCAGAGGACTCCTGGCTCATTTCCGCCGCCAGCTGCCATAGACCAAACCAGTTTGAGTGACCATTCCGCAGGTTTACCCTGCATTGGGTTCACCTTGGGCACATAATCCGAGGGCTTCTCCGGATACTTCGGAGTGGTGATTTCATTCCAGGTTATTCCACCGTCCCGCGACCGGTGGAGTTTAATCCCGAAGTGGCCGTGATTCAGGGCGGCCACGAGATTTCCGTTCCTCGGATCGTGCAGCACAAGCGTACAGTTATCTCCCAGAAAACTCGCCTGCTTGATAGACCAGTTGGAATCGCCTCGTTCCAACGTGAATAAACCCTTACGCGTTGCGACGTGACATCGAACCTTCATCGTCTTCCCCCTGAGAGTGCCTGAACAACATCAACGACTGCCTCTGTCCCGACTGCGTCGCTGAGGCTATCCCGATCATCTATTTGCCTGCCGTCGATGAAAACCGCCATGTGCCCTCGCAGCCTTCCCTGATCATCTAGAACGTAACCCCGCGCTTGTTCGTTTGAGCTGAAGTAACAATCCAGGACCTCGCGCAGAGTCGTACCCGCAGCTTCACGTGTCGGGCATGCAACATGACGCTGAATGTTGCGGGTAAACCGAACGGTAGGCATAGGAAATCTTAAAGGAATCACAAAAACGAAAAAAGGCACAGAAGAAAGATTGAACCTTTTCTGTGCCTTTGTGCTTTTTGTGGTTCCTTCTGTTTTATCGCGGCATGTTGATAAATTCTGTGGAGAATCCGCCGCCTTGTACGACTAGAGGGAAGAGAAGGTCCGAAGTCGGCACGGGACTGGCCTCGTTGATTATGGGCATGGCTGTCATCAGCACGTCACCGCGACCGTTAGTTCGGATTCGTAGCCCGGTGGCCGCCACCGGTTGAGTCGAGGTAATCTTCAGCACGCCTTCAAATCCTTCCGGAATGGATGGAAAGAGTTCGTCGATGTAGCTGGCCACGTGTCCGTTGGGAGGAATGTCCAGCGATGTCTTCATCGTTGTTGATGATCCATTCAGTGTGGTTAGTTCTAATGTTGTGCGCACCGAAGACGCCGATGCGTTCGCGAATGCCAGCCCTGAGTGCAATGTCCACCATTTCTCCACATAAGTGCGGAAGGCGGTTCCGGTTGGTACCGTCGGAACGCCTGTTTCGGAGATGGTGATTCCTTGGCTGGAGAACGAGAAGATCGAGAGACCTTGCGGGATAGCATTGCCATGTTTCGCTGTCGTCAAAACAAAGCCGACGTGAACCTCCGAATCCCTATCATCCGTCACGAAACGGACGGCACTGCGCGGCGCGATGGAATACTCGAAAATGGAGTCCGTTACTCCGTTCACTGTCATTGCCAGCGGCACTCCACTCGCATCTGCCGAGTCGGAGCCGAGGAATTGAACGGTGCCGGACAACGGAACGTCCGTCGGATTTGTGAGAATGACCTGTGTGGACCAGCCGCCGCCGTTTACGAAGTGCGGCATCACAATGGACCCGCCGCCGTTCCCGGTTCCAATTGCAGCAACCGGTAATGTCGTCATGAGAAACTCGCCACGCTGATTCGTCAATCCTCGGATTGCTGTAACGGCAATAGGAACGGATGAGCTGAATGTCATCGTGACATCCGCGGACACAGGCAGATTGAATGGTGCCTCATTCGCGAATGCTGAAAGGTTATGTTTCGGTTCAAGTGTGAATGAACCATTTCCAAAATCGGATCCCTTCGTGTCCGTAAAGTAGAACGAGATGACGGCCGCTTCGCTCTGGTTGTTCGCAATGGCGAGGCCGGTATTCACGGCACCATCCGCACTGATGTAAATTCGTCCCGAACGGATAGGAGCAGATGCCATGACCGAAGCTTCGCTCACGATATCGCTTTCATTTGCCAGGCTGATAATTGCAACGCCATTCGAGGGCGAAACGTTAGTTTCCTTGAGCGCTGCATATCCATTAGTGACGATCGGGAGCTCGGAGTTGATCCCCCATGCGACGCCAGTAGAGTTCAGAACCTGCAAATTGCTGCCGTTCGGCTTACTTACTTTGACGGATATCGCGCCCGATGTAGCCTGATTGCCGGCCGCGTCTCTTGCTATCGCTTGAATCGTGTAAATGCCCGGGGTCTTTTTCGTATTCCACTGAACCGAGTACGGAGCGGTGGTATCTTCGTTGCCTAGATTCACACCGTTCAACTTGAACTGAACACCGACCACTCCGACGTTATCCGACGCCGAGGCGGATATCGTTGGGTTGTTGGTCAATGAGATCACCGAACCCGCCACCAGGCCTGTGATCGAAACGAGCGGTGCTGTCGTATCTCGACACGTGAAACTGCCGAATGCCGCTGGACCGATGCCACTTGCCGTATTTGCTCCGTGGACCCACCATGAGTACGACGCACCAGCAGTGACGGAGCCTGTAAATGATGTGCCCGTGTACTTGTCGAGATAGTAATCGACTTCTTCCCTTTTGTACGACTCCGTCCCGCCGGCATTGTTCCCAAGATAGTCGACTCGGAGATAGTAATTTTCGGCTCCGGTGACTGGATTCCAACTAACGGTGAAACTCTTTCCGTCATTGCTGCACTGCGACGTCAATCCTGTTGCTGCGACGAGTGCCAGTTTATTTACGGTAATCGTAACGGGTGCTGAAGTCGTCTGGTTTCCGAGACCATCTCGAGCCACGGCCGTTAGTGTGTAAGAGCCGTTTGCAGCCCCGGAGATGTCCCACGTGACGGAATAGGGAGTGGTTGTGACCTCGGCGCCGAGATTAGCCCCATTCAGCCGGAATTGTACGCCTGCAACTCCGACGTTGTCTGATGCCGCTGCCGAGATTGTGACAGTGCCCGTTATCGTGGCGCCTGCCGTTGGATTCGTTATGGACACGGAGGGCGACGTCGTGTCGCCGCACAGGAAATTACTCGAGGATGAGGGACCGATTCCGGTTGCGGCATTGGCGCCATGCACCCACCACTGATATCTCTGTCCCGCGACGACAGAGCCCGTAAAGGAAGTGCCGGCATATGCGTCCAGGCTGTAGTCCACTCCATCAGTGATGTACCAGTTCCCATTGGCATTGTTGGCGACGTAATCAACGCGTAGGTAGTAATTCTCGGCGCCCACAACAGGGTTCCAGCTAACCGTGAAGGTCCGACCATCATTGCATTGCGCAGCCAGGCCGCTCGGTTCAACTAGCGGTTGACTTGTCGGCGAAGAGTTAACGGAGGCAACTGTCGCCTGGACCTGATTTGAAGATCCGCTTTCAATCCCGTCAGTACCCACAGCCTTAATGACGTAATAGTAAGTTCCGCTCGAGACCGTGGAGTCGCTGAAGGAGGTGGTGTTCAGGGGGGCGGATCCGTTGAGAGGACCAGACGTGAATACGCCGGACTGAGTCGAACGGTAGATGTTGTACCCGGCCAGGGGTTCAGTGTTTGCGTCCCAAGCGAGATTGATCGACGCGGCTTGAAGAGCGCTTGCGACTTGGAACATAAATATAACGGCAAGCAGCAGTCTTCCGCCGCCATTACTCACTAGCGCGCGACTCATTCGTTGAACTTTGTTATGCACTCTATCCCTTCCTGCGATAATTTCCGCCGGCCGGATGCACTTCCTGCGTGGGAACACACCAACGAACGGGGGTTGAGCGTGATTGCAGCAACGCTCGCGCAGCGTTTTAGCAATCAATGCGCCATTAACATCAAGAGAGCGTTCGGTTTGGGCCGAGCCGCCGAAATACCTGAATTAAATAAATTTCGGTAAGTATTCGTTTCGAGGACGTCAGTGCAGGGGAATTATGTAAGGAACAATTCCACTAACAACTTACACAAAGGTAACAAACTTTATTTACGTGTTGTGCTCAGGCAAAGCCGTTGGGCTCCTTGGCGCACGTCGCGTTTGTCGAAAATCGAGTTGATATCACGTACAAGATCGTTCTTCGTTCGGCGCCAGTTTGGGGCGAGCAGTAGGCCGAAAGGGGCTTCCCCGAACAATCTCTCAATGACAATATTTGGATCCAGTCGTTCGACAAAATCGCAAAGCAGATCGAGATACTCGTCATAACCCAGTATATGGAAAGGTTGGCGAGCATATTCAGCGGCGAGAGCCGTGCCTCGAACGATATGCAAGTGATGTATTTTAAGCGCGTCTACACCAACGCGCGACATCTCGTCGGCCATTGCCAGCCATTGGTCCCGCGTCTCCCATGGGAAGCCCAGAATCAAATGCGCTCCAATGTGAATAGAGCGGCCGCGCGTGATCTCGATCGCGCGCAAGAACGCTGCATAGTCGTGACCTCGGTTCACCCGCTTTAGAGTGGAGTCGTAAATGGATTCGACACCGAATTCCAGCGAGACGAACGTTTCCTGCGCGACAGTGGCGATCATCGCAATTTTTTCTTCGTCGACGCAGTCAGGACGAGTGCCGATCGCCAGGCCAACAACATCAGGATGGTCGATTGCGTCGGTGTAAAGCTGCCGAAGGTGATGGGCCGGTGCGTATGTATTCGAAAACGGTTGAAAATAGATAATGAATTTGTGCGCGTCGAACCGCTTGCGAACGTACTCAATGCCTTGGCGAACCTGATCGCGAATCGGCTCAGTTTTGATTGCTGAAGGAGGGCGAAACGAATTGTTGTTGCAGTAGGCACAACCACCCACGGCAACCGTCCCGTCGCGATTTGGGCAGGTGAAGCCGGCGTCGACGATTACTTTATAAACTCGTTCGCCGAATTTTTCCTGGAGCCACCGGTTGTAAGAGCGAAATCTCGATTCGGTTACTAGTACCGTCGCCATTTGTGCTGGTCGTCTTCGTTGCGCCGGCGATCGTTGTAATAGACCTCGAATTTCCGTCGGAGTCGGTTGCGTTGCCACCGATCATAACGATTCCGGACATCAGGAATGATGCGGCTGCCCTTCAGATAAATAAAGCCGAATAGCATGCCACCGAGGTGGGCGACATACGCCACACCGGTTTGCGTGGCGTTGATTGCCGATAGAAACGTGATCGCCCCGAAAATAACGACAAACCATTTTGCGGGGATCGGAATGATCATGTAGAGATAGATCAGGCGATTCGGGAACAACACTCCATAAGCGAGCAATAAACCGAAGATAGCTCCGGAAGCGCCAATTATCGGAACCGAGGAATGCGGGCTGGCAACGATGCTCGTCAGTGCCGCCCCAATGCCGCAGATAAAGAAAAACTTCGTAAATTCGCGAGTACCCCAGGTTGCTTCCAACTCCGATCCGAACATATACAAGCCAAACATGTTGAAGAGAATGTGGAAGAACCCTCCATGCAGGAAGATATAAGTAACCACCTGCCAGAAGTAGTATCTCTGAGTAACATCCTGGGGAACGAGTCCGAACTTATACGTGAATGAGGGTGATCCCGGCGTACCAGCGAATTGATCGAAAATCTGGATGAGAAAACCTATGGCGCACGCGATCACCAGAGTTTTAATGGCGGGCGTCCACCCACCACCAATACCGAAGCTTCCGTACCTTGATCTAAAGCGCGACATTTTATTTGCCTTTGCGGGGTTGGATAAACCGACCCGCATAGAATAACCCGGCGCCAATTCCCGCAGTTTTCATTAGTGGACCCATTTGCCCGAAGTACAGGAGTAATGCTTCCCCCGCCAGTATCAAACCCAGCAATTGAAGACCCATTGCGGCGTAGTGGCGTATCATTCTTGGAATTCTAGCACGTGGAGCGGATATGGATTTGAAATCGATACGTGTTCAGATCCCGGATGGGGCCAATGTGATCCTGGGGCAAACGCATTTCATTAAGACCGCTGAAGACCTATATGAAATCCTTGCTGGGGCATCGCCTTACATCAAATTTGGTGTCGCGTTCACAGAAGCCTCAGGTCCATGCCTCATCCGGCATGAAGGCAATGACTTAGACCTGACGTCCGCTGCTGTCAATGCTGTCCAGGATATCGGCGCCGGGCACGTGTTCGCGATTTTTCTTCGCGATGCCTTTCCGATCAATGTTTTGAATTCCGTTAAAATGTGTCCGGAAGTCTGCCGCATCTACTGTGCGACAGCAAATCCGCTCGAAGTAATCGTCGCAGAAACGGAACAGGGGCGTGGGATCTTGGGAGTGGTCGACGGATATTCGCCAAAAGGAATTGAGAAAGACGCTGACAAGAACGCTCGCAAGACACTGTTACGCAATTTCGGCTATAAAGTGAAATGATCATTGCGTTGAAATTTGTCCTCGCCTTCTTCGTGGGCGCGATACCGTTCGCAAAGGTCGCGATGCTCGGCACAGGCATCGACATCACGAAAGTCGGCTCAAAGAATCCGGGATTTCGAAACGTTACGCGCGTCGCCAGTTGGTGGCGAGCGGTGATTTGTCTGGTGGGCGATCTAGGAAAGGGCTACCTGGCTCTGTTGCTGTTTGGTCGTGGCGAACCTTCATTGGTATTGTGGGGGCTCGGGCTTGCCAGCGTGATGGGACACTGCTGGAGTCCATTCCTCGGCTTCAACGGAGGTAAAGGTGTCGCCACGACGTTTGGTGTACTTCTGTTCCTGGAGCCGTGGATCACGCTGGTTTGCCTGCCGCTTTATCCGATATTGCGTGCCATCGGCGGCAAACTGAAAGTCAAGCAAGAGGGAGCAATCGCGTCTTTATCGACGACTGCCGCTATTTCCGCTCTCGTTATCGCAAAAAGAGGACTTGAGCCGGGCGCGTTGGCGTCCATCATGCTGATCATTGTCTTCATACGGCATCTTTCTAACCTGCGTGAATTAGTCGGGCTCGGCGCGGAGGAACGAACACACAAGGGAACACAAGAAGCACAAAAGCCGCTCGTTTAGGCAATAATGATTTCCGGTGTATGAATAAAGCCGCTTTTTACGATCTGGATGGCACTCTCCTCTCCTGCAATCTCGTCAACATGCATGCGTACTATGCGCGTAATGACCGTTCGCTGGTGAAGAGCGTGTACCAATTCACGAAGGTTTTATTGAGTGTGCCTGTGCTCTTCGGACTCGACCTGTACTCCCGTTCGCTTTTTAATGTGTTCTCGTTTCGTGCATACCGTGGTATGCATCGTGACCGGCTCGTGGGCCTCTCTGATGATCTCTTCGAGGTGACGCTCAAGCCGTCGATATTTGCCGAAGCCAAACGACTCGTCGATACGACTCGCAATTTGGGCTATCGCAATGTTCTGGTTACCGGAACGCTTGATTTTCAAGTAAGGCCGATCGCGTTGCATTTCGAATTTGACGAAATCATCTGCAACCGTCTCGAGTTCAAGAATCATGTGGCGACCGGTCGGGTACTGCCGCCTTTACTCGCGGAAAACGAAAAAGCGCGAAGCATCCGGGATTACGCCGCCCAGGAAGGCATTGATTTGCGTGAATCCTGCGCGTTTTCCGATAGCTCCGCTGACGTGCCGATGCTTTCCGCAGTAGGGCATCCCGTGGCAACAAATCCTACGCGCAGGCTCCGACGGATTGCCGTAGAAAACAACTGGCCGATCCTCGAACTGCGTGAAACAGGTTCGAACCTTCCTCCGTTCCTAAGCGCAGCAAAGGCTCTTTAGATGAAATCTCGTACGACCTGGCGCTGGAATGCGGTAACGGGTGAATTCGAGCGGGGTGATCCGAAACCACCTCAAGGTACCGGAGAGATTTCTGCGATCGACGCATTCAGCAATAAAACAATTCTCCTGTTAGGGGCTACGGGATTCGTCGGTAAAGTCGTGCTTGCGATGATTCTCGATCGCTTTGCGGAACTGAAACATCTCGTCGTTCAAGTCCGGCGCAAAAAGGCCTTGTCTGGCGAACAGCGTTTTTATTCCGAGGTCTTGCAGTCACCGCCGCTACGTTCGATCATCAATCGTATCGGTGAAAATGTGGTTCGCGAGAAGGTGCAGGTTGTGGAGGGCGACCTGGACCAGGCGTTGTGCGGCATTTCAGCCGATCAGATTGATCGGCTCAAGGGAGCCGTCGACGTGGTTGTGAATCTCGCCGGCGTCGTTGATTTCGATCCGCCGGTGAATGAATCGGTAGATCCGAATGTTTACGGCACGTTGCATCTGATCGAACTGGTCCGATTGCTCGGTGCGAGGCTGGTTCACGTCTCGACTGCTTACGTAGCAGGCAAGAGAGATGGCCGTGTTTCCGAAGATACGCCAATCGATGGTTACTTTCCCCGCAAGGGAGAACGCGATGGAGAAACGTTTTCTGTAGCCGACGAATTGAAGTGGTACACGCAATTCGTTAAGGAAACACGAGAAACCCGCGCTACGAACCCGCGTCCAGTCCGCGAGCGGCTGCGCGATGGCGGCATGAAACGCGCCGAACAGTGGGGCTGGACGAACACGTACACGTATACAAAGAGCATGGGTGAGCAGCTGATCGCACAGACGCGAGGACTCTCGTATGCGATCGTGAGGCCTGCAATTGTAGAGTCGTCGTTACGGTTTCCGTTTCCCGGATGGAATGAAGGGTTCACGACGTCGGCGCCACTAGTTCTTATGGGTGGTGAAGGTGTCAAGGGCTGGCCCGTTCGCAAGGATGGACCGTTGGAGATTATTCCCGTCGATATGGTTGCGGCCGGAATTCTGATCGTCACTGCCGCCGTTCTGTGCGGGAAGAATAAGCAGGTCTACCATCTTGCATCTGCGGATGAAAATCCCATCATGCTGCCTCGGCTTGTGGCATTTCTCGGAATGAACGCGCGTTACAAACACAAACGCAAGAAGAGCGGAAACAAACTGGCAAATGTCTGGAAAGCTTATGTGGAGACGCAGGTGATCACCGTCGAGTCGCTACAGGCGCGACGAGCGCGTTTGCATCGGGGCCTTGACGTCATTCACGCCGCCCTTACGCTGGGAAAGACTCTATTTGGGGCGCGTCGAGCCGATCGATATCTAAAAAGCCTGCGAGACACACGACGGCAGATTCGAGCGCAGGAAATCACGCTCGACAAATTTTTGCCCTTCATGTTTCATAACAGCTTCGTTTTCGAGACACGCAACATCCGCGAAGCTACGCGGATGCTCACGAATGAAGATCTCAAACGCATCAACTGGGAACCCAAATCAATCGACTGGGCTGACTATTGGGTGAACGTTCATACGAAGGGAATCGAAAAGTGGATTCGTCCTGTTTTCGCCGCGTCGCGCTCTCGCGATTAACGACTTTTTTCATCTTACTGTTCCTCGCCGGCCAGATTGCCGGTATCGCACTCAGCGCACAGACACCACGCGCTACGGATAAGCCGTTTCTTTGGCGAATCGATGGAAGAGTCCCAAGTTACTTATACGGCACAGTGCACGTACCTGACGCCCGTGTGCTCGAATTGCCGCAGGTAGTGCAGCGTGCGTTCGACGCCGCGGATGTCTTCAATGCCGAGATCCCGTTGGACTCGACAACGCAACTCGAGGTGATGAACAAGCTCATGCTTCCGGCTGGTCAGGATTTGCGAAAGATTGCAGGAGAGGAAGTATTTAGCCGGCTCATGCGTGTGATCACAAAAAACTTGAAGGGTGGATTGCCGGCCGGCATGGCGGACATTCTTGCGGGAACGTTGGCACCCATGAAGCCCTGGGCAGCCATGTCGCAGCTTGAATTGCTTGAGTACTTACCCGATGTAATGTCCGGACGGCAGCCTCTGGATGCCATGCTCTATGGTATGGCCGTGAAGGTCGGCAAGGAGGTCGGCGGTCTGGAGACTGTAGACGAGCAGGTGGCTGTATTTGATGGTTTCACTATGGACGAGCAGGTTCGCATGCTGGTTTCGACACTGGATGAGATGGAGAAGCCCAGAACTGGCGGCGTCAGCTCGTCGCGCGAGTTGGTGGATCTTTATCTCGGCGGTGAGCTGGCCCCCCTTGTTCGGAAGCTAAATGAGGAGTCGCCGGACGATCCTGCACTCCAAAAGAAGATGACGAAGACCATCGTCGATGACCGCAATCTAAAAATGGCTGAACGCATCGCGGAACGATGCCGAAAAAATCCCGCTCGCTCTTACTTTTTTGCGATGGGCGCGCTTCATTATGCAGGCGACACCGGTATTGTCAATCAACTCAGCAGCAAGGGCTTCAAGGTGACGCGGCTCACGCCTCGTGATGCTGCGACAATCGTCCGCAAACCTGCAGCGTAGATGCTAGATGTAGGGCTATTATGTACGCGCAGGTTTTACGACGTGTGAATAATTGACGAACATTTTGGGATCGCGCGTATTCCCCTCCTTGCAAAGGAGGGGTGGCTGCGCGATCAAGAAAATATCCGAAGATCCCTGTTCCGCGCAGACGGGGTGGTCGCTCACAAGCCAAAATTTCGGAATACGTTTTGAAAGTGTTCTGTAAGCGACCACCCCGTCCGCTCCATCAAACGAGGCTTCGCGGCATTTTCTTGATGTCGCGTCCACCCCTCCTCCTTTGGAAGGAGGGGAATATCGCGGTCACCCAACGGTCGGAGGAACGCATGCCACGATTGCTTAGTCTTCTTCTCACCACACTCATTTTCGCGAGCCCGCAAGCACCCAATGACACCTCTGCTTACACAGTCTCTTACCTCGAGGTCATGCCCTCCGCCTCGAAGGAAGCGGCATCGACCGTCAAGCAATATCGAGACGCCAGCAAAAAGGAAGACGGTTTCGTCGGGTTGGACCTCTTTGAGCAGGTCGGCCGTCCCGGGCATCTGGCGATTGTCGAGACGTGGGCGAACGCAAAGGCACTTGAGGGGCATCAAGCGGCCGCGCACACGAAAGAATTCCGCATGAAGCTCGATCCGATTCGAATAAGCGATTATGACCAGCGGCCCTATAAACCTCTCGCGCTTGGTTCCCCCGCTTCCTCCAATGCCAGGGCGACTTATCTGATCACTCACGTCGATATTGGCGGCCAGGGCACCAACGCCTCTGACTTGCTCAGGCGGTTGGCGGAGGCAACCAGAAAGGAACAGGGGAATCTACGCTTCGATGTTCTCCAGCATGCAATGCGTGCGAATCATTTCACTGTCATCGAAGCCTGGCAGAATGATCGAGCGCTCGAGGCGCACGCTGCGGCGGCACACACCAAACAGTACCGCGACGGGCTTGCTCCGATTTCCGGAAGCCCGCTGGACGAGCGGCTCTACAAGCTGATTCAAGAGTGACTCTGGCCTCGTTGACGATTAATAAACCGCAGGAGGCCTGGCACGGATGAGTACGGCAGGTGCCGCGCAACAAAAACAAACAATCGATTGAACATACCGGGAACGACGATGTGCGTTCCCTTTAGCGTCTCGATGTATGCAATGTGGGCGGCGGCTTGCGATGTGAGACCCGAATCCTTTCGCTTTTCGCGGATCCCTGCGCGGGCGCGGAATTCACTCTGCGTAACTCCGGGACAGAAGACGGTTACGGTGACTCCGGTATCCCTGATTTCGTTTTGCAAGGACGACGAGAACGAGAGCAGGAATGCTTTGCACGCGCTATAGACGGATTGGAAAGGAACCGGAGAGTAAGAATAGACAGAGGCCACGTTGAGAATCCTTCCGTTGCCGCGGGATATCATCGCTGGCAATACAGCCTTCGTAAGCTTGAGTGCAGCGGCAATCTGGACATTCACCAGCTGCAGGTCTTGTTCGATATCCCCGGAAGCGAAATCCCCATGAATGCCGAAACCGGCGTTATTGGCCAGAACCTCATAACGGCGGGACTTTGCATTGATCGCGTCGATTAAACTGTCTACAGACTCGGCTCGGGCCAAGTCTGCCGGAATGACTTCCACGTCGACACTGTACTGCCGTGCGCATTGAGCTGCCACGTCGTTCAGCGCGGATTCATTTCTCGCAGTGAGAACGAGATTAAAGCCTCCAGCCGCGAACTGAAAAGCGAGAGCCTTGCCGATGCCGGAAGAAGCGCCTGTGATGATGGCCCATTTACCGGAGTTCGCCATGCCAGCTCTAGAGGCCTTGGTTCCCGGCACCGAACACGTTTGCCGGGTCAAGAGTCTTCTTTAATTCTTTTTTCCACTGAATCTCGGTCGCTGATATGACACGCGGCAGGAATCCGCGTCGCAGTTTGCCAATCCCATGATGGTGAGAGAGAGAGCCGCCGGATTTCAGGATCTCATCTCGCGCGATATTTTCCAGCTCGAGATAGACCTCTTGGGGATTAGGAATTCCTTTGTAATAAAAACCAAAATAGAAATAAACGCAGACTCCTGTTCGATAGATCTGTGTGACGCGTGCCGTCACAAACGGATTGCCAGGAAGCTTACGACGTCTGAATTCGTCCGTTAGTCGGCGCTTTACATTGTCGCAAAGTGCAAGCGTACTGCTCCAGGGAACGGATGTCTCAAAAGACTCCGCGATGATGTAGTAGTTCATCAAGAAATCGCGAATGTACGCAATGCTGTACGTGAGTTGATAACCGCGCCGGCCGTTTTCCTCACCGGCTTTCATTCCGCCGTGCCGCGCCGCGATGCGATATACATCCTGTTGTTGCTGATCTACCTCTGCGCGAGATCCTTCAAACACTAACGTGCAGGCGACCATTTTGTTCGGCTCGAATCCTTTGACCTTTGTTACGAAGAATCGTTCTGCGTTGCTTTTCAGATGAGCGAAGCCGCCGTTGGATTTTGGTTTGAGCGCCAGACCGAATTGGAATTGGAGATTATCGACAAGACGAACGCTTGCAGGCGGCGTCGCTTCCCGCGCCAGGTCGTGCATGAACTTGAATCCGTGCTCGAATGTCGGAAACAGCACCGATCCGTACTTCTGGACTTCAGGTAAAGGAAAGATTTTGACGATCGCCGAGGTAATAATACCCAGCGTTCCTTCTGATCCAAACATCAGCCGCCGAAGATCGAGTCCGACGGACTCTCGAGGGGAGGCGCTTGTACGCTCGAGTGTACCGGCAGCGGTAGCGACTGTGACATCGAGAATCAGATCCTCGATATTCCCGTAGCGGTTTTTCTTCATACCGCTGGCATTTGTCGCTATCCAACCTCCCAATGTGGAGAATTCGACACTGTCCGGCTCGTGTCCCATCGTTACACCATATTTTTTCAAGATGCTCATGATGTGCCGTCCAACGGCGCCGGCCTGGATGCAGGCCATCATGTTTTCGGGATCAATCCAGACGATCCGATTCATGCGGCTCATATCGACGGAAACGATCGTGCGTCGCTCCTGCTCGGTGCAGCGAAGAGCATCAGTTACGTTGGTGCCGCCGCCATACGGGATCAGACACACGTCATATTTCTTGGCGGCAGCTATTAAGCTCATGATCTGTGCTTCCGTTTCCGGGTACACGACAAGATCCGGGATCCGGCCGAGTTGTGTGTACTTGATCGAGTACATCTCTTCTTGTGTGTGTCCGTGACCATGCCGAAGCCGAATCTCACCTTCACGTTCGATTTGGGCGGCACTTAAAAACGTTCCCAGGTTCTGGAGGAAATCGGAATTGATTTGCGGATCCGGAATCTGCGTCGGGTAATGCGGTTGATTAATGTCCCGTGGATTCACATCCACTTCAAGCACTTCCTTCACCCACGGAAGAAATCGGGGCAGTTCCTTTCCGCTGAGTTCGTATCGATTACCGCGAATAATGACGTGTCCGTTTTCACTGAAATCAAAGTGCGTGTCGCGGAAGCCCCATACGTCCAGGCTCTCTGCTTCATTGGCCCCGAGTGTCGGAAGCGCGTCGGGCTGAATGATGTGTGATGCTTTCGAATTCAAACGGTGATTCTAACAAAAAGCATCGAGCAAGTGATTACGGGGGTCGGCAGCCAGGGCATAAAGGGCATCAACATACCGTGCTGGGGAAAGCTAGTGCCCGGAATGAGACACTGCCCGCGCGATCGTCTCAAAGTGATTCTTCACGAGAGCTGGGTCATCAATGAATGTCATCACAAGATGTTCGGGCGCTATATCGTAGAAGTAGCCGGGATGGACCAGAATTCTGTCCGTCTGGAGCAACCGTGAAGCCGCTGCTTCTTCATCAGTGGCGATTGGTAGTGTTATGTAAAAACCCCCGTGCGGCGGTACGAACGTCATTGTCTTCAATCCCTCTACCGCCGCATTTCTGCATTGCAGAACCCAGCTTTTGTAGTGCCGCATGAATTCTTCACTTCGTTGAAAAATCGCAGGCACAGCGAATTGTGCGATTTCGTTAACCGGCAGGAACGTGTCGGAAATCAGGTCAAGCGCCGCGATTGATTTCTTAACGAGAGCTTCCTCACCGGTAATCGCCATCCATCCGATCTTCATCCCGGGCAGTGCAAACATTTTTGAGAATCCGTTCAATGTGAAAACAAGGGGGGCAGCCGTCTCAGCCACTCGCGGAAACGAATCAAGATCGAAGAGAAATTCGCTGAACACCTCGTCGGAAATGATCGGTAGCGAATGGCGCGCCGCAATATCGGCCAGTCCCTCCAACTGATTTTCGCTTGCGATCATACCGGTGGGGTTGTGCGGAGATATGAGGATGATCGCACGCGTGCTTTCGGTAATCTGGCTTTCGAGATGGTCGAGATCTATTGCCCACCCGCGGTGCTCGAGTAATCGATATTGGCGCATATGGACGCCGGCGAGTCTGGCAATGTAATCGAACAGCGGATATGAAGGCTGCGGACAAAGAATTTCATCGGCAACCTGCGTCAGCAGCTTGAAACAGTACCAGTACGAGACGCTGGTTCCCGGGGTTAGAAGGACCTGCTGCGGTGAGATGTTCAGAGGATTGTAGTACCGTGCGATGGCTTCCCGCGCGATCGATTGGCCGAGGGAGTCTGGCCGGTACACACGCGCGGCATCCGAAGCGTTATGCAAAATTTCATCGAGCATATCGGGCGGATAAACGATGCCGTGCTCATTCACGTTACCGCGGACGAGATCGACAATTCTGGCGCCTTCATCCTTCAAACGATCGTGCAGAAGATAGAGCGAGTTTTTCGCGCCGCCCAGGTTGGCCGCGAAATCGGAAAAGAACATTTCCATGTGCTGCAGTCTAGCAGCTCGCGCAATGCTAGAATCGCCCGGCATGTTCGAAACAAGGTTCCAGACTTATTGGTCTGACCTAGACGCTGCCGGGATTGTGTACTTCCCACACTTCTTTCGTTTTGTTGAACAGGCCGAAGAGGAGTTGTTCCGCGCCGCGGGATACGCAGGGCAGCCACTTATCGAAGGCCTTCATGTCTGGATGCCGCGAGTGGAGGTCTTCGCGAAATTTTCAACGCCGATCCGTCATGGTGCTGCGATTCGAGTCCGGCTGAGGCCCAAAATTCAGGGAGAGAAGGCCATCCGATACGATTTCGAGATTCTTGATGACGCAACGGACGAAGCTCTGGCCGCGGGTTATATTACGATCGTGTGTGTCGATGCCAATTTCAAAGCGACTCCGGTGCCGTCGGCCATTCGCACCATAATCCAAAATGTACGATCTGAATAAGCAAGAGCTTCGGCTGCTACGTAAACTGTCGAATCCTGAAAAGATACAAAAATACCTGGACGACCTTCCCTACAACAAAGAGAAGGATGGCGAGACTTGCCGGTCCCCTCGTCTGGTCATACGTTACGAGACCGCCCACTGCTTTGAGGGCGCGCTTTTTGCCGCCGCCGCGCTGCGCGTGGGCGGCTGGCCCGCGTTAATTCTGGACTTGGAAGCCGTCCGGGATGACGACCATGTGATTGCCGTATACAGAATAAATGAGTTCTGGGGGGCAATCGGGAAGTCCAACTATGCGGGACTGCGGTTTCGCTCGCCTGTTTATCGCACACTGCGGGAGTTGGTCCTCTCATTTTTCGAGCACTATTACAATTTGAAGGGCGAGAAAACCCTGCGAGCGTACTCGCGGCCCGTGAATCTGGCACGCTTCGATTCCGTCAATTGGATGACTACGGAAGAACCGCTGTGGATCATTCCGGAATATCTGATCGACATCAAACACACCCCGATCTTTGACGGTGCGCCAAGAATGTATATGGACGAGCGGCTGTACAAGGCTGGCTTGCTGGGCCGAGCCGAGTAAGGGTTCCAATGCATCTCTTAGTCTGACTATTTGGAAATGTCAGTATAGCTTTGGAACCCAGGAAGCGCTTTCGCTTTCATTACCGCTCGGAGGATAGCTTCGCTTACGGCTTCCGCGGCAAGGGCGCCGACGGCGGTCAGATTGGCGGCGATCGTCGCGGTTCCCGTGGACATCGCAAATAGCGTGTCGCCGTCACCGGGAGTATGGGCGGGGTTGATGGACCGCGCGATGCCATCGTGAGCCATCTCGGCGATTTTCGTCATTTGGGTCTTATCGAACCGCGCGTTGGTTGCAACCACGCCAATGGTGGTGTTCTGGCCGGGGGCCGGGACTTGAGTCACACCGCGGCCGGCACGATATCCTGCGACGATGTTGAGGAAACCTTTTCCGTCGGGTGTGCGCGCGCCCACAATAATCTTACCGGTTTTGTTGTCTATCACATCACCGGCACAGTTCACTGCAACGATTGCTCCAATGACCAAGCCGTTCGAAAGCCGGATACTGGATGTTCCGACTCCGCCCTTCATTGGCTTGCCGCCGCCAATCTTGCCAACCGTTGCTCCGGCCCCGGCGCCAACGCTGCCTTCCTCTACCGGACCGGCCTTTGCGTTAAGGCATGATTTGTATCCCGAGTCTGCATTGGGCCGGATCTTGCCGTCACCAACATTTAGGTCATACAGAATCGCGGCGGGCACGATCGGAACTTTTCCGGCCGTGGTCGCAAACCCTGCATCATGCTCTTCGAGAAACCGCATAACACCGGTTGCCGAATCCAACCCGAACGCGCTGCCCCCAGACAGAACAATGCCGTTGACCTTATCTACAAGGTTCGTCGGCTTTAGTAGGTCGGTTTCACGAGTTCCGGGGGCTGAACCGCGCACGTCAACACCGGCAACTGCCCCTTTTTCGTAAAGAATCACCGTGCAGCCCGTGGGGCGACGCAACTCCGTGAAGTGGCCGACTTTTATGCCGTCAACGTCCGTGATGAAACCTTCCTTTACTTGTGCCACGGGTCGTGGAGTGTTTTGTCGCTGGAATAGTGCGGCCGCGGCGAGAGATCCAATAAAGCTACGGCGGTTCATGGCGTAATCATTATCACGAAGCCGGCGAGAATGCCTATTGGCGCCGACTGGCTGAGTATAGTAATCCCAACCGACGCAACAATAGCCACAATCGCGCGTGCGGCAGTTGGCCGCCGAACGTACAAACCCACAATCAAAGGCGCCGTTAACGCAACCGCCATGAGCGTATAAAAAA